>Ga0075122_10000117_pt1 | contig 62484 bp, 99 predicted proteins | sample AntAceMetag02UKB_FD_69790 | JGI IMG/M metagenome (GOLD analysis project Ga0075122, IMG submission 69790) | Saline lake microbial communities from Ace Lake, Antarctica - Antarctic Ace Lake Metagenome 02UKB | ecosystem: Environmental > Aquatic > Non-marine Saline and Alkaline > Saline | place... | reverse complement strand
AAGACGAAGACGAAGAAGACGAAGAAGAAGAAGAAGCCGAGAGCCCGCCCGACCAGGAGCGATACCTGCTGACCGGGGCTGGCATCCTGATCCCCTTCATCGCTGACCTGGGGCTCGCCTATCGGACCTTTGCCCGCACCTGGAAGGACGCCAGCATCGGCTCCACCAAGGACGAATATGGCAGGCCGACCGAGTCGCGCCCCCCGTTCGGTCCTGACGCCATGGTCAGGGGCGGTGACCTGGACCCCGGTAAGCGGATTCCGCCGCACGCTCTCCGCAACGAGGCGACATTCACCTCCTGGGCGCGCTCGAATGGGTATGATGGTGGGGTTTCCGTCGAGATCGACGGGCTTCTCATGCCTCCTGGGGTGACCGTGGTGCTGCCTGAACACGAGGTCGAGAAACGAGCTGGAAGGCAGCGTAGGTGGTGGGTTCCCGAGTCCCTGCGTTCCCCGGAGAACGACGATGGTGGGGGTGATGCTTGATCCCCACTGGCATCGTCCACCGTGACAAGGACGGCGTATTCTGGTTCGATGACGTACCCGTGCGGGACAAGCGGGACGTTCCGCGCAGCCGCGCCTGGGTCGGGACCACTTGGTACGCCCCCCAGGGGGTCAAGGCGGTCGAGTGGTCCTCGATCATGTCTCCCCAGGACTTGGCCTTCGGGCCTCGCCCTGGCGTGATGGCGGGGGTGTCTTTCAACGTGAAGCGCGGACGCATGAAGGTCCTGTCGGCCTCCACCTGGGGTGTGGACGCCAAGGACCCCAACCGCTGCTGGAACGAACTGGCCAAGCTGTACGTCCAGGCCAAGGCGTGCGACCTGTCCGTCCGGTCCAGCGCAGCGGGCACTGCCGTGGGCATCTACCTCGAGCGGTTCGACGGGCAAAACAAGCATCACCCCTCCCTGCGTCAGCTCCCGTGTCGCTGGCGGGGCATGGCCCACGCCGCCCTGCACGGTGGCCCCATCGGCGTGCTCCGCGCCTCGAGCCCCAACGCCTACCATGTTGACGTTCATCGTGCTTACCTCAAGGCGCTTCGGGCCCCCATGCCCGTCGTCGGGAGCCACGATGACCGCAAGGTGGGGGGCTGGTACACCACCGACGACGAGCGGTGGGAGACGGTGAGGACCCTGCACGGTTTCGTGGACGCCTCCGTCCGCGTGTGGGGACCAGACGATCCCGCTGGCCTGCCTCCCCTGCCCGTCCACACCTGGGGTGGGGCGATGTACGCCCGTGGCACCATCCGGGGCTGCTGGCTGATCTCCGAGGTCCGAGCTGCGGAGGAACGGGGCGAGGTGGAGGTGTTGAAGGTCCACGAGTACGCCTTCGCGCCCACCGTCGCGCCCCTGTTCGCGCCCCTGGCCGACCTGTTCGAGTCCCTGCCCCAGCCGCTCGGAAAGAGGCTCTACACCCGCTTTTGGGGTCGCTTGGGCACTCGTGGCGGCTTCTCCGCTCGCGTGAGCGACGAGCCCGTCGAGGGCATGGTGCCCAGCTCGGGGTTGTGGTGGAACTGGGACGGCATCGACTTCTGGAGCCACAAGGCCCCCCGCACCTATCGGCCCGACCTGGCCTCGTTCGTCTGCGGCGAGAATCATCGGGCGGTGATCGCGGCCACCCGCAAGCTGGCGCACGGGTCCATCTTGGGCCTGCATGTTGACGCGATCTGGACCGACGATCTGAAAGGCGCGGACGCTATGTGCGGCGATGATATCGCTGGAAACTGGCGTGTCAAGAAGCGTGGCCCCCTGCGCTTCTACGGCATCGGCTGCTACGATCACGACGGCAAGCTGGCGGCGAGCGGCTACGACAGCTCGGTCTATGGCAGGCTCACCCCCGAGCGCCAGGTGGACTGGATCAGGGGGGCGACCATCCCCCATCACAAGACTGTGATGCGGACCCGTGAATGGACCGCCGACCTGGCCTGGGACGACACCGCCACCTCCACGCCGCTCACCGTGAACATGGACACCGAGCGCAGCCCCGTGACGGGGCCTGGGGTCCACGAGGACTGCTGGTCCTTGGGCGGCTGGTACAGGGGGCCGATCCCTGGCGAGCCAGATCCGCCAGCGGAGGACGCGGGGGCGGCGGCGTGACCAGGACAATCTTCGAGACATGAACCAACCGACCAACGACCAAGAGGACATCGACCATGACCACGACCCTACCTACGCCCAGCGAGGGCTTCCGAATCGTTGACAAGCCCGAGGCGATCTACGTTTTCGGGACTCTCCCCATGAGCTGGATGACGGCGCTCACCGAGATCGCCAAGGAGCGCGGGTTCGACAAGCTCGACACGGGTGCCGGCACGTCGATGGACTGCTGGCTGTTCACCAATAACGAGGGCTCCGAGAAGGTGCGCGCCGCTGTCGCCGATGAGAACGAGCACAAGCCCCTCATGCTTGTCCATGATGAGGAAGACAACGTCACCGAGATCCTGCTGGACCTGGAGCAGCAGACCGGCTGGAAGGTGGACCTGAAGATGCTGCTGAGGCGCGAGACGGCCTGTGGGGTCGAGCTGTTTCGCTACGTCGTCTTCCGGGTCAAGCTGCATGTCCCCATCGATCGGCAAGCCTACCGAGCGATTTCCAAGGTGGGCGGCTACCACCCCCACCCCTCGCATCGTGATGAATTGCCGGATCGATTCTTCAACGTCGCGGGCCTGCCCAGCTACTCCGACCAGGATCAGCTTTCCGAAGAATGGGAGGGTCACCCCAGGGGTGCCAGGATCGTCTGGACCTGTGGCCACGACGACCGGCCTGGGGTGCTGGCGGTCTGCGAGGAAGTGGGTGCGGAGATCGTGCTGGCCTTGTGGATGAAAGAGAACTCCCCATGAGCCTGTCTCCCGACGAGTACGATTACGGCTGGCCTGGCGACGGAACCTCGAGCCAATCCGAGAGCTACGACCCCTGGTGGGGCGACTATGACCACGAAGCGCCTGAGGACGAGCCGGCGCACGAGGTCCCCAGCGCCACCATGGAACTGGACGACGATCAGCGCGCCGCCGTCGAGCACTTCGAGGGCCCCGCCTTGGTGGTCGCTGGCGCGGGATCGGGCAAGACGCGGGTGCTCGTCCAGCGGGTTGTCCACCTGGTGGACAAGCGACGAGTGGAGCCCTCCGAGGTGTTGGCGGTGACCTTCTCCCGTCGCGCCGCAGGCGAGATGAGAGGTCGGCTGGTGAAGCTCGGCAAGCGGTTCGAGCGGGTCAAGACGACCACCTATCACTCCCTGGCTCTGACGATCTGCCGGGATCATCCTCACCTGGTGGGACGCAACGGTCGATTTTCGGTGTGGGATGACTCCATGAGCACCAGCCAGGTCAGGCAGGCGATCAAGGAGGTCTGGAAGAAGGGAGACAGCGACAAGCCACCCACCGCCAAGGAGATCAAGAAATTCTTGGGCCTGTGGAAGCGTAGCTCCAATCCGTTGAGGGGCGAGCTGTACGATCTCTCGGTCGGTCAGGTCCACACTCACGCCAAGCGGGCGATCTCGGAGTACGAGCGGGTCAAGGCTTCGGCCAACTCCCTGGACTTCGATGATCTGTTCTGGCGGGCCACATGGGCGCTGGAGTCCAGCTCCGAGGCGCTCGAGGCGTACCGTGAGCGGTGGACCTTCCTGCTGGTGGACGAGTATCAGGACACCAACGCGATTCAGGAGCGGTTCGTGACCCTGATCGCAGGCGAGCGCCGCAACCTGTTTGTGGTGGGAGACGAGGATCAGTCTATTTTCGGATTCCAGGGTGCGTCAGTGGCGCACATTCTCACCTTTCAGCAGCGTCACGAGGGCGCGAAGCTGTACCAGCTCGGCCAAAACTATCGCTCCAGCGGATCTATCGTGGTCAGCGCGGCTCGCATCATCGCCTGGAACCGAGCCAGGCGGGACAAGGTGATCTTCACCCGGAACGACCACGGCTGGCCTATCGAGCAGAAGATTTGCCGGAACCAGTACGACGAGTCCGAGTTCATCGCGGCCTCGATTCAGGGAAGCGTCGATCACGGCTACGCGTTGAAGGAGCACGCCGTACTGGTTCGGTTGCGCCGCCAGATCCCTTCCATCCAGCTCGCGCTTCATCGGTGGGGGTTACCTCACCGGACCATCGGCTACGTCGAGATTCACCAGCGACCAGACATTCGCCTGGTGCTTGCTTGGCTTCGCTCGATTGTCAATCCCCGTGACCTGGCGTCGGGTGCTCTGTGTCTCGGGGCCTGGCCTGGTGTCGGGGCGACAACGGTGGCCTGCTGGAAAGAGCAGGCTGTGGGCTCGAACGAGGCCATGTACCGCTTTGTCACGCCTATGTTGGCCAGGCGGGGCATGGGCGTGAAGACCAAGCGTGGCCAGGCTCTCCTGGCGTTCCACAGGGCCACCACCGACCTGGTCGAGAAGATGATGGGGGATACCTCCATCCTCGAGCTGGTGGAATGGATTTACGAGATCACCGGCATGGACGCCGCCATCGACGTGGCCAAGCGCGAGGGGGACGCAGAGGCCAACGAGCAGGCCGTAGGCCGCGAGCAGCTCAAGGCGGACTTCCTCGACGTGTGCCCGGCGAAGCGTGCCCCCAACCCTATGCACGAGGTCAGCGGGTTTCTCGATGTGCTGGCGGTCAACGCGGCCACCGGGGACCAGGAGGAAGACAAGATCACGATCACCACCATCCACAGCGCCAAGGGTCGAGAGTGGGATCACGTCTGGATTCCTGGCTTCTGCGAGGGGATCATCCCGCACAAGCTGTCGGCGGGTGGTATCTCTCCCGGCCTGAACATGGCGCTCGAAGAGGAACGCCGGGCTGCCTACGTCGCCTTCACCAGGGCCAAGCTGCGTCTGGTGCTGTGCAGGCCGAGGTTCTTCCGTGACTACGATGGCAGGGACGTGTACTCCCAGCCCAGCCGCTTCCTGGCCGAGCTGGAGAAGAACGCATCCGACGCGCTCATGGAGCCGATGGAGCCAGAGGAACTCGAGGATTTCGGGGATGAATCGGTCTGTTGGGAGAGCGGCATGGCACCGCCCTGGGAGCTGGAGGACGAAGACGACGAGTGACCTTGCGGCCTATAGGCGTTTCACTTATAGACGTACTCGACTTCCCGTGGAGAATGAGCATGGAATACGCAGTCCTCGACACCGAGACGACCGGCCTGTTGGACGACCCCGACACCCGCGTGGTGGAGGTCGGGGTCGCCGTGTTCGACTCCGATGGTGATCTGGACGAGCCCGTCCGCACCTGGAGCAGCTTCTGCAACCCCGACATTCTCACCCTGGAGGGGCTCCGGATCGCCCGCGATATCTGTGGCATCACCGAGCAGCAGATCCGCACGGCTCCCCCGCCCCATGAGGTCGAGCTGGCTCTGTCCTACGCGGTGGACGATCTGCCCGTGTACTGCTGGAACACCGCCTTCGACATGGGCATGGTGCGGCGCAGTTTCTACGACGAGGACGAGGGCCAGGACGGCATCGACTGGTCTGGCGACGTGATGCTCGAGTTCGGCAAGCTGTTCCGGCCTGTGCTCGGTCGCGGTCGCTATGGCAGCGTGCGCTGGGTGAAGCTCCAGCGTGCGGCTCGGATGATCGATCTGTCTTTTCCCGGAGGGGAGCAGGACCATCGCGTGATCGGTGACTGCATTATGACCGGGCGTATCCGCCAGCGGATGCTTCGGAACCTGGTGGGCCCGCCCAAGGAGAACCCCAAGGGGCTCCAGGGCAAGCTCAAGTTCGAGCTCTTTTAGCGACTATCTCTTTCAACACCTAGCTTCCCCCTGCCGGGTCCGAGTGTCGATTTGACTCTCCTACGGCATCGATCCAAACCTCCTGGTGGTACTCGAGGGTGGTGGGGGGGGGCAGCTTTCCAGACGACGAGGAAGACCACATGATCAAGTTCACCATCCACCTCGAGCGCCCAGCTCATCAGGCCAGAAAGACGCTCGAGGCGCTCAAGGAGCTGGCCGAGCCTGTCTCGGGCATCCTGTTCAAGCTCATGGAGACCAAGAAGCGGTCCAGGGCCGAGGCCACGGCTCGTCGCGTGGGTCCCACGGCAGGTAGGCCATGCCCTGGCGATTACAGCGAACCGCCATATGACGACGACTGCGACGGCTGTGACGATCCTGACTGCCCTGACCGTGACGATGACGATCACGGTTCCCGCTTCGCGGTCCCTTACGGTTTCGGTGGGTGGGGCCAGCGTGACGACGGGTGCATGGTCCTGACGGCCAACGGCGGCGACGGTGACGAGTTCGAGATGCTGCGGATCGTGATCCCGCCGGGTCGCTTCCAGGGCATGGCCATCGACACCGTGCGGCTCGCGCTGAGCAGTCTCGGGATCGAGATCCCCGTTCCGACGCAGCCGCCCCCGAAGGTCGATTCCGAGGAAGACGACGAGTCCGAGGTTCACTGACGCTGTCGAGAGGGTGGCTATGATGGGTAGATACACGAGCGTGGGGATCGACCACGATCAGGCCAAGGCCATGCGATTGGTTGCTCTCGAGAGCGTTGCCCGTAGGCTCCGAGCCCTGTTCGATGATGAGATCCTGGCAAGCTCCATGATCGATGCCACGGTGACGCCGGGCTATGACGCTCTCTCCTGCGTCGAGCTGTCGGTGACGGTGGATCGGAGGCTATGGGGGAGCGATGCCGAGTTCAGGATGGTGGTCAAAGCTATCGAACATGGTGTCAAGATGGAGTGGCTGCACGTCGAAGAAGGCGACTCGGCCTCGGCGGATGGCGATCTCTATGTCGAGCAGAGTTGGCTCGTTCGCCTCACCGACCGTGGGGTGAGGGTGCTGTACCCGGTGGTGAAGACATGATCTTCGGCCCGAAAAAAGACACGATCTGGTGGGTCGCTGGCGAGGGTGCCGAGGGTACTACCTGGGTCACGACTTCGGACGGGTGCGCGTTCAGGATCGGCATCCAGATGGACACCGACACCAGGACCATCGACATGGCCCTGCACGAGATCAAGCGGCGCATGACCGACAAGAAGCCGACGAACTGGCTGCGGAGGTTGCGTTGGTTCCACCAGGCGCTCTCCCATGGGGGCACGGTCGATCTGCGCTTCCTGCCGCTGCCGCTCAGGCGAGGCTGGTTCGTCCAGCTCTGGAACTGGATGGTGTGCTGCTGGCACCTGAGCAGGAACCCGCGTGGCGAGAGCTGCCCCTGCTGGTCCGAGCAGGAATGGAGTGAGTGATGGCGTTCGACTTCGCAGAGATGACCCGGAAGCACAAGGCCGAGGTCGCCGCCAGGCGGGCTGACCCCAAGCCGCTGATCTTCATCGTGAACTGCAAGACGCCGATCTGCGAGTGGCCCAATAGCGACTGGCATTACGTCGGTCGTGCGATGAGGCGCTCTCCGATCTATAGGGGCTCGGAGCTGGCCAACCCCTTCCACCAGCGAGACCATGGCCGAAAGGAAGCCATCGAGCTGTACCGTCGCTGGCTGTGGGATCAGCAAAAGGCAGGGTACGGCCCGGTCATACGCGAGCTGATGGACGTGCTCGAGTATAGCCTAGCCCGCAAGGGGATCTCCCTGGGCTGCTGGTGCGCCCCCAAGCTGTGCCACGCCGAGGTGATCAAGCGGTGCGTCGAATGGATGTGGTCCGAGGGCGTTCGGCCCGAAGGCTGGACCGTGGACAAGATTTACTAGTCGAGGCCGACCATCGAGCGGCCACCAGGAGTACACCATGAAAAATCTGACTCATCACCACGACGGTCTTGGACTGACCGAGCTGTGTAAAGTCCTGGTTGTGGACGAGCCACACCCTGTCAACGGAGCCCACTACGAGTATTGGCTCAAGCGTGCGCTCACAGAAGACGACGTGAAGTCACTGAATCTACAGGACGATGCACGCGAGACGGTCGGAGCCAAACGCCTCGGTGCAATACCATGGGCAGCGGGCCAGTTTCTCACTGTGGGGAAAGTGCAGTTCCAACGCGGCCCCCGCAGTAAGCTTGATTCGATACCGGGCACCCTGGACGGCGCATTGATCTCCATCCTGCTGCACCGCTATGAGTGCTTTCAGGACGGGCCGTTCGCCAGCCGGGAGAACGCGCTGGTGATCACCAAGCTACAAGAGGCGCTCCACTGGATGCAGCATCGAGCCCGTGAGCGGGCCACGCGAGGGGTGCTCGGGAAGAACGAGCGATGACCTGGCAAGCCTGGCTCGTCGCCGCCATCACCTGGTACGTCGCCACCCGGCTGTCCTTCTTCTCCGGGCTCGTCCGAGGCTACGGCTTGGGAGACGTTCGGTTCGGCTCCATGCTGTTCGGGAGGCGCTTCTGGCGGCAGGAAGGCTGGCGGGTGCTCATCCCTGTCGTCGGGGACACCTACTTCGTCATGGCTGGTGTGATCTTCCTGATCACGCCCTTGATCTACCGGGTTCAGGGGCTCGCTGTGAGGCCACCGCCGATGGAGTGGGTGTCTGTGCCAGTGGAACTCTCGAGCGGCCTGGCGTCGGTGTGGGGCGCGCTGTGGCTCTCGTCCATGATCGGGTTGAGGCTACATTCCGACCCGTGGTCGTCCACCTGGCCCGTGTGGGTCCACGGGCTCGGGATCGTCGGTGTCCTGGCGCTGACCTACGAGCTGATCATGGCCGTGAGGTCACGGCGCGGCTGATCCTCGTCGTAGCCTGTTGTCGGCGCACGGGGTGACCATGATCACCTCCGGGTACTCCACCATCAGCTCCGAGGCCAGGTTGTCCAGGTTGGTGGTCATGTTGTGGACCTGGCTGCGGCTCACATACATGTCCTTGGCGTCTTCATTGACCGGGATCATGGAGCTGTGACCAGGGGTCGTGAAGGCGAAACCGTGCAAGGCGATCATGCAGACGGCGAACAGGGCGGCGACGACAAACAGATTGCACAGTCGGACGAAGGGCTTTTTCACGGGGTCTCCTGGTTTCGCTCATCGTCCCGGTGAAGGAGAATGTCGCGGACGAGGGATTGGAGGTCTTTGAGCGAAACCTGTAGGTTGTCCAGGTCATTCTGGAGTAGCACGGTCTGGGTTCGGACTTCGTCCAATCCCTCTACATCGTCGCTGGTGATACAGTTTTCTTCGAGCTGCTCCACGTCCTCGATCAGCGGGACGATCTTCCTCACGTTGCGGTCGAGGTAGAACGACCAGGCTCCGGTTGGGATCATCATCATGGCCACCAGGGCGAACGCCGCCCGGTGAAACACGCGCATCAACGGACTGGAGAACGTGTCCTTCTTGTCGGGTCGGTCGTTCTTCTTCTCGTCGGACATAGTCATCCCCCTCTACTTCGACTTAGGTGTGCTCTGCTGCTGCTTCTTCTGCTGCTTCTCGGAGATCCCGTTGGTGATGATGATGAGCCCCACCGCCGCGATCAGGGCACCGCCCAGGATGGACGCCCCCACACCGGGGGAGCCGACCTTGACTCGATGCTTCATGGTGTAGCGGGGATCGCGTTCCATACTCAAACTCCACACTCACATGCGCTCCCACTAATACGCTCACCACGACGTGAACGCCACCACAGCCGGTCGTACTGCACGGGTTCGTAGCCGATCAAGCCCAATACGGTGGTGGCGACGATGTTGGCGAGCTGTTCTTCCGGGTGAGACTCGTGGGCGCGGTCGCTGGAGAGGTAGTTCGCTGGCTTGGCGATGGAGCGGTAGGCGCGGGAGATCATGGGGCTCTGGACGAGGTCCAGGTGGGCCAGCTCGTGAAGCAGCAGCCACAGCGCGCTCTCGTATGTTTCGGAGCTGTCCACGAACAGCACAGCTCGTCCAGCTCGGCTCCAGGCCCGAAACGAGTTCTCGGGCACCGGCAGGGGCTCGCCTGGGTGGTGGGAGGCCCACACACGCCGGATGGCGCTGCGCGGGTGGTACTCGACAACAGCGTCCCCTCCGATCATGCAGGCGATCCTCTGCGCGTCTTCGGGACGCACGACCCAGGGCTTGGTGCCTGGGTCGGCGGCGACATGCAGACGCATACACGCGGAACGGGCCATGGTCGGTTCTCCGAGCGGATCGTACCAGCCAGAGCATCCCGTTGCAATCTCTTGCGTTTTGGCCCTTTAGCAGATAAGGAAACAGCGACAAACACTCATGGAGTTTTCATGGCGATTTTCACGAGCAAAATGAGCTTCCGTCGCTACGTCCTGGCGGGTGATCGTGCCCTGTCCATGGCCGAGATCGAGGAAGGTCTGAACCGCTGGTGCTTCTCCGAGCGTACCGAAATTGGAGGCAAGCGGGAAGGCTGGGTTCTACAGGATAACATGCTGGACGACGACTTCTCCGACGATCTCAACCGCTGGAGTGTGTCGGGCGACTGGGCCTGGTTCTGCTACCGGCGCGACCAGCGCACGCCCCCGCCCCAACTGATGAAGGCGACCCTGGATCAGCGGGTCCGAGCCTGGTGCCGGGAGAACGAACAGGCGCGGTGTCCTCGGGTGGTGCGCTCCGAGCTGAAGGAGCTGGTCGAGGCCGAGCTGGTGGCGCGGGCGCTGCCCAAGGCTACGCTGGGCGAGGTCGCGTGGAACCTCCGCACGGGTGTCCTGTGCTTCGGCAAGCCCACCGGGACGATGAACGAGGGCTTCCGCGAGCTGTTCCAGCGTACCTTCGGCCTGATGCCAGTGGTGTGGAACCCCCTGCTGGCGCTGCCCCCCGAGCGGGTCCACGCCTACCTGGACAGCGAGCGGTCGCGGACCTTCGGCGGCATGTTCGACGGCGAGGTCCAGATCCGCGAAGAAGACGCGCCCACCTGGAGCGCCAGCGTGGTCAACCTCACACGCCCCATCATGGACGACGTGCAGCGGTTCCTGCTGTGGCTGGCCTGGTGCGGTCGCTCTGGTCGGGTCGTCGGTGGCTTGACGATCAACATGGACGACAAGCTGGTGCTGCAACAGTCGGGCTCCGACGGGAGCGGCGTGGCGTCCATGACGGGACCGGACGTGGTGGGCTTCCCAGGGCTCCAGAACGCCATCATCGGCGGTGCGAACCCCACCGAGCTGCGCGTCTACGTCGGCCAAGATGGGAACGAGGAAGACAGCGGTTGGCTGATCGGTCTGCGGGGCGATCTGCTGGACACCGTGAGGACTGGCCTGTTGATCACCATATCGCTCGAGGGCGAGGACGCCAGTCACGAGCGTCTGCTGCTGCTCGATGAGGCCATGAATCAGACCGACCGGCTGTTCCGAGCCTGGGTGGACGATCTGTTCTCGCCGTCCTGGCCCGAGACAGAGCGCGCCATGCGGGCCTTCACCGATGACGACTCCGATGACGACTCCGATGTGGATTGACAAGACCGATGAATTGCTCGTCCCCAGGCAGGACGAGGTCGAACTGTCCTACTGGCGTGGACAGGGTCGCCTCGAGCGCCTGTGTCGCTGTTGGCTGTCCTGGGTGCCCTGGTCGGGGTGTGCGTTCCACGCCCTGTGGGGGCCGACCTGGACGAAGCTCGAGGTCGAGATCGAACCGAATGGTCGAGCGGTGTTCGATCCTCTTGTCTCTCCAGACTGGGATCAATCCAGCATCGACAGTCAGCGAGCCTACTGGTTGCGCCTGAGACTTCCGGTAGAAGAATAGCCGTACCATCTTGCGCGCAACAGACTGTCCTGATACGGACTCCCACGAGGTAGATCATGTCTGATACAGAGCCGAGCGACATTCTCCACATGACCCTGTCCCCCGACGAGGCGAGCGTGCTCGCTGGCTCGAGTCGCAGCCCGATGGACTACGTCGCCCTGGACCTTCCTGTGATGAGCGTGGAACTGGGTAAGGACGCGAATGGCAACGAGTTCGCTCGCGTCTTGCTCCCGATCCCCAAGGGGATGCTCAAGCCCATGATGGCGGGCCTGTTTGGAGCTGACAACAAACCCATCCAGCAGTCACTCACGATCTCTGGCCTGTCTCCCCACCTCCACATGGTGCTCCGCAAGGACGCGCTGTCGGAGGGGGCCGTCCGAGAACTGGACGCAAACCTGCGCCTGTCTATGCAGGCGATGACCGAGGAAGATCCCACATGAGCACACCTATCCCCGAGCCCAAGATCGTCGAGCTGCCCACCGAGGCGCTGTACGACGCCCTGTCCTCGAACGGCTGGGTCCACAACAAGGCGGGATTTGCGAGGCTGCTGGGTATCTGCCTGGGCAACGTCTACAACTACCTCCCCAGCCACACGGGAGGGCGGCGCACCAAGCCGTTCGTCCCGACCATCGAGACGCTGCGACGGTGGTCCTCGATCATCCAAGAACGAACCGATCTGCTGGTCAAGATCACGCTGCCCAACAACGCCCCCCAGGGCTTCGAGATCACGGGCAAGGCCAAGAGCGGCCAGCCTCTCACGGTGCCCATGATCTACGTCGTCAGGCCCGGTGAAGTCTTCGAGCCCAACGACGACCCCCAGGACGAGGCATGAGCGCCGAGCTGGAGGTCGTGAGCGATCAGGATCGCCAGGACCGAGAGCATGGCAGCACCAGGCTCGACCCCAAGATCATCGCCATCCAGGGAGCCAGGCTGCTCACCGAGCGGCTGCTCGAAGACCTGGACGCGGACCCCGCAGGCACCCTCCGCAAGCTCGAGCAGGCCAGCCGTCTGCATCGTGAGCTGCTGAGTGTGTGCGACGGCGCGACCCCGATGAACAAGCGTGGTCGGCGTGGTCGCATGTCGAATCCCATGATGGACAGCGACATGGCCGACGACTTCGAGGAAGGCTTCGCCACGATGAACGCCATGGGCATCCCTATGGGCGCTGGCACGGGCGACCTGACCAGTTCCCTGATCGAGCAGGCCGTGAGCGTGGCGCGCACCTTCACGACCGAGAAGCAGGCCGCAGAGACGGGCCGGGCCCGCATCCAGCTCCGCGCCGCCCGCGCCACTGCCTACCAGCACCTTCTCCAGGCCGCCACCAAGGCCCGAGAGATCGGGGACACGGATGCCGCCGAGCGGTACGACACGCAGGCCGAGAGACTGGCGGACCTGTTGGACAGTGACGAGGGCTCCGTGCCGGTGGCCGTGCCTGATGGCCCTGCGGGCCTCTCGCCCGAGCCCCTGCCGACCTCGGCATCCACCGTTCGGATCGATGACGAACCCGCCCAGGAGGCGTGATCATGGCTCTCACTCGCTGGTACAGACCGAGCCCCTGTGGCGACTTCCGCCTCGAGCGCATCGAGGACACTACCTGCAAACTGGTGGTGCATGAGCCGACCCCATTCGAGCGCGAGCAGCTCGAACTGCTGATGAAGGACGCCCGCGAGCAGGGCTACATCGAGCAGCTCGAGGGCTTCGGGCCTGATGGTGGCGAGCTGGTGTTGAAGGCCAGCGTCGAGTGGGCCGGGAAGCTGCTGTTCGGTGGCGTCGTGGCCGAGGGTGCCTCGCGCCGCCTCCTGCTCTCCGTGGCCATGAACGGGGACAAGGTGGTGGCCACTTGGGACACCACCCAGCCGAAGAAGGACGACGAGCCCACCGATCTGGTGCCGGTGGAGGCCGACAAGGCCATCACCACCCCCGCCCCCAGGCGAGGACGTGCCTCTGGCGACTGCCCCGAGAGCCTGGCCAGCGAAGTGCTGCGGGCCTTCTCGACCCCTGCCCAGTGGGCCGAGTGGGAGCGCACGGGTGGCACCATGACGGTGCGGGGCGGCAGCACCGGACGGCGCTACCGGCTCGTCCACCGCAAGAGGTTCGTGCAGACCCGTCGCCAGGAGGCGGTCGCGGTCGGTCTGGACGACGTGAGGTATCGTCGTCTCATGCCTGTCCACGCCTTCGATTTCGAGCTGCCCCCGCCCGAGGAAGTGCTGGCGATCAAGCTGACGCTCGAGAATCGCGAGTGGTGGCTTCGCAACCCAGGCTCCATGCCTGGAGCGCAGGACGATCTGTTCGAGGACCCCTTCCCCGGTGAGGTGGCTCGCACCAACAGGGAACTGGACCACATCGGTTTCTTCGAGGGGTCTGTCGAGCCCGCAGTGCGTGGCTTCGCCACCATCCTGCCCGTGCTGCTCGAGCTGCGCTCCTGATGGCTGGCAGGCGCACCAGGAGCCCGCACTCGAGGACGTGGCCTCGGAGAATCACCTTTGTTTGGGATGACGTGAACGAGCTGCTGCTGCGCGAGGTGCGGCCTGGGCTGTTTGTCGGTGGCGAGCACACCCGCTCCGTGCGGAAGTGGCGCGGCCTGGTGGACCTGTACGGCTCCAAATTGGAGCACACCGCCAAGGTCACCCTGGACAAGCCCTTCATTGACGATCTCCCCATCCCACGCGGTGTGCTCGATGACGTGTGGGAGTTTGTGGTGCCCGAGCTGAAGAAGGGCAAGGTGCTGCTCCACTGCCAGGCCGGGCTGTCCCGCTCGGCCTCCGCAGCCTACGCCGTGCTGCGACGGCTGGACGGGCTCGACCATGCTGAGGCGCTGCGGCGTGTCGAGGTCCCCGAGGACACCTGGGACTACTACCCCTGCAAGCCCACCCTCCACTCCGCGAAGCTGTGGGTGCGGCGTCACAAGAAGCGTCGGTAGGCAAGAACTGTATGGGGAGGCACTGGATGGAGGGACCGTTTCATGTCGCGTTGCTGGGTTGTGGAGACGACCTGGCCGAGAACGCCAGACGCAGGAGGTCCCCGAATCCGCCACAAGCTCCAGGCCCTCGCCTGGCCTCCGAGGCGTGCCGGTGCCTTGACGGTGGTCCCGTATCGGCATACGGGATGAATCCGTACACTAAACCGGAGGTCAATCATGTGTGACAACGGCACCACCCCATGCCAGCTCTGTGGCACCCCGCTCCCCTCTCAAGAGGGCAAACCAGGCCGCAAGCGCCTCTTTTGCTGTGATGAATGCAAGCTGGTGGCCAGCATCCTCGACCGGCTCGAGGGCAACGAGCGCGACCCCGAAGGCATCTACAGCCGGATCGTGGCCCGAGCCAAGGCTGCTGGCAAGCCCGAGAAGATCACCATGCTCCGCGCCCAGCTTTTTCGGCTGCTCAACGATCACAGCGACCGCGACCCGGAGACTGGGCGTTTCATCCCGTCGAAGGACGCCCAGGACGACGCCCAGGACAAAGGATGACCCGTATCGACCTGGACGAGCTGGAGGCGAAGTCGCGGGTCAGGATGGCGGCGAGGCCCCTGGCCTGCCTGCGCCCCATCGCCCTGCTCGAGCCTGGCGGCTGGACCCTGCGGGTCTACGACGATGACCAGCTCGTGATGGTGGTGGAGTGCATGGACGGCAAACTGACCGGCAACCATGTCGGTTCTGATGATATTCTACGTCTGCTGGACCGTTTGGTGGAACCCAAGCGGCTGATCGATTGGCTCGATGCCATGGCCCATGGGGCCAAGGACGGGGCCTGCGCGTTGGTGGAGGCGTACTGATTTCTTGACGGATTATCCGTATCGGGATAAGCATGATTTTGACGAGGCCGGATCGCCTCGTCGTCATACCAGGCCCGGTGCCTGGACCCAGGAGAGATAGACATAACCCCCGTTACCTATGATATTGGTGGTTGGACGACAGTGAGTGGAACCATCGTCACCCTGGTCGTGGACCCATCCGACCGGCGCGTCTACACCGACAGCGTGATCGGTTGCGGCTGTTCCGACCTCATCTTCACCAACTCACCGAGCCCGACGTGACCGCGCTCCAGCGCATCGAGCAGCTCGAGGTCGAACTGTTCGAGGCTCGCAAGGAGCTGGGCAAGGTGAAGCTCGACCTGGATGAAGTGGAGGATGCCGCCAAGAGCGCCACCACCGAGCACGAGCGCAAGCTCGAGCAGGCCGGCAACGAGCTGGCACTGGCTCGAGAGGCCAACCTGTCCAAGCCCGACGTTCCCGTTGAGGTCCCGGTCGCGCTCAAGAACGAGCCCAAGAAGCACGGCGGCAAGCGTGCCTCCAGGCTCGAGTACAAGCAGGCGCTCGAGCCCTACTTGGGCGAACTGGGCAAGGTCAGCCCGTACATGATCGCCATGAAGGCCGGGCCTCCCCTCACCGCAGGCTACGTCCGCGCCCACTGTCGTCGCCACGGCATCGAGCAGACCTGGCGTGGTCACACGACCGGACTCAAGCGTACCGTCGTGCCAACCCCTACCCCCACCCCCAAGCCCGTCTCCAGCCGCAAGCGGCGTGTGAGCAAGCTCGATCCCTTCCTCGTCCAAATCGGTCACACCTCCGACCGCGATATCGCCAAGCTGGCGGGCGTCACCCCCGAGAACGTGCGCGCCTACCGCAAGCGGCACGGCGTCCCGGCCTACTGGCGGGGGGAGAAGTAGATGGGGACCGACCAGGGCACCACGAAGAAGCCCGAGACCTACCGCGAGGCGTATGCCCGCCTGCCCGCCAGCGACGACACCCAGGGCCATGTGGCCTATCATCACCCCGAGATCACCCTCGAGCGGGTGCATGAGAAAGCCGAATGGTTGATGGGCCTGGACTCCGAGAGCCGAGCCGTCATGGTGGCCAAGCACTTCGGGGAAATGTACTACGCCACGATGAACGGGGGCATCCGCATGGGTGACCACGAACGCTACACCTTGCACTACGCGATCCAGCGCATCGGGTGGCAGTAGATGGGCCTGCACCGGCTCCCTTGGCTCTGGCTCGACCTGGTGGCCCTGCCGGGGGCGCTGGTGCGGCTGCTGTGCGACCTGGTGGGCGACTCCAGGCTCGGGCTGGAGCTGAACGCCCGCTGGCACCTGTGGGTGGTCTGCCCCTTCTGCCCCGCCGCCAGGCGACGGCTGCGCGACCCCTCCGGGGGCACGCGCTGCATGTGGGCCTGGTGGTGGAGCCGAGGCCGGTGGGAGATCCCGCCCCACTTCGGCTTCCGCAACCTGCTCACCCAGTACCTGGGCCGCACGGAGCTGGACGAGCACGCCTGGCTCGAGCCTCCCGACGACGGGGGCTGGCCATGAAGCGCATCCGGTTCACCCGTCACGCCCTGGAACGCTGCGCGGAGCGGGACATTCATCCGCCGTTGGTCTACCGGATCGCGATCAGGCAGGAGCCCGATGTGCTCCAGCTCGCGGACGACCAGCTCGTGCTCCGCAGGGGAGCACGAGAGCTGGTGGTGAGCTACGACGAGGTCAGGCGGCTCGTCATTACCGCGTTCTGGCGCTAGCTGTACTGACCTTCGAGTTCGATGCCGACGTTGGAGGGCTCGTTTCCGCCAGCCTCTTGCAGCACGTAGAAGCTCAGGCGGCTCACCGTGCGCTTGAGCGACCAGGCGGTCATGTTGTCACGATCCTTGCGAGTGCTGGCGTTCCAGGTGAGTTTGCGGTGCTCGCCCGTGGCCCTGTCGTAGATCATCACCACCACCGGGGCAGCATGGACGACGGCTGTCGCGGTGTTGAACACGATGTTGTTCACGATCATGTCGTTGGGCAGGATCAGGGGCTCGGCCCCGACCACCTTGACCGGATTCGCGCCGTTGGCCACCGGGGTCTGAGAGAGCTGGGCGGCGGTGATGCGGCCACGAACGTAGAACGCGCTCTGAGCGTTCACGACGTTCGCGGCCCAGTCGGCGGGGGGCTCGAAGACGATGGCACCGTTGCGCTGGAGCGACCGCAGGCCGTTGTAGGGGGTGGGGCCCACGTTGTCGGTGTTGTCGTAGCCTTCGCCCACGGGACCGGCGAGGGTCAGCGCGACCCAGGCCGCGCCGTTCCAGTATTCGTAGACCATGCCATCGGCAATCCAGGTGGCCAGGGCGGAAAGGTCGAAGGCGATCTCGCAGACCGGGACGGTGAAGCCCAGGTAGAAGGCGTCGTTGATTTCCTCGACACCCGCGTCGGAGAAAAGCTGCCAGTTCGCGGCCCAGCCAGCCAGGCTCGAGGCGTTCGACAGATCCGCGAAGGCGACGGTGCCGTGGTCGTAGACGAACGCGAAGTCGGCGGCGACGAGGTTGGGCTCGGTGCCCACCAGGCCACCACCGTTGGTGTTCGCGCCGTCGCCGTCCACCGCCCAGGCCCCGAACAGGTTGAGGGGGATGCTGAAGTTCTTGAGGACGGAGCTTCCCAGGCCCTTGATGTTTCCGACCAGGAACGCGCCAGCGGTGACGCCGATCTTGCTGGCCTCGACGGCGGCGCGGGAGCGCAGGTCGGTGATCATGCTCGAGATGATGCTGACGGTCCCGTTGGGAATGGTGACGCTGGCCAGGGGCACGTCACCGATGGTGAGCGCGGGGGCGACCGGGCCGGCGGCTGGGGTGCCGAGGCGGATGACGAGGGCACCACTGGCGTCCACGACCACCACGTTGATGGCGCTGTCGCCACCGCCAAGCGGGACGGGGAAGGGACCGACCGTGTAGGGGGCCGCGCTGAGGTTGCTCTCGAAGCCCTGGTTGTTGTAGACGATGCCACCCAAAGCGATCAGGACGTTCAGGCTCGGGGCTGTGGTGGTATTGGCCTGGCACTCGTTGCCAGCTCCGACCACGACGCCACGACCCACTGTGGTGGAGGGCGCGGATTGATCCATGAAGAAGTCGGCGGATCGGGCCAACGCGCCTGTGTCCCAGCTCGTCTGCGGGACGGTGCTGGCCTCGAGCTTGAGCCCGGTGATGGATTCAGCCGTGAACAGGCTGTCCACCAGGGCGTTGGTGAACGTGTTGGGGATCATCGCGGCGGCGGCGATGGTCCCAGGCACGAGGTGACGATTGCGGAGGTTGGGCATGGTTCAGTCCGTGATGAAAGTCTACCCGACCCCGCCAGAGCTGGGGTCACGAGAGCTGTGCATGGGTGACCTGGAGTTCACCAGGCCACCCAGGATGGAGTCGAAGGCTACTTCGCGCCGACCAGCACCAGGCGGCAAGCGGTGTTTCCACCACCTCCGCGCTCCCGCGTGATCCGCAGGGTGTCACCCTTGGAGAAGCTGCTGTACGCCGAGCTGACGGCGACACAGCGATCCACATCACCGATGCTGCCACCCCCGTTTCCGAAGGCGAAGAGCGGGACGACCACGTTGCCGCTGCCATCCTTGATGGCGATTTTGTCGTCCACCACGCCCTTGGCGATCATCTTGGCGGTGAAAACGTTGGTCAGTTCGAAGTCGGCATCGAGGACCAGGTCCACGTCGCCAGAGGCGGCGTCGGGGAGATCGATGACCAGTCCGGTCTTGATGATGGCGGAGATAGCGCCAGACTTGGTAACGCCGCCTTCTGCTGCCATGTGGCGTCCACTGAGATTGCTCATGGTGTCCTCCTGGGATCACGTCTTGGGTTGCGTCTCGGACTACGCGGTGTAGATACCAGTGACGAGGACGCTGACACCGTTGTTGGTGTTGAACAGCCGCTTGATCCGCAGGGTGCCGCCCGCCGCGATGGTGGCGTTGGCGGTGAAGATGCTCGCGGCGCGGAGGACCACATTGGCGGCGGCGGGGGTGCCGATATCCATGGAGTCGGTGATGTTGGCGGCACCAGCAGCGGTCTGGAGCTGTACTTCGTCACCGGCAGCGCCAGCGATAAGACCCTTGATCGCGGTCGCGTCGAGGACGGTGAACTTCTTGTCCACCGTGAGATCGACCGCAACGGCGGCGGCGTTGTTGGCCAGGGCGATGAACAGACAGGTGAGCGTCTGGAGAGGCGCGGCACCGGCCCCGGTCAGGAGGGTGGTGGGGACGAGGTGACGGGCGCGAAGGTTGCCAGCGGGCATGATGATCTTCCTCGGGTGGGTGTGTGGGCCCCGCGCAAGCGGGAGGCGCACGGGAATGGTAGCGCAACCACGCCCCCTTTGGAAGCCCCCGTCGAAGAAAAAGTGCTTGCTATGGGGAATACCGCAAGACGGTATGCGTTTTCGCTTACCAGGAGAGCAGCTCGGCCAGGGTGTAGTGACGCAGGCCATCCCGCTGCCAGGTGCCCAGGTGGCCGTGGATAGCCTCGAGTTCATCCTGATCACGCCAGTAGCGGGGCGAGACAGGGGTGCGGTGGCGCGCAACCTGGGTCGGGGGTGGCCCGTAGTAGCCCATGGGCCTGGCCATGGCCGTGCTCGTGGGGCGTCCGTAGCTTCGGGGCGGGGGCGGCTGGGGGTTCGGGTTGCGGGCCGGATAACGTCCGTCCAGCTCCATCCAGGCGTTGATCACCGTCTTGCACAGCTCGTGGGCCTGCGGGTCGGGGTTCACGTCGGGATGCAGGCGGCTCACCAGGCGGCGGTAGGACCGCTTGCACTCCGAGAGGGGGGCGTGCTCGGAGACACCGAGGATTGAACGTGGCGAGCGCATGGCTTCGAGACTACCACGGCGAGCGGGCCGATGGGAGCATCGGATTCGTCGTCATGGGGCCTTGACTATGAATCCGTGCCTGGATACGGACTCTCCATGCGTTCCTGGCCACCACAGCTCCGTTCACTCCACCCCGTCTCGAGGGGGAGAAACCCCGACCGCCCATGGTGGCGCTACGTCCAGGCCAAGCACGTCTGGCGGCGCACGGATGGCCTGGAGCGCGAAGCGGGGTTCGACGGCAAGTTCAGGGGCAAGAAGGAACTGCTCGGGCTGCTCGAGGGTAGGGACACGATTCAGCCGCTCCCCCACCCCGGCTACCGGGCGGGCCAGCTATGGGCCGTGATCAACGATCAGGGTGATGTAGAGCTGCTGGTGGCCATTCAGGCCCACCGCCCCCACAGCTACCGACCATGGCTGGTGGAGGCCAAGTACATCGAGACGGACAAGCTGCACCGGCTGGTGGAGGGGGCCCTGCTGGTGGCCGATATTTCCTGCCCCTGGCTCGCGCCTTGGGCTCCTGTGGAGGCGACGTGAATTTCACCATCCGCACACTCTACTGCCTCTACTGTCCTTTGGTTCGCCTCGACCACGAGCAGGGCCAGCTTCGATGCGTCGTGCTCGAACGAGAGGTTGGCCCACTGGATCAGTCCGTGTCTATCGAAGCTCCCAGCGACTGCCCGACCCGTGAGGGTGTGTTGATCCTGTTCGACCAGGTCCCCGACCCCTTCGACCGCCTGGCCTCTCTCGAGGCCAAGGCCAGCCTGCTCACCAACTAGGAGAGAAACCATGGACAGCTTCCGTTCGGCTCTCGAAGTGGTCATACACCCCGAGAACTACGCTGACGCGGATCGCACCGCCAAGACCATGGGCGCACTGATCTCTGATCGAGAGCGCGATCTACTGCGTAGCATCCAGCGCGAGCTGACCTACGCTCGCCGGGAGCAGCTCGTCCTCATGGCGCTCGAGGCCATGGACGATGGCGACCATGCGGTGGAGGTGTCGGACAGCACCGTGCATTACGAGCGGGCCCACGAGCTGCTGCGGGCCTGGGAGCACTTGGCCACCGAGCCGCTGAATACGGAGGCCGTGCGCCTCTGCGTCCGTAACGAAACGTAACAGACAGATCGTCCGTCACGAATCGTGACGCAGGAGTGAGCATGTCCCAGCACATCGAGATTGGATTCGACAAGAAAAGCGAGCCCATCGAGTACGGTGGATGGATCAACATCGGCCCCATGGCTGGCGCGGGCAGCCGCTGGCGAGTCCAGGTCTGGACCGACGAGTACCACGACTGGTGCCTGGTGGAACTGGAGACGCAATACCAAGGCCGGTCGGGAGAAATCGACACCTTCATCCTCCCCCTGTGCCCGCTGCGCCATCCCGGCATGAAGATGATGGACAGGGACGCGGGCGCGGTCTTCTCCAAGGCGCTGGCCCGAAAGCTCGAGCAGCCGGTGTCCGAGCGCCTGCTGGCCTGGCGTGACCCCGAAAACGTCCCTCGTCCCTGCCAAGAAGATGATCTGATGACCCCGCTGCGCGAACGCACCGCCAGGCTCTACCTCCAGTCCACACGGACCCTGATCCGCTGGGGCATGGACGGCCTGGAGCTGATGGCCAGCGGGATCGGCAAGCTCCACCCCAGTCGCGTCTGCGGCCCCTTGTGGGTCCTGTACGACCTCGAGCGGGACGTGCTGTACGAACTGGCCCTGCGGTCTGTCGTGGAGCCAGGACGCCGCCAGGAGCTTCGAGATGCCTACGCCGAGGACTACTGGCTCGAGGTGTGCCCGATCTGCAAGCAGCCGTTCTCCGGGTGTGATTGGTCATCTAACGACACGTACGGTCACGACAGCAAGCTCAACTGCGTCCCCGCCCTGATGGTGGAGGGGACCGTCCCCGTTTGTCCGAGCTGCGCCGGCACTTCCGCCGTCAGAAAGCTCTGGAAGGAGGCATGAATGACTACGCATAAGCTCGGCATGGCCCCGCGCAAGACCCCCAAACTGGGCTCGACCGCCGACCGCTTCGAGAAGTTCCATCGGGCCAACCCCCACGTCCTGAAGGATATCCTGGTGGCCTGCGACGAGCTGTGGGCCGCGAACGTCCGCAAGGCGTCCATCAACATGGTCTTCGAGCGCCTGCGCTGGCAGCACCTGATCACCCACGGTCAGAACATGAAGCTCAACAACAGCTTCCGCGCCTATTACGCCCGCACGGTGATGGTGGAGCGCCCGAAAATGTGGACGGTCGGCTTCTTCCAGGTCCGAAAGCTGCAAGCCGACAGCGTCGGGTGGTCCCCCAACAAGCAGGCGCTCGGGCTGTAGCCATGACCCGCCCCTCCCCCCGCGTCATGGCCGCTCACGCCTCGTCGTACTGCCACAAGCACGGCTGGCGTCGTGGCGGCAAGCCACCGTTCAACCCCGTCATCATGGCGGCGTTGGGCAAGATAGTATTGCAGGGCTGGGCGGAAGCCTCCACCGGCAGGCTGCACTACCCGCCCGTGATCTCCACCAAGTCGTACCTGGTGGCCATGCACGAGATCGGGCACATGATGCACGAACACACCAACGCCTACGACAGCCCCGCGTGGCATATGCTCGCCATCGAGGCCGAGGCCACCGGCTGGGCTCGAGACCACATGCTCGAGGGGGCCTGGGACACCCCTGTCCAGCGGTTCGCTCGCCACCAGCTCCAGCGGGGGCTCGATACGTGCCTGGATTTCGTGGCCAAACTGGGGATGCCTCTGGACGCCTTCCTGCCGCCCGCTGAGCACCGCTTCTGGTCCCTGCTGGGCACCACCCGTGCCGTCCTGCTCACCGAGCACGAGGCCGAGGACAATGGCACCGAGCTGACCCTGGGCGACTTCGAGGATATCGCCATGATCCTCTTGCAGCACCAGCACGAGCACCCCGAGATCGAACCGGAGCAGACCGCCTACGAATCTTGGCTGGTCTTCGAGAATCACAAGCTCGAAGACATGTCCTACAAGATATAGATTGCGATTCTCGACGCCATCTTTGGATACACCGACACCGACACCGACACCGACACCTATCAAGAGGTATGATCATGCAGACCGTGAAAATCCCCGAGAATCTCGAAGACGTATCCTCCCTCATGCTGGATCAGTTGTGCAAGCGGAATGACTGGAAGCACAGCGACCTGGCCAGGATGCTGGGCGTGAGCCGCTCCACCGCCACCCGGTTGGTCAACGGCAAGCTCACCCCCAACCTCATCCAGCTCTGGACGTTGCTGGACCGGGACGGCTGGGACGATCTGCTCGACGCCATGGACAGCTTCGCCGCCCAGCTCAACGATGATCCCGAGAATGAGGATGGAATCCCCAATCTCGACAGCCCCGAAGAACTGGCTCGGCATCAGGGATGACCAAGCCGATCCGTGACGCCCGAGGTGAGGTCCACTGGCTGGACGCACGCGACCGGGTCGAGTGCATCGGCCACACCCCCATCCCAGGCATCGCCTGGACCCGTAAGCAGGACGAGATCACCTGTGAGGCGTGTCATCGGCACGTCCACGGTGCGCCCCCTCCCCTGCGAGACCGTGTCTCCCCCTCGAGCGATCAGTCTCAGGAGTTTGTCAACGCGGTCTTGGGAGCGTACTCCACTGCGACGGCATCTCCATGGATGAGGCGATGAACGAAACCATCTGCGGCCTGGACTTTCGGAGGCACGACGAGTCCCCCAAGGGGCGCAAGCGGAAGCATCGCTTGACCGAGATCGAGCTGACGCTTCGACAGCTCCAGGGCCCGACCGGCCTGCGGGTGCTCGGCGTCAGGACTTCACGCAAGAATACGCCCTACTTGCTGGTGCGGCTCCCTGACGACGAGCTTGTGTCGGCCTGTTTTTTCGGCTGGAGTCGCAGCTACCGGGTGTTCCACCCCTTCGGCCAGGCTCACTCCGAGCGGTACGACTGCGTCGAACCGGAAGCCGTCACCATCACCATCTGCCTACTCGCCGCCCGTGCTTCCATGCGCGCTCGGGGTGGCTCCCCCGTCACCAGACCCCAGCCTGGTGGTCTACTTCTATCTGGTGCCCCATGAGCAGCAATATCCCCCACATCGGCCCGAGCAACAGTGGCCGCAACGACTGCGACGACGTGCTGTGGAACTACTGGATGAGCCTTCGTCGGGGCGAACCGGACGGCCAGGTTTGGGAGAGAAATTGCGTCGAGGCGGTCAAGAAGATCAAGGCGTGCCGAGGCTACAAACCCACTACCATCTTCCCGGCTGGTGACTGGGGCACAGCTTCGGACGTGATCGACGCCGACAACTTCAGTTTCAAGCAGCGCGGAGGGAAACGACGACGACTGCGATGGAGGCAACGATGAGCGAGCCCGCCGTCCGCAAAGTCCGTCGCCGGAAGGCCAGACCGATCGAGCCCCCGCCCGACCCCCGGCTGTGCAAGCCTGTCCACGCCGTCAAGGGCATGACCGACGCCTGGGCCTGCATGGGCTGCGGTCGGCACTACCACCTGGGCAGGGTCCATCAGGGAAAGCAGCCGCTACTTGTCTGCGAGAAGTCCCTCACGGGGTCCTTTTGGGAGCGGGTGGCCATCATCGACAGCCCACCCGAACCGCTGGTGGGGATGCTGGACGACGTGCTGGCCGAACCCAAGAGCACCCCATGAGGCGCACCCTGGGCGAGCGCAGGGGCCCCAGGCCGGGCTTCATGGCCCTGGCCAGGCTGACACGCGAGATTGAACGTCACGAGCGCAGCAAGCCTCCTATGACGCTTCCAAACGGGGCACGCTGGGTCAAAGAGAATGAGGTCGTTCGCTGGGTCAACCCGAAGCCCTTCGAGCGGTCTGGCTTCTTCTTCAGGACCGATTTCGAGCTGACACTGAAGAACGGGGTGTGGTCAGTCCGTGGTGGACGGGCAGGCGGATGCCTCGACCACCTGTTCTATGAGCCAGACTTCGAGGTCGCGTTCGAGCGGGCGAGAGGATGGACCCCCAAGTCGTGACGTAGTACACTCGAGCCCTGCTTCACCAGGAGAACCCCATGAACGGAGCCCCCTTCGCCCTCGCCGCCGCGATCCTCGCCCTTGGCATCGGGATCGGTCGCAAGAGCGGCAGCCGCAGCGCCGCCAACCCCGACGTGATCGTGCGCTTCGCCAAGGAAGGCGGCGAATACAAGGTCGTCACCATGCGCTCCAACATGGGCAACGTCCAGCCCATCAAGATCATGCAGCTCGTCTCCGACGTGACCGGGGGTGGCAGCGACGTGGCCTCCCTGTCCGTGCCCGCGAACTCCTGGGCCGAGGCGCTCCGCACCATGCGGGCCCTGGGCGCAGCTCGAGGCGTCGAGGTCCACCAGAGCAGCCACGGCGAGGTGGAGCTGCGTCGGGACACCAGGCCAGCTCGAGGGCGAGCGCAGGCGTGAGGGGACGACGGCTCCGTCTCTGCATCCGACGCCGCGCTCGGCGTCTCGAGAAGCGTCTGCTGGGCGCGATCCAGTGCGTGACGAGGATGCTCCCATGAAGCGCGTAGCCGCCCTGTACGTCGAGAAGAACGGAGCCTACTTCGGCCTGCGGAGCGTGGACCCCTGGGACGAGGCCAGGGACGCCCGGCGCTACCGAGGCCGGTCCCCGGTCGTGGCCCACCCGCCCTGCGCCCGCTGGTCCGTGCTCGCCTTCTCGGTGCAGGCCAGGTACGGCTATGAGGTGGGGGACGACGGTGGCTGCTTTGTCTCTGCACTGGATAACACGCGGCGCTGCGGCGGCGTGCTCGAGCACCCGTCCAGGTCCCTGGCCTTCGGTAAGAAGTACGGCTTCGACCTGGGTCGGCCCCGGCTCGGGAGCTGGCAACCGACCGGCGACGGCGGTTGGTTCACCGAGGTGTCCCAAGCCGCCTACGGCCACCTGGCGAACAAGCTGACCTGGCTGATCTACTACGGCAAGAAGCCCCCGCCCCAGCTCAACTGGAGCACCCCCAAGACCGACTTCCAGATCAGCTACAGCAAGAAGGCCAACGGCGAATACTGGAAGAAGCCGCTCACCAAGAAGGTGGGCAAGCAGACCCCGCCCGCCTTCCGCGAGCTGCTGCTGGGCATGGCTCGGAGCTGCGGGGGCACCAGCTACGAGCCCGACCGGCCCGCAGCGCAGACGAGCCTGGTGGAGCTGATCGAGCAGGCGACCCGCCGCGTAGCCGATAGAGGCAGGTAGCCAGGTAGGCGCGTCAGCTCGGCCCCCCGCCGCCCTTGTACGCGCCCTCGGGCAGCGACCACCGGCTGGGGCTCACGACGATCTTGTCTCGCCAGGGGGCGGCGCTCATGGCCCGTCGCACGATCCGCTTGGTGCCACTGGGGATGAAAGACACTCCAGCCAGTGGGAACTTCTTGGTGCGCTTCACGATGAACTCGGGGATGAACCCTTCGGTCCTGGGCTTGATCGAGTAGCCAAAGCTCCGCTCGAGCTGGACGATCTCGTCAAAGGCGTCCGGTGCGATCTGGCGTACCGACACCCACTGGTGCTTGTCCCCGAAGACGCAGCTCATGCAGCTCAGACGTCCCCAGCCGAGCTGGTACGCCGGGTGGGGCACCACCCCGAAGCGGCGCATGATGGCCCACACTTCTTCTTCGGGGTACTCGAGCACCGTGTGCCATCGCGTGACCGTTCGGCTTGGCTTGTTGGTACGATGGGCGTTTACCTCTTGGTAATTCGAGCGAGGGGTGCTTTCCTGGCGGCGTTCTCCGGTGATGGACAGGAAGGTGCCAGAATTGAAGCGCGGATCGTCGTTGATGACCCGCGCCTCCACGTCGATCTTGAGGATCGCGGAACACCAGCGACCAGACTCGATGGCTCCGGTGAACGGGAACTTGTGCCGGGTGAGTCCCTTCTTGCGTTTGGTGTGAAGCGTGCGCTCGCCGCCGCCCACCAGGTCGTAGGTCACGCTGCCGGGCACGTCGTTGTCCCGCATCAGCTCGCGCCGGAAGCCGCCCACCCGCCGCTGGAAGAACAGGTCCAGGCCCATGGCGTCCGCGAAGGCCCGGCAATAGGCGGGGGTGCTCGGCCAATCCATGAACGGATCGCCCGGCTCATCGATCTCCTGGTGCCACAGCTCGATGGCGTGCTTGGGCACGCCCAGCTCCAGCAGATGCAGCACGCAGGCCACGCTGTCCTTGCCGCCCGAGAAGTTGACGATGATCTTGTTGAGCCCCGCCTTGGTGGCCCCTGGCACGCCTGGGGGCATAGGGATCATGGGCAAGGTGCTGGTACGCTGGGGCTCGCCCGTCATCCTGGCGATCAGCGCGTCCAGGTCTTGCTTCGCCATGGTCTACCTCTGTGGTGATGCTCTCATCGGGCCCAGCGTCTCACGAACGCCAGGGTCCTGTCAAAGTCGGTCCAGGTCTGCTGGCCATGGCCCTTCGACCGGAACACGATGTGGCTGGACGAGATCCTCACCGTCACCTCCCCGCGCTCCTTGCCGATGGTGCCCACGACGTGGGTGGCCTTGGGGTCCAGCTCGGAGACGACCTTCCCCCTGGCGGTGGTGTACTCGATGCTCGGTAAGGACTCCACCGACACCCTGGCCAGCAGCTTGATCGCGTCGTCGGCGGTCAGACTCCAGTCCTCGAAGGGTAGATCGTTTCGCTCGCTGAGCATCCGGTCCCATGCCGACCTGGCGCGCACCATCGGATCGTTTTTGTTGCCGGGGCTCCGCTTCCTGGGGGTCATAGGTGGCCTGGGGGGCTTCCAGCCTATCTGGCGTAGCGCGAACAGCGCCCTGGCCTTGCGCCGCATGGCCTCGGTGTCGAACTCGGCCATGTGTTCGGGGAGCTTGTAGTCGTCACCCGTCCGCTGCCGGGGTGTCTCGTCCTTGGTGGACGCATAGACCTGGGCGATCAGCTTGTCGAGATCGATCTTGGCCATGACTATGGAACCTCTACGCCGAGCATCATCAGCTCGTTCACCATCGCCTCGTGAGCTTCCAGCAGGCCGCGCTGTTGAGCGCCCCCTCGGCTCACCCGGTCCATCACACCCCGCAGGCCACCGCCCCTGGGCTGGTGCCGCTCGGGCTCCGCTGCGGGCTCGTACAGCGGCTCACCTTCGTTGTCGTCGTCGTAGCCTTCTACGTCCTCGAACCATTCTCCTGGGATCATCCTGCTCTCCCTTGGCGAAGCTCCAGCTCCGCGTAGACTTGTTCAGCGAGGTTCTGCCGGGTGACGCCCAGGGCGATCTTGCCAGTCCTGTCCCATGCGTGGCCCACAGCCATGGTCGCCTGGACCCGATCCGAGCTGTCGCCGCGCCACAGCTCGAGGTGCTCGGCGGGGTAGCCAAGCTCTCTGATCACAGCCTCGACCAGCGCGTCCAGATTCACGATGGGTACGAGCTGGAAGCCCTTGATCTCGACGTGGGTCAGCGGGCGGTCGTACACCACGATCCCGTACCGGGTGTAGCCCTTGGTGGTGGGGTCGGCGCGCTCGGTGAAGGCGTATCCGTCTGGCACGGTGGCGTAGCCGATGGGCCGGTAGGGCACCCCGTAGCGGTACAGCTCGGGCGGGGCCTGCCTGACCGCGACCCGCTGCTCGGACTGCCGGATGAGCTTGTCGAGATCGATCTTGGCCATGGCTACTTCCGATACACCGGCTTCCAGGTGCGGTTCATCTTCTGACTGACGCTCGCGGGGAGCCTGGTGTGCTCGAGCTTCTTGGTCTTGGGGTTCCACTTGTGGACGTTCATGTCGGAGATGCTGTGGACCGGGCCGAAGATGAAGGTCTTGTTCCTGGCCTGGTCGGGGTCGAAGACGGCCTCGAGCACCCCGGTTCCCGAGTCGGACCCGAAGCTGGGCTCGAAGCGTACCGTGAACAGCACGTCGTCCAGGCTCCTGGCCGGGCTCCGCACCTTCGCGCCGTGCATCTCCAGGGCGTAGTGGGAGGCCAGCAGCACGGCGTAGTCCCGGTTGGCCTCGGCCTCGGGGTCGCCCAGCATGAACACGTTGACCTCGTACAAGGGTCGCGTGTTCCACGACCGAATGTTGACGATGCCTTCCGCTTTGACCAACGCCTTGTCTCGTAGCTTGTCCAGGTCGATCTTCATGGTTCACAGCCACTCGTTGAGGTCGGGTTCGCGGGACAGGACAGCCTTGATCGCGGGCTCGAGTCGATCTCCGTAGTCTCGCCTGATCTGCTCGATGCTATCGTACTCCATCCAAGCGGGGATCTCGACCCTGTCGTTCAGCTTCGGGATCACCGCGTCGATGATCACCCTGGCATCTTGGACGCCCCTCGGGTCATCGTGCCTGGCCCTGGCGGCGAGCGAATAAGCCCACTCGTGACCCGTGTCGGAGAAGATGGCGAAGTCGATCTCGGAGGGGTCCACCGGCTTACGCCCGCCGTCCATCCGCAGCTTCCCCTGCACCAACAGGGCGATGATGGCGGCGCTATCTCGGCCCAGGCCGTTGGACAGGATGGTGAGCCCACGCAGTTTGCCCCTGCGCCGCTGTGGCCGGGAGCTGTGCTGCTTCTTGGTCTTGACCTTGTTCAGCAAGGAGTCCAGGTCGATCTTGGCCATGGTCTATCCCCTCGAGCCCCTATTTCGACCGCCACGCTTCAGGCCGAAGCGTTTGGCCAGGCCCGCCCGTTGCAGATCACCGATCAGGGAGTCGTCCATCGTCAGCGAGCTGACGATGGCCCACGCACCATCGCGACCGCGAATCCCGAGCAGCCCACTTCTCCCGTTGTCCTTCAGCCACAGCTCTGGACTGATCGGGTTGTTCACGGAGGCCAGCGCGGCGGCGACGAGCGTAGAGTCGAACACATGGACGCTGTCGGCGCTGTGGGCGACCAACCCGTCGATGGGGGTGTTCTCCCCCAGGAAGGTGTCGATGCGCCACCCCAGCCGAGCGGGCTCGCCGTCGAAGGCGTCGTAGATGCCCTCGAGCCCGGTGTGGAAGATTTCCTGCATCCCCTCACCGACGACCTCACCCTCTCCACGAGGGACGGACGACGCGACCTTGGCCACCGCCTTGGGCCAGCCAGGGACCACGATGCTGCCGTCCGAGGACCACCGCTGGCCTTCGTGGGTTCCGAAGGGGAGCTGGAAGACTTCGACATAGACGATCTTCCGACCGAGCTTGGTCCCGCGACGGTTGGGGAAGTCGAGGATGCGGTTCTTCAGGTATCGCTTGCCGACCCCCATGAACGGGGCCACCAGGTCGCGAACCTGGGGCTCGGGCCACGGGCCGGGATCGGGCCGCTTGGCCTTCCGAGACGCCACGCGCTTCGTGGACTGGGTGATCAGGGCGTCCAGGTCCATGGCCCTGGAGCCGCGACCTCTCGAGCTGGTGTTGGTCTTGCGAGAATTGGACATGGGTTCACCTACAGCCGTGCTCTTTGGGCGTACTCGACGAGCCAGTCGCGTAGCTCGATTGCGCTCTCGTCCGTGGCCTGACGCAGCCAGTCGGACATGGTGCCGCCCCGCGTGCTCACCCTCACCTGGCCATCCACCGTGCCTGTGGCCGAGGACGGATACTCGGGGGCCGTCATGCCCCAGCGAATCCAGCCACGGTGCTGCTGGTCGGTGCCCGCGACGTAGATCGACACGTAGGGGTCACCCCACTGATCGTTCCGTTCCTTCGGGTAGACCTTCAGGTGCTGCACGACGGCGACGGCTTGTTTCTTGGGGGGAATCCAGGCACGCACGGCGTCGTCGTCGCTATGACGGGTCGTGTAGACCGACCTCGTTTGCAAGCTGGTAGCCGTCAGCGCATGGCCCTGACCGACGATGGTCCCCACCACGCCCTGGAGCCATCGCGTCGTGACCCGCCCGAATAACGCGGCAGCCTTGTCGCAGGGGTTCCTGCTCCTGAACATGCAGTTGACGCGGTCGTACTCGTTTGGCTTGATCGGGAACACGAACGCTGGGCTCTTGGGCGGCTTGCGGAGGCCACCGGAGTCCTTCTTCGCCCCCTGCCGAGCCGCCACGCGCCTCGTGGATTGGGCGATCAGGGCGTCCAGGTCTATGCGCTTGCTCATTCCTTTTTCCCCACCCTGATTCTGTCGATCCCGGCCAACGCGGCCTTCTTACCGTCAGGCCCGATGGCGACCACGAAGGAACCCTCGTTGGCCACTCTCGTGGTGATCTTGTCGATGGTCTTGTTGTACTCGGTGTGGCGCGGGGCCAGAATCAGCTTGACAGGCGGGCCACCCACCGAGGCCACGACGGCGGCGAGCCAGGTGGCGTTGAAGGGATAGGAGCCGTACTCGTCAGTGGTCAGCCACACCAGGGCTTCCTTGCAGGCGTCCCCAATCTCGATGGCGCCGTCGATCCGAGCTGGGGCTCCGTCCTTGATCACGTCCTCGATGACCCGGTGGATATTGTGGCTCTGCCACTGACAACCCCACCCCCCCTTTTTGGCCAGGTACTTGGGCATCTTGGGGAGCCCTGTGATCGGGATGGGCTCGCCGGCCTTGGGCACTCCGTGCTCATTGATCCAGGCTTCGACTGTATCGGGCCAGCCGGGCACGACGATCCGACTGTCGCTCATGTGCTTGATGCCCTTGTAGCGACCCACGAACATCGTGATGGGGGCATCGAAGCGGGCCCCGAATCCCTTCGCGCTGCGGGCACTCACCCGACCCGTCTTGGGCCAGCTCTCGAACAGCTCTACGATCCTCTCACCCTGTGCGCCCCAGGCGTAGAGCTGGGCGACGGTGGAGAACCCCGCCTGCTGGCGGGGAGCCTGCCGGTAGACGCGGACGTGCTTCTCGAAGATCGTCTGCTTCTTGGCGCGCTTCTTGCGCCCGCCACCCTGCCTGGCCGCGACCCGCTGCTCGGACAGCCGGATCAGGGTGTCCAGGTCGATCTTGCCCGACTTGTAGGCGCTCTGCTGACCTTGCGCGATCAGTTTGTCCAGATCCATTTTTGCCATGGTGACTCTACGGGGGGTTGTGGTGGCGAAATCCTACCACGGAGCCGGTGTCACCGCGAACGTGCTGTCCAGAGTGTCCATCAGCCCATACGTTCAGCCATGCCGACCGGGGAGAGCGCCCAGCGCAGGCGGTGGATCTGGTCCTGGCTCGGGCCGTTCCAGACGGCGGCTCCCAGGGGCCTGATCTCCAGCCGTTTGGCGGTGGCCCGCAGCACCGGGAGCAGCGAGGCCGGGAACAGGAAGTCCCCCGCCGCCCGACCCCGTCGCCAGGTGAGGTAGAGCACGTCGGCCCGGCGGGCAACCTCGAGCAGGTGCAGGCGACCCGGTCGCACCCCAGCTCGGGCTATCGCGTCCTGCACGGCGGCGAGCAGCTCCGAGTCGTCGGCCTGGAGCACCCCCGCCAGCGCAGCGACCTCCTGCTGGTCGAGCTGGACGCGGTAGGAGGGGAGCTTGTGCCGGGGCCCAACCTGGACGTTGGGGAGAGGATCGGGCCCGGTGGGCATCCTCTGCTGGGGGCTGGGGGCTACGCCGACCCGTCGCAGCAGATCGTCAATGGTGGGCTTGGGCTTACGCCTGCGCGCCACGTTCAGCCTCGACTGTTCGATCAGCTCATCCAAGTCCTGGCGCACGATCACACTCCTGGTCAGCAGTGATCCTATCACATTCGGGGCCCTGGAAGGCAACGGAGTTTTAGCTTATTGCATACGGGGTCTACCGTGTTAGGGCACTGGAGCCAAAGAGCTGAAAAATCATCAGAGGTGAGCATGGCTGGCTACGACGAACTGCTGATCGGAAACGGTGGCCGCGACCTGTTCGTGGTGTTGGACCCCACCCTGATGGACACCAGCGGCATCCCCCCGCACATGCTCGAGCAGTCCGCTGGCGGTCCAATCGTCCTGCGCTTCGACGCCGACAACAACCCCAAGCGCAACGTCGCGTTCACGGCTGACGGCATGATGGTGGACCTGTCCTTCGACACGCTCTACCCCGGCTGCCTGCTGCCCTGGGACGCCTTCGTCCAGCTCGGCGTGCGCGGGGACGCCGTACTTGATCTGAACGAGGACGACGAACCTGTCTTGCCTGGCCAGCCGTACCCGGAAGACGCGGAGCCCGTGATCTGGAAGGACGCCCGCGTGTTCCACGAGGATGACGGCGAGGTCCCTCCCGGCTGGAAGATCGTGACAGACGTTGCGTCGGACGGTTCTTTCCTGATCATCCCGATGGATGCGGTGCCTGACCTGGGCCTGGTGTAGTGATGCTCTCCCAGGTTCAGCTCATCCTGAAAGACGCCCTGTGCGTCCACGAAGCCCTGCTTCGGCTGGAGTTTCCGTCCGAGACGATCTCCCTGGAGGTGATCGCTGACGGTCGGCTGATCGTCAAGGTGGATGAAGGCGACAAAGCCTGCGGCTTCTTGGTCGGACTACGACCGCTCGACTTGGACGATGACGCCATTTTGGCTGGCACCTGGCGAGCTGCGGCGACGGCCTGGAACCAAGCCACCCACGAGCAGATCATCGCCGTGTGGGACGACTGGAAAGCCAGGTACGACCTGACCGCCATGATGATGGTGCTCATCGCGAAGAAAATGTACCCTCGGAAGGACGCGGTGTACGTCGTGAAGCACCAACAGGGGGAGGCGTGATGATCAAGCAAGTCTTGGCAGCCGTGAAGGGACGCATGAAGCGAGGCTACACCTACCCTCTCGAGGGACAGTGTCGAGACGATCTCGAGCTGCTGATCGCGGAGATCGAGCGCGATCTCGAGGCCGCGCTCGACCGGGAAGAACAGGACAAGCTGATGGCCATGGCCACCGTCTTCGAGGTCGGCCCCCTCATCACCAGCGGCATCCCCGTCACGGTGGAGCGCCGCATCCAGCGAGACGACAGCATCCGCTGGGCGGTGAAAAGTGGCAGCTACGTCCTGAACCGGGACACGGGCGAACTCGAGTACGAGCCCATGCCTTCGAGCCGGGACGAAGATTTCGTCCATCGCTGCCGCTTTGTCGAGCTGGACGAGGCGCTCGGGGCGGGTCGCGAGCTGATCAGGGTCGAAAAGCAACGTGTCCAACAAGCGATCAGGGAGTCGTGATGAATGAACCCACCGACACCGAGATCGAGCGCCAGCTCGACCTGTGCAGCGGAAGCTCCGACGATAAGCAGGATGATAAGCAGGATGATAAGCAAGACGACAAGGCTGGCGACGGGACCGAGTGCGACATGCACTTCGAGCCCGACAGCGACCGGCCTGGGACCTGGAGCGCCACCTACATGGGACACCGTTTCTGGCACCTGGACCCCAGGCCCGACGAGGTATGCCTCGAGGACGTGGCTCACGGGCTCTCCCAGCTCTACCGCTTCGCCGGTCAGACCACCGTCTTCTACTCCGTGGCCGAGCACAGTGTGCGCTGCGCCCGCCTGGCTGGGGCTCGCGGCTGGTCCGACGAGATCGTGCTGATGGCGCTGATGCACGACGCCGCCGAAGCCTACTGCTCCGACGTACCCAGGCCCCTCAAGCTGTTCCTCGAAGGCTACGCCGAGATCGAGCAGAACGTCCAAGCTGCGATCACGGCGAAGCTCGGGGGAGCCATCCCCAGCGACACCGAGAAGCAGCTCATCAAATGGCTGGACAACACCCTGCTGATCACCGAGAAGCGGGACCTGATGCCCAACTCCCCTGCCTGGTCGGCCTGGGTGGGGATGCCAGACCCGCTCGACAAGCCCACCCTCCCTCTTCCCCGGAATGACCCCATGAGCATCGAACGACTACTGCTGATCCCCAACCAGGCCGACCCCGACGATCTGCTGCGCCCTGGCCCCTGCCGCTCCAAGCCCCCCAAGGTGGTGGAGGTGGACGTGATGGCCATGGTGGACGGCTACGTCGGGCGCAAGTCCTACTGGACCGAGCGGCCAGGCCGAGGCACCAAGCAGCTCCGCAAGGCGCTGCCCCTGATCTGGCGCGGTCGGGTGGTCGAGGCGAGCTGCGATCTGCTGGCGCGGGCGCTGCGCCGTCACGACGGCGAGCACCGCCCCATGGTCACCACCGAACAGGAAGCCGTGAACCTCTACACCGAGTACGTCACCATCTTCGCGTCGGACGGTGTGACGGGTATCCTCGAGCGCAGCCAGGGGGAGTGAATATGGGCTGGTTGGAACAATCCAGGTATGTCAGCGCCAGGAAAGAGGAACCGTGGGGTCATGTCACCTTGCACCAGGACGACGAGTGGTGGTCAGGGACGGTGTACAACTGGCTCGGCAACGCTCACACCACCGTCAAGAAGAAGTCGCTGGGTAACGCCAAGGCCGAAGCGGAGAAATCCCTGGCGCAGCTCGTGGTGCCCTGGAAGGCATGGCAGACCAAGCACGGTCACCAAGACCACCGCGAGCAGGCCAGGGACGACTTCGTCGCCGCCGCTCGTGCCCTGGCCGAGATCGAGGGCTGGGTGTGGAAGTGGTGTCCGCGACCCGAAGACGAACTGAAGCGAGACTTGCTTGGGGCTCTCGACCTGTTTGGGAGGGAGTGATGGGATGCTGATGAAACACCTCCGTTACCTCCGATTCATCCTGCGCCACAAGCTGTTCGTGCTCATCGCCTGCCTGGCCGAAGCCGACCGGCTGGGGACTGAAGGTCGGCCTCTGATCGCCATCCAGCTCGCCTGGCGCGGCCTGACCCATGACCTCTCCAAGCTGCGCCCCTCCGAGTGGTTCCCCTACGTCGAGGACTTCTACGGTGAGCCCCTGGACGACTGGATCATTGGCGACGGCGAGCCCGTGGAGAGGACCGTGGAGCAGCGACAGCGCCAGGGCGCAGCCGACCTGGCCTGGCTCCAGCACCAGCACCGCAACCGCCACCACTGGCAGCACTGGGTGCTGCGGAACGACGACGGCTCCACCAAGCTGCTGCCCATGCCCGAGCTGGACGTGCTCGAGCTGCTCTGCGATTGGTACGGCGCGGGCTGGGCCATCAACGGCGAGCACGGTTGGGAGCGGGTCGCGGCTTGGTACGGAAAAGAGCGCGACAACATGCTGTTGAACAGGGACACCCGAGCGCGCATCGAGAAGTTTTTGGAGAGCCGCTCCAAGCCACTTGCATAAGGAACATACCGCGTTAGCTTACTGTGAACCCAGGAGTTTTCGATGAACCCAGGAGTTTTCCATGCCTCGTGACCCCTTTTCTTCCCTCTTGGCCGCGTCTATGGCCGGTTCCGCCATGTCGGCCATCGCTGCCTACGTGGTGCCTGGTCTACTGCGCCGTCGCGGTCCCGTCTACCGCAGCAGCACCCAGCCCTGCATCGACGTTCAGACCCGCTCGGGTGGTCTGACCATCGTATGGGTTCCCAGCACCGAGTCCTCCTGTGTCGTGGTGGGCTTCGCCTTCCGCGCCCCTAACGACACCGGGAACGTCCGTGGCCTGGACACGGCCATGAATCGCTGCCTCGCGCCGCTCCAGGGCGACACCTGGGCCCGCGTGGTGATGCCGTTCGATCTGAACCCGGCAGACGGTAGTTGCTACTCCATCGGAGATTTCACCGCCAAGGACGCGCTCGAGGCGTACCGGCTGATGCTGCGCGCAGCTCGTGACGCCGACCAGGAGCGCACGAGCGACCGACAGGTCGATCCCCCCCTGCGCCGCCATGTCCGCTGGTGGAACCAGCGCGTCCAGACCCTGTTCTTCCGCGAGCTGGATCAGCTCCGCAAGAACGAGGACCCCGAGTACGCCCAGGCGTGCCAGGACGCCGCCGTCGCTACCGTCGAGGCCAAGAGGGACGCCAAGCTCGCCAAACTGGCCGCTCGGGACGCCGCCAAGGAAGCGAAGCAGGCCGAGCGGGACGCCACCGACGCCGAGTGGGCCGCGTGGCGGGTCGCCAACGGTCACGAACAGCCCGTGGAGTAACAGCTCGTGGTCAAGCTCACCCCCCTTGACGACTGGTACGTCTTCCTGCGGCGCTCACGCACCACCGGCAAGATTTACGGTCACCTGATCTTCCCGCATCCCGACAAGCCCGGCAAGGAGAAGCGGAGCAGTCCCATCGTCAGCGTGGACTTCGACACCCGCCTGGTGAGGACCCACAGTGACCGGGTTTACCTCCTGGGCGAGTCCTCCAGCATCGTCACTCAGGACTTCCCCTTCGAGATCGACTTCGAGCTGTGTGTGGTTGGAGAGCTGAACCGATGAGCAAGCCCTCCGCTGCCAAGGCCGCTCGCCGCGCCCGGCGCAAGGCCAAGCGGCCCCCGCGCCGGTTCCGGTCGGCTGGCGGGGTGAGCATCCCCACGACCTGGGCCGAGGACTTCGCTCGCCCAGTCGGGAAGATCCACTGGAGCCCGGTGGGCGAGGCCACCTGTTCCTGCTGCTCCGAGCCCGTCTCCATGGGCCGCACGGACCAGACCAAGTGCGACCACTGCGAGGCCGATGACGAGACCACCCCCGAGTCCATCGGGGTCGTCACCATCACCGATTCCAATGGGAAAAAGCTGTGAGCAGCCGATCATCGTCCGTCTCGATCTCGAGGTGAAGGCGCTCGTGAATCGCCTGCCGCCACCCAGGGTGATCACTGTCGAAGTGCCGGTCGTCTCCACCGAGATCGTGGAGCACCAGGTGGAGATCCCCGTCTTCATCATGGCCGACGACGGCGGCACCGTCCGCACCACCAGTGAGCAGCCCGCGCTGCTCACCGAGCTAACCCCGAGAATGCGTGACGAGATCATCGCCATGCTCGAGGTCCACGACGTGACCAGGAGCGACCCATGAGCCCCGTCCCCGCCCGAACCCACTTCTACCTGGCCGCCAGCTCTGGTCGCGCAGAGCTGGCCAAGACCATCATGGGCGACCTGGAGAATCGAGGCTTCGTCAACGCTCACGACTGGCCGAACAGTTTGCTGCCCAAGAACGCCACGCATGACGAGATCAGGCGAGCCGCCGATGGGTGCAAGGACGGAGTGCGCCGCTGCGACGTGCTGATCCTGATGCTGCCCATCGGTCGCGGTGGGGCCTTTGTCGAACAGGGGATCGCCCTGGGCATGGGCAAACCCGTGATCGTAGTGAGCCCCGACGAGAGCCTGGTCTACGAGTTTCCCATGGTATTCCTGTTCACGTCGGGCGTGGAAAGATTCACGGGGACACGAGCCTGGCAGGACACCTACGAGTGGCTCGACACCTTCCACGAACGGCTGGGCAACGACCGCGAGCAGGACAGCCGGATGGTGTGGGGATAGTCCCTTTGCATACGTGGCATACCTTGTTAGCTTACGGGGCATGAAGCTCCGTATCGCCAAAAGGGTCGCAGAGGACCCCAGCCGCTACCGGGACGCGACCCTCCAGGCCGCATGGCGTAGGCTCGACAAGGCCGAGCGACTCCGACGCCGCACAGCAGCCCGAAATCGCCCCACGTCAACGGGCCTGAGTAAACTCGGGTTCACGGACATGGGACAGGCTTTTCGACTGCTCGACTCGACTGTGTTCGATGGCAACTACCGGGTGGGGCTCGAGTACATCGTCCCGAGCATCCTTCGGCCTGGCCCTTGTGGCATCCGCCACACTATGACCGAGCACGCCATCTTCGTGAGCATCGACTCGACCCATGTCGTCGCCGGCCTGCACATCACCCGGAACCATGAACTCGTGATTCACGACACCCGAATGTCGTTCCTGCTCGAACCTGGAGATATCGTCCAAGTCGTGATCTTCGAGAACGACGAGCCCTTCTCGGGATGCCTGGTCCTGCGTCGGCTGGAATCGGAACATCGTGCTGTCCCGAAACCCATCATCCGTACTGGTAGTGATATCAGCGTTTTCGCTTCGGAGGAACCATGAACGACCCCATCAGCGCCAACACAGCCCACGTCTGCAAGCGCACCCGCCTGGCCCTTCGGAGCGGCTGGCGCTGCCGCTGGTGCGGCGTCGACGTCATCAAGCCCACCGCCATGATCGACAGCATCGTCTACCGGCGAGACGGCGGTGGCCTCGGGTTCTCGAACCAGGTCCTGGCCTGCGAGTCCTGCCGCGATCTCCGCAGCGCGCTTCGGGTCGTGCTCGGCCCCAAGCTGTTCCCGATGGTGAAGTCTCCCGGTGGCCTGCGAAACCTGATCTACAAGATCGTCGCCGGAAACAAAGTCGTGGACAAAGAAGACCCCAACCAAGTTCACCTATTCGATGATGATGGAGACGAGGCATGACCAGAACACAGCTCATAGACGAATGGGTCTACACACGTCGGAACGACCTGGAAGCCAGGGAACTGGCCAACAGCCTGCGCTCGGTCGGCCCCGACAAGCCCCTGGGTCAGTTTGGCTACCCCACCACCATGGCGGGCTTTTGGGAGGTGGTGAAGACCTACGCGCACGCCAAGTGGTTCCGGGGCCTGACCGGGGCCTTCCTGGGCAAAGACAGCTCGGGCAACATGCGCCTGTTCCTCTGGCACGACGAGGCGCTGCGCGAGCTGCTCGCCCGGCATCATGGCCTGCTGATGCTCGAGGGCGTCCCCCTCGAGCCCATCGACTTCATCAACTGGACCCGCGAGAACATCGTCCCCTGGGGCACCCCCATGTTCGAGCTGGTGGCCGACGCCTACGGCGACAAGACCAACCCGCTGCGTTCCGACGTGCTGCCCGGCGTGCCCGAGTCCGAGCTGCTGTCTTCCTACCTGCGGCGCTGGAACGAGCCCGACCCGGTGGGCTTCTACCACCCGCACGGCGTGTCGTTCAGGACGCAGACTCCGCAGTCCATCCTCTTGACCGATCTCTCCAAGCCCAAGAACGTCGAGGCGGCTTCCCTCCTGCTCGCCAAGGCTGTCGGGCTGGAGCGCGGAGAGGCACCTCCCGACTGGTGGCAGGACGACGACACGGGCGTCTGGTGCCTGCGTGACGCCCGAGGATGGATCGTGTACTTCACCGACGACCGCGACGGTCCAGAGCAGTACGTCCCTGGGATCACAGCCGTCACCGACCCAGGCAAGGCCATCGCCATGGCGCTGCTAAGGGTCGCCATGCCACCTGGCATCGAGACTTCCAGTCCATCGATCACCCCGCCTGCGTGTCTCGAGAATCCGCTGCTCTTGCAGCAAGAGATCGACTCCTACCGCAAGCTCGAAGACCATGAGGTCAAGAGCTGCGGGAGCTGCGCCCACCGCTTCACCAGCACGAAAAACCAACGCTGCATCGACTGTGCCAAGTGCAAGCACATCGTACCTGGCTGGGCGTCCATGGCCGACAAGCTCGAAGCCGAGCGTGGCGAGACATGAGCGTCACGACCACCGCAGACGAACGCCTGGACCTGGCCAAGTTCCACCTGGCCTGCGCTCTCGACCACCTCCGAGAATCCCGCAACGCGCTCGATGAAGCCTTCGGTGAGGACACCTGGGGCCACGACACCTTCACCGAGGGACTGGGTGACAAGTACATCGCCCAGCTCGAGCACGTCTGCTTCGCTGCCCGGTTGGCCAGAGCCGCCATCGGCTCACCGTCCAGCGGCGAGATCCGTGGCTTCTCCATCCCCAGCAGAGAGCAGAACCATGAGTGACCCCGAATGCCCTGTCGGACTCGAGTGCGGCAACCATCCTCGGACGAGAGAAGGTTGCACCTGCGACGAGTACGATCTGCGGAATAAACCCGACGTGAGAGCCATGCGTAACTCCGACAAGCAACCTCTCCCCCAGCCCCCTCCCATTCCCGAGCTGGACCTTCCCGACCCCGAGCCCGAAGCCACCATCGAGACGGACCCCGACGTGAAGCGCCGCGACGACGGCACCACCTTCCGCACCCGCTGCTCGCCCAGGGGCTACTGCTTCGTCATAGCCCAGGTATCCACGCTCGGCCCATACTCCAAAGGACTGGTGAAGCTCGAATACCGCGACATGGCGACCGGAGAGCTGTTTCGTCGGCTGATTGTGTTCAAGAAACTCGTCAACGACGGCGGCGTCGTCTTGGACTTCTGCCCCTGGTGTCAGGCCCCGCTCCACTTCGAGTGGAAGGACGGCGAGGCGGTGGTCACCAACGCCCCCCAGGAGACGACATGAAGTGTATCTGGGAACAGGAAGATATCGTGAGCGGCCTGCTGATTACGAATCAACGCACGAAGGCCAGGAACAACCGATACATGCTGGTCGGTGGAGTCCGCAAGTCTGACGGAATCCGGCTGGTGTCTCTGTGCGATGGCATGTCCATGACGGGCGGGATCACCAGCGAACGGATGGCCGAGCGGCTGAACAATGAGGACTTCGCCCCCAGCGTCAACACGGATCGTGAGCTGGCCTCCGTGCTCGGGAGGGGCTCGATACTGCCCCCCGACCAGGACTGACCCATGAGCTACCACGACCTGTACCAGCTCCCACCCAAGAAGCAGCGCGAGAAGGTCCCCAAGAAGTGGACTGTGGGCCAAATCGTACACCAATCGTGGCCCAACGATCCGGTGCCCGTAGCCCTGTGCCCGGCCACCGCCGTCTACTGGCTGATCTGCCCCATCGCCGGGATGATCGAGACCGAAACCTTCGAAGCACTCGAGCGCAAGTGGCGCTCCATCGTGGAGGCCGCTCGCCTCGAGGGGGCCCACTGGGAGCCGGTCATCATCGCCAAGCGGGTGGACCTGGACAGGTACAATGACAACGAAGACGACACCCAGCGGGACGTGTACGTCGGCTTCGAGCAGCTCACACGTTCCTGGCGAGCTTCGGTCGTGATCGAGAGCGACAAGTGGAGGCACGACAACCCGCTCGAGAGGGCCAGGCCCGAGCGCACCACCGTGTGGCGAGCCTGGGACGACAAAGAGGGCATCACCAAGCCCGCCAACTGGGGCCGCACTGGGATGACCAGAAAGCACCGGAACTGTGTCCCTCTACACCGCGCCAACGTGCTCCCCTACAGCGAGCGAGCCTGGATGGTGCTCACCCGTGCCAGAGACACGCTGGTGGCCATGCACGCCCAGCTCGATGAACTACTGAACCAGAAGCCTGCCGCCATCGTGGCCCAGCTCGAGGCGATCCCTGCTGGCCGGATGCTCACCATGACCGAACCGACCGACCAGGAGTAGCCCCATGTCCCGCAATCCGCCCGCCACCGTGAACGAGCTGCTGGACCTCGCCACCGACGCCGTCACCGCCCGCCAGCCCAGCAGAGCCTTCGAGCTGCTCTGGCAGGCCGAGCTGGAGCACCACAAGCCGAGCAACCAGCCCCCGCCAGCGGGCGAGGAAAATAAGCTCATGGCCACCTGGCGGCTGTTCGGAGCCATCCTGCCGAAGCAGCTCTGATCATCGCCCGGCGATGACCCGCCCGATCTGCTGACGCACGACCACCCCGGTGCCCGCCCTGACCCTCGCCGCCCGCACCTGGGGCAGCAAGCGCCTCACCCTGGCGTCCATGGCGATCTGCGCCTCGGTCATGGGCACCCAGCGGTCCACCTCGGTCCAGCTCCAGACCCGGTGACCATCGACGTGGACCTCGCCCGGCAGCATGGCGTCCACCATGAAGACGAACGGCTGGCCGGTGGACAGCACAGAGCGCGTGAGCGCCTTGCGGATCTCGCCCTGGGCGTTCCTCACCAGGTCGCCTGGGACGAAGGGGAAGCCGCGACGATTCATCGTGGCTCCGGTTCGATGACGTAGGCGTGGAACAAGCTGTCCCGTGGGAACACCATCACCCGCTCGCCGCCGATCAGCTCCACCACCTTGTCGAAGAAGGCCAGGCGGTTCTCCCACACCCGAGGGGTCATGGCCCGGCGCAGCTCGCCCGTCTTGCGGTCCACCTCGAGCACCGCGCCGCTGTCGAACATCACCCTGGCGGTCGGCGGGATGCGAGAGAGAGCATCGACGCACTTCGGGGCGCAGTTGCCTGCGGTCGCCCCCACGTCCCAGCCCAGTTCCGCGAACCCGGCGATCTCGCCCGGTGTGGACAGGCCGGATGCGTAGAAGATCACCCCCTCGATGTGGGACGGTGGCGGGGGAAACAGATGGAGTTGGCTGGTCACGGGGTGGTCTCTACGACGTTCAGGCCGTCCAGGGAGAGCTTCTTCCTGCCGAGCAGATAGTCCAGGCCGCGCCTGGACGTGGCGTGCGGGTGGTACAGGATACCCTGACCACGCAGCTTGGTGGCAGCCTTCCGCAGCTTCTCCGTCTCGTGGTTGGTGCGCTCGGTGTACGGAGGCAGCAGCCGCCAGGACTCGAGCATCACGGGCGGGTCGCTCTGGTCGTAGGACGACACGGTGCAGTCGTCCTGAACCTGGTAGGTGGTCAGCACCGCGAACAAGCTCGGGTCCACCCGCTTGCCCAGGCCGATCCAGACCTGAGCGTCGAAGCGGTGCCAGCGACCCCAGGGACCGGACAGAACCACCACGTTGGCCCGCTTCAGCAGCTCCAGGTACTGGGGCTCGAGCCGCGAGCGGAGCAGCCGGATGGCACCACGCGCCGAAGACAGCGCGACCCCGACCTGGCCAGCGTCCGGTTCACCGAGCCCGACCGTCACCCTGCCTGCATCCGAGATCATTCAAACCTCCAAGAGTTTCCCGTATCCCTTCGATGCGGCCTGCGCTCGCGCTCGCTCGGAGAACACCAGGTACATGGCGTTCGCCTCGTTGTTGGAGGCGATGGCCTCGAGCAGTTTGCCGGGCTTCCTGCTGAACGGTCGGCTCTGGCCGTACAGCTTGTCGGAACTGATCACCAGCCCCTGGTCCCCGAATTGACCAGCGGTCAGGTCCACGTCGAAGCCGCCCGTCCGATTCCAGTAGTGAGGGATGCCACCCACGGAGCCCGACATGATCTTGCCACCCACCAGATCCTGAAACAGCATCGAGGCCAGCAGGCAGTGACCCCGCGACGGCTTGTCCAGCTCGCAGTCACCGAACGCCGTGTCGCAGGAGAACACCTGAACAGCAGCCCGCTGCAAGGCGATAGCCGTCGTCCAAATCTTGCCCGCACCGATGTGGTTCGCGGAGCCCAGGTCGCTCACCAGCGGAAGCGAGGACGACCTGGCGGTGGCACCGCGCATCCTGCTCTTTCGGGCACTCTGCCGGTCGGCACCGCGCCTGACGGCCTCGATCCGCAGCGCCTCCAGATCGGGCGGGAGCCCCGACGACCTCTCGAGGTTGGGCGCGATTCCCGACGACCTCTTGGGCTTGCGAGCCCTGGCCAGGACCCGCTCGTACTCCTGCATCCTGTCCTGGTGGACCGGGTCGGACGCCTTCTCGATGGAACGCATGAACCCCTTGGCGGTGGGGACGTGCGTGCCAGGCTCGAGGTAGCCATACTTCTGGAGCTGGCTGGTGCAGATCGCGTAGGAACGAGAGAGCGTCTCTCGACCCTCGGGCGAACCCTGATCGACGTACCGCTGGTAGACCCCGAGCACACAGCGTCGTAGCTGGTTCAGGCCGTCCTGCTGCTGGGGCACGACGAAGATCGCTCGCTTGTTCACGTCTCGGGAGCCGAATGGCCACATGGTCTACCTCCTGATGGCGCGGGGCTTCAACACCCGTCGCCAGTTCCGCATGGGGGTGAAGGCCACCACGGTCAGATCGGTGGAGCACACCCGGATCTCGCCGGCCTCGAAGTCGTTGTCGGTATCCCAAGCCGCCGCCGCCCTGGCGATGAAGCCGCGCTTGCTGCGAATGTCGGCGTTCATGTACCTGGCGTCCGAGTCGTCGTTCTCTCGTGGCCCGCCCCGCTCGGTGGGGCAGTCCAGACCGAAAGTCCTGAACTCGTCACGCTGTCCGCTGACGACGCGCCCTCGCGTCGTGTAGGGATGAGAGGATAACACGAGCTGGTCGATGCAAGCTCGCGCCTCAATCGTCCCGATCCAGTCGGCGGGGACCTGGGGCGGCGTCCTCATCATCCAGGGGACATGGAAGGCCACCGGGAAGCCCGGCTTGTGGAAGTAGCTGGCCATGTTGTTCAGGATCTGACGCAGCGGCTCGGGGCCACCAGCCAGTTCGAGATCGTCCAGTTCGCGGACGAAGCGGTCGAACAGCTCGACGGACCCCTTGCGCGAGTAGCCCTTGATTTGGTGCCACACCGGACCCCGGATGGCGTTGGTGCGAACCCAGTCGGCAGCAGCGCGCTTCGAGGGGGCCACGGGACCTGGGTCCAGGTCACGACGACGCTGTGCCAGGCGGTCCACCAGGTTCTCCCTGCGCGCCACCTGGCGCTCGAGCTGCACAGCCCGTTTCTTTCGCCGCTTCATGGAGAGGGGGTGCTCGATCTCGAGGTCCCAGGCCAGCCACCACGCCTCTGGTCCCGGCCCCTCATAGGCGTCGGGGATAGGGCCGTGCTTGACGACGAACGCCGCCACCAGCCGCTTGGCGCGGCCAGGGTTGACCTGGTGCTCGCTGACCAGGGTGGCCTCGAGCTGCCCGGTGGAGAATACACCCATGAGCTATTCCTCGTCGGCGTGGTCCTGCCTGTCGGCCCGACGCTGGCGCACCCGCTTGATCTCCTGACCACCGGCTCGCCCGGCCTGGAACAGCATGGGGGCCCCGAAGGCCACCGCCATGCCCAGGATGGTCAGGGGCACCGCAGCCTTCACGAGATTATTCATCAGATCCACCGGATCGGCGGGAGGCTTGGGGCGGTTGTCCTCTCGCGTCTCGAGGTACTTCATCAGCTCGCGCCGTTCCTTGGGCGTGAGCGTGGGGTCCTCGAGCAAGTCGCGGGCCCACTGGGAGTCTTCGTCCCAGGCAGACTGAAGCTCGGCGTTGGCCTTCATCAGCTTCAACGAGCCGTTGATGAGGACCCAAGCACAAGCGGTGGCAAGAGCCAAAGCCACCACCACGATTCCACCGATCACCACGAACTTGAGCACGCCTGCGGTGAACACAGCGGCGAGCAGCACACCCACCTGGGGGCTGTCCTTCTGACGATCACGCTGAAGATTGTTCCACTCGTTCACCGGCTGGGCCAGCTCGACCATGAGCTTGGCAGCGTGCAGGTAGGCACCCTTGATGCGCGGAGGAAGGCGGGGGTCGTTCCAGTGCGTCTCGACCAGCGGCTGCATCTTCGCCAGTTTCTCGGTGATGCTGTTGTACTCGGCTACCGCGACGGACGCCTGCTTCCACTGCTCAGCGGTGGGGGCATCCTTGGGCAACAGATAGCGGAAGAACAGGCTGGCGTTGGGGGCCATGGCCTTCACGAAGGCCCGGTCGGCCTCGCCCAGTCCAGTCCCCGACGCCGTGCCGGAATCCACCACCTCGATCCCCGGCAGCGAGCCACAGTGTACGCCCCCATCGGAGCCTTGCTGGACGATGCCCGAACAGGTCACGATCCACGCCTTCTCACCCCACTTCTTCGAGGGGGCGTAGGTGTCGAGATATCGCTTCTCGATGGCGCTCAGCGTCACTTCCTCCACGACGAAGCCGTTGGCCTCGAACTTCGCGGCGACCGCGAGCGTGGCCACCAGGCCATCGTCGGACGCGAAGGCCGCATAGAGCCTGGGGGGCTGCGTGGTGGCGTCGGGGACGATGGTGACGAGCTGGACTGCACCGCCTGCGTCCCCAAAGCGGGAGGCGGTGTGGCGCATGAGTTGGGAGAGCAGGGGGTTCATGGTCGGTCCTCGTTGAAGATGGCGAGCGGGTGGTTCGCCCGATGCTCCTGCACGTCCAAGGTGAGCGAGGCGATGGCCTGCACGAACAGCTCGGTGGTGCGCGCCGACGCCAGACCAATCTTTCGACCGGAGGCGATCACAGCGGCGTAACTTACCATGGCCTCGTAGTCCCGGTCCTTCATGGCCTCGGTGACCAGGGGGGCCAGGCTCGACACCAGGGTGGTGCCCTGGGCCACGAGCTGGACACCGTCGAGCACGCGGGAGAGGCTCGGCAGGCGACGGGCCATCAGTCGCCTCCGAACACGGACAGCGCCAGCAGGGCCACGGACACACCGACGCCAGCCGCCAGCGCCTTGCCCTCGGGCTTGGCCCACAGCTTGGCGAGCGCCGAACCCGAACGGGGCTCACCGATGGTGTTCAGCTCCTGACGGATCATCGCGTGAATATCGGACGGTGTGTGGGGGTCCTCGAGCGCCCGCTCCAGGGACCGCTTCACCTTCCCGGCATCACCGATCTCGAAGTAGATCACCGCAGAGCGGGTGTAGGGCCAGGCGTCCCTCGTCAGGTTGCCCACGTCGTGCCAGGTGGTGGCGGCGTCCTTGGCCTCGCGCTCCATGCGGCGTGCGTTTCCGCTCGACCTGGCAGCGATCAGGTGGTTCTCGTGAACCTTGGCTTTCATCATGGCGCGCATGACGTTGGCGTTCGTGCTCCAGCGCGTGAGGAAGGCGTCACCCGCCTGCTCCGACAGCGCCCATTCGTTCAGGCTGGTGAAGGTGGACGGAGCGGGAGCGGTCTGCTGAACGACCAGCGGAGCCGAAAGCGGTGGTGAGGACACCGCTGGGTTGGTCGGCGGCGACTGCGGCTGCGTAGGAGGCGACACAGGCGCAGTGGGCGCGATCCTCGCTGCGGGGGTCGGAGATGCCCCGGCAGGGACCGGCTGGCCGAGCCAACCGGCGACCCCAGGACTGATCACCAGCTCGCGACCCCGCTCCATCCAAGAGAATGACATGACGCCTTCCGTCTCGTCCCAGGGAGCGAAACAGGTGGCCACGAAGTTGAGATACCTGCTGGCCGGAACATCGCCAAGACGCTCGACGCCAGCCGAGACGAGATCGCTGATCACCAGGCGGGTGGCGATGATGGCGTTGTACCGACCGGCATCGGTGTAGACCTTTGGGCTTTTCATGCTGGTCGCGCTCGAGGCCGACGCGGCGGTCCTCTTGACGACCTTGGAGCTGGAAACCTGCTCGATGATGAACGCGGCGTCCTGGCTCCCGCTCTTGGCGCTCTCCAGCGCGCTCCGAACCGGCGCACCGTTGTCGTCCAGCGAGAACAAGCCGAGCCCATCGCCCGACTTCCTGTCGGGGTTGAGCTTCGAGAGCCTGTCGGCGGCTACGACCAGGGCAAAGGTGAGCCGACGCTGAGCGTTCTGGCCCAAGTCGGGAAGCTCGGACTGCACCATCCCCTGGATCAGATCGATCATGTAACCCTTGCTCTCGTCGTAGGACGAGGCCAGGACGACCGAGAGCAGGGGCTTCTTGACCACGACCCAGCGGTTGGCCTTGGCCCACCACGCGGAATCATCGGTGTCGATCACGCCGAGCGCGCCATCCTCGGCGGGGATGGCCGAGACAGCTTCGGTCTCGTCGCTGCCAGCGTTGACGCGAGCGTTGACCCCGATCCTGGCGACGGTCCCAGGCCACCAGCCGAGCCCGCCGCCGGTCGCGGTCCAGGCGTAGATCGCATGGTCCCCAGCCCTGGGGACGGGAGCCTGCGCGCCAAACAGGCCCATGAGCAGGGACAGGGAGCCAGGAGGGCGAACGCACACCGGCCAGCCGAACAGCTTGGCCGGGAGGTTGGTCTTCACCGAGACGACCTGGATGCAGCCTTTGCCTCGGCTCACCGCGCCCACGCCAACCTTAGAGGCGAGAGCGGTACGAGCGGCCTGGACGGCTTCGGACAGGCGAGGCTTGGAGGTGCGGACGGTGCGGACGGGGAAGCCCATCCAGGTGGAGGGGACGCTGTGACCACCCGGCGCGACCTTGGCCACGATCACGTCGCCCTTGGAGAACACACCCCAAATCTCGTGCTTGCCCACGAGCTTGTAGCGAGCCCGCGCCACAGCAATCTGGATGGAGTGAGCGGGGGAGCCTGCGGAGGGCGAACCTTCGACGGTCGGCCCGACCTTCTCTTTCTCGGGCACGGCCACACCGAGCCTTCCCACCAGATCCTTGCGGATCAGGCGGGTGCGCTGCGCCAGCTCGGCCCGCTTGCTCTTGTCCTGGGCGTCTCCCGCCAGACCGCGAACCTGCTCCGCGATCTCCCCCGCGAAGGAAGCCCACTCACCCTCAGCGTTCAGCGCCGCCGCTTCCTCTGCGAACGCCTCTGCGGTCAGCAAGTGCTTGTTGATGCAGTCGGAGCACCGCTTGGAGGGGTGAGCCAGGTGGTCCTCGAGCAGCAAGAGGTGCTTGGCACTCTCGCGCAGGGACTGGCGGGGGTCCATCAGGGGAAGCAAGCTCATGGCAAGAACCTCTCGGCGGCTTTCGGGAGCACCAACGCAGCGCCGCCCACCAGGGCGAGCTGGAGAACCAGGTGGCCAATCCCACGACGACGGTCGAGGCTGGGGGGCTGGTCGGTGGACCCGTAACGGGTGGGGGCGAAGCAAGACGCGCTGCCGATGGTGGGCTTCTCGGGGCGTTGGGGCTGAAGCTCACGTTCGAGCTTTACACGGTCCAGGCCCCCGTCCTTGTCGGTCAGCATATCGGCCAGGACACGAGGAGCGTTCTTGACCTTGGCGAGCGCGCTCCCGAGCTGGACGGCGGTCATGCCCAGACGAGGCAACAGCTCGGTCTGAACCCAGGCCGTCTCGGCAGGGTAGGTGGGCCGGTGCTCCTTGGAGCTGCGCTTCAGCTCGAGGGCGATGGCCTCGGTGAGCCCCTCCGCGACGTAGCGGTTGAGCCGGTCACCGTTCACGCCAGAGCGATGGATCAGCTCGTGCAAGACCGTCCAGGGGGTGTCCTCGCGAACGTAGACGTGCTTGCCGACCTGGAACCCGATCACGCCACGGGTGTCCTTGGAGGCCCAGCCAGAGCGCCTCATGGCCACGCTCATGCCCTTCTCGTTCACCAGGCGACAGTTGACCGCGCCCATTTTGACGCGCAGCGCACCTTCGATCCGCTGGGTCAGCTCTTGCTGGAGGGGGCAGGCTCGGTCCATCGTGTACTCCGATCAGTCCAGGTCGATGATCTCGCCGGGGATCTTATCACAGAGCTGACTCGCTCCAAAGTCGAACATCACGATCTGACCAGCCTCGGTTCCAGGCCCCTCGTCGTTGATGCGAAACGCGACGTTGTCCCGATGGATATCCATAAATGGTGTACCCGTCGTCTGGAACCACTTCAGGTGGGCCCCCAGCCGCCTGGCCTGCTCACCGAACAGCCCCTTGACCATGGTCCTGACCGCCGAGCTGGCCATGAGCCTGCCGAGCATCTGCTTGGACTCGAGCCGACTGATGCACGCCATTTCCCAGCCGTCCACGCAGGAGTCGAGCACCTCGGCTACCTGCTTTGGAATCCTCTGGTGAGGATCGATCCCCTCGCGGACGATCCCGAAAATGGTGTTGTCGTAGCCACGCAGCTTCACCTTCTCGGGGAAGCGGAACACCCGGTCGATCTTGGTGGTGGTCTGGAGGATGGGCACCCCGCCAGGGGAGGCCCCGTCTCGCTGGAGCTGCTGCACCCAGGCGGTGAGCGGGCCTTCTTCCTCGTCCGAGGTGATCTTGAAGACCCTGGTCACGTCCTCGAGCGCGATCACGCAGCCGTAGACGCCACACCCCAGCAGGATCAGGTCGCCCTTCTTCCGCAGGAAGCGGACGCCCATCTGCTGCTCGATGGTGTCGATGTAACGACCGAGCATCCGCCGCACCCAGGTGGGTGCGAGCTTCTGCCCTTGCCGCCACATGAAGGTGACAGACTGTTCGCTCACGACCGGCTACTTGCGCTTGGACCGGCGAACCTGGAGATGCTTCCAGTCGGCTGCGACCTTCTTCATGGCGGCGCGGCCCTGCTTGAGTCCACCGCCATCCTTGATGTACTTGCCGATGTTGTTCTGCACGTAGAGCTGGTACTCGTTGAGCTTCTGCTCACGAGCGGCCTTGCGCTTGCCGGTGGTGCGGAAGATGATCCGCTCGCCGTTGGCCTCGAAGCTGACGGTGCTGGCCGAGGTGACACGCATCCGGGTCTTGCGACGGGACTTGCGCTTGCCGGTGACGGACTGCTCGAGGGCGTCGAGAGAAATTCTGGCCATGGTGGGCTCTCCTGAATAGCGGAGTGAGTGGTAAAACCGCTCGGGACCGTGGGGGTGTGCCATTTCCACGGTGAAGCGGCCTGGCTTGTCGCTGGAACCGCGAGGCTTGGCCCTGGAGCCATGCTCGGTGCGCTCGTTCTCGTAGGCGGCCTGGCGCAGCTCGGACAGTTTCTCGCTGGCGTACACCACGAAGCCCCAGGACTCGAGATACGCCTGCACCTCGCGACGGGGCATCTTGGTGAAGCGACCGTCTGCGGAGATTTTCCTTCGCGGTGACGAGCCACTGGCCTTCGGACTTGGAGCCCCTGGAGCCCCTGGAGCCCCGCCCTTCGGCCTGCACCGCCATGCGCCACATGGGCTCGAGCGCCTGGGCGTAGGGGAGCCGGTGGTCAGCGGCGGTCTGCTTGACGGAAGCCTTGACGTTCGACCTGGACTCGCCGGTCGCCTTGGCGATATCGGCCAGCATCTCAGCCTCGGAGGGGACCTTGGCGCGGGAACCGCGAGCGCGACCGACAGCGGTGGCGACAGCAAGGGGGATCAGCGCGAGAAAGGCTGCGTTCATGGTGACTCTCCTGGTGGCCGAATGATACTGCACGTTCGCTTTGAAGTCCAGCCCGACGTTACGCCGAGAACAGAGTGCTGCCAGCACTCCTGGCAGGCATGAGCCCCTGCTCACGCAGCGAGGTCCACTTCAAACCACCCTCCACCATGACCAGGTGGTCGAGCAGCTCGATCCCGACAATCCTACCGGCCTGCGTGACACGGTTCGTCACCTCGATATCCGCAGAGCTGGGCTTGGGGTCACCGCTGGGATGATTGTGAGCCAGGATCACGCCGTGCGCGCCCAGCTCGAGCGCGGCACTGAGTACCTGCTTTGGATCTACGATGGTGTGGGCGTCGTTGCCCACCGTCAGCGTCCGCACCGCCAGCACGCTGTTGCGACGGTCGATGAACAGGGCGACGAGCTTCTCGACCCCACCGTCCATGTGAGGCCGGAAGGCGTCCACCGCCTCGTAAGCCGACGTGATCGACTTGACCGATTGGCGGCTCATGGCGCGTCGGCGCAGCTCGCTCACAGCAGAGAACCTGGCCCCAGGCAGATCGCCCAGCAGCGACGGCTTCCGCAGCAGCACCCGCAGGTTGCCGCTGACCGCGCCCAACATGGTCCGTGCGTACAGCACCGGGTCGCCCGGCGCATCCCGCGCCACGATCATGGCCACCAGCAGATCGTCTGGCACGTCCTGGGCGTCCACCGCGTTGAACCGCCTGGCCAGGTCCACGGCGTGGGCCTTGGTGCCAGGCTTGGGGGCCTTCTTGGTGGCCCTGGAACCCCGCGCTGGGCTCCCTGCACTACGCAGGGCGGCCTCGAGCGCCTCGAGCGGGCGTGGCGTCGGGTCGTAGCCTGGGAGCTTCCTGGGACCGCCCCTGGAGCCCCTGCGCGAGCTGGAGCCCCGCTTCCGCTGGGCGACACCAGCCGCAGAGGCGATCAACAGAGGGATGGCGATAAGAAACAAGGGCATGGTGTACTCCTGGCCCGACCGGGCCTGCTACAGCTCGCCTCAGTTGAACGAACCGTTCTTGCCGTACCGCCTCTCGAACTAGGCGGGGTCGTGCTTGACGATCTCGAGCTTGCGAGCTGGCTGGGCGCGGGAACCCTTACGCTTGTCAATCACGATGGCTGCCACCATCCCTGTGATGGCCAGAGCGGAGACACCGAACATGATCTTTTTCGACCGACGCTCATCCCTCATCCTCTGCTTGGCCTCAGGACTTATCTCGAAGATCATATTTCGAAGCAGCCACGGTCCTCGTGCATCACGACGTGATTGCCTGTCTTTACGCTTCATCATCACTACCTCCCCTTCGCCCACGACACCTTGCCGTGCTTGCGCTTCAGCCCGGCCACGGTCATCACGGACATGCTGGCCTTGGGGCGATCCTCGTGGCTCTCGGTCAGCGCGTCCTTGGCGTCCTCACGGTAGTCCCAGCCCGACAGCACCTGGCCGGTGGCCTTGTCCACCACGTAGAAGGGGTAGCTCGGGTAGCCCGCCTTCGAGCCCCTCGTCGCCAGTTTGCGGTTGCGTTTCGCGGCCTCGGCTATGGCCTTGTCATAGTAGTTGATGCGGAGCGCGCCGACCTTGCCGATCCTCTTCCACTTCGAGTCGTCGTCGGAGTGCTCGATGATCCAGTCATCCATGTACTGATCGACCTTCCAGGGACCGAGCTTCAAGCCCTCGTAGTCACGCTCGTCGGACGCACCATGAACGGGAGCCTCGATGCGCTTGCGCTCCATCGTTTCTCCCGTGATCGTCCTGGGCTCGCGATACTCGTCGGGGTCCACCAGTTTGGCCCCCTCGCTCCTTGCCTTGCCGATATGGATACGGGTGGTGCGGGTAGCGGAAATGTCCAGCACGATCTTGTCGCCGCCGTCGAGGGTGACGCCGATCACGTCACTATAGGACCACAGGGTGTAGCCGTCCGTCTTGACACTGCTGGCGTAACCAGCGCGTCCCATCGACCAGGCACGGATCACCCTGTCCACGGTCATCTTGTTGCCGTAGAGCTTGGCCGCGCTCCCCTGGTTCCGCTGCCCGATCCGCCGACGCTGGCCGATCCGAGGCTGACGGGGGTTGGCCTGGAGCCGACCGAGCACCTGGCGCACCGTCTGCGGGTGAATGTCGAAAAACGCCGCCAGCTCGTTCCAGGCGATGTTGGCGTCGTTGTCCCTCGCCTTGCGGGCGGCAGCGGCAGCCTCGCGGGCGGTCTTGGCCGAGCGGTCGGCCCAGCCCTCGAGCACACCCATGCCGTCGCGGAAGCCGCCCCGGAGTTGGGGCACCGCGTGAGCCAGCATGACCATGCCCTGGTCGAGATTCTCCATGATGACCGAGGCCACCGTGGTGGCGCTGACGCCGCCTGCGGCGCGCACGGCACCCATGGCCTGGACGAACATCGAGCCGTCGTTGGGGGCGTGCAGGATGCGCCTGCCGACCGTCTTGGCGAAGTCCTGCTGGATGATGGCGTCCACCAAACGCGGGTCAGCCACCACCGCCTGGTCGAAGGGCTGGCCACCGAGCACGTCCCGACCCGACGCGATGCGCTGGGCGATCTCGCGGTCGGTGGGCAGCGCGGTGGGCAGCTTGGGATCGCGACGGACGAGCTGGGCACGAACCCTGGAACCGCTCGGGCTCACCATAGCCGCAGCAGCGAGCACGCCGAGCGTACCGAAAACGTAGAGGTGTCCACTGTCTTTCATCGTTCCTTCCTCATTTGGCGACGGGTCATGCCCATACCCCTGCGGAGATCGTCCAGCTCCAGAGCACACAGATCCCCAAGCTCGGGCTCTGCGTCCCAATACGCTGTCTTGATCACGTTCAGGTCGTAGCCAGGGGGCTGGTACTGTTCAACGAAGCTCACCAGGTCCCGGCACGGATTGTTGAGCAGGCCCATGGCATCCTGTCTGCTGCGGATACCCCAGTAGACGGTGTGGATATACTTGGTGCCACCAGACTCGAGGCGACTCTCCACACGAGGCCACAGAAGATCACCAGGCGACAAAATCGCCAGCGCAACGTCCTTGACGATCCCTTGCAGATCGTCGTTGAACGCCCACCTTCCACGCACCCTGAAATGACCGTCCGTCCTCACATTCCGCTTGCCGAACTGCTCCACGGACAGCCGGGCGATCTGTGCCTTCGCCTGGTCCTCCCGCAGCTTCGCCTGTCTCGCGTGTTCGTCAGGTCGAACAGACCTCGAACCGCCAGATTGGACGAACGCGAATAGAGCCTCTCGACAGCCCATGGCTACTTGTCCTTCCAGGCGTCATGGGCGACCGCAGCTCCCAGCACCAGCAGCGCCACGCCGCCAGTCAAGCCGAACTCGATCAGAGGGTTGGACTTGTCGTGCTTGTTGGCCGAGCCCACCGCGCCCATGCTCAGCGCCTTGGCGTTGGGACCACCAGCCTGGTAGGCATCGCAGACAGCGGTGCTGTCCATCTGCTTGTTCCAGTGAGAGCACCAGCCACGCACCGGGCCACCGAAGCAATAGGAGCCGGGGCCGCACGCACCCATGGGGCGGGCGATCTGCGCGATGAAGACCTCGTTGGGCCTGACCTCGAAGCTCTGGCATGTGCCGCACTTCGACTCCTGCGCGGACGCGGCCTGGACGCGGGCGGCTTCGCCCTTGAGATCATGAACGGCGATACGACTGAAACGGGACATGAGCTACACCATCGGTAGGAGAACCATGGCGATCCTGTAGACCTTCAACAGATCGGTGTCCGTGGGCTTACGCCCAGGGAGCAGCAGGACCACCGCTGTCGCCGCCCAAATACCGACGACGACGTGATGAGGATAGGTGCTGGCCGCAGATACGACCTCTGGCGGCTTCGAGCGTACCATCTTTGCCAGCACAACGGGGGCGTTCATCAGTTCCATGGCATCGCTCCCGACTGAGCCATGGCTCCCGTGAGCAGCAGTTTCATGGACTCGAGGGTCACCAGGCTCGGGATGGACTGACCCCGCTTGGAGGCCAGGCGCGAGGCGGTGCGCTCGAGCGCCATGCCGTAGCTGGCGTCCAGTTCCACCTCGAGCACGAAGCCCTCGTCCATCAGGCGGCAGCAGGCTGTCATGCCCGGCAGGCCGCACCACGGCAGCGCATCGACCCCTGACGAGAACGCCTCCACCACGTTGCGGTAGGTGTCGCCGTCGCCACGCGAGACGATGTGGTAGAACCCCAGGCATCGACCGGGGACCATGTTGACCTCGAGCAGCTCGGCCTTCGCACCGTCGATCTCGACGGGACCAGGCGCAAAGATGGCGCGTGGGTCGCTCACGCCGACACCTCCACGTCCCGCTTGTAGGGCTCGAACGTCCTGGCGAGGCGGCGCACAAACTCCTGGCTGTTCAGGCTCGTCTTTCCGCGTCGAAGCAGCAGCACCTTGGTCCGCTCGGCCATGGGGGTGCCCCCGACCGCGTCCGACCACGCCGCCATGAACGGGCCACGGGACACCAGGATCACCCGTCCGTACAGGTGCTCGTGCATCACCATCCACGCACCGATCCGCAGCCGCGCTTCCCGCTGAACCGCCAGGTCTTTGGGATCGTGGTGCAGCAGCGAGGGGTAAGACCGAAGCCTGGCCTCGGAGACGATCCCGAAGCCCGTCAGCGCCCACACCTCTATATTTGGTGTACGAAAATCACGTAGCGGCGCTTCCCAGGGCTCTGTGCCTGGCACGCTATCGCCGTACCCAGCAGGCACCACCAGGGCGGTCCTGGGGGGACGCACGGGTCACCGTCCTCGGGGCGTGTAGCCAGCCGACTGGACCTCGTAATGTCCAGGCTCGATCTCATGGCCACCCAATTTGACCACTGCACCAGCTCGGGCGGCAGGGGAGGGCGCAACCGGGTCGCCCAGCAGTTCGTCCTCGAGCACTTCCACCAGCAGGTTGACCGTGAAGGGCACCTGGAGATCAGCGGCAGCAGCGTTGATCTCGGAGGCGAACAAGCTCACCATGATCGACGCGGTCGAGTTGGAGCCCAGCACAGGATAATCGCGCAGCCCGGCGTACTTGGTGTTAAAGGCCAGGCCCGCTCGATAACGATTCGCGCTGTCAAGTGTATTGACAGTGAAGGCACCCTTCGCAGAGTTCCATTCATACTCTGGCGGGAGGATGCTGAAATCCCAGGCAGCGACCTCGTCTTCCTGTACGAACACGTTGCGGTCGTTGTGGACCCGAAGCGCAGACAAGGTGAACCCAGCAGGCCACAGTGTCGTGACGGGAGGGAAAGCACCGGCTGCATCTGGAGCGCCGCTCTGCACGATAGGCTGATCCTGGGTCTGCACACCCACGATGCGATAGCGGGCCCAGCTCATGGCCCGGCTGGTCAGCAGGTAGGGGCCCGCCGTGCGAGCGCCAACGGGCACGCGAGCACACAACACCGGGTCATCCCCCACTTCCTCGATCCCGTTCGCACCGATCCACGAGTCGGCAGCCTGGGGGTAGAAGGGAACCTGAAATAGCCGACCAGGGCCCGGAGGGGCGAAGCGCCGGAAGGTGAGGCCACCGACACCCTGCACGAGCTGGGTGTCCATGCCGTACACACCCTTCTCGAACCGGCCACCCCGAGAGGGGATGAGCTGACGACGGGCGAGCGATCCGAGCACCTGGATCGGGACCTCGCGCACTGGCTCACGCCTGGCACCGCTGCCATGTTGGATCGCCACCAGCTCCTTCTCCTTCTGGAGCCGAGCGATGCGGGAGTCCATCTTGGCGATCAGCTTCTCGATCTCGGCCTTACGCTTGGCGTCGGCGGATTCCCACTCGCTGGCCACCAGGTTGCGCTTGACCTCGAGCACCGGACCTTCGTCCACGATGCCCTGCTCGGCCAGCCGCTCGTCCAGGCGCATGTCGGCGTACTGCTTCCTGGTCCTGGCCAACCGGGCTTCCCAGCGAGCCTTGGTCTTGGGCTTGGTCGCGGTCGCGACCTTCTTCTCGTACAGCGCGATCCGCGCCTTCTTCGAGGCGGTGCTCACCTTCAACTTGGCCAGGTGCTTCTGGCCCTGAGGGCTCTTGAGCCACCCGGAACCACGACGGATTCCCGTCACGAGCCCCTTGGCAATCGTCGCCAGGGCGATGACGCCAAAAGCGTCTTCCCGCTGCTCACCAGGAGCAGCGGTGCGACGAACGAGCACTCCGAGAAGATCGGAAGGCATGGAAACCTCCCGACTAGCGGTGGAGCAAGTCCTCGACCTTGTCGCGGGTCACATCGACCAGCTTGGGCCCGAGGAAGGTGCCCGCAGCGAAGGTGCCGGTGAGCAGGGCCACGGTGGCGAACATGCTGCCCGCGATCCCACCCATGCTGTCCTCTTCCTGGTTGCGACCACCACGGCGACCGTGACGGCGACCGGGCTTGGGGGCCTTGGCGGGCTTGGCGGCGTGCGCGGCCTTCCGCTTTGCGAGCATGTTGTTGACCTTACCCGCGCCGCTCTTGACAGCGGCGGCGACCGGAAGACGCCGATCCTGCTGCTGGGGACGAGCGGCACGACGCTGGACGGCGGCAGCCTTGCGAGCCTTGACGGCAGCGGCACGACGAGCCTGGAGCTGGATGAGCTGCTGACGGGTCTTCACCGTGTTGGTCTGACGATGCCTGTGCGTGCGGGCCACAGGCGGCACGTAGCGGGGCAGGCCGGGCATAGTCAGCACCTGACGGCGGGACACCATGCTGGCGGGCCAGGCGCGCTGCTGACCACCACGCTGGCGGCGTGCCAGCTCGGCGGTGGCGGCGGCGCGGACCTTGCGGGAGCGCAAGCGGCTGTTGGCGATCTTGGTGAGGGACGCCCGCTTGAGGTGGGGCATGGTCTGCACGAGCTGCTTGCGATGAGCGCCCGTGAGCTTCACGGCGGCAGCTCCGGTGGCGGCAGCCAGCAGAGGGGCGAACATGAGGAAGCCGAAGCTCCCGTTCTCGTCCTGACCCATTTCCTCGTCGCCGTCGTCGTCGTCGTCGTCCATGCTCATGTCGTCGTCGTCGTCGTCCAGGTCGTCCAGACCGAAGTCGTCGTCGTCGTCATCCATGCCCATGTCGTCGTCGTCGTCCAGGTCGTCCAGACCAAGATCGTCGTCGTCGTCCATACCCATGTCGTCGTCCAGACCGAAGTCGTCGTCCAGGTCGAGTTCGTCGGTGGTGTCGTAGATTCGCATGATGCCGCTCTCCTATGTCCGGTTGCCTAGACGCATGTTCATGTCCAGGCCACTCTCGGACAGGCTGGTAACTTGTGGGAGGTATTCTCGCAGGACGACAGTCAACTCGTCAACCTGCTTCGTCAGCTTTGGATCGGCGCTGTGGACGAGCTGGACCTTCAGCACGTCTCCCTGCTGCATCTGGCGACGAATCAGCCACCCGACCGTGCCAACCACGACACCCGTCGAAACCAACGCGGCTCCCGCCACCATCAGCTTCTCGCGGTCCTGTTTGGACAGAGCCATGGGTCTACCTGTTCTGTACCAAGTTGCTGACCAGGAACCCCAGGCCGAACGCGCCCAGCGCGACACCAGCGGTGATGGCAGCCTCGGTCCCGGTGAACTTCTGGACCTCGCGGGTCACGATCTGTGGCGGGGGCGGGGCAACGGCAGCTTGACGAGCAGCCTGCATCGCGGCGTCGGCCTGCGCGGACGCCTGCTGTGCCTGCGCGGACGCCTGCTGAACCTTGGAGAACACCCTCGAGATCGCCTCGAAAGGGCGGATACGCTTCTTGGGCTCGTCTGCACCGAACAGGTCCAGATCGAAGCTCCCCTCCGCGCCGAGATCGTCCCAGTCATCCCCGAAGTCATCGAGATCATCGAAGTCGTCCAGGCCAGGACCGGGTCCGTACCCGGTGGGGATGGGGTAGCTCTGGAAGTGCCGCATGTAGCGAGCGTCCGCTCCTACCGGAACGGAGGCACCCGTCACCGGGAAGGGCGAACGGTAGGGGTGGTAGCCAGCGAGCTGTCGCAGGTATCGAGCCATGATGCCTCCAGAGCCTAGAGGCCCAGTTCTTCTTCGAGCGCGGCGAGTTCGTCGTCGTCCTCGTCGTCGTCGTCGTCGTCGTCGTCCAGGCCGAAGTCGTCGTCGTCGTCGCCCAGGTCGTCGTCGCCCAGGTCGTCGTCGTCCAGGTCATCCAGGCCCAGGTCGTCGTCGTCGTCGTCGTCCAGGTCGTCCTCGAGTCCGAGTTCGTCGTCGTCCAGACCGCCGACCAGGTCGCCGTCCGAGTCGTCCAGACCCATCAGGTCCGAGTCGTCGCCGTCCTCATCGAAGCCACCGTCGTCCATGTCGAGATCGCCGTCTTCGTCATCGTCCAGGTCGTCCAGGCCGTCATCGTCCACGTCGTCGCCCTCAATGGGGGCACCGGGGCCGAACAGCTTGGTGTCGCGCTTGGCCTGGGCCAGCTCGCTCTTGAGCGTCTCAATCGCGCCACTGGGGGCACCATTCGCCATCAGCTCGCTCAGGTGCTCGAGCATGACCTGGAGCTTCTCGCCGTAGGTGGCCCACGGAATGTCGAGGCCGAAGTCATCGTCGGACCCGACCAGCACCGACTGTGCGGCCAGCAGAGGCGTGATCTCGGCCATGATGTTGTCGTAGTGGTTCTGACCAGGACGGACCCAAGCCCCGAGATTGTAGCCAGCATCGAGCCGGGCCTGGGGGGCCCCGACGATTTTGATCACCTTGGTGGCCGGATCGTAGTCGTAGGTGAAGCCATGAGACACGACCCTGACAGGGCCGGGAGTGGCCATCACGGGGGCCACGGGAAGCTCCGAACCGCCACGACGCGAGGCGACAAACGCCTGCTGACCGGCCTTCCTGCGTTCCATCATGGCAGACAGCAACCCACCACGGGCGTGCTTCACACCCGGAGCGTACTGCCCACGGGTCTCGCGGACGGCCTGGGCTTGCGCCTGGCGCTGAATCTTGTACGCCTGCTGGTTCTGCTCGACCGTGGCCGCGTGCTGACCGCGAGCGGTCTTGCGAGCCGCCATGGCAGCCTTGAGCTTCCGACCACGTCCATTGAACTTGATCCCCATCTTCTTCAGGCGACCCTCGGACGGGGCCAGGTCTTCATCGACCACACCCATGGCCTCGGCCCGGCGCAGGAAGAAACCCACGAAGGGCTTGCGCTCATCACCACCCAGGACGAAGGAACCCGCCATGTTGCGCTGACCACGGAAGGGAGGACGGCCCTGACGAGGCATCGGGCCACGCCCACCACCGCCGCCACGCTGCCCACCGCCACGCTGGCCAGGACCACGCTGGCCGGGACCACGCTGGCCCTGCTGACCCTGGCCCTGCTGCTGCATGGGCTTCATCTTGTAGTTGCCCTGCTCCTGACCCTGACGAGAGTCGAGGATGCGCTGGGCCAAAGCCTTGCGCTGCTGGGACACCTTGGGACGCAGGAGCACGCGCTGGAGCCGCTTGTCGGGCCAAGACCACATTTTGCTGCGACGGTTGCCACCGCGACCGCCGCCACCCTGACTGGTGCGCGTCACCGCACCCATGTCGTCGTCGTCGTCGTCCTTCAGCAGTTCCATGATCTCGCGGTCGTCTTCGCTCATGGGCTCGCTGGAGCTGGACGACTTCTCGGTCTTGGCCACCGCCACGTCGTCGCTGGCTTCACCGAGGTCTTCGAGCTTCTTCTCGAGCCGACTGATGGACTTCTCCAGAATACCGACCCGACCTTGGAGCAGCTTCACGCGCAGCCCCGTCTTGCCAGAATCCTCGAGTTCCTCGAGCTTGTTCTCGATCTTGACCAGGCGCTTCTTCTTACGCGCCAGGCGCTTGTTGAGGCGCTCGGCGCTGGCCTGGAACAAGGCACCCATGCGCTCGTAGCAGTCGTCTCCGAACACCAGGGGAAGATCCTCCCCGTAGCAGTTCATCGCCAGCCGGAAGCGGCCCAGGCCGTTGTCCTCGACTTCCTCGGCGTCGTCGTCGTCCGCACCCATGGATGCGTCCATGATCATACGGTCGGCCAGCGCACGGAAGGCGCGCTCACGTTCCGCAGAGGATGCGTTCCAGAGCTGCTCCTTCTCAGCCATCAGGTTCCGCTCACGGTCGTCCATCCAGGCCACTTCGCTGCCGAGCACGTCGGCGGTGCGAGAGGACCGGATGGCCTCGATCACGGAACCTTCGATCAGCTCGGCCTCCATGCCAGACAGCCGCGCCACGTCGGACCCGAAGGCCGCGAGGGTGCTCGAGCCGAGCGAGGACGAACCCGCCGCGCAGCTACGCATCCTCGCCGCCTGTTCCCGGTACGACCCGGCCTCGGACAGACGCTGTGCGGCCTCATCCACGAAAGCCATGGCCTCCGGGTTGCCGAGCTGGGCAGCCTCTTGGATAGCCAGAGAGGCGTCCAAGTCGTACAGCGCCTCACGAGAGAGATTACGACGCACGAGCGCGCCCATCAGGTTCGACATGGTAGACCTCGAGTAGCCATAGACGTGGAAGTCATGGATCTGGAACCGCCGACACGAAAGGGCAGAGCCCCCTCGCTACCAATAGCGAGAGGGGGAGCCGGAAGCGAGCTTGGGGGCACCCTTGCTGCGGAGCTGCTGACCCTGGGCGGTGTTGAGGAACGCCAGGACGCCGCGCTGCTGAGGTTCGGTGAGCTGCTTGAAGCCCTTGGCACCGCTGCCGGGGATGGAGCGGATGACACCGGGACCACTCTTGCCGCCACCGACCACGAAGCTCTGGACCCTGTACCCGCTGGACAGGTAGTAGGGGCGCTTGTGGGTCGAGGTGATGGTGTTGTAGATATCGGTGATGCTCGCACCCTTGGCCTTGGCCTTGCTGCGGCCCTTGGTGATGCGGACGCCAGCGTACAGCGCGATGAAGTGGTCGTACTTGGCGCGGGTGTCGATGCCGGCGTAGTCGGCGGGCTTGGACTTGCCCTGCTTCATGGCGATCTTGTCGGCCTTGATGCCAGCGACGATCTTGGCGGCGCGAGCCTTGACGCTCTTGGGCAGCTTGCCCTTGGACTTGCGGGTGGTGGCGGGGCTCTGAGCCTTGGGGGCGCTCTTGCGCTGGGCCTGGGTCTTGGGGGCGCTCTTGCGCTTGGCCTTGGTCTTGACCTGGGTCTTGGCCTTGCTCTGGCGCGTGGCGCGCTGGGCCTGGGCCTTGGCCTGCTTCGCGGCCACGAG
>Ga0075122_10000114_pt1 | contig 62723 bp, 74 predicted proteins | sample AntAceMetag02UKB_FD_69790 | JGI IMG/M metagenome (GOLD analysis project Ga0075122, IMG submission 69790) | Saline lake microbial communities from Ace Lake, Antarctica - Antarctic Ace Lake Metagenome 02UKB | ecosystem: Environmental > Aquatic > Non-marine Saline and Alkaline > Saline | place... | reverse complement strand
CGAGGATCGGTACACTCCAAGCGAAGAAGTCCCGGGATCAGATCTCTACAGCGAAATCAACTCACGAGAGGATAACTTTTATGGAGAGTCAACGCAAGGAAACGACTTATACGGTCCATCCTCAGGGAATGACCTCTACAACGCAGGATCAAGCGGCAGGGATCTATACGGCGCCGCGACAAAGACAGGAGAGCTATACTCCGCACAAGTCGACGAGAACACATCTCTTTACACTCCGGGCTCACAGAAAGATAACGGAAACGATCCGCTTGAACTAAGACACGCAAACGAATCCCGCCTAGAAATGGAAGGCAGAAAAATGTCCGGTCAGAAAGATCCGATAAGCGACAGGGAAGGAAGAGACAACAACAAATACGCCGCATAGTTTAAATAATACAATTCTTTAATATCTCCAGGTGATAAAATGGACGATCCTACTACGAGCTACGAATCATTCTACGGCGGAAGCTTCACTCCAATGGAATCAGAATACGGAACGGGCTTCCAAATGAGCGCATCACACCTAGGATTTCCAGGATCGCCACAGACTGCCGACCAACTTCACGAAACAGTAAACGCAATAAAACAGGGAACAAAAACATTCGAGGTAGAACTTTTAGGAGTACAAGATTCAGACCAGGCAGTACCAAAACAACATTTCAACGAAATGCGTGCGCTAATGAAACTAACCGGAGTAAAACCGTCGGTGCACGGACCGCTAATCGACCCTGCAGGATTCGGAGAAAAGGGTTGGGGCGGAGAAGCAGCGAGAGAAGACAACGAAAGAAGAATGTTCCAGGCGGTCGAAAGGGCGCACGCGCTAGACCCGAAAGGAAACATCCCAATCGTATTCCATTCGGCAAACGGCGCACCAGGATCAGAGTTCGTCCCCGGAGACGACGACCCGAAAAGCAAAGACAGATTCGTAATGGAAAAGGGCGCGATGATAAACAGAGAAACCGGCCAAGTTTCCCAAACAAAAAGAGAGAGAAAATTCAGGCCAGAACATCCCGACGACTTCAAAGAAGGCGGAACACTATTCACCGCAGAAAGCAGAATCGGATCAGCAAACGTTACAGATTGGGAAAACAAGCTGACAGATCTTGCAACATTTTCCAAGCATGCCGAGGAAATTATGGGGCAACCGAAACTATTCCTTGCAGAATACGTCAATGCAGAAATCAACAGGAAGAACGGCCAGATAAAAGATGCCAAGACCAACGAGGTGCTCCCTGAAATGTCGGCCGCACAGGCCGGACAATTTGAACAAATGAAAAAGGCCGACATCTTTCTCGAAAACATCGAGCTAAATTTCGCAAGCGCATTTCATGACGCATACAAGTACGGATCGAAAGTACAGAAAAAAGAGCTAAAGACACTTTCCGAAAAATACAACGAGGACATGAACAAGATCAAGGAAAACGGGACGATCCCAGTCTTCGCTCCAGAGCTGAAAAAAAACATTCTGGAAGGTGCGATAAACGGACTGAAGAACGTCACAAAAGAAAGAGCGATAAGAATAAACGGAAAACCCCAAAGAGACAAAGACCACGGAGCACCAAAACTATACCAACAAGCTGAGGAGTTCGCGATGGAACAGGCATCGGAAACTTTCGGCAACCTAGCAACAAGATCCTACGATGAATTTGGAAAGGACGCACCGACGCTCGCTGTAGAAAACATGTGGCAGGGATTCGCATTCTCACGAGCGAAAGACCTAAAAGAACTCGTAAAAAAATCAAGAAAGAACTTCGCCAATCAACTAATGACGGAAAAAAATATGAGCGAAGGTGCGGCAAAAAAAATAGCGAAAAAACAAATCGGTGTGACGTGGGACGTCGGACATCTAAACCAAATGAGAAAGAGAGGCTTTACCGAAGAAGATATCGTAGAGGAAACAAAAACAATCGCACCGCTAGTCAAACACATCCACCTAACAGACAACTTCGGATATTCAGATTCACACCTTGCTCCGGGAATGGGAAATGTGCCATTCAAAAAAATTCTAAAAGAACTAGAAAAAACAGGAAGACTAAAGGAAATGCATAAAATTGTCGAGTCGGGAGGATTTGCACAACATTTCAAAAAGTCTCCACTACCATGGACGCTGAGCGCATTCAGCTCTCCAATATACGGAGCAAAAATGGGACCAACCTGGAACCAAGCGTCAGAACTTCAAGGAGCATATTCCGGAGGATACGGAAACCTCAATCCACAGCAACACCACACAATGTACGGTGCCGGTTTCACAACTATGCCAGTTGAGCTCGGGGGAATGATGCCCGGAGGAAACTCGCGATTCGGCGGAACACCGATGGCCTAAAAACCTTTATAAAATATGATTACTACAAACAAGTAAAAGATGGAGAAAAAGATAGAAAAAAAGAAAGCGGTAGCTAAGAAAGAAAAAACTTCTGCAAAGGCGACTCAAGTAAAACCAGCGACGCTAGAAATCGTAAACGAGCGAGAAATTGCCTTAGATTTCGCTATGAAAACCTATGAAAAATTCGATCAAATGATTAAATCGATTGTTCTCTTCGGATCATCCGCAAAAAAAGTCGCGACGCCAGATTCAGACATCGACATAATTATCATAGTAGACGACGTATCGGTACAATGGGATCAGGAACTCGTAGCATGGTACCGAGAAGAACTAGGAAAACTGGTCCAGGAAAACCCGTACACAAAATCCCTGCACATCAACACAGTAAAACTATCAACATGGTGGAGAGACTTAATGAAAGGCGACCCGGTAGTAATCAACATCCTGAGATACGGTGACGCGCTTGTCGACTTCGGAGGCTTTTTCAACCCACTAAGGATTCTACTAAAAGAAGGCAAAATACGGTCGACACCCGAATCAATCTACACACTTCTACAAAGAGCCCCGGGACACATGGCGAGGGCAAGACAATCGCTATTAGCGACAGTAGACGGATTATACTGGACGATGGTCGACTCGGCACACGCAGCGCTAATAGCAGCAAAAGTAATGCCCTCATCACCTGAAGAAATCCCACAAGTACTAACTGACACATTCGTAAAAACAAAAAAACTCAATAAGAAATTCGTATCATACTACGAAGAAATCCACGACATGGCAAAAGAAATCGTCCACGGAAAAGTCCGAACCGTGAGAGGTAAAGACCTCGACGACTGGTTTGAAAAATCAGATAGTTTTCTCGGAGAAATGGCACGTCTCGTAGATAAATTAATAGACGAAAAATAATAATTAAGCTGATTCAGCAGCGCCTTCGAGGCCTTTAGCGATCTCTGCCATGTCCCTTCTGGCGATGTAAGCTTCAACCCCGCCACTGTTTCTTGTATGAATTCTATGCCTGTCAAGTACTCCAATTGCACTAACAGCCGATGAGTCTCCATCGAGATCTTTAAGCTTTCCTCCAGCGGACCTAATTGCAGCGGCAACACTCTCTGGAACTTCAAAGTTCAGATCGCTATCGCCCTCCATGTAAAGAAGTGCCAATTGTTTACCCGTCATCTCACCCAACATATCAGTCCTTTTATCATCATAAACCATCTGAGCGGCCATAACATTAGTATGAGTATTAACAAAAGTCGGAGCGTATGTCGGCTTGTCTCCCCTATCAGCCTCTGGTGTCGCTCTGTATCTATCTATCACATCCAACTGCTTTCTACCTTCTTCTGCAGCATAAAGCATTGCGGCCATAGCAGGGTCCTTATCAACCTCTACAGGCAAGTATGCATTGTAAAGCTCATGAGCCGCAGCTATAGATCTCTCTGAATCATCTAGCGCCAGCGAAGCATAACCCATCTTGTCAACATGCTCTTTAACATCGGTAGGAAGTGTAGCCCTAGGCGTGCTAGGCTTTCGACTTCTGCCAGGTCCTTTTGGTGTTTTTGGATCTTCTTTTGCCATACCAGATAAACCCAAAATTACTATTTAAACCTTTCGGTTCTGTTACTCCTACTAAGATACAACAGATTACGTAAAGATATCTTCTTTTTTAGAATCGGCAGTGCTATCAGAACTTTTCTCGCCATCATCAACCAAATCTATATCGCTCTTAAGCTCGGCCTTCATATCTTCTATAAGAACATTCGAATGCTTCTCCCGGTCCGATATCTCCTCGACTCTCGCCTCCTCACGCTCTTCGATCTCACCCTCGACAGAATCCATATCGCCAACCTTTTCGATAACACTTTCTTTAGCTTCTTTCGGCTCTTCAGAAATAACTTCTTTAGATTCTTCTGGCTTATCTGTTTTATCCTCGACATCAACCTCCTCGCCACACTCCAACTTCCTAACCAACTCGCTAATCTCCTTAGCGACATCAGCATTCACCGAAATAGAATCGATCCCCTGCTTAACCAAAAACTCAACCATCTCCGGCTTCGAGCCGGCCTGCCCGCAAATAGAAGTCTCAACGCCCTGGGCCTTACACTCACGAATCACCCTCGAGATCTGCTTCAAAACAGCCCAATTCATCTCATCATAAATATACTGCACGTCCTCGTTCCCTCGATCAATCGCCAAAGTATACTGCGTCAAATCATTAGTCCCAAAAGAGATAAAATCAATCCCCTCCTTGCAAATATCTTTAATTAAAATCGCGGCAGCCGGAGTCTCAATCATCACCCCGAACTGAACATTATTAATATTCATATCGTTGAAAATCTTACGAGCAGCCTTAACTTCATCAACCGAAATAACCTGTGGAAACATAACTCCAAACTTATGACCCTTATCACAAAGCTCCTTAATCGCACCAAGCTCGGCCTTAAAAATTTCCTCGTGCTTCAGAGAAAATCTAATCCCATGATCACCCAACATCGGATTCTTCTCGATCTCTTTCGGCGCACCTTTAAGATTGGCATACTCGTCACTCCGAATATCAGATGACCTAACCCAAATCGGCTTCCCGACAAAAGTCTCAGCAATCTTACCAAGGCCAGCCTTCAACATCTCCTTATACTCATCAAGCTTTCCTTCTTCCTTGTAAGCCAGCGGATGCTTTCCGGCCGTAGCTATCAAACCCTCAAGTCTAACAAGCCCAACACCATCAGCCTCGGTCTTAGCGGCCCTCTCAGCAAACTGCGGCAAGTCAACCAAAACCTTAATCTTAATCTTGGTATCAACAACCGGCAAAACCTCAACGCTCTTGTTCTCCGCCCTACCAGCATAAACCTTACCATTCGTCCCGTCAACAGTAATCTCTAAACCATCCGTTAAAACATCCAAAGCATCCTGAGCACCAACAATCGCAGGTATACCCATCTCACGCGAAACAATCGCAGCATGCGCGGTCACGCCACCTTCGGAAGTCACAATCGCCGCAGCCTTTTGCATCGAAACAACCATGTCCGGATTCGTCATAGTCGTAACCAAAACATCGCCATCCTTAATCTTCCCTAAATCATCCATAGAATGAACGACCCTAACAACACCCGATGCGACACCAGGCGAAGCAGCCATACCTTCCGTCAAAACCTGGCCATCAAGATCCTGAACCTTAGCGCCCCCCTCTTTCAGCGTCGTAATCGGACGCGTCTGCAAAATATAAATCTCCTCGCCCTCGACGGCAAACTCAATATCCTGAGGCTTATCATAATGCTCCTCCAACTTCATCGCATGCTCAGCCAAAACCTTAATCTCGTAAGTCTTCAAAACACGCTGATTAGATTTCTCCGGAGTCAACCGAATCGTCTTGGTCTGCCCACCAGCAGTTCGAACAATGGCAATCTTCTTATCAGAAACTTTCTCGTCCAAAACCTCGAGCTCACGCGAAACAATATACTGATCCGGTTTAATTTTTCCAGAAACAATACCTTCGCCCTGGCCGAAAACAGCCTCGATCAAAACCTCGTCATTATTCTTAACAGGATGCCGCGAAAACATAACCCCAGATTTATCAGAATTAATCATCTTCTGGACGACCGCTGCAATCCCAACCAAATCATCAAAGCCCTTTTTCTTTCGATAATAGATCGACCGCGCCGTAAAGATCGAAGCAAAACACGCCTTCACCTTATCTATCAACTCATTGTTCCCCTTAACATTGATGAATGTATCCTGCTGTCCGGCAAAACTCGCATCACCCAGGTCCTCAGCCGTAGCCGAACTCCTAACCGAAACAAAAATAGGTTCACGCGCAGACTTCAAAATCGCAAGCGCACCAGGCGAACCCCTGAGAGTTTCAAGATCAACATTAAAATGATCATAAGCCTCAACAATTTCCTTCCGAAGGTCATCCGGCATTTCAGCGCCATTAATTATATCTCGAATCTCTTTTGCCTTCGCTGTCAAATCATCAGTCTTGTCGACATCAATCCGATTCAAAAGCTCACGAACTTGGTCTTGCACTTTAGTCTGCTTCAAAAAATAAAAAAAAGCCTTCGTGGTGACGACGAACGCCTGCGGAACCGGAAACTTAGAGTTAAACATCTCGCCAAGATTTGCGCCCTTGCCCCCGACCAACTGGAGATCAGCCTTAGAAAGATCTGAGAGCCACGAAATATACTTATCACCCATAGACGACCATAGAACAGATATTATATAAATGTTATTGTGATAATAACATTTATCTATCGTAAATATTTTTCCGATGTCCAACCTTCAAAACATTCAGAATTCTAACTTCTTCCCTAACATCTAAAATAATTCTGTAATCACCAACTCTTAATTTAAACCCCCTAATCTTTATGAGTGGTTCCAGAAATCTAAACGGCTCGATCTTACACTCTTGTAACTTCTTCCAAATTCTATTCTTTGTCGCATCATCAAGTCGACCCAGCTCACGCAAGGCCCTCTTATCAAAAATCAACTCATACATTCTAAAGACCCAAGATCCTCTTGGCTTCCTCTTCAGTATAAAAATCTCCCTTCTTAACTTTCTCTCTTGCTACATTTATCTCCCTGACTGTCTTCTGACTTAATGCCGGCTCGTTTTCACATGTCTTAGCAACAAATAAAATTTTTCTAATCAACTCATTATAGCTCTCATTCCTATACTGCCTAAACCGATCCAAATCGGACTTTGTTTCTTGACTCAATCTTATCGTAGTCTCCATATACATATGTATACATAAGTAGATTATTTAAATATTTCGGTGATAAATCTGACAAATAAAAATGCCCCAGCCGCAGAAGGGGTACACCGAGCGGTGAGCAGATTAAACTACATACTCCAATATATACATTCGAACATATATATTACACTATATACATTTTAAGAAATAAAAAATGGACACTAAGTCGCCAACATTCGTCAAGAGACATACACCCCTCATAAACTGTCCCCTGCGTGAAAGAATCTGGCGAAGCCGATTCTGAAAGCCCCTTAACAAAAAAACAAACCATAACACTACAACATATATATTACGATATACCATATTAGAGTATATACATATAGACCAAAAAAAAGGTGCTGTGACAGCCACCCCCTTTTCGCGAAGCTCTACGATCTCGTCACTCTTGTTCGGCTGGCAACACATCGACGTCGACCATGTTCACAACGGTTGTCTCGTGGCCAGAAAGCCTGACAGAACAGATTTCTTCTACGGCGGATATAAGCGCAACTTCGCCCTCGCGATTGGCATAGTTACCCGCCTTGACCCTGACCGGAGTCCCCAGAAATAGTTCCTTCCGAGTCGCCATTTTCTCACCCCCTTTCCATGGAGGTTGTGGATCACTTCGACGAAAAACTACTCAATCTCTTTCGGCGGCCCTTCCTTCTCTTTCCCCTTAGAGCCGAAGAGAAAGCCTAGAGCGAGACAGGAGAACCACGCCAAGGCTTTCGGCCGCCATCAACGTAATTCCCGCGACAGTCGACGACTTGCCACCAGCAGCCCTCTCGAACTCAAAACCAACAGCCTCTATCGGCCTCGCGAGTCAAGACGTGTATTGCCGACTTTTCACGGAACCACCTACTTCGCCTCCCGGGTGTCGTATTCATGGAGCATGTCTCCTTCATTGCTGTGGATCGTCAGTCGTCCATATTCAAATGCCGAGGGCGGGTAGAACCTTCCTGCGAAGCTCAGCGCTCTGTCGGAGAACGGGGAGGTAGACATCCTTCGCCAGCGCCTCGGTGAGTCTGGAGAAGAACGCGACGCAATCCTCGGGGGTCGTGGAGTTGGCCACGATGATCTTCTTGACAACCAGGACGTCGAGAGTGATAAGTCCCGTAATCCGTTTCTTGGTCTTATCACTGAGGAGATCCTCTTCGCCAGTAGACCCGCAGAAAAGCGCATAGAGGGTATCCTGGGAGAGACGCCCAACCAGCCTCCCCATCCGATCGTGGCTGGTGGCGAAGCCCACGATAACTTCCTCCAGGTTCTTGCGGGCCGCGGCGGTTTTCTCTTCCGTTTTCGATTGATCCGAATCCCACTCGGCCACAAGGCGGTTGATACCCCTTACTGCATCGTCGAGAGGGACCCAGCCACGCTCCCCAAGGCAGTTGGTATCCCCTACTGCCACGGCGATGAGTTCCCCGTCGTCCGGCCTGCCAAGCCTCCCCATCATCTGTCCCCAGACCTCTCTTACCACTTCCAAACGCTGTTCGGGCGTAGGCTCACTCAAGGGAAACACTCCTAATTCTCTAATAGGAAAGATCATACTCGAAAGCCCCCGGCCAACGGCCAGACGACTTAAATGGCTTGACTAGGTGACTCTCCCGACAGACAAGTCGGTTGGGTTTTCGATTTTGGGCGACCCCGGTGACTTCGCTCAGTCCCTTTCAGGACGTAGTACGTGATCACGATCGTGGCACACTGCTGGCCGCCCTCCGCATCGCGATGCAACGAAGAGGGCGGGTTGACACTGCGTCACGAATGGTCAGACACCCGTCGGAATACCGAGCGCACACTTGACGTTGATAGCCAGGCCGCGGTTCTGCTCGAGCACGGCGAAATAGACCTTCATGAGCGCTTCGTTGAGCCCGGCGAAGAACTTGCAGCAGGTCGCACTGGTGGTGCAGTTGGCCAGGAGAACCTTCTGAGCGAGCAAGTCCTCGTCTCCAACAGACCTCACGATCCGATTCTTGGTCTTGTCACTGAGGAAGCTCTCATTTCCGGTGGACCAGCAGAAAAGTGCGTGGAGGCTCCCCTGGGAGATGAAAGCAATCAGCATCCTCATCTGACTGTAGCTAGGAGAGTCTGCGAAGATCTCCTCCAGCTGCTTCCGAACGACTACGATCTGGACCTCAGTCTTGTTCTTTACGAGATCCCACCCGGCCACAAGGCGGGAGATGTTGTACCTGGCGGTAGCGGTGACACGATCGCCCCCCTCTGCGCGCCTATTCTCCATCGACCGCCAGACAGCCCTCACGAATCGCAAGCTCTCTTCGAGACTCGCGCCATCGCTACTCGCGCACGTGATGGATCCTGTTTCTTCATCCATGTCCAGAATTCCTTCGCGCAAAAGTTAGAAAGCCACGGTCACACTATGCAACCGACAGACATCTTGCTATATACTAGCTCCCGACAAGCTCATCGGTTTTGACTCTATGTTGATAGCCCCGGGGGCCGCAAACGTGCGGTTGTCCCCCAGGGCTGAAATGACCAGTTACTGATACTCCCTATTTCGGCTGGAGACCTCCTTGGCGACGGCCATCTTGTTCGCGACGTACGCCTTGAGCAACACAGTCGTCCAGGGCGGAAGTTCGTTGTGGTTCTTGGCGTCCGCCGCTTCTTCAATCTCGTAGAATTCCACGACATCAAGGAGCGGGGCAAACTCCGGATCGCCGTGTCGCTCGGCCGCGACCGTGAAACAGTTCCAGAACGCGCCGAGCTGCGACTCCACGTACACATCGAACAGCCGGGAGAGCATGGCCACAGGCGTTACCACGATTGTAACGGCTGAAGGCCCCGGCACATCGAACAGCACCTCCAGAATTCGTCCGTGGCGGTCCTCTTCTTCAGCAGCGAGCCCCAGTATCGCCTTGAGCTTGACCGGCTTATCGATCGCCACCGCCAGTATCGGGGTAAGCAGCTCCTTCCACTCGTACTTCTCCTCGTCCATTCCGGCGAGGAGCCCCTCGTCCTTTCCGTCAAGGAGTCCCTCGACTCTGGCATCGGCCAGTTTGTCCCCCAGATCGCGGACGATGATCTCGGCGAGCTTCTTCAGCTTCTCTAGTCTACCTTCTTGCATTGCGATCTCCTTTCGGGAGTCAGCAGCTTCCTTCAGTGGATTGATATGGATCGGGTTCCCACGATCCGAACGGAACGTAGTCATCCCACTCTTCCGGAGGACCATTCTCCCGGAGATATTCGATGAACTTCTCGACTTTCGCATCGACTTCCGTGGTGCTCGCGCGCTCCGAAAGGTGAACGAACACCTTCCCAGTCAAAAGAAACGCTCCGACGAGGACAACCAGCGAGAGGATCCCGATGAATGCCCAGTAAATCACCTTGCCCCAAACGCCGAAGCGACGAATCACGGTCAAAACGATCGGCGCCAAGATCAGCACTCCGAGATAGACCCACGGCTGAGTGGAATTCGGCGAAGCATGGATGGCGCAGAAAAGAGCCGCCGTGGCCACAACCGCGAAGGTGTTCAAGAACTTGTCCATGAGCCGCCCCCTTCAGGACGTGGATCGTTATGTTGCGAATCGGATTCTCCACCTTCACGCTTCGGGCGCAAGACATTTAGGAAGAAGATGCACGCGACCATCCCGCCGAACTCGATCCAGCCGATGATGGCCAGGGCGACTCGAGCTTCCTTTTGCGAAGGCGGCAAGTTCTCGACCGGCTCGACAGAGGCAAGGCCCACCAAGATGAGCAGCCCGATGATGCCAGCAGCCACCGCCCACGTCACCATCGGCTTCTTCCCCGCATTCTTCCTCGTAAGCCACGCGCAGAGGAGACATATCGCGGAGATGGTCCACAAGAAAGCCATGGAAACCAGCAGCAACCCAGAAACAGCCTCCTCGCCGGATACCACCGCAGATAAGACCATCAGGACAGCGAACACGGGAACGGCGCAAACCCCGAGAAGAAAGGCAACCACCCCTGACTGGAGCCAATCCTCGCTCGCCCTCCGCCGCCACCCCCTGAAGAAGACCCAGACCAGACCCAAGGCCATCCCGGAAACCAGACCCACGCACCCGATCGAGATCGGATTCCAGCTACCGAAGAGCATACCTCCTTCGATATGCGGCGTGATGAGCACTTCCCGATTCGCCCAGACGAGCAGGAAGAGCAGGAAGAGCAGTATTGCGATGATCAGCACCAGCCCCCATCGCTTCGAGGCCCTCTTCAGGTCGAACGTCGGCAGCATCCGAAAATACTGCACTGCCGAGAAGACGAAGAAGAAACCGGCGACAGAGAGCGAGCCCAACGCGACAGCGAAGGAGATAGCTCTGGGAGTCGAGTCCACTTTGGAGACAGCCGCGAGGATGAAGAACACCGCGGCGAACAGGAGGAGCCAAAGCCCCCTATGAACTCCCCCCAGCTGGAAGAACTTCTTGTAGGTGCAACTTGCACTGTCGTGGCGCATAACTCGCTCCTTCCAGAGCAAACTACACAATGGTTGAAACACGCCCATGACTTTCGAGCCACAGGCGAATGGTAGGGACGAAGGGGATCAAACCCTCAAAACCAGATGGATCCTCCTGGTGCTCTCAAGCTAGAGCAACTGCGCCCCCGGCACTTCATCGTTCATTCCACCTCGGCGAGTCCTCCCTGTGGACCAGCGCCGAGTTCGAGTCGCAAGCGGAGCTTGATCAACCTGGAGACTCTGTTCGCGGTCTCAAGATCGTAGCGGCCAGGAAGACACTCCAGCTTGTTCCCCTGCATGTCCGATTTTGAGACGGACCCATTCTTGAAGAGGTACTTGACGACTTCCCTGCCGTCGCAGTTAACCAAGCTGTCGCCGTCATTGTTCCCGAGGATGCTCTCGGACTCGGAAAGCTCCGTCTCGAAATCGGAGACCTGGCCGTAGCCCTTCCCGTCGGGGAGGAACAACATGTAGCGATGCTCCACCTTGCGATTGAAGCGGTACCACGGGCTGGAAAGGCGAGAGTACTCCACCCTGGTGCCCTTCGGGGTCTCGATCGAGAAGCGGGGGGACTTGCCGTCCACGACCAAGGCATGACGAACGGTGGCGGTCGAGACCACAGAGCCAGGCTGGATGTCGTTCGGGTGCGAGGGCTTCGCGAACACCACGAGGACGACCGCGAACAGAACGAAGACCGTCGCCAAGGAGAAAGCGATCATGCCGATGGTTACGACGCCAGCCCTGCGGGATGTACCTGTCATTCGGTGCATGGGGGAACTCCTTGTGATGGATCGGGTTGGGATTAGAATTGGGGATGATGGTCAGCGGCCGTCGTGCCTTCAGCCATGGCGATGTGTGATCTGGCGATTTCTCGAGCTGCCAACGGGTTTACCGAGAGCTTTTTTCTCCCTCGAGACGCAAGTCGCACCACCACGGCCGCGGCGACCCTTCTGCCCGTCAAGCTTTTTCTTGTTCCTTTTGCCCCTATCTCCCACGAGCCATCTCCTTCAATCGCATCTCACTTCACGAAACGTACAAGCTCAGCCAAACCATGACCGAGCCACTCTGTATTGCGATGGCGCACCGTCGCCCACCTCCGAAGAAGCAAACTACGATGCGCCAGGTCGTGCGGTTGTCTACTTCATGAGTTCAACGAGGAGTCTCATGGCCTTGCCCATGACCTCGCTTGTCATGGCTTCCCACTCGTAGTAGGCGAGGCCGTTGGTTTTGAGAAGCGGGTCCGCGCCAACGAAGAGGAGATAGGCCACCGCGTAGTAGTTGCCGGACTCCGCAGCCGCATGGAGGAGTGTATACGTTCCATCGGCGGTACCATCCTCGTCTAGCACGAAGTCGACATTGCCGGCGTTGATCCACCCGGCCGTGAAGATACCCTCGAGCGGCTGACCGGTCATCTTCTCCTCGATCATTCGGCGGAAGAGCCAGTATTGCTCCTTGGGACTGAAAGCCTCAGCACGGAGAAGAGCGAAGTATTCGCCGGGACGGAGCTCCCCTTTCCTCACCCACGCGAATCCGTCCTCCAGGAACAAATCCCTGAGCAACTCCGCTACCCTGACGGCCTTGATCCCATGGCCGTCACCCACCCTGCCGCTGATGGTCATCAGCAGACGTAGTCTCTCTAAGACGGCTATGGGCGTTTTCCCAGCCTCCAGCTCCGTGCATGCACGATTCAGATCTTGGTTGGTCGTCCGGAGTTGATCAACCACCCTGATCCGCCCGGCCTCGGCCGCACGCCCGGCCCGAATGAGACCGCGGATGGAGCTGATGAAGGTGCCGATGGAAATCGTGGAGACCAGAGCCGCCAGCACCGCGTTCACCACGATAGCGCTAGTCCTCGGAGCGACCTTCCCCATCTCGAACTTCGCCAGGAAGGCGAAGAAGACAGCGACGGCGACGAAACCCAGCGAGAGCCAGAATTCACTGGACAAGCCGATCCTCCCTTCTGCGAGTTGCTCGGGCACCATCACCCCTTCTCCCCCTTGTGCCGCTTGTTGCTCTTCGCTACCCATACCCATGGCAATACTCCTGGTTCCGTACCTCACTAGCCCAGTTCAAAGACCAAGCAACGAATACCACATTCCCCTGGCACCTCCGGGCTGGAATCGGGGCAAGCCCCAGCCCATGCTGTTGCGTTTGTCGTGCGATGGCTATTCATCTTCGTCGGAAATCGACTTGAGCCTGACATTCCAAGTCGCCACCGTGATGGCCAAGCCGAGGATCAGGGTGACGAGGGTGATGTGGGGGTCGAACGAGAGGACCACCTCGAGAAGCCCTTTCGTGATCACGGGCTTGCGAGCTTCGAGTTTGATCAGCCGATCCTCGACGTCTGCCCGTCGATCGGCCTCGACTTTCTGTTTGGCGACGAACCGCTCCTCCCAACCGCTCACATCGATGTGACCGGGGTCGGCAACCGCAACGGCCTTCTTCTTGGCGTCGTCCTGGTCCGCAGAGTTTCTCGCACGAAGCGCCGGGAAGTGCGGGCCGATGCCCTTAGCCGACGGTACCTTTTCGCCACCGGGATTGATGAGCGCCTTACCGTCCTGGGCCGGCACCTCCGCAGCCATACCCACGCCGGCCAGATTGAACACGAACGAGCATAGTACCACCACGATCAGGGTATTCTTCTGCACCACAGTCTCCTTTCAGAGACACCCCTCAATTCACGAAAGGCCCACGCCGAAGGATAGGGACATCTCCAGCCTGAGCGCAAGAATGTATTGCAGTAGTTTAGCGAGGCAGCCTCCGGTCTAGGGTTACGAGAGATCGGACGCTTCGCGAAGCTGCCGCTGGAGTTCTCTCCTGGGGGGAGTCACCACATCTTGCTGCGCACTGGGACTGAGACGGGTAAATGCATGCTCGATGACAACACTCGACCGACCGCAGAGTCCGCGAAGCTCGTTCGCCACATTGTAGAGCCTGTCATAACGTCGCGACGTGATCGAGATGATGATCCAGTAAATCACGAGCGAAATCACGACAGAACAGAACCCCAGTATCCAAAGCGAGGAGCCACGCCCAGCGATCTTCGCCTTCTCTCGGATCAGCGCCTCCTTCACCCCCGCCAACTCGACCTTCAGCTCGGCCACCTCCTTCTGGAACTCGTGAAGACGGCGATGGATGATGTGGGCCCTCTCCTGAGAGATGAACTCCGGTGGCTTATCCGGAGTTTCCGGCAAGAGCGTGACCTTCGTGGCCGCTTCGTCATCCTCCCCCTCTACCTTCTCGTCCTGGATCTCTTTGGCGTCGTCCACAGTCCCAACGACGATGTCGTCGGCCTTCTCGATGAACGAGCCAGCAGCTATGACGATAGCCAACACCACCGCGATAGCGGCCGCCGTAGCGAAACTCTGGGCCGACCAGGACCACGAATTAGGATTCAGCTTCTTCATGCCACGCACTCCTCACGGGGATCTCCCAGGGAGATCCGGTTAATGGAATAGTACTTCCTGTTGCCATGGTGAAACGAGGGGACTCGAACCCCTAACTAGCGGATTTCAAACCGCCGCTCTTCCAATTGAGCTACGTCCCCACGCAGGCGACCCAGCATAAGAGAACTATGGGCTAGTCTCCCAGCTGGGCCGCCACGGCGCCTAGGTACTGTCGGACGACGGATTCATGATCGCATCATCCCCGTTGTCGCAAGTGTCCGGTAGCTTGGGGACGACGGGCTTCCTCCGGATGACCGGAGCAGTATCAACCAACACCGAGGTCGCAGTCACGGGCTTATCTTTTTCGGTATCACCGCCGCCACCGGTATCAGACGTGGTCTCCCCGCCCTTACCGTCGCCAGTGGAATATTCCATGACACCATCAGCGACACCTGGGAAAGTATACGACGCCTTGGAGTAGAAATGCTGGGCCACCAGTCCGAGTGCCGAACCCGCCGAAGAGAAGACGAGCACGATCGCTCCCACGATAATGACGCCGAGTTGGACCTTCTCGCCGGGGGAAGTCACGAGCACCAACTCGGTTACGATGAACCCGGCCCCAGCCCCGATGAGCAAATTGGCCCAGACCGCATCGAATAGGTCGATGCACTTGATGATGATGCCTGCGGCGAACCCCGACACCAGCGCGATAATCACGATGGCTACCATGGTACGTCCTCCTTCAGTTATGGACCCAAAGGTCCGGTGAGTTGAATCAGTCGTCCTTGATGGCTTCCCACGTCACAAAGACATCCTCCAGACGACCGAGGAACCCGTCCATTTCGAACGTCGGCCTTCTTTTCTCGGCCTCTTCATGAACGAGATCGCTTACCCTGTCGTAGGTAGTGCCAGCCGCGAACGTCATGAAGAACCAACACACCACCCCGCGGTTCCCTCTCCTAACTGTTACCTTGATTCTCGCATCAGCCTGCAGAACCTATACTCTCCGCCGATAGCGGCGAACGACAACGACGACGACCAGGACGAGGATGGCCGGGAGGACGACCACGTACAAGTAAAACACGGCGAACGCCGCCTCCGAAGAAACGCTGTCCTCGAGATCGAGGGGCAAGGCACCATCACCGCCAGTGCCAGGAATTGCGATTGCCGGGCCCATACTCACGAAGAGGATGAGCACACACAATACCACGATCGACTTCCTCACTGTCGGGCCCTTTCTGTGATAAGGTCCTGAAGAGCCAATGCCAAGAGCCAGACCGTGAGGATGAAAACCACGCCCCAGCGCACCACGCAACTGGGATCGGCCGCGACGGCTTCGCTGAGCGCGTTGAGTATCGGGCACCAACAGAACCCGACGACGAGGACAACGACGACGCCGAGCACTTCGAGCACCGTCCGGAGTATCTTCCAGAGTATCTTGTTCATGGAGGTTAGTCCTTTCTGTTTTGGACCCTAAAGTCCGGTGAGTTGGATCGTTACTTTTAGCACAGAGTTCAACAGTCTAGGGAAAGGGCCCGAGCAGACCTCCCAACAGTGGAGTTAGGTGGAGACTCTCAGCGAGAGGGCCGAGAACTTCGGGAGCGTACGACCACCGATCCTGCTCGAGCAAAGCGCCAAGCCTATCTTTCACTCTTGACAACATCCGGCCTGTCCGGGGCATCCACTCTACGTGACCTCTTGCTGTAGCAAACAGCCGCCAGAAACAAAATAGCCCCTAGGAAGGCAGCTGCTATAACAACAACTCCGACTTCTCTCCCACGGATCTTCCACTTCGGCCTATTCGGTCTTTCCTTACTCATGGGAAACTCCCTTCCGAAAGTAGAGCTGGCCGCCGGAAGCACAATGAGGTCCCAACCTCATCTCCGGCGACCATTGGGCACTTCCTTGTTCGATCGATCAGGTCAGTAGCGACCTCCTAACGGGTTGATGGATTGTTTCACTAGAGCGAGATCGGAGCCGGGTGGTCGTTCTCCTTCTCGAGTTCCGCAAACCCACGTCGGAGGTTAGAGGTCATGATGACCATGGCCACGCATGCAATGCCGAGAACGATCAAGAAGACCGTAGTCCCCGTGTTACGGTCGCCGTTGAGCCCGATCTGCTCCACAGCATCGCTGATCCTCTCATCCTGCAAATCGTTCTCTCGCAGGGGAAGCATCGCAGCGTCAACCTCGCACAGGAACCAGGCGGTCTCCTTCGCCATGTAGAGGACGAGATTTCTGACCGGCAGCTTCGGCAGCTTGGCGAAGGAGAACCTCACCCGTAAGCTCTTAGTGACCTCCAACCCCTTGATGTAGGCCGACCGACTGTGGCTGCCCCACGTGCCCGCGAAATTCCAGTCCCATAGTACTCCGTCAACCACTTGGATAAGGAGAACCATCGAGAGACTGTCCCCCATGCCGGAACGACCGGAGAGCTCTTTCTTCTTGCGCAAGCGAACCACCTCGGCGTACTCCGCGCAGTTCATTCCGTCCATGTCATGCACGACGACCACGCAGAGACGCATCCTCCTCGCGGTATCCTCCCAAGCTGCCTCGGCGCATCTGTGGATCTCCTGCATGCCCGAGTAATCCATGAGGCCGATGTGGTCCTCCAGGTACTCGCTCGTGTAGACTTCCACTTCGGCCAGGGTCACGCTGTCAAACGCAACCACACACAACAGTACCGCCAGTATCCGTGCCATCGGCACTCCTTTCGTAGTCGATCGATCACTTGAACTCGAGCTGTAGCCGCGTGCCCGCCTCGAAGATCTCGAAGGTGAACAGCTTCTCGACGCCCTCTTCCGGATAGTACTTGACGTGGAACACGTCCCCGGCGAGGCTAACTATCGGGTTGCCTCCTGTGTTTCTGATGATGAACTTCCCCGGAAGACTCACGTAGACCTCACCTTCACCAGGCTCCACCTCAAGGGTGACAGCAACGCCAGGACCACCCTCCTTGTACCACGTGACCGGGGCCTTCGCTGCACTCACCACGAAGAGGCCGAGGGGCTTGTGCGACCCTTTGCTCGTGTGGTAGATGTCCGTGGAGTAGACCACGTCCGAAAACGCGGGAGTCCGTTTGGGGACATCTTCCCGGAAATTCACGGGAAGGATGATAACAATTATTGCGGCTCCCAGCATCCACTTGTACCTCCTGGGGTAGGAACTACCTTCGTCCTTATCGGTTCCGCGCGGATTTTGCTCCATGGTGCAGATCCTTCCTTATCAGTCAATCTGCACGAACCGAGCCTCGTCGCCACGGACGAGAATCGATCGGCCGTGCTCGAGTTCAAGAAACTCGACATTGTTCCGAAGCGGCGTGACGCGCCCACGCGAGACACCGGTGAAGCGGAGTTGTCCGACCCAAACCCGGTACCCTACGTCCTCGCGCAGCTTTCCGCAAGGAAGTGCGCCTTCAGGGGGATCATCGCTGTCGATCTCCACGAGGCGAATGTGCGGATGGAAGAGCACGGACATCGGATCGAACAGAAGGATGACAGGATGTTCCCCATCCAGCCCGATGAACGATTCGGCCGTCTCACAGCGAGCCTCATTACCGCTGACATCGGAGCCAATCCCCTCGAGGCTCACCACCGTCACGGCTGCCATGCACGGAAGCATGTCGAGCACCTGCTTTTTCCTCAAGACTCTCTCCTAGCGCAATGTACAGTTATCGGTCACACGACCGAATGAAAATACTTTTCGCCGACTTATGGCTCGGCAACAAACCTTCATTGTTAAAGAGTGGGCCCCGAAACGGATACCAGAGAACTCGTCGGCTGTATGGTGGCAACCGGGTTCTTCTCTAGCATCAACGTTCCGGAACCTTGTTCATGGAGCTTGGGTCAGAGCTGCTCGGCCGGATCACCGTGTATAGTGACCACATGCTCACCATCGGGTCCCTTGGCGAGAATTCCACCAGAATCAGATGGCGCGAGTGCTCTCGCCGGGAGATCATCCTCGGCCCTCCTGAGGCGCCCATCGGACTCGACGCCCGAGACGAACTGCAAGAACCACAGGGCAGCCGCAATTCCGGCCATGAGAGGGATCACCAACCACGGAACCAGCGGCGCCTCGAAAAAAACCGGGAAGTAAATGTTCCGGCCGCCGAGAAGATTCCGTTTCCTAACCACCAAGGGGGGCTCCATCAGCTCACCGGAGAGAGGAGCCTCCATCAGCTCCTTGGGAGAGAAGTATGCATCTGACCAATCGCCATTCCTCAGAAAGGATGTATTGATAGAAACATAATCTCCCGGGGGAATGATCCCACGGATAGCTCCCGACCTGCGAATAGGTCCGGAGGCGGGAGCTCCGATAAACTCCGCATACCTCCCGTCATCACACTTGTTGTGGATCCAGCTCGGGCCAAACTCCCCGCTGGACTGAGCTCCGACACCCACGTGAATAATGATCTTGCCATCGCACAGCGAATACGTTCCGCCATGGTCCTCCTGTTTCTCGACGATCTCATCGGCGAACCTGCAGTTGATGGGGATGATCACCAACGCCGCAAGAGTACATGTCACGAAAACACAGCGTAGAACCTTCACGAGCTGGTCATCCCAGCGATCTCGTCTCCACTTCATCGCGCGTCTCCTTGGGAGATACTACAGTAACGGGAAAGCCACGGGCGGCACACATAAAGACGTCCCGACCTCTCTTCCCGGGGCGTCTTCGGTGGGCTGCGGCGACGAGAGATAGTTCACGGTTTCGGTTCATTGCTGTCGTCCAGCTCGACGATCTTCAAATCTCCACTCCGGGCAGTCCCTTCGCCATAAGGCAGAGCGCCAGAAAGGTCGCGATGAAGAACCACCACGACGAGACGCCCGCGAATGCGAAGAACGGAGCCTTGTACGGGAAAAGTAATGAGCTGACCACCAGGGTAAGAGAAAACGACAATAGCTTCCAAGTGGCCAGCCCACAATCTTTCCATCACACCCCTCTTTCTATCGCTCCACGAACGGGTTGGCGTAGAATCAAGACCGGATGGGAGACGATCTCCGACCCTGACGATTGATGTTTCACGGTTTCGGTTCGTTGTCATCGTCCGGCTCGACGATCTCCAGGTCTACGCTCTTGATCTTTGCGAGGAGCACACCATCGTCCGAACGAAAGACCATGCTCCACCGGTAGTTCCTGATGATGTCATCCCACGGGATGAGGAGCACGTCGTTCGCGCGAATCTCAACTCCCGGGGAACACATGGACTTACCGCTGGGGGGAGGGACGAACCTGATGATATAGAGCCACGCCCAACGGCCCCCATTGTTCTGGATCTCCAGCTTCCAGATGTCCCCTTCGTCGGGCTTCGGCGGAAGAAGGGCTTTGAATTTCCCCGCCTCGGCCGCATACGACTTCGACGACCGCGTAGAGGGCAGCAGGCTTCCGTCAGAATTGACAAGCCCAAGAGCCACAAGGCCCACGATCACGGCTGCGACAACCGCAGGCCACATGAGCCACTTCCTACACCACTTGGTACGCGCAGCGTCGTTCATCGCCCTTCTCCTTCCTCTCCAGGTTCGATGATCTTCGGCCCATCCGAGACGGTCTCGACAAGTTTCAGATCGTCCTCGGTGATTGTTGTCAGAACGCTGCCGTCTTCGTGCTTGACGGTCAACCTCCAGTTGTAGTTCATCAGTCCACGCCAGGGCATGGAGCATCGTGCGTTGGCCGCGACATCGAACGCGTAGAACTTCTTGGAAACTTCGCCTCGGTCGTCCAGCCAATAGGGGCACACCACCACCACACAATTCGTCTTGTTGTGGATGCGCAACTCCCAGAGCGGCTCGGGGTCCACCTTGGTAGATTCCGGCTGGGAGGGCAGGTAAACATAGACGCCCTCCTTAGTCACGCAGTACTCGTTCTCGGAACTTAGAAGGTCGTGGCCAACGGCCCGGATCTTCTTCGGATCTTCGGCCATGTTCGTAGACTCGTCGCGAACCTCGGCCTCGGCCCCTCGTCCTTCGCGGATCGTCTTCGCGTCATCCGGGTGGAGTGAGTTGTCGGTGACTGGCTTCGGCGGATGGCTCTCGATATTCGAGAGGAGAAACGTCGCCAGAATGGCCACCATGACGAGTACGAAGAGGACGAGGAGCACTACCAAAATCGACTCCCTCTTATCCGTTCGATTTTTCATACTGATGTCCTTTCTCTCAGGGGTAGTCTCGGAATGCGAACGGCGCAAGTCCAAGAAGAATTGCCGAGATACCAAGCAGCACGCACGCAGCAGCCAAAGCCGCCTGCAAGAAACCTCCTTTATCATATAGTGCAAACGCGACCGCACCGCTTACGATGCAAGTCAGAAGTGACAGCGCGGAGAAAATCCAGCAGACTCTCTCCTGTTTTCCGCTCATTTGAAGTTCTCCGTTGATGTGAAGATGCTCTGGGCCCCGCGCTTTCTGAGTGCGGGGGGACAGAGAACCCTCTGTCGGGGACTAAAACTCCGATTGGAAACGGAGCCAGAACAAGGTGTCGTTGTCGTCGCCTAAGAACGTCTGCTCGATGTCCTGAGTGATAGAGAGCAGATTCTTCAGCTTGCCCTTGAACGGGTAGAGCTGGGCTCCGAAGGTAGCGATGAGACTGTCGTCGCCCTCGCTGTCCTTCTGGTAGTCATACCTGATGTGTGAGTCCACGGCCGGTGCAAGCCTATAGAGCACCTCGAGCCACGCACCCCACTTGTTGGGCCCATCTTCTTCGGTAGCGACGTGCGCCATCCCCCTGAGCCTGAACTCCGGGTGGCCCACGTCCTCCGCCTTGAAGTTGAAGCTGAACCGGCTGAAGCGCTCGGAGAGCTGACTGGACAGCTCCACTTTGATAACCCGAACACTGCCGATAATGCACCCATCGGCTTTGAGCTTCTTCGTCAGGCGACTACCGACAACCAGATAATCGAAGCTGTCGTCGGAAAACGGCGGGAGATCGGTAGGGCCTGTCGCGTCGAGCAGAATCGACCAACCCTTGCCGAGCTCAGTACCGAAGCGTGCGCCCCAGGCGTAGAAGCCGTAGGGATAGCGAGGGTACTTCACCGTCTCAAGAGCGAAATAAGGCTGCGTCGGATCTGGCGACACGAAGAACTTGCCGAAAGTCCACCCGCCGTAGTTCACGACGAGATGGCGAAGCCAGTTGTCACCAGACTGATTTCGTTTCGCAAGCTCAAACTCAGCCATGCCACCCCACAATCCCGGAGTCTCCCAGTACAGGCGAGGCCGGACCACCTGGAAGTCAGCGTCGGAAACACCGGAATCCTTGGTTGAGGAGTAGACGTACTGTGTATACCCCCAGTACTTGAACGTACTGCTTCCGATCTTCAGAGGAGGCACGAGAAGCGTCTCCCCAGCCTGGCCCATGACGTTACTCACGAGCACGAAGAACAGTACCCACAGTATCTTGCGCATTTGCAGCTCCCTTGTCCTTCTGGTTAACTTGGGCTGCCGAAAGGGCACGACAGACCATGCTGTAAACTATAACTGGTTAACGGCTCGGCGAGTAGGCCGCAACTCCGTTGTTCGTACCGCTTCAGGACTGCTTCCTCCTTGACACCACCAGAGCTACGAGAGATACCACGACGAACACGATGACGCGTGGGACGGACTAGTCTTTGTTGCTCTCGGCCCAGTGCCTGATGGCACGGAGAACAAACCAAGCGCATCCCCAGAGAACGAGGCCAGCGACCGCAAGGATCAACAGGACGATAATCAGGATCTTCATCCGAAACTCCTTTCTCACTTCAGCGAGATAACAGCGTTGATGTCACGGCAGTACCCATAGCCCGGCCATCTTCCTTTCAAAAGAGGGCAGGGCCTGGAAACGGCGGTGACGAAGATCTTGGGATAGTTCACGATGTTGGATGATTCAGGATGCATCCTCCAATGCGGTGCGTTCGGACGCTTCGAGGTTGACGTGCTCCGTAACAAGACGGAGGCATTCGGCCTGGGGGCGCCCACGTTCGAGTGTGAAATCTGCCCCCATGCTGATGAGAAGATCGTCCAATGTCAACGGACCACCCTCCTCCTCAGGACCAAACTCTTCGGAGCCCTCGTCGACCTCGAACTCGTCGACGCCATAGTAGCCACCGACGACGTCCGAGAACTTGATGTACTCGTCGACGAGTCTAACAGCGCGGTCCACGTTGTGGATGTTGAGACCGGGGGACATGCTGCCGACGACAGAAACGAGATGCCACAGGATGCTCCGCTTGACCTTGGTACAAACCGCAGAACTCCAGAGCATATCCTCTGCGGTGTCGAGTACGCGGCGGACATCAAGAACAGCATCCTCGTTCTCCAGATCGGTGAGGGCGTTCCACAGCTGGAAATCTTCGAAAAGCCATTCCAACGGGAGAACGTCCCCATCATCACAAACGTCCAGAGACCCCTTGATGTACTCGCTGAACCCCAGATGCGGCTCTTTATAGCAGATGCGATGTAAAACTGCACCGGCCGCGAAACGCTCCTCTGCGGACAGAACACCGCCAAGCTCGATCATAACCACCAGAGTAGCGGCCAGGTCGATAACAGGGCTCCCACAGACCGAGACCACCATCGGCAACGCCTTGATGGCGACGTTTCTCATCTCCCCCTCGCAGGAGTCAGCGAGATCCGCATCGACCGCACTGCACGCACGATGGAATCCGTAGGCCCCGGCGTCGTCCGATGTAGCCGGAAGGTATGCTTCCCCGTAGTGTTTCGGGTCCACAAGTCCATTCCACGGACACACGCCGCTGTTCTCACAGGGGCCACAGTCCTGTTTCGCCTGGGCACAGACCTTCGCCCTAAGTCGATTGCTAAGCCCATCTTCGCCAATTCCCAGGCAGACAGGCGTGCCCTTGCTATTCGGGCACTTAGCACAGTCTTGCCCGAAGTGCAGACAGAGCTGTTTCCGCTCTTCGTGAGACACGTAGTCTGCCTCTACATCGGGAGGACACTTTGGGACCATAGCATCGAAACTCTGAAGCGTGGTCCCGTCGAACCGAGGGGAAACACGCACAGCGTCCTGGAGCAACTGATGAAGCGCGTACTGATCGCGACGCGGCAAGCCCGAAGGCCTCACCAGAAATTTCGACCTCGAGTCGAAAATAGCCACCATGATTCTGTTGATGGCTGGAACCACTTCGATCCAAGCCTCACAGCCAGATACGGGCATGACGGCAGTGAAGATATCCGCCGTTGCCATCATCACCCGCACAGGCGCGACCGAGAGCCCCCTCGAAGGCGAGTGACACGTGGCCTCATCGGGACAGCTGTGGCACTCCCTGCCGCTATTCGCGACAGCCCTGAACGCCCCATCGAGTTGCTCGGCGGAAATCCAACCGACACCCAGAGGCTCTTCGATATCCGACCTCGGACCCATGCAGGCTTCCTCGATACCGGCACGAACCCAGCCGTCATCGGTGAGCACAGCATAGCCGCGGACCTCGAGAGCCTCGAGAGCCTGACAGATCTTCTCTTCAACGAAGGCATCCGTGCCATTATAGATAGCCCGATCGATCCCGGGATCCACGCCGGCTTTGACAGCTCCGACGAGAAAATCAGGCCAAGCCGGTCGACCACTCAGCCAGTGGTAGACCACGCCCTCCACGGAATCATCGAGGAAAGGAAACTCGATAGTCTTCTTCGACTCCGACACGGGCTCATCCCCATCCTCACGCACACCCATGACATCGAGACTCTCGGCATCCTCACACACGGCCACGACGGGCGCGGCGACGCTGTCGTCCAGCCACTCGAGAAAGTTCTTAAGCGGCCACATGAAGCCGAAGCCAACGCCCATAATACCGGGGACGATTCCCAACGCCATCATATGTCTCAGCGGCCCGCCGATGATGCCTACCGTCAGCAGCAGCACGGTAGAGCACACGACGAAGCCAAAGGTGCCAGGGTTGGAGTAGGCGCGCAGGAGCCAGAGAGCAGCTCCGACGAGCATGATGCGGAGAGCACCCTCAAGCTCGGAGACCCCCAGAACCTCGTGGAAAATCGCGCCGAGGACGAAGCCGCCGGCCATGAGGACAACGGCCCACGCGTACAGCCGGTGATCCCGCCAAACCTTCAAAGCATCCACACGACGCTTCGATTCGAAAATTAGAACTTGCGGATTCAACATAGGACGTCCCTTCCGCGACAAATCCTACGATACGGTGTGTCGACAAGGTATCCACCCACATCGGGCAGAGCCTTCTCTAGTCGACAGAACAGGTAGCAATGCAATCTTGTCCTCGATCACAGTGTTTAGAAGAGCCATGCCCCACCAATAGGGCAGACGAAAGTTTGGCGCACTCCATCAAATGTTGAGCCCAGACATCCGGCCCAGGCAAATCCCAGTTACGATATGTGACACACGGAACGGCCCCTGTTTCCTAGGCAGAGACCGCCCCAGTTAGCGATTAGTTCGGTTACACGAAGCGCTACGGACGCACGTCCCATTTGGTGCGGAAGTCGCATTCTTCGAACTCGTCCATAAGGTCGCTGTACTTCATGGCCTCACCCTGTTCGACTCTCCCCTCGACGATCTCCGCCTCGAGCCAGGTCATGACGGCCAGCTTGCTCGCCTTGGCGACGCGGTTACACCGCAGCATCCACGTCGCGATCTCCAAATCGGGCATACTCTGATTCGGATGACCGGCGACGAAATCCGCCTGCCGCTGAGCGAACTCCTCCACGAGCCACTCGCGTTCGATCTCGACGTCGAAGCCCTCCTGGTTCGCCAGAAGCTCGTGCGCTCTCTCGGGAACGTAATCGCCGACGCCGTAGACCTGGAGGTATCGCAGAGCGGCCAGGAGCGCGTCGTGATTGCGGGTCACATTCGGGGTCACGATGGCGGCCAGCCACTCGATCACGGTCTTCTGCATCATCGCCATCCACGTCGGCAAGACGTTGTCCTCGGCGAGAGAGAAGAGATCCCTGAGCATGGCATGGGAAGAAGTCTGACTCGACCTCGGAGAACCCTCGCGCAAATCGAAGACTCTCCATGCTCTTCGCATGTACATTGTTTCTGTCTCCCTTCCACTATTGGAAGATACTACATAGCACGGATGAAGGCGACGATCGCCTTCTTCTTTTGTAGGTCACGATCATGACCCGGCCCGCTCGCACTAAGGGCAGGGCCAGATCGTGTGTTACCGCGGATCGTCGTGGATCGTCGTGTCGTGGGCGTAGGCGTGACTGTGCAGAAGCCGCTCGAGCAATCCCTTGTCGGAATCGTCGGCCTCTGCGCCATCGAGACGATCTCTCAGCTCATTCAGAATGAAACGCTTAGCGGCGGGAGTCACCCTGTTGTGCTCGAGCATGTGCTCCAGAATCGCAAGCTCCGATGGCTCCACGCCTTCGGGCAGAACGACGAGCTTTCCATAGCGAGACTCATCCCCGAGCATCCACCCCAAAGGGATCTCTGCATCGACATCGGGATGTTTCCGCAAGAGCTTAAGCGCGAATTCCTGAGAGCCGGCGTTCGTGCTGAACGCCCGGATGTGACGCAGGACCGCCAGCACGGCGTTCTGATTGACGCTCTTCGGGTCTATGCGGAAATCCGCGTGGAAAGCTCCCCCCTGCATGAGCATGAGCCGATCTATGAAGTTGAGAACATCCCCATACGCCACATTCGCCCAATCCCCCCAGTAATCTTTCAGAACCGGCGCGAGTAGGGCGTCGATACACCCGTCCAGGCCCGCATTACCGCCACGCGGGAAGATGAGACCGGTCATACAGCTTCGGACCCTACTGAGTGGATCGGGCGCAAGCGTCGGAGTCGGCGCAAGCGACGGGCGGGGCTGGCCAGAGAGCCTCAGTGACCACCTCACGGCCATGAAGACGAACAGGAAGTTGAAGCAAACGATGGACGGGGCTGGCTCGTCGACCGTCTGGACAATCACGACCCCAACGACCAAGACAATGATCGCGGCCAACAGAGCAAACCAGTCCTTCTTCGTCAGTTCGAACATAGTGCATTCTCCCTTCCACTATGGGAAGATACTACATGACACGGATGAAGGCGACGATCGCCTTCTAGAGTGTTCCGATGGTGCTGGTGGGCGCCTCTCTCCGCGCGATGTGTACGAGAGTCGCCCCGAGCGACGCCGCGAAGATGCTCACGGCGATGAGCACGATCACGATCGGTCTCACCTTGTCCTTCCAGCGCCACTGGGCAGCCACGAGGGCCGCTACAAGCGCGGCGATGAGCACCAGGGAACCAGCCAGAACTATAGCTTTCGCGCCGGAGGTCACCAGGGTGGAGTTGATACCGAAGAACCACCCCACGAAAGTGAAGTACACGACCCCGATGATCACATTCCGGATTTCGGGCTTGGAGAGCATAGCGCCCCTCTTTCTATCTGTAGTAACTCTCGTGCCGACCCACAACGAGGGACCGGACAGATTTATTCACGCCGCATACATAACAGCCCCCCCGAGAACATCCAGGGGAGCTTGTCGGTGCGCGGCGCCGTTCACTTCTTCGGCGGACTCAGCCGCTTCGTCAGGACGGCCCGGATCATGGTCTGGAGCAGGAGCTCCTCCTCGTTCCCGGGCTTATTGTTGTTGGTGATGACACTGGTCTCGGGGGTGATCCAGGCCGTCAGGTGACGCACGTCGGAGTTCTCGCAGAAGTCCACGAAGCTGAAGGGGCCATGGTCCAAAGTCGGCCGGTCAGCCACATACTTCAGCCGGTACCTGCCCCTGTAGGCGATCCTGTAGTCCCGGGAGGGCGCAGGGCCGATGCCGGTGACCTGGATCGAGCTGATGTGGACGTACTCGCCGAAATCCGATCCCTCGACGGGGATATTGACACCGTCCTCGCCGATGGGGATGGTGATCGTGGCCAGAGTGGTCACGGCCACCGGCGAGTTGCGGATCGCCTTGAAGAAGGCGAGCGAGCCGGCGTTGGCGACCTTGTGGTCGACGTGCCAGGACTTGGCAGACTTCGCGGCGGCGGCGGCGGCGGTCGTATCGAACGTGGCAGCGAGGCAGAGGGAGAGGACGACGAGCAAGAAGGGGCTTCGGTGTCGCATGGCGGTGGTCCTCCGGATGGAGGTGAATGCGGACCCCGCAGCAAAGTTACAAACGGGGCATCCCGATTCTATCATCGGGGTATTGGTGAACTGAGAGTGAGGGTGCCACTGCACGGATCGGACTACTTGCCTTCGGGGGATGGTCCGAAGATCCCTATCTCATCATCATTGACTCTTCCGACGAAACCAATGAGGTAATCGTTGAAGTTCCATTTCCTTATCCCGATCCTTGTCTCCTCCTCGGGTTTGATCCCCAAAGCCAAGGCGTCGATCTTGCTATAGCGCAACTTGAGGACCTGGAAGGTGTAGATCTTACCGTCATCTTCCCTCCTGAACCTGATGGCATATATATGATCCGCGACCCGGACGGAATCGTTCCCGAAAGTCGCCCCCTCAGAGCGCTCGATCTCAGAACGCTTCTCGACAGCGGTCCCAGATTCCTCCAGGACAACACCGTAGATCATCTCGCATTGAGTCACGTTAAATCTCACAACCAAGACGGTGATGACGCCAGTGATGATGCAGATAACGCCAACCGCTGCCAAAACAGCAACAACTTTGATAGATTTCCGCATCTCGAATCCTTCCAAAAATCCGAGGTGAACATGCGCCCCGCAGCAGAGTTGCAAACGGGGCGTCCCAATTCTATCATCGAGACATTGGTTAGCTGAGAGCGGGGACGCTAGTCAACCGCTGAAGAAGAAGAACGCGACGAGTCCACCAAACACCAGGACGGCGACCAGGATTGCCCAAAGTGCCGAGTGTCTCTTTTTCGGCTTCCGACTCCGGATCTTCTCCAGCCTTTCTTTTTTACCGACGTCAGGCGCTGATGCATGCTTGAGGATGTTCTTCGGCGTGTCGAACATCTTCTTGCAGCTAAGGCACTGCATCTGCGGGTCAGATCTCTTGCCGGTCCGCATCTTACTGAGCGGGATTGGGATGGTTCACTTGCCAAACATCCTGGAAATGACCCCGGGAAGAAAAAGGCGAAGGACACCCAGAGCAACGATTGCCAAGATCGGCAAGGCAGAAACAACATCGTCTAACCAGGTAGCTCCACCTTCTTGCAACCTCCCGACAACAACCACGGACTCCGAGCCCAAAGCAACCGGGACCAGAACGAGCAGAGCCAACATCATAACGCAAATTGACTTGGGCACGATCACTCCCTAGTCCACACGGACCGGTAAAAATTCTATGATTGCCTACCACTCATAGCGACAGGACTTGTGGCACGGCAGTATATCGTCCGGCCTCGCCATCGGAAGACAGAGGGGCCGGATGGCTACTGCGTTGAGCAATAGCTCAGGGGTGAGGTGAGTCGATCTACTCGGTCGGGTCGGAGAGGTTATTCCTCTCGTTGATTCTGTCTTCCTCCTTCTTCATGGCCTTTTCGAAACTGGTGAGGGCCTTCTCGTGTCGCTTGCCTTCCCGCTGCTCCTCGATGGCCTCTTTCTTGACCCGGAGGTCTTCCTTGTCGACAGGCTCGCTCTCCATGATCTCGCGGATAGCTTTCTGCTCTGCCTCGTTGGTATGCCTTCGAGGGTTATCGACGAGGGCGGACTGCTTGAGGGTGAAACCCGCCATGCAAGCGAGCAGGAAGACGGCGACGATGATGATCACCTTGATGACCACCCAGACGCTCGAGGCCTCAGAAACCGGGGAGCCATCGGCGACGTCACGCTTCATGTCTCGGACGTGCTTGGCGATGATCCGGTAGACCCACCAGCCCACGAGTATACCAGCAATCAACGCCAGGATCCAGTACACCGGATTGGCGTAATAGCGGACGTCCACTGGACATCCTCCTTAAGAAATGTTGATCGGACGGACCCTTCTCGATAGAAGAGCCTCTACTTCTCGGCCGGGGTCGGGACGACGACTTCGCCTTCAACAGACGCCGCACCGGGGAGTCGTGCGTCCTGCTCCAGCATCTGCTTGAGATGGGCATTGGCGAGCATCGACGATCTCTCGGCTCCCGGCATGTCGTACGGGAAGACGAAGAAAGCGTTGTTCGGACCGCTGGCCGCTTCGCCCAGAACGCGCACGGTGTGCCACTGGAGATACTCCGGGCAGTCCTTGAGGGCGTCCTTGATGATGTCGATCGACTTCGCGAGGCCCTCAGCCTTCTTGACCTCGATGAGGACCTTGGCGGTCTCCACCTCGAGTTGACCCTCAGCCTTCTTCAGCTCGGCGCGGACCTTGGCGGCCTCCTTCTCTTCGCCCAGTTGAATCTGAGCTAGTTCTTCTTGAGCTTCGGTGATGGAGTCCGGCCAGTCCCAGTTGGTGATCTCGATGGCGGTGACCTTCAGCGGCGTCTCCTTGGCGGACAGCATAATGGCAGCCTGAACACCCTTGAGAATCGCCGGCCGATCCGCCACCACCGTCTGAATGTCCTCCATCGAGCCGATGATGTCCCTCGGAACGGAGTTGACCTTCAGCTTCAGGTACATGTCGTAGAGGCTCTTGTGGGTGATCAGGCCGCTTTCATCGGCCTCGACCTTCTCGAAGACACCGAGAGCCGTTTCCGGGCTCCCGAGGTCAATGCCACTGCGAACCTGCACCTCGAGACTCAGATTCACCTTGCCCCCCACCAGGATCTTCATGGTCTCGATGTTGATCTTCTCGGTGGCGTCCACGAGGAACATCTCGTCGTTCCACCAGCAGGTCCAATACCCTGGCAGGAGGACCTTGTCGCCCCAACCGTCCGGGGTCTTCACCCTCCCGAGCTTGCCCTGCTTCACTTCCTCCTTGCAACTCTGGCACCCCGGGATAGCCACGGCGATGACAAGTACGATGATCAACTGCTTCCAATTCTTCAGTGCCTTCATTGCGTGGTCCTTCCTGTTGTCCGCTCAGTGGCGAACAAGACATGTGCGTACTACACTTTCACGAGTACTTCTATACTTCAGGACGTGTCTTGCGGTAGCGCCTCCTTCCAACCCACTATTGGGCCTAAGAACTTCATCCAGTATTACTGGACAGGCTTGGGATAGTTCACGATCCCCACGGATGCTAAGCGGGTGGAAAGGGCCGAACCGTGTTCGGTTCAGACGGGCTTGACGGTAGTGTAGGAAGCATCGCCTCTCTCGCCGGGAGGCTCCGAAAAGAAAACCCGCAAACCCCAGAGGAAAATGACGACGAACATCACAGCGGCGAAACCGCACGAGATCCTGCCAGACCACCCTGAAGCATTGATAGCGAAAACCGCCGCCGCCACGGCCCCGATGACGGAGAGCATGGCGACCGCTAAAATCACCTTCTTCTTAGTGGGCAGCATGCCAAGACAGCGACCCAGAAAATACAGAGCCAGCGCCGCTCCGAGGAGTGCGGGGGCGGAACCCAGAACGCCCATCTTCACGTACGCACTTGGGGTGGCGTAAACAAAGAGGGATGCCATACCCAGAAAGAAAGTTGCCCCAAGGACAACCCCGACCGGGAACTTTCCCCTGTGCTCGCGGAGGATGATGCCGAGCCAAAACGCGATCAGGAGGAAGGGCAGCGCCAAGAGCCAGTAGCCCGCCGCCAAGTTGTGACCCGCGTGGTTCTCCTGTAGTAGTGATCGGATCGCAGACCCGAGGAATACCAGCCCCAAGAACAAGAGCACCGAAATCACGGACTCCACGACGCTACCTTCGTACCGCCTCTTCACTTTGGCCATCTTCGTTCTCCTCCGACCCACCAAAGTGAGTCTAAGCTCAGCCAATCACTAAGATCGACAAGGATTTCAGCCAACCTTTCAAGGTCAACGAGGGATTTCGTCAGCCATTTGACCGACAGAACGTTTTCCACCAATCTCCCAAGATCGATGAAGGTCTTCCGCGTGAACTCGCGTATTCCGCGTAGTTCGCACGTATTCGGGCACGTATTCGCGCGAATTAGAAGCGTGAAATACGTAAGATTAGGGTATTCCGGACGTTAAGCATACTTCCGGATGAGTCAGAATTCTTTGGAAAAGACCTATTTCACTAGGGTTTTCCGGAAACCGCTGTTTTTTGTGTGTTTCTTGTCATGAATTTTGGGTTCATGATGTAGTCGGTGGAACTCTATTGAGTCGCGCGGTTTGTGGGGGGTGTGTTTCTTGGTGATGTGAATATGATTATTGATTAAGTCGGATTAATTTCTTCCAACCTTTGTCGTATTTTACTTCCTCGATTCCGATCAGCCCCATTTCCTGGAGCTCATTCTTAGTCTTGGTCCCCTTTCGGGCAGACAAGCCAACAGCCCGGTATACCTCAACGGTACTAAGGCCATGATCCGGATTTCCCCGCAAAAATTCCATGAAGATTTGCTGGTCAGGTGTTAAGCCTGCCACATCGGGGGATGCATTGTTTTTAAATGTTACTACTAACTGGTTTCGAAAGGCTTCATTAATAACAGTCAAAATATCCTGACTAGTATAGCCCCCTTGATCCTTGCTTTTCTCTAAAATCTTCTCAACAGCCTCGAGCTCGACGCCAGCGGCGAGGTGCTCCTTAATGTAATCGTACAATATATCCTGAACCGGAGTCAGCGCTATATCGCAATCCATCTGCGGGTTTTCCTGCGGAATAACCACCGGCTCGGAATAAACAACTTCCTGCGGGTTTTCATTCGAAATAGTCTGAGCAACCGGCGCCACCGCAACGGGTTCCGGGTTCTGAACGCTCTCATTAAACTCCGGATCAACTTCACTCTCGAAATCCTGACCCATAAAGATCGCCTGCATCCTACTTCGAATATCATCATCACTCACATTATTCTCACGGACGTCTGCCTTAGCAACTTCAATCAAGAAAGGCTGGGTATACCTCTCGCTTAGTTTTACAATAGCATGGCCCACCGGCAACTGCGAAAAATAATGCTTCTTCTCCCTCAACTGCATAAGATCACTAATGTCCCAAATGTCCTGCGGCAACTGCTGCTGGAACGCAATGTGACAAGCACTGTTACCCTTAACAGTATCCGAGATCTTAGAGACGTGCTGGTCCAAACAAATCAAACTAGTGCCGTACTCTCGCATCTCTCGATAAATCATATCAGTCACAGACTCACTGGAAAAATTCGTCGGCTGCTTCAAAAATATATTATGCGCCTCGTCAACAAGAATCGCGTGATCAAAACTGTGACTCGCAAAATTCTGAGTAGCCTTCTTGTACTTGTAAATATATGTCAGAACAAATTCGCAAAAGAACTTTTTCTCGACGCTACCAAGCGAATTCAACTCCATAATCACTCGCTTATCAAGCAAATCCTCGACGGAGACCGCCCTATCGCCCTTATAATTCAAAGTCTTACCGAAATCTCCGAAAGTCAAAACCGTCGCAATTCTCAACGCTGACTCAATCCACCCACCCTCTCGGCTCTGGCCCTTAGTAGATCCAAGCTTTTCCTCGAGCCTCCACTTAATATGATTCCACGTCGGGTAATTCTCACTACCGCTGTAAATCCCCCATTCCTTAAACGCCTCATCCAAAGTCTCAAGCAAAACCTTATGGACACCAAACGAAGCCGAAAAACTCTCCGTCAAAAGATCGCAAAGAACATTGATCCATTCTTTCGGAGGAACATTCTTAGGCGGCCTGTTAATATTAGTCTTAAACAAATTGCTAACCCTATCGTCACCGACGGTAAAATTCATAACAGACGAGTCTACACTAAGCAACGGTCGAAAAGATTTCTTCCAATCGAAAACCAAAAATGGCTTCTGCTTCTTGATCAAACTATCAAGAATATGGAATCCCAAAGTCGTCTTACCCGAACCAGACATCCCCGTAATACAAATATGTCGAGGCCAGTCGTGCTCACGCAACTTAAACGGAAACAATTTTCTCTTAGCATAACTAACTGTCGCAAAAGTATAATTACCATCAATCATTTCTTCCTGCGGCGGCTCAAGCAAAACACCCTTGTCAAGCAACTGATGCAAATTCTTCTGATAAAGCGCATTCAAAATATGCCCGATCTCTTCCTTCTCTTCTCGGTCCTCAGCGACGCTATATCTAAAGTATACCTGATCAATCTTCTTCCCGAAGATCGGTCTAAGCTTGTTACAAATTTCCTCTACGGATAATGGTCTTTCTATCATTTTCTTGTGTTTTTGTTTAGTTTAGTTATCACCTAATCACACAAATTTGACTTTTCCAAATCAGAATCTTTCATGCATCCGCCATCCAAGAAATAATGATCATGATTACTGAGGAGCTCGCTATCGGTCGGACCAAACGCCCGGTCAGAATCACTAAGGTCATGCCTAACCATGTCACACCAATCATGTGGATAGTTCTCCCGGTGCTCCCTATCTTCCTTGGTACGATATGCCCTACAAAGCTTCTTCACAAGGACTTCATCGCCAGCAAATCGTCCGTTCAAATAAACGGCTAAAATCTTACGGCCACTCTCCGACTTGTTGTCTACAAGTTCAGCAATACTAACAGGCATCCCCGCCAAAAAGGCCTTATGGACTTGCTGCCTAACTCTCTTTGCATCTATATACTTAGAATAAATCACGGCATCACGCTGTGGCATAGCTCTTTCGAGGCTCTCTGTAGTCCTATCTTGGAATGTGGTAGAATCAGTAGATGCATATCTTAGGCAAATTCCCTCGATCCTCTTGGCATCTTTTCTGGCCTCATCGCTCAACTCTCCGGTAAGGGGATCCCCCTGGCTAAAATGATACGGAGCTTCTTTTTCATTTGCCATTTCAAAAATTACCTCCTTTCATAAGTTGCTTGTTTATTTTGAATTCCATTTATTCCTCCAAGATTCGAGTGATCATATCAGCTCGACTCTCCTTCTGACTTAGTTCCTTAGTCCCGTCCCGAAGTTCTCGCTTCAGCAACGCTATATCTCTCCAACACCCAATCTTTTCGTTCAACTGAATCTCAGAAATATCAATCTGCTTCTTTCGCAACTCCGACCTTTCACGCGCGAACTCAGAATCGTCCTCGCCCTTCGGCGCATTCTCCAAAAGAAAATTCTTAATGTCCCGCTTCATCTTCTCACCCTCCTTGACAAACCTCTGGCTCATAATCTTTCGCTCACGAATCAAAGCTTCGATCTCCGAAACAAACTCCTTCAAAGAATCAACCTTACCGTTCCCCATATCAAGCCCCTCGGAAGCCTCACTCTTCCAATTAGCCAGAACGTCAGAACCACCCTCGTTGGCCTTCAAATCAAGACCCTTTCGCAAGGTATTCCACGTATTCTCATCATCGCTAGGACTTATTCCATCGGTTTCCATACCAGAACCTACCAACTTTACCTTTATAAACTTTTCCATATGTTGTTACTCGAAAGTTGAGACAGATGACTCAGACAAATATACCCCCGCAGCATTAGGGGTACACCGAGCGGTGAAAAGAACAGACAAATTTTAAGAAATAAAAAACCCGGCTGACAACTTCACTAATACGATAAAGAATCGCTCGTCACAACGCCCCGATACACGCAACCGGACAAATAAAAAGGACACATGGCAAAGCTCGGGCAAATAAAAAACAGCAGAGCAAATCGTCCAGGGAATAACGCCCTCACAAACTGCCCCTGTGCGAAAAGATCTGGCGAAGCAGATCTTGGAGCCCAATAAGAAAACAAATAAAAAACCTACAGTAATTTTAAGAAATAAAAATCACCCCGTCAAACAATTATGTTTACTAATTCCAACATCAAGATATAGCACCTTCACAAACGTCCCCTGTGCGCAGTCTCATGGCAAAGCCCGAGACGAAGCCCCTTGCCCCATACGAGGCCGATTCTGAAACCCCGTCAAACCATAACAATTTTGAAACCCTTGCAAGACAGCCGAACAGTTTACTCCATGGCGGAGATCTCAAATCGTCGTAAAAACATCAGCAACCAAAAGTTGCCTATCTATACACTACAACATATATATCACAATATACCATATTAGAGTATATACATATAGACCGAAAAAAAGGCGACCGACAAGCTTTCGTGTGAGCTACTGGGAGTGTGACTGCCGTCAGAAGACCCGCAATCAACACACCCAGAGCTCACACCAGCCTCTTACGCATTGATGTAACGCCCGCAGAGACGCTTTGTGCGTTTGAAGCCTCTCCCCCTCCCCTGAAAAAACCCACGACAACTAACTGGGCGACCGGTACAAACGTAACCCGTTAAGGCCCCCAAAGCCCACTAAGGTTGGTCGCTTTCCCGATCGCCCACTGCCACAAAAAAGACCCTCACCCCAACGAGTTCTGGGCATCAATATCGCTCAGGGAGCATACCCCCGAAGATATTTCCCGTCGAGCGAGGGTAGAACGAGGCCCCGCCGTATCGTCCTCGCGTGGAGAGCCGATGCAGCGCCGATGCCTTGTCCGCCTTCCGAGTACTTGGTCTCGAATAGACGTCGACGGGGCCCTTGCTCTAGATGGAGCGGTAATCACATTGGAAAGATAACCCGGACCCGACCACTGGTTGTATAGTCAGTGGATCGCGAGACATTCGCCCACGCGTGAGAATGTGGCCCTGGCGTTCTCGTAGACTTTTTCGGATCCGGGAGGGAATTATCTGTCTCCGGACAAGAATGCGCAGCCCGTCTCCCCGTTTGACGAGTGCTCACGGCCGATCCACCTCATCTGTCCCCGTTCAGGCCAAGGGCAGAACAACGGCGAGATTAACTGGTCTACCAGCCCTACGCACCCTGCCCGAAGTTCTTACCCAAAGAGAAAAGAGGCACAGCCTAGTTCGGAAGTTCCAGGGAGCGGGGGCGCCCCGAGAACCGTCCATGGTCAGCTGCTCATCACAACGGACGAGGGCAAATGGGTCCGCCTGACTGCCCCTCTCCTCTTCGGGATATAAACTATTACTGCTAACTTCTTGAAAGGGGATGAGAAGCTCAGGGGACGTCCTAGCTAGACCACCCAAGGAGGGGGCGGGCGGCAAGGCAGTCCAAGACTGGACTCGCACCCGAGCTCTCTCATCACGTTAATATCTGCGCCCCGAGCAGGTAGGCAAGCGACGGTGGAGCAAGGTCGCCCGACACGAGTCCGAAGGAGGGACAGACTCACGTCGCCAAACTCCACGCAACTAATGCAGAGGAATTACGTCGGCGTGTGATCGACGATGCCCTTCGCCAAAAGGCGCTCAAACCGTATGCCGGGGCGCAGAAGTACAAATCTCGTATTATCCGTGCCCGGAGCGGAGGAGCCATACGATGGATATCGGTCCGAGGTGGGGATGGGAAACCTCGGACATCCAACGCAGCTGCTGCGTGCGACCATCACCGGGGGACCCGGAACAGCTTGGCCGGACATCAGCAGTTCGCTCGACTCCGCCCTGGGACACGGTACTATTCAAAGACTGGCCCCATTTACCGGAAGACGCCGACGATGCGCTGCCCACGATCTCCTGGGATGGGGCCATGAAGCGTCTGTGCGCCAAAGTGATGAGGAACATCTCTAAGGCCCTGCTCTGCCCAAGGAGAGAAGCCGGCAGAACTCGTCACTTGCTGTCATGCATCCCGACATGGCATGCAGAAAGCAGGGCCACAAGAAACGATTCCTCGCGTCACTTCGGCGCACAGGTTCAAAGATCGTCGTATGATTAACGGGGGGCGTGCTAAAAGGACGTAGTTCCGGCAGGAGACCCCGGTCCTCTCAACGGCAACCCTCCGTGTTGATTGTTAACCAGCCCGGGCAAGAAAAGCACGGCGGGGTTCGGATCTTTACCGCCCCAGGCTGATTACCCCTACGTCCTCCGTGTGCACCACAGCGTAAGTCCGATGGCCAATTTCTACCACCAGGGAAGTCAGAGGACGATAAATTGGCAACGAAGGAGACGGTATCAACGAATCCTTCCCGAGGAAATGCTCTTGTAGCCCCGAGGGTTGGCATGTATACCGACTACCATGCCGCGAACGCCCATTCGTATTTTTCTGACTCGTCGCGTGACCGTCTCGCTTCGTCGCCTAGTTCTTGGGCGCGAGATCAGGATGATCGCCCCCGAGGGGATGCGTTCGCTCGTCGCTACTAAGCATACGCCCAGAATTTCATGTGTTGTGGTGGAACATTTTAACGGGCAAGCGGCGAAGCACAGAGCTCGGGAAATACAAACCTCTTTATCGTGAGGCTCCCTCGCGAGGATGAGATTGTTCCCTCAGTCCTGATAGAATCACACTGCGCTGGCCACTCGCCCGCAAACGTGACGGTTATCGTTACCACACTTACTGGGAACAGAAGGGTTTGAACCTCCGAGGCTTCGCCATGCTCCCGTGGTAGACGCTCTAAACCAGATCCGCTTGTTCCTCTCCGAAATACTGGAGAAAAAACGGTACCACGGTCTCTTCTGGCCAAGAATCCATCCACCGCGTCAATACCCTTTCAACCAGGAAAGCCTCAGTAGAGACCATACCAAGACCCTCCAATGAAAACTCTCCATCCGGGAGAGCTGGAGCTGGTGATAGGATTCGAACCCATAACCGCTGCTTTACAAAAGCAGTGCTCTACCAAATTGAGCTACACCAGCAACGTCTCCCCTAATACTACACACGACGTTGATGACCCTAGAGCGCAGACTTATACCAATAATCCCTCCTTGTATTCATTGGTGGGGACGGTAGAATCCCAGCCCGAACTCGACCAATCTTCGGGCCAAAGTCAGGTGCAATCAGTAGGCCAGGGTGTACAAGCCATTGTCCCGCACGACTATGGGCCCTAGAGGTATCTACTCTCCGCGTGCGATGGCGCCTACTGACTCGGACTGGAACTCTACCTTACGGGTACGTCCCCATGCGATGTTGCATGGTGTGATGACCGGGTCCATGCGCCGTCTAGTGCGGGTATAACCGAGTTTGGGACGTCGGTCTGATTCTGTCATAATCTAGGCATGGGCACAACATTCACGAGAATACTTGACGTTCCCACTCCACGATGCAGACCTAAGCCCCATTCTCAGTTTCTTACATCCGTCCTCGCTGAACTTGGAACTGATCAGCGCCCCTAACGAACATACTCGATTGGCTCCCCCACGGGGACTTGAACCCCGAACCTAGTGTTTAACGACCACTCGCTCTGCCATTGAGCTATGGGGGAACGCTTGATAGCAATGCAATGCCCGGAGCACCCACTCCCCGAATGGCACCAGTAGAGTCGCGGCAAGGGCGACTCCGGGCACGCAGTGGCGACCGCTGGTAAGTATCTCCGGAAAAGGATGTTGATGCTTCGCGGTCGCCTTATGCGAAAGCTCACTCTCCAAAGATCGTGCCGGCGGGTTTCGATTGCCAGCTCTACGCGGCCCGATTTGGGAATGGCGCGGCTTCTCTCAGGCCAATATAAGAAGCCAACGATAAGGACGGGCAGCTCAGACCCACTAGGTGGGGAGGGGGCACCTGCCAGGGTCGGAGAGCTGCCCGTCACCGAAAGCAAAAAGTCCGCAATGAACATGGGCCAGGATCATATCAGGGTCAACACGAACGCCGTGGACCTCATAACATCCGTGAAACATGATCCCGGCCTACATCCACTACAGGTTAGGGAGAAGTGCCCCGGGTCGCTTATCTGTCCCCGTTCAGGGCTAAGGTCTCCGGAGCACTTCCACCCTCGCGCACTGGATCGTCCGTTCTCGTGGGTGGATGCCACCTCCTTTCTTGCAGCAATCGGTCCTAACGTAGTCGATACCAATGTCCTCGAAGAACCATTCCGCGAGGACGAAAAGCGATACCATGCGGTGGAAGAGTACAGGATAGGTCACACGGCACCACTTCACTTCAGAAACTTACCCATCGGACTATAGGCGGGAGGGGCCAACTCATTCACGGATAAGACCCTTGTACTTCCGACCCTCGAAGGACACTCGCCCAGCGGCCCCGTAGAAATTGCCGGGTCACATCGATCCTTCAAGATAGAGTCTTACTCCCCGCGTCTAGAACACGAGAACGTTTCGCCGCTTCAGAGCCAGCTCCTCCATTTTAGGTAGGTCGTGGGACCACGGCTATGGACACAGTCGATACTTCCAGCACCGGCCGCCCAAGTCACCGGATTAAGCCCATAGGGGGGTGGAAGGTGACGGAGTAGGCCCCCGGCCCCACGACTGATCTTCCATTTACTACAGATGGGTCCGGTATTGATTTCGACTCAAACGATCGACCACTCCGAAGAGAAAGCCATCGTACCGGAACCAGGCGGGCCGCTACGGGCAGCGCCTTGACTTGTTTATGGCGCAAGGGCGTAAACCCCGCCCTTCGGTTCCTTGAAGTACTGGCGGTCATCCAGGGTTTCCTGGATTAAGTCAGCCTTCTTGTCGGAGGGCAGGACCATGAAGGCCTGCATCCAGGGCTCGTCTTCGTCCTGCGCATCACCCCTGAAGGCGTCCTCGAGGTCATCGAAGGACGCCGAGGGAACGTTACCAGCTCCTCCGGGGTGAGCGTCATTGACGAAGTTCCAAAGACCCGCTTTGACGTCACCAACGGTCGTGCCAGTCCCGATGACCTGTTTGTTCCTGGCGGAAGTGCCGGCTCTGACCCAGCCATGCTCGACTTCCTCGGCGAACCCGTGAGCACTGAGTTGAGTCAGGGCGTGAATGATTCTCTCGATAACAGTTGCGGTCGTCCCTTCAAGGACCGCTCTATCAACCTCCGGATCCACGCCATTCTTGACAGTGGCGACGAGGCTCCTCGGCTTGACCGGAGTGGTGTTCAGTTGCTGATAGACCAGGGCCTCCACAGATTTCTGGAGGAATGGAAAACCAGACTTCTTCTCGGGAGGCGGATCTGGAGCAGGCGGCGGAGGCGGATCGGAAGAGTCGTCGCCAGGAGGCTCAGACGTCTTCTCTTCGGGTTTCTCGTCACCGTTCTTGACCCAACCACCATCGACATGCCTCACGAGACCGTCTTTGGTCATCCGCCCTTTCAGGAACGCGTCGATCTTGGTCGTGAGGGCACGCGTGGATTCCACTATTCCGGTGCCATATTTCACACCAGGAACGAACTCGGCCGGGAGACGAGGCGTATTGTCCAGAAGCTCGAGCAAGCATCTCGTCATGGACATCCCGCCATGTTTGGAAACCGTTTGTGCCACCGGTTCGACTTCTGGTCCGGCCGGTTCGGGCTCGAGTTTCGGCTCCGGTTCAGGCCCAGGTTCGACCGGCTCTTCCTCGGCGGCAGGCTCTTCGGTGTCGTCGTCTTCGGACTCGGCCTCGGGCATGGCGGCCTTGATCTTCTTCGCAGCCCTGACGCCAGCCAATGTGAGCATGTGGCCGCCACGATCGGCATAGGGCCGCACATGCTTCCTCCTATTGAGGATGGCCAGCGCCCGGGTGACGGCAGTCTTCTTGAACTCGGGATGAGTCTTCTTGACCTCCGCCCAAAGCCCAGCCGGCTGCCACTTCCTACCGGGAGCGACGTCCTCCATCGTCAGCAGAACAATGTCCGCCCTGGTGAGCTTGGACGTACCGGCAGCGGCCTTCTCAGGCTTCGACGTGGTGGCCGGGTCCTTGTGGGTAGGCTTGAAGCCAGCAGTGACTCGATCGATGCCCTTGGCACTGATCCTCCAGCCCTTCCTCGGACCGAGCGTACTAACACACCCGCTCTTAGTGAGGCTACCCGCGAGCGCCTGACTGATCTTCTTCGAATCGAACTTGAAGTTGGGGAACTTGGCCTCGATGTCGATCGCGATGACCTTCGGTTGCCAGACCCTACCGGACTCTTCCGCCATCACGCTCAGGATAGCGTACGTCAAGGTCATGTCGCTGTAGTCCTTCGGTTCTTCGTCGGCAACGGTCTCTTCGTCGGCAACGGTCTCTTCGTTCTCGGCGCCGAGCTCGAAGTCGCTCTCGTTGACGACATCTTGCCCGGGAGCGATTGGTGCTTCGTCGGCAACCGCCGGGGGTGCGTCTTCGAACGGGAACTCGGTCTGCTCAGGCCCACGGCGCTCGTCGTCGATGACATCGGTGATGGCGAATGGGAGTCCCACGGGTCCACTGAGCTCAACGAGAACCAGACCGTCGCAGTTCGCGCCAACACAACCATGTTGGCCATGCAACACCACTGCGTACTCCCTGCCAAGGTCGAACACCGTAATCGCACACACCTTTGCGCCACTCTGAAGAACAAGTTCGAGGGCCGATATGTTGGCCAGCTCTTCGCGCCTTGCCAGACCATCCGGAGCTCCAGTACCACCTGCCTCTTGCGCAGGGTCTCTCTGTGGGTCAGCCATTTCCCCGTCTCCTTCCAAAGGGCAGGGGGGTGGAAAAGCGGATACCACTCACGAGTGAACTCCGGCGAGATGGCACAAAAAAAGCGCCGGATCGAGCGAGAAAGAGCGGGGGAGGGTCAACTTCCCGTAGGATGCCGACCCCCCGCTCGTAACGCTTGTGGTCATGGCTCAAGCCGCGGCGCTGAGACTGCCGGGGCCTGCGGTACGGTGGGCGCCATGCAAGACAGTGCTGGCGCCGGTGAGGATGATGGTGCTCAGGGTGTTGAACGCCGGGCCACGGATGATCGCGGTCGGGTTCGCAGCCTGGTCGCTCCAGAGGCAGATGGCCTTCTCGGTGTTGCAGGCGCCAGCGGGGTTCGGGGGCGCCGGGTCGGTGAGGCCGGTGTGCCGCGTGTTCGTCTTGCCAGGGTCTCGGTGCATGGCCGGCTCGACGTGGTGCATCAGGGTGTTGGTAGGGGACATGCCGTCGGCGATTCGGATGTTCTTGCCGTCAGCAGGCCCGGTGTCGGGGACGTCGGTCCGGTCCAGATCGATGTTCTCGCCGCCAAGGGGCGTCGTTCCGGTGTCGGCGTCGAGCTGGACCACAATAGCCAGCGTTGCGCGCAGTCTCATTGTTTTCGCGCCGGCGATATCCTTGTTCTGATGCGCGTCGCCAGGTTCGAGGGCCGTGGTATAGAGTGTCGCCGCCGAGTCGGTATGCGCCTTGCAGTTCTTCCGGGTATCATCAGCCATGCCGATCGACCCGATGGTGGCCTTCTTTGCGACCTTCTTCTGGAGGGCCGCCTTCGTCAGGCCGGTGTTCTTCCTCACGGCCGTCTCTTCAGCCGTCTTCAGGACGAATGCGCTGTTGCATACGTCGATGGCATAGATCCTTGTGCCGTTGACGTATACAGCAGCGCCGATGTGCTCGCCGGGGACGGCCTCGCAGATGATTGTCGCCTCGAAGCCGCCGGTGGCTTTCGTCCAGATGGTGCTGTCGTTGATGAGCGTGAACGCGCTCGCAGATGCCGCGAGTGCGGTCGTGGTCGCGATGATCGCGACGACAATGAGCCAGCGGTTCCTTCTCATGGGGGTTCCCTTCAAGGATCCCGGACCGTACGAATACTCCAAGATCTCGCCGCGCTTACGACGAAAGATCCACTACACGTTCTTCTTGTCAAGTTCTGTTCTTGGAAACCTTACCGCTGATCTGCAGATCCCGGTAATATTACACCGGAACTTGGTACCCCGTGCTCCTTTCAGTAACGGCCGCGGGTCAATCCTCTTCATATAGGGGCTATTAGAAGAGGCCCAGAGTGAGTGAGAATCGCCAGTGGGTGAGAGTCCTCAGGCGTAAAGATCAAGTGTCCAGGAGGGACACTTGTAATATATATGGAGCTATTCCGCGTAGAAACACCTATTTCACCAGTATTTCGGTGAGATTAGAAGGTATTCCAGCGGGTTGACGCAGATAGAACTAGCAGAAAATTTCTTTAGAAACATCATCCGGGGGCAATGTTTCTGGGTGCCGATGAGAGGGTTAGTTGTGAGTCGTTGAGATTACCGGAGGGTAATCGTAGTCAATGATCTCTCGGGATCGGGCTTGTGTAGGGGGTGTTCAGGTGAATATGATCACTTTACAATGAATAACACCTATATAAACCTTGCGCCCAGCGACGGCTAAACGAGGACAACAATCTCACGAGAAACAAACTGGTCCTCTCTCGACTCCAAAATCGGCTCACCGACAAGCTTCAACCCAGACTTATCAGCAACCTTATGGGCATCAACCCTAAAATCCCTGATGGCCGGAAACGTAATAGCGATCCTCGCCTTCGCCTTTTTGCACCTCTTCAGCCGAGATAAAACAGGAACGATAAAACCCTCAAAGTTGGAAATAACCTTCTCGGCCTCTCCGCCACTCGGCTTCTTCCTAAAAACCTTACCCAACGGTGTTTCCGTCGCAACCGCGCCGAACTGCAAATCAGGAACCTTCCTCGCATCCTCGACTTTCATAGTATACTTAACATTAAAATCATAGTTCTCAGAAAGCCACTTCAAATTCTTGCGACCATCATTAATAGCGACCCCATCCCTATCGCTCCCATGGACACTAATTTTCTTCAAAAGCGCTTCTTGCAATATCCCCCCAACACCACAAAATGGATCAAGCATTAAATCGCCGGGTTTCGCGCCAGAAAGATTAATAAGAATCTTCGACAGCCTCGGTGAAATCGCCAGACTCTCACGACGAACCGGCTTCCACATGTCCCTCTCCTTGACGGATTCAACATCATATTCCTGGCTCACAAGCCCAAGGTATACCGTTCCACCAAACTCATGAAAAAATAAATAATAATCCGCGTTAGGCAACTCGACTTTCTCGCCATCCTGAAACTTTATCTGTCGCTTACCATGCTTCAAAACCGCCCTCTTCTTCTCTGTCTTGAACTTTCCTTTCAAAGTCTCAACATCCCCATTGCCGAAAACGCCGAAAGAAAACTTATCCGCAGGAACCAACTCATTTTTATCAAGGTATTCCGCAAGATTTTTCTCCTCACCCTCAAATAAAACCGGCCCCATCTTCATCACTCCGCCAAATTCATTAACGTCAAGCCGCTCACCGTCCCCAGTTTCAATAACTAGAAAGTTATCCTCGAATAAAACCTCAATGTGATGTCGCCCTCGAGCCTCAAAAAACGCCAGCACCTCAGCACGTGACAACTCCGGATTTCTACCCAATATAAAAAAATGTTTCATAAGATTGAATCTCTGGGGGAGTTATTAAGTTTTCGCATCGCAGAACAACTCGTCAAAGAACATAAAAACACTCACCCAACAACACCTCGCCAATCTCGTCAAAAACTCCAACACCTTCATAAACATCCCCCGTGCGGAAAAATCAAGCGAGATTCGCCGGCGCCACCGCGAACAAGGAGCGTCGTGGCGCAATTAGAAATAAGCGCACGAAGCGCCAACTAGCGAACCAGAAACAGATTTTGGAGCCCCTTATCAAAAAACAAACCCCCTAGAAAATTAGAAATCACTTCGCCAATCTCGTTCCAGTCTTACAAGGCAGCCGCGCCTTAACAGACCTGATCAACTTCCTAGCTTCAATCTCGGCCCGAGTATTCTTAACTCCGATAATAAAAAGTGTCTGGTCCGGCTTGATCAAAGCGCTTCGTCCCATCGTCCTACCAAAAGCCCGGCTCATACCAGTCTGCATACGGTCGGCTCCTGCACCAGTAAGCATTTTATTCTCTCTTAAAATGTGATGCGGATATATCTTCACTTCAAAATAAAATTCCTTTCCAATCTTCGTCTGCAAAAAACGATTAAAAAACTGCCGAACAGCCTCGATAGAATTATCCCTAATCTGAATCTTCTCCTTGGTAAAAACCTCAATACAAATCGGATATTCACCAGCCGCATAACCGACCAAGTCGCCCATCTTAAACTTAACAATTTTAGAATTCGGAACCGTCTTAACATAAGACTTCGTTCTCTTCTTAGATTTCCTAGTGAACGGAGTAACCTTCCTCTTAGTGTAAGCCGATCCTTTTCTTAGTGCCATAAACCTAGTTCACCTCGACGTCGGTCCCAATAGCCTGTCCTGGCAACCCTCTTTCGAAGATCGCTCGAACAACGCCATTTCCACCATGTGCCGCCGCAATTTTACCTTTGATAACCTTAACTTCCTTCCCAGAACTCTTCCATTCAGTGCTTTTACCGACGAACTCTGTCGCTTTCTCTCTCGAGTCAATACCCGGAATCTCGATTAGAAAATGCCGCGGAGTGTAGGTCTTCCGACCACGCCTGAACTGAATAACTTTCGCCGTAACCATATCATCTATGTGAAAAATCGATTTATAAAGTTAATCTTTTAGAATGAATTTCAAAAGATAATCAGGTCCACCAATCATGCACTCATAAAATCTCGTCAAGATCCAAGCACCCTCACAAACGTCCCCCGTGCGAAAAAATCAAGCGAAGCAGATTTTGGAGCCCCGCCTCTTCGACAAACACTGATCTTAAAGCCCCATAGAAACATTCCCTAAGCAGAAAAATTACTGAACCAACTCGAACTCGCCAAAAATCTTACGAAGTGTATCAAGCGCTTTGAAGTCAATCTTCATATTCTTATTCTTAGAGGCCAGCAAGGCCTTCTCGATCTCCTGAGAGCTAGAGACAATGAGCTTGCTGCCAGATAACTTCTCGATCTTCTTTCCTCGAACAACAAACACGCTGCTCAAGAATAAAACATCCGCCTCCAAGTCCCTTCCCTTAATTATAAACCTAGATCTGTCCACGGCCACCATATCACACCTCTGAGTATATTCAACCAAAGCGTCGACGATCTCAACCGAAATCTTCCGAGCCTGCTCAACCGCGTTTCTCTGCTTCATATCGACAAGTTTATCGACTTTCTTCTTTCCAGCCGCGACGGCCTTCCTAGTTTTAGCCACATCTTTCTTAGCTTTAGCAATAAACTTCAAACCCTCGAGAAACCGATGCGGGAACCTGCCGGCCTTAACCATCTCTTCATCGAACGCCTTGACCACGGCAGCCTCGGACTTCTTTTTCAAAAGCGCCTCGAGCATTCCGAAAACGTCCTTGTAAATTTGCTCTATCGACTTCTCACGAACCCTCTTCTCGATCTGCTCACGAAGAACCTTCAGCCTCTCAATATAATCAATAGCATTCTTGGACAAACGGTCAAGCATCTTCCCGTCGACATCACCCGGCTTCAACTTCCCATGCTCATACGCCTTCCAAACCTTAATAACGATCTCTTCAAGAATATCCGCATACTTCTTCTCGATCAGCTTTTCCTTCCTAACAAAAACCTCACGAAATTGCTTAACGGTCTCGAAAACATTTGGCGGAGCCAACCCATAAAGCATCAACAAACCCTGAGTCGGAGTATTAATTCCCCAAAACAAATCAAGAGTAGCGATATCAAAAATCCTCTTATTCACCGTATCCTTCAACTTATTCCCCGAACTCATAAACATGTCGATAGCTTCCGGCGATGGCTTAATCTTACCCATCCGGAGCAAAGACTTCCACGGCAAAAACGCACCACGGTCGTACATCGGAACACCGTCCCTAATTAAAGTAAACATAACCGGATGCGCATCCTTAACGGCCTCCCAAAAATCCGTCATCAAATAAGGCTGAACATTCAACTTATTCTTAACCCCCGCCATAGCTTCAGCTTCGGGAATATAAGAAAAGATAATCCCTCGCAGCTTCTCTTTCAACTCAAGCCGCGGCATCCTCTTAACATCAGTGTCATCAATTACAATAAAGATATCCACATCCGAGGTCGCAGTCGTCTCACCACGAACAACAGAACCACTAATAACATAACTCGTCACATACTTCTCGAACTTCTTCAGAACCAGAGACTTGTGAATCTGCGCGACACGAAGATCCGCCAAAAGACCAGTATCCAAAATAGGATAAGACATCGAAATCGCCTCCATAACTTCAAACTTAGAATCAAGACCAAGGTTCCAAATATCAACCGGCGTCATCACATGCGCCCAAATCTTATCATTAATTTTCTTCGCAAGAGCAATCGCCTCAAGCCGCACCTTCCCAATTTCTTTAAAATGTTTCTCCGGGATAACAATCACGACGTGGACCAATCCCTTCTCGGCTTCCTGCGGAGCGATCTCATACTCCTCCTCGACTTTCTTGTTCGCCTGAACCGGAACCAAACCAACAGCCTCGAGATACTTGAACTTCTTAACAAGCTCATTCTTGAACTTCTCGATTTCCTTATTCGTCTTATCCATCTTTTTCTTCAAAGCATCGTCAATAGAATTAGGCATCGGCAAACTCCCGACCTTTCCCTTCGGAACATAATCGGCACTCAAATTTTGCTCAACAGATTTCTCGGAATTATCCTTGTGCTCTTCGGCCATAACCCGAAAGCGTAAATCGCATATTTAAATGTTATCACTGCAAACTGAAGAAAAGTTCTTTAGTAAGTTTTAAAAGTCAATATTATCTCTAATCATTACCGGCCCGCAGCATACTGTGAAGTCGATGATGAATCTTTTGATTTGTCAAAATTCGGCCCCGTAAGCTAATGGTAGACTGATTCGTTTACACCGAATATGCGTAGGTTCGATTCCTACCGGGGCCATTCTCCACCACAAAAATATTTATAAAGAACCATAACATAACAATTCCATGAAAAAGGTGATGATCGCATTGATGTTTCTACTAGTAATAGGCGGAGTCGCGGCTATGGAGGACAGTATAGTCGTGAAAACCTCGCCAGAAAATTTCGTCAAACTATACGCATGGCCAAACGCCGGAGGCCTACTCTTGAACGGACCCTTGTCAGGAAATGCAAATGAAAACGGAATCTTCGAGAAAACATTCTTCTCGCTGAACGTCCCCGAGATAAAATACCAAGTAATAATATTAAGAAACGGCGAGAAGATAATCGACGAGAAATTTCCAAACCAGGGGATAGAAAACCCCTTGCTAATTGACTGCAGCGACAACATAGATTGCTCGATATCCATACTTAACGAAAGCTACGAGGAAGAGCCAATCGTCGTAGAGCCAATCGAAAACGAAACAGCTATAAATGAAACCGCGGGATACATTCAAACGGCGCCTACGGGAAACGCAATCTTCACAAACGAGGACGGATCACTCAACATACTCTCCGTTGTCATCGGAATACTAATTATAATCATCATCCTAGTACTCCTGATTATGTTCCTAAAAAGAAAGAAGAAAGCAAACCCCGCAGAAGCAATTACAACCCGAAAAGTAACAGTCCCCGGAAACGATGACGATGACGAATTGGCAGCAATCCAAAGAAAAGTCAAAGAAAAGGCAGGCGAAATCCAGGGAATAAAAAGCACGACAGAAAAAGCTCAAGAACTTGAAGCCGCTAAAAGAAAACTGACACAGGAGGAAAGAGAGCTCGAAGCACTAAAGAATCCTAGACCAGCAGAAGCACAAAATTCCGAAAACCAACAACCTCAATCCCCGCAATCCCCGCAATAATCTTTCTCAAAATTCTTTTTAGATTTATTAACATACCCACACCTCGCACATCTATAATCACCCTCGACGATCTCATACCGACTACTATTGCACACTGGACATTTTTTCATGATTAAAGAAACGGTTTGGAGAATATAAATTTAACGTAACTCCGCCACAATAATCCTTAAATAACCCCCTTAATAAGAAAATATATAGCAGAAACAGAAGGCCAGACAGTAATGGCCAAATTAGTAAATCAGTATAAAGAATCAGCGATAGCAGCAAATGAATTGGCGGTGGAAGCAAATACCGGATTAACAAAAGTGATTGCTGAACATATTGTGCCTGCTGTAAGACCACTACTTCCAGAAGGTTGCGACATAGATGTAGCAGAAAGTGGAGTTAATTTCATAAAATCTGACGACGGCATAGTCCCATCTAGCTTGGAGATATACTTGTCTCTAACATACCAAAGGAAACCCGTCTCACTTGGGTCAGCAGAATCCTTCGGATCAGAGCAGCTCATCACCGCACAAGAAACAGCAAGGACTCATCCCGATATAAAGGCACTTGAGCGAAGATTCGGAGTACCTATCGGAATATACGGACCAATGATGAATTTTGGATAATAGTTCTTAAACAACCGCCAAGACCCCAAAAGCACGGCAGAAATCTACCCCCTCACAAACGTCCCCTGTGCGAAAATCTCGTGACGAAGTCCGAGATGAAGCCCCCTAGAAAACATTTGCCCAAGCCCAAAGAGATGAAGCCCCAGTAAAAATACGAAATAGAAGTAAGCCTGCCCCAACCAATTTTAATTATAAATTAGGGAGGATATCTCCAATTGGCTCGTGAAAACCCATCCATAACCTTATAAACCCAAATCAGAACATAATTATAGAATAGTTTGGAGCGAAATGCTCGTTAAAGTCCTTGGATGAAAGTCGTGGGGACTTACGTTCAAGATACAATTCTTGACAGATTATAAAAATATAATGGAAAAGTTCAAAGAGCTTGGACTTTCAGACCACGTGCTAAAAGTAATAGCCGCGAAAAAGTTTGAAAAACCAAGTGAAATACAAGTGAAAACAATCCCGCTAGTTTTAGCAGGAAAGGATATTATAGCTGGCTCAGCAACCGGATCCGGAAAGACGCTAGCCTTCGGTGCGGGATTAATCAAGGCCGCGGAAAAAGGCGAAGGGATTAAGGGGTTGGTACTAACACCGACAAGAGAACTTGCAGAACAAGTCGCAGGCGCAATTGAAGAATTCGCATACCACAAAGAAATAGAAGTCGCAACGGTATACGGCGGTGTCTCAATCGAAAACCAGATGAAAAAACTAACCTACGCAAATATTGTTGTGGCAACACCGGGCCGACTACTAGACCACATGCAACGAAACTCAATCGACCTAAGCAAAGTAAAAGTTTTGGTCCTCGATGAAGCCGACAGGATGTGGGACATGGGATTCAAAGACGACGTCGGTAAAATCGTAAAAGCATGTCCGGAAAAGAGACAATCTTTATTGTTTTCTGCAACAATCTCATCCGAGCTAGCAGAGTTCTCAGAAAAATACATGAACGCACCAGTAGAAATCTCAGTTGAAAATTACGTCGACCCATCAAAACTAAAACAAATTTACTACGATGTACGAGACGACGAAAAGTTCTCACTACTAGTGCACCTCCTAAAACACGAAAAGGCTCACTTGGTAATGATCTTCTGCAACACGAGGAGAAACGCAGACTTCGTGGCAAAAAACCTAAAACTCCAAAACGTCGCAGCACAAGTAACACACGGCGGGCTAACACAGGCAAAACGAAATCACGTAATCAAAAAATTCGATGACTCAACAGTTAACGTTTTGGTATGCACCGACGTCGCTGCCCGAGGACTAGACATCGCGGGAGTCTCACACGTTTATAATTACGACATCGCTTCAGACGCCAAAGACTACATCCACAGAATCGGTCGAACGGCAAGAGCGGGCGCAGAGGGAATAGCGGTCAACATCCTAGCAAGCAGAGACTACGACAGTTTCTCGAACGTCCAGCGCCACAATCCAGAACTCAAAATCAAAAGAGTCGACACGCCAAGATTCGAAAAGATCTTCGTAAAGATGGAAAGACGGGATAGCGGCGGATTCAGAAGAGGACCTCCACGAAGAAGTGGAAGTGGCATGAGAAGAAACCCACCGAGATCTGGAAGCCGAGGACCACCAAGACGAGGCGGAAGTAGCGGGCCACGAAGATCTAGCAACGGACCAAGGCGAGGACCGCCAAGATCTGGCAGTAGCACCAGCAGACCACGTCAGAGCCGAGACGGGTTCAGGGGCGGTGGTCGAAACACACGAAGACAAAGCAGGCGATAAACCTATAAAATATGGCAAGAGAATATGATCCCCGAAGAGGAATTGCATACTGGGGAAATTTCAAAGCAAGATTTCCAGAAATTAGAAAAGTCCTAGAGGAAGAGTTCGGGTTAGTTCAATCACACCCTCCGAATACTACCTGTCTTGTTCAAAAAGAAGAGGGAAGGGGATTGTGGCATGTTCACTTCGGACAAAGTCCACAAAATAAAAAGCCATTAGATACGATCTCTTTTGAATATTGGCATAAAAGGTTTATGACACATCGGGCCGCCACAGAAGAAGATTTTCTAAGAGATCCAATGAGAACAGCTGCAGAAAGAATTTATATAATACTAAAAAACAATATCGAAAAAGTTACGAGTCCGAGTTTAGATACAGACGTCTCCGCCCCATGGATCAGAGAAGAATAACCACATTCTCAAACGCTCCCCCGTGTGAAATCTCGTGGCGAAGTCCGAGATGAAGCCCCATAGAAAACAGTTGTCCAAGCCCCAATAACAACAGTTGCCCAAGTCAAATAAATATGATAACGAAGTTATCTAATTACACTCAATCACAATAATTCTTATAAACAAAATCAGCCCTCACTCAACATGGAAAAGAGGAACCTGGCAAGCTTCATATTAGAAAACGAACTTTCGCCATTCAACGAATCTAAAACATACATCAAACCAAAAAGAGATTCTATATTCAAAACCCGAGACGCCAAATCAATTCACACAAAAGTCATCTCAAAAATCTCATCGAAGTTCATATTCTCCGAAACACCAAACCTCTGGAGCAGTCTACCGTTCACGACCGAGATGTCCGAGATAAGAAAGCGACAAGATTTCTTCAGAAACCTAAAGCCAATCGACAACAAATTCATGAAAGATCTCTCAAGGCCGAGAAGAACATGGAAACCAAGATACGATATTATCGTCGTCACCGAGGACGAATCGACATTTGTGCAACTAAGCGAAATCGGATGCAACGTCCAACTAATAGTCTCAGAAAACGACATAGTTGACTTAGAAAGATACGACATAGTCCAAGTGATCGACTGCGAAGACTTCAAAATACTGCTAGAGCGCCTACCGCAAACAGTATTCATCAACTCAATCGAAAACGTATACCTCGAAAGATACTTAGAAATGCTATCCGGATGGCGCGACAACTTTCACCGGCTAAAGAACAACGAAACATCACCGGAAATCAAGCAACTTTTATCCGCACTAGAGCCCCTGTTCAACCTGCTAGACAACAAAGAAGGGAAAATAATGACGGAGACCGAAGTCGAAAAAGTCTTAGAAGAAATCAACGAAAAGATTTCAGAAAAAATAAAGGAGATGACAATCTCTGGAGACATAGTCCTAAGAATTCTCGGAGAAGGAAAGATGCCTCCAGAAATTCTAACGCTGATTCAAAATGCAATCGGAGAAAGTGGGTTCTCGGAACACATCTTCAATCTGCAAATACCAGTCACAGTCGACTACAAAGAACTAGAAGACCAAATAAAACGACAGAACGCAAACGAGTTCACAAACCTCGCAGAAAACATAAAAAGAAATGCAGAAGAATTAAAGAAAATCCCGGGTATACTCATGAAACTTTCAGCGCTACTAATCATCGAAGACTTCACGTCCGGTGTTTCGCAATTCATATCAGAAAAATCAACATACCCACAAACCTCGGACACTTTCCAAATGCTCGACGCTGAGAACGCATTCCTAGACAACGCGCGTCCAATATCTTTCCTACTGGACAATCAAAACAAATGCTCAATCCTAACAGGGGCAAACTCCGGTGGAAAAACAACACTACTAGAACACGTTCTCCAAAATATCTCACTCTTCCAACTCGGCCTCCCAATTGTTGGGAAAATCGAGCAACCAATCTTCAGTGAGATCTACTACTTCGCAAAAAACAAAGGTTCAGCCTCAAAGGGCGCATTCGAAACACTCCTAACGCAAATGTCGCAAATCAAACCCGGAAGACAAACACTAATCCTAGCCGACGAGATCGAAGCCGTAACGGAACCCGGAATCGCAGGAAAAATAATCTCGGCGACCGCAGACTTCTTCATCAAAAAGGGCTGCTTCATGATCCTAGCAACACATCTCGGGCACGAAATCTATAAAACGCTACCCGAAGGAGCTAGAATCGACGGAATCGAAGCAACCGGACTAGATAAAAATTTCAATCTAATCGTAAACCATAATCCAGTTCTCGGAAGACTAGCCCACTCGACACCAGAGCTCATAGTAGAGCGAATGGCCAACTCAAAGAAAGAAGAATATTTTAAGTATTTACACGAAAGCCTGAAAAAAGAAGATTAAAAAATCATCCATAAATCGGCAGGACAAGTCATCCCCGATATGCCCCTCACAAACGCCCCCTCTGTGCGGAAAAATCCAGCGAAGCAGATTTTGAAGCCCCCATAAGAATATGAGAACGGAGTTCTCCAAATGGCTCGCATAAAATCAAGCCTTTCTAACTAACCAATTATACACCACAGCAAAAAGCCACACTATGATAAAAATATCGATAAGTGTATAAACCGCACCGATCAAACCGCCAACAACACTTACGCTATAACCCAGGCCCCCATAAACATCCGATATAATCAACGTGATCAAAGAAAAGCCGCCAAACAGCCCAGCATAGTCAAAAATCGTAATCACGAACACACAGAGCGCCACAAGAATCCCCGCAGCCAAACCAATTCTGACCGAGTTAAACCTCATCCACTTCTCTTTCATTTGTGCATCCTCAGAAAGCAAATGAATGAAAATTTTTGATTTACTTTCATAAGTTAACTAAGAAGAAAGTGTTTATATTATTATCTCTTGAATAAAGAAACAAGTCCACCGATTCCGAGGCCAGCCAAAGTAGAAACGAGAGCGATTATAACTATCATCGGACTAATATCCTGCAGAGTAGAAAACAGAAATACGAAAAACCCGATGGTTCCAACCGAGAGTCCCCAAATCAAAGTCCTCTGGCTGACCTTGCGATTAACCCAGCTAGCTATAACCACAACCGCCAGCACAGCAGAAAGCGCCACGAATATATACGAACCGATTATCAGATCCTGGATTATAATACTCACAAGCGTTCCGACAACAGCGAGCCCGAAAATAACCTTCTTCAATCCGCGAACCACCTTCCCCTTATCCCAATCAAACCAATCCTGAATTATAGCCGACGCCCCGGTAAAAAGATAAGTATCAATAGAACTCATCAACGCCGCGAATAAAAGAACCACGCTTAATCCAAGCAAGCCCGCCGGAAGCAAATTAGCGAAGCCGTGCACCAAAGCCAAATCAGGATCAAGACCCGGAAACTTAGCCTTGATGGTTAACGCCACCAGCGCCAACAATATTGCAACCAACAAATAGACCACAGCAGCCAGGATAAGACCCCTCTTCAAACTACTCTTGTCTCGCGAAGAATAAACCCTCTGCCAAATGTCCGGCAAAGCAAACGGAAACAATATACCAGCCAAGAAAAATCCAACGATACTAACGATATCAGCATTAAACAAGCCCCACTCTGAAACCGAAACAAGAGAACCACTAAACATTACAATCGCCAACATCATCAAAATAAAAATCATCGCAATATACTGCAAAATGTCCGTCTTAACAACCGCCCTGAACCCTCCAGACAGAAGATAGGCCAACACGATTATAACCATAACGGAAGCACAAAGCCAGAAAGGCCACCCCGTGAAGAAGACGAAAAGCTTAGCTCCGGCCATCAAACTCAAAACCAAAAATCCAAACATAAGAAAAATCGTTATCAATGAAGCAAACTTCGCGACCTTCTTACCGAAGTGATACTTGAAATAATCCGCCAGGGTATAAAACTTCCCAGCTGAAGACTCCTTAAGTTTCAAGGCAAACGGCAAAAATACAAAAACACCGGCAGCCATTCCAATAAAATACCACATCGCAGAAAATCCCCAGCCATAAACAAGCGCAACAAAGATCATCAATATAGCCCCAGTCTTGCTCGCGTTAATAGTCGCCATCGTAGACCACGCTCCAAGGTTCCTTTCAGCTATCAAATAATCATCTTCATTCTGCTTACGGGAACTAAAATAACCGATTAAAAGTAATACTACGAAGTAAGCTCCAATCAAACCGAAGTCCAAACCAGAGAGCATCACCATTCTATTTCTCCTACGGCTTTGTTGTTTTTATAGTTTATAGCGACGATTGTCATCTTTCCCGTGGAGCATATTTAATTAAACTCTTTTCAAATACTGGCGTCACAACCACTTTCCCTTCTTGTTCTGCAACTTCTTTTGCCACACATAAGTTACCCGCAGTAGTTAATCCTACGCGGACACCTCTTTGAATAAGTTTGCATAACATACTATAATCTGCTGTTCCTTCAACAAGACAAGAGCCATCTATCATATCCCAAAACTCTGAAGGGATAAAAGGATTTTCTTCAAATTTTCTTGAGATTCTTTTTCTTGACTCTAAATGTCGCTCAAAATCATAGCCTTCAATCTCCCCACTAGCTTCACCTGAAATTTGACAACTCTTAAGATTATGCAAATTAGTCATAATCGGAGTCTCTTGATATTCAACTAGATAATTTTTTCTAGCAATTTCTTCTAAGGTAAAAGGAACTGAGGTTGTCCCCGCACCAACGCATGAAACAAAGGCATCTGGGGTTATTCCATTTTCCTTAAGTGCCTGCTTATAGGCCCTCGCTACTGGAATCATCGCTGCCCATCCTAATTCGCCATGTCCAAGATATATCGCTTTTTCAGCAAAAGATTTATCTTCTTCCCTTATCCCCAAAAGCCTCTTAACTAAAGTCCTGTAGCAAGCATTTTTTACCTCTACCCCTTCTCCCTGAAGACTCTTATCTTCATTTACAACCTGAAAATTTCCAGACCTTGAAAGTTGATTCAAATGTTCAATTGACTCAGGGGAAACATATTCTCCGCTAAGCCCAAGACGCTCAGCAAGATTCCTAGCGGCTCTTTGTGAATTATAAATCCCGCAATCAGTTATAATTGTTTTATCTTCGTCAATACTTCCAGCCATTTCAGCGATAGTATACAAACCACAGACCATCGGATACTTAAAAGAATCATATTCACTCAAAGCTGTTAAATCAAGCCCCAGCACCCTCCCTCTTTCTAGATTTAAGTATTCACTCAAATCAACAATCTTTGGATCGCTTACTGTAGGCAACTGTAACCCGAAAAAATCCTGAGTTCTAGTATCTTGAAAGACTTTCACGTATTCATCCAGGGTGTTTGTTTCCCCAGCACTCATTTCTTTAAGAATTTGACTTCGTATATTTGCAACTGTTCTCAAAGGATTCTTCCCCTGAAAATTGTTACTAAATCTTCTATGTAATACTTCCATGTTACCATTACATAGAAACAACTAGATATATAATTTATAGCGACAATTGTCGTGTTTTATGCGTAGAATCAACCAAACTCTTTGTAAACTTCCGGCATTATTTTACTCTCTGCCTTCTTCAAATGCGCCTGAAAAGTCGAATAAGAAATCCCCATCTTCTTCGCGAGATCTTCCATCTTACATTTCTTAGGGTAGCTGTAATAACCCTGATTAATCGCAAGCCCCATCGCCTTCTTCTGATTCTTCGACAAATCCGGTAAAGCTCGCGTAAACGAAATATTAGAAATCTTTTCTTCGCGAAAAGAAAGCAGTTCCGCTCCCAGATGTTTCTCCGCAAACTTCAAAACATTCTCCAGAGCTTTCCTATCAAAGCTCCCAAAATGCCACAAGTGTTTTTTCTCTTTGTGATTAACTATCATTGGGCCTAATTGAATAACTTTGGGATTCCAAAAATTCTCAGCGTATAAGGGCTCTCTTATAAGGCCAACAGCAAAATCATCAGCCAACTCATAATTGATTACCCACTCTTGTTTTTTAACATCCCTAAAAAAAGCCTGCTTGTTTTTATCATCCCCGAACACAAAACCACACGAATTCATATACAGATACTTTTCATCCTTGTAAGTAGAAAGAACATACCCGGCAAAAGATATTCCATGCTTAACCGCAAGACTCCCAAGATCCTGATTCTCCGCCAAAACTTTCAACTTCATAACCCACATAAAAACACGACGATTGTCGTGTTTAAATAATTTTGGTTATCTCCTTCTTTGCTCTTCTCAAAATAGAAGAAATATCCTGATATGATGTATATCTAGCGCCCTTCATAAACGTCCCTGTGTGGAAAAATCTGGCAAAGCCGATTTTGGAACCCCTAAAAAAACTTCACCAGAACAGTTTACTCCACAACAAAAATCTCAAACGTCCGCAAACAAATCCGAGATCGAAGATCTCCTAATCCACAACGGCGAACTTAAAAACTCTCAACCACTTCTAATAAAATGAGAGTAAGATATAGTTTCAGCTCACGAAGAACCGGGAATATTAAGAACATAAAGAAGCAGCGAGGGAAATATCCGGACGTAATGAAGGAAGTCGTTAGAATCTCAGACATAGTTCTGCAAATACTTGACGCACGATTCATCGAAGAGACACGAAACCTCCAGCTAGAGGCCGATATAAAAAAGAAAGGCAAGAAAATAATCTACGTCATAAACAAGGCCGACCTGGCAACGGAAAAAGAAATCAAGAAGCACCTAACAAAAGATCTAATGCCATACGTTCTAGTTTCGGCAAAAACCGGCAAGGGTGGGAAAGAACTGAGAGACAAAATTAGAATTGAAGCAAAACGAGTTGACGCAATGGACAAAAAAAGAGTTCAAGTCGGAATCGTGGGTTATCCAAACGCCGGAAAGAGCTCACTAATCAACATGATCGCAAGACGTGGCGCCGCTAAAACATCCAAGCAAGCAGGCTACACGAGAGGCATGCAAAAAATACGACTAGTAAAAGGCGTTCTACTTCTAGACACGCCAGGAGTAATCCCAGAATCAAAATATTCAAGCTCGGCCAAGGCCAAAATGTCAATCGACACGCAACTCGGAGCCCGAACATACTCCGACACAAAAGACCCTGAAGACATAGTCGGCCACCTAATGAAAGACAACGCAAAGAAAATCGAAAAGTTCTACGAGATAAAATCAAAGGGCGATGCCGAGATTCTGATTGATGAACTGGGGAAGCAGAAGAACTTTTTGAAGAAGGGTGGGAAAATTGACATTGATCGAACCGCGAGATTGATTTTAAGAGACTGGCAAGAAGGAAAAATCAGGTGATTGAAAAACTAACTACCCCCTTTGCCCAAATATCCCAAAACTAAATGCGAAACTTCAGGATCTACAACTTGCAATAAATGCGTTTCTCTATTAATATCTGTAATTTGGAAAGGTTCCTCGCTAAACATCCTAGATTTTCCATCACGCGAAACAATCCCTGAAGCCGTACCACTAGGAGAGGAAGTATATACATAATCATACTCGTCAAGGCGCCTAACTCTACAAGATGCACCTTCACCAAAAGGAATTTCATCTATAACCACAGTTCCACCAATAGAAAGCTCATATCTAACTAATACGTCCATTTTATAAGCACCAAAATATATTCGCAAACCATTTTTAGCACAACACACCGAGCCAACTTTATAATTATTATGACAATAAATCTCATATATCCCAACCACATCAAAACCCAACACCCTCACAAACGCCCCCAGTGCGGAATCTCGTGACGAAGTCCGAGATGTAACCCAAATAACAACAGCCACCCAAATTACACCCAAGATGCAGCCCCTAAAGATACGAGAACGAAGTTCTCTAAACACTTCCAAAAATCTCCCCATCAACTTTCTCTATCTGCTCAAAAATATTCTCAATCAAATCATAATTCTTAGCCTCTTCCAACGTCACCCACGCATGATCCGTCAACTCGTCATCCGCCAAAACAACCTCCCCGCCATCATGCTCCGCGTGCATACTCACGATCAAAGTCGAGTGCCCATTCGGCCGAATAAACCCAAGATTAGAAACATGCCCAAGGTTCTTAATCGTCAACCCAGTCTCCTCCAAAACCTCACGCTTCAAAGTCTTCTCAAAAATATCAAACCAATGACTCGACGTATCCTTCGGAGTATCAACATAATCCTTCGCCTCGATCTTACCACCCGGGACACACCACTTCCCCGGAAACGCCTTCTCCTTTTCCGACCTCTTACAAATCAAATACTTACCATCACGCCGGACGATCCCCGTCACCGCCACGTAATGCGTCTTAGACTGCATCTCTTCCATCTTAACCAAAGAAATGCTTAGTATAAAAAATCTTCTAATTAATATTCCCCGTCCAGAAATCTACGCCCTTTACAAACTGCCCCCTGTGTGGAAAAATCAAGCGAAGCAGATTTTGGAGCCCCTAAAATATGAGAACAATGTTCTCTAAATGGCTCAAAAAAATCTTCTATTTAAACCTCGATCAGGTAGCCCTGACCATCACGCATCCAAATCGCATTTGGGAACAACGTGAAAAGTGAGCGCCAAACAGCGTCGGTACGGCTCGCATCTTCACCCAGCTTCTCACCATCAATCTGTAGTTTTATTTCCATATCACCTCCAAGTTTAGTTCATCTGAACTTGATGATGGATCTTTGATCCACCTTCTTTTACTAGCTCCCTAGCTATACACCAAACTAACATTTTTACTTTATATAGAAATATGAAATCGAAAGTATACTTGCCACCACAATTTCATTTATATAGCGTTTGACTTCACAGTAGTGCTGACCCATTTCGTAGTGGCAGCGGACGGTTTATGAAATATAACTTGCAAATCTTAGATCATAGATAACCCCTCCAACCACTCTAGCATCGTCACCACCACCACTATAACCCCTTCACAAACGTACCCTGTGTGGAAAAATCAAGCGAAGCAGATTTCGGAGCCCACCATTATAACTCCAATCCAATTTGCACTCATCAATTCTTTTATATACTAAAATAATATAGTATAAACATGGACGAAAAACACATTTCGGTCTCGCTTGGCGACGACAAAATAAAAGAAATATCCGAAGTCATCGGAAGCAAAACTTGTAACAAAATTCTGGATGCGTTAGCAGACGAGCAACTAACTGTAAGCGACCTTTCTAAAAAACTCAAAATGCCGCTTAACACGGTCGACTACAACATCAAAAAACTCGTCAAAGCACGACTAATCGAAAAAGCCGATCATTGGTGGAGCGTAAAAGGCAAAAAAATGCCAACCTACAAAGTCTCAAATAAAAAAATAATCATCTCTCCGAAAAAATCGGTAGCAAAAATATTCGCCTGGACACTCGGACTAACCGGACTGATAGCGCTGACACTAAGAGAAATGATGAGGCCGGCGACCGTAATGTCAGGCACGGCAAAAGACTTCGTAGTAGAACCCATGGTAGAAGAAATGCTCGCAGCGGCCCCGGTATTAGCGGACACAAGCGCCCAAGTAGCATCAACAGGAATCCTACAATCAATCACCCCATGGTCCTGGTTCTTAATCGGCGCCTGGCTAGCAATCCTACTCTTCTTCGCAATAACCATGATTTTTGAAAGGAGGAAAAAATAAATTGGACAACTCAATAAAAATTACCGGAATAATTGTAGGAGCAGTCCTAATACTTGCAATCCTCGCGGGAACTTTCTACATGAGAGTATCTCCGAGCGAAACTGTCACAGCAGACGGAAGCGGATCGATAATCGTAATCCCAGACCAAGTTAGTATTCACTTCAACGTCGAAACAAAGGGTGCAAGCGCAAAAGAAGCCAAAGACGCGAACTCTTTAATTGTTGAAAAAGTCAGAAACGATCTGATCCTTGAAGGATTCAGCGAGGAAGAAGTGCAAACACAAAACTTCAACGTTTATGAAGATTTCGAATATAAAAACAGAGCCAGAACTTCAGTCGGCTACAAGGCTACACACTCCTTAGTTGTTAAGTTCTCGACAAACGATCAAGACAAAATCGGAGAGGCTATAGACGCCGGAATCGACGCAGGTGCCAACCTCGGATGGATAAACTTCGAACTAAGCCCAGAGCTTCAAGGCGAGAAGAAAGCAGAAGCGTTAACTCTTGCAACTCAAGACGCGAAAGTCAAAGCAGAAGCAATCGCAGAAGGTCTCAACGCAGATCTCGGACGAGTAGTTTCAACAAGCACATCTGACTTCGGATACCAGCCATGGAGAATGTACGATTACGGAACGGTGGACGCAGAAGCCATCTCTGGAGAATCTATCGAGACAAGTATACAAACCGCTGAGCGACATGTCACGGCACAAGTTTCGGTAACCTACAAACTTAATTAATTTTTTATCTCTTTTATTTTTGAGAGATTGTTTTTATTTATCCTCCACCCCACGAGAAACGGTCTCGTTCAATCCATCGACGCCGAACAATCCATCTAAATCCACTCGATAAAAATTAAATGTATCCTTGCACCCAATCAATCCCCCGCAAAGCTCACCTCCATCGGGCAAAAAAGTAGAGTCAAGATTACAATATGCATTGATCTCATTTTTTGGAAATTTCTTTCTTAAATCCATCAAGCTAGAATCCGGTCTACTGCTCGAGGTTTTCCATCCATAATCATCACATGTAGTAAGATAACTAACATGCGACAAGGGTATGAAGGGAGAACTGAGAAGTCTCCATCTTCTAGAATATGCGCTACAAGGAGAATCTTGAAAATTAACTTCTCGGATAGATTCTCTGCCCGCACAATCTTCAAGTGTAGGAAGAAAGTCCGTTATATGCGCAACTCTCTCCAAGTACCCAAATGTTTTTCCATATTCTATGAGACTGTCAACTCCAAAAAACAATTCTCTGATGGTCGGAACATAACAGCCTACTTCTTCAATATATCTCTCAAAACCATAAGACTCCTGCATAGCAACATAGCCATAAGGCATTAACTTTTTTTGCCCCTCCGGACTATAGATTGGATGGATAGGGAAGGGTCCCGTTCTTTTTGCCAAAGCTTTTAATAAAAAAACCTCTTTCATCCTCAGATAATTCTTCAAAACGCCCAAGATAAGATCCAACAAATTGAGAGGTGGCGTCAACATAAGATTTTTCAAAAGGCTCTGCTCCTAGACCAGAAAAAAACTTCTTAACCTGATCACGACCCCCAAAAACCTTTTCCGAGATTTTTCTTAATTTTCTTTCCGCCATATTAATCCCCATCCCCCACACATTGCTCATGTTTTTCCACCAACTCCCAATCATCTGAATTAAATTTCAATAAAGGATATTCGTTTAAATTTCCACTGAATTCTAGAGGTTTCGGACGGAAAAAGTCAAAATCAAAATATTCTAGGGAAAGTCCTTTGGCTTGTTCACATATTTTTTCAAGTTCAAATCCCTTCCCAATAACTTCAGGAATTT
>Ga0075122_10000113_pt1 | contig 63443 bp, 30 predicted proteins | sample AntAceMetag02UKB_FD_69790 | JGI IMG/M metagenome (GOLD analysis project Ga0075122, IMG submission 69790) | Saline lake microbial communities from Ace Lake, Antarctica - Antarctic Ace Lake Metagenome 02UKB | ecosystem: Environmental > Aquatic > Non-marine Saline and Alkaline > Saline | place... | reverse complement strand
CTTTTCGGTCGTCCCTACCGTAGTCTGTCTTAAAGACAGATATCAGAGTTTTGTTTTCTTTAGGTTCTTCACCAGTAAGACTTATTGTCTTTGCTTACCTGTTGTACTCTCTGAAAAAGAAAAGAACTATTTTAACTTTAAGAGTTTTACATACAAGAAGTTAAACTGTTTAACAGTTTTCCCTTGTAAAACCACTTACTCTATTCAATTGTTAAAGAACTGTTTAAGATTATACTATTTAATTATTCACTTATTATAAGTAAAACCTTTAACTATTTTGAGATATTTAGAGTGTCTGATTTATCCCCTCCCATAAAGGAAGGGGTTTTCTCAGACAAAAAAAATATAAAAAACAAAGGTATAAAAAAAGTTTTTCAAAATAAGATAATAAAATAAAGGATTTTTTATAAGAATTAAGAATCTTAATCTTTATGGGTCAAAAATAGGTTAACAAAAAATATTGAATAAAATCAGTTAGATAGGAGAAATTGAACATGGCACAAATACCTACAGCAACTTATAAATTATTGGCAGATGCTTATCACGCAAGTAGAAGTAGCATTGTTGGGGCAGATCAATATGCGGAAGATGCTCTAGATGTAGTGGTTGATATAACTAGTGCTACTCCTGGAGCTACAGAATTAGAATTAGCTCTATTAACCCCTTGTAATAACGCCAAAACATATGTGACTTCACTAGTTGGCAGTATAACAGGTTATGTATCAGCCGTAAGAGCTATTAATAATTATGTTATTAATAATTCTACTGCAACTGCTACTCAAATTGGAGTATATGGTTCTAAACTGTCTGTTTTTGTTAAATTAGATATGGATACGGTCTGGGACAATGGTTGCGTTCCTTGGTATTGGGAAGAATTAAGTCGTCTTGCAGGTTTTGATACTGGCGGTTGGAAGATTTGTCCATCTGCTTAATATTTGTTTTTATGTAATGGTAATGAAAAATATAAAATATAAATTAAGAATGGAGAATTAAAATGGCACCAGGTATACCTCCTGCATATATGGGTTTTGTTGGTTTTGTTAGATTTATAGGGGGAGAGCTTGATGGGCAAATTGTTCGGGTTACTTCTGCTGATTTATCATTAAAACAAGAGATTACAAGACCAGATGTAATTGATAGCAGATATGATCGATCTGTTTATCAATTAGGTCCTAGGGTTATAGAAGGAACTCTTGCTTTTCCTGCTTTATATGGATTTCCTGATGGCGGCGGGAATATGTTGTTAGAAACTTATAAATTAGCGGCATACAGGGATGCTACTTCTGGAGTATTGTTAAAAAGTACATTTGATGTTAAATATGCTCAAAATGATAATCCTAATCATTCGGAATTTAGATATACAGATAATGTTATGAATACATGGCAAATGAGTGTTGCTGCAGAAGAATCTGTTAACATAACATTAGGAGTTATTGGAACCGATAGGATTCAAAGAGCACATTTAGTAGAAACAGGTTTACTTTCAGATGATATGGATCCTCCTACTCTTGCCCAGATGCCGGTAACCAGAGTAGTTACATGGAATGATGCTGTATTTCAAATTTATAGAAATCCCGCTCATACTAATCACACTACTGGAAGATTATCAGTTCCTCCTGCTCCTAATGCTTTGATAGATAGAGATTATATTAGATCTTTTGAGGTTAATATTAATAATAATGTTCAGCGTTTTTATACTTTGAACGGTCTTTTAGTTCCTCAAGATATTGCTCCTACAAAAAGAGATGTAAATGGTAATGCTGTTTTAATGGGTAGGCATGAGTCACTTGGAGATTTAGCATTTACTAATGATCAGTTCTGTAATGAGGTTACTGAAATTAGATTTGGTTATGATTCATCTATACCTGAGACAGAAGAGACTTGTCAGGGCAAATTTATAGTTAGATTGCCTAATGTTGTATTTGAAATTGAAGAGATAGCATTAACAAATGATTTATTTGAAAGTACTGTTGCTTGGCATAGTTTGGTTAATGCAGCATCAGGTACTCTTGGAAATCTTGATCCTCTAATTTCTGGTATTGAGTAATAAATTAATACATATAATATCATTCCATAGTTAAATAGAAGAACAGAATTCTCTGTTCTTCTATTTAATTTTTTCATTTTTTTTAAAAAAAACTTTTTATGCCGATAAATATGTATGGGCAATCTTTAATTAAAATAATAAAATTTTAGAAAAGGAGAATTAATATGTCTTTATTAGAAGTAACAGATTTAACTACAATTAAACTCTACTATGAGTTGAAAAAGACAGGAGAAGATCAAAAGCTTATTATACTTGATGATAAAAAAGCTCAAGATCTTCTTTTAGAACCTGAAGAACAGGGAAGAGTGGAGGTTTTAGAGACGAAATGGAGTTCATTAAGATGGAAGGATCAAAATGAGATTATGGCAATTGCCAATAAGAATGTAGATCCAATATCAGGAGAGAGACAATTTGATTTTATTGTTTATAGGGATAGTATTATCAAGCGTTGTTTGAAGTCTTGGAATATTAAGGTGGATGGTCAAGATACTCCTGTTAGTGCGGCAAATATAGATAAGCTTCCTGCAAGTATAGTAGTAAAATTATATGATAAATATAATGATATTATCAGCTATACGGAGGACGAATCAAAAAACTAATTATCGCCGGTGTTGATTTAGCTCGAGGCCGGAAAGTATTAAGTAAAAATACTTCTAAAGAAGTTACATATTTTTTGTTTGCAAAAGAATTTGGTTGGCCACCAGATGTAGTTGATAGGCAAGATTCTAAAACTATAGCGGCGATAAGCACAATCATGAGTTCTTATAATAAAATAATAAATGCGGCTAATAAGCCTAAAAATTAATAATTAAGGGAGAAAAAAATGAAAAATTTATTCATACAAAGCGATGAAGAATTCAAGGTTAAATTTTATGTTGCTGTAGATAATGAAGGTTTAGTTTGGGCAGATGTTAATGAAGAGGGGTTAAAGGGTTTATTAAATCCTAATAAAACATATGAAAAGAAAACATTTACTGCAACATTTAAAAGACCTTCTTTTGGGGATACAATTGGTCTTTATGATGACATTTTTAAGACAAAAGATGGGGCATATGTTGATTTTAATCCCTTGGCGGCTAGGTACCAAAAAATTAGTTTGTTGATAAAAGATTGGGATTTAGAAGATGAAGAAGGTAATAAGGTAGAAGTAAATGCAAATAATGTTAAAAACCTTCATCCTATAATAGCTAATGTTATAGGTATTCAATTAGATGCTGAAACTGGCGGATTATTAACTTAATCTTATTTCTTTTTTATACCTTAAAGATAGAAAATAGAGGAATAAAGATATTTTTGTGGTATAATAAAAGAAATCAACTTTTTAATTTTCAATAAGAATTATTATGGACAGAGAAGAAATTAAACAAGTGTTGGGTCTTTATCTCGAGATGCACGGAGTGTCCAATACTAGTCAGGCAATAAAGGATATTGCTAAAAATACTTCCCTTCTTTCAGGAAATACAAATGATCTAGAGAAAAAATATGGCACTTTGGGTAAAGCTATTCAAGTTTTATCTAAAGAGTATGCAAATATGCACAAGAGTGCTACAATAAGCGGCAAATTGCATAGAAAAGCTATACATGAGCTTACCGCTAGTTATGGCTCTCTCGGAAAAGCCGTAGGAGGAATTGCAAGGTTAGGGAAGTCTTTACTTCTTCCAGCTTCTTTTGCAGGTGCTGTAAAAACTACGATGGCTTATGAGAAATCTTTATTAGCTACTTCTGCTAGAGTAAATCGTTTAGGCATTGGATTAAGAAAACTAGAAACAAGTCTTATGGGAGTTTCTTCTGCAACAGGTTTTGCGAGACAAGAAACTATAGAATTATTTCAAGAATTTGAAAAAGGAATGGCATATGTTAATTTTGGAGATTTTCAGAATGCTCTCCAAAGAATAATAAAGATAGTTGGAGCAAATAGTGGTGAAGCAAAAAAATATATAGGGACATTGTCTTCTCTTTCTCAAAAATATCCTATTTTAGTAAAAAATATAATGAAAGGTGGTAAAGCTTTAGATGGTTATAGCGAATCTATGGCTAAATCTTTATATCTTTCAAATAAGTTAGGAACAGAAGAATATAGAAACATAATGTCTATAATAAGGGGGAATAGACAGCTCTCACAGGCAGGGTCAAGAGATTACGAAGAATATCAAAAACATATTAAAGCGATGCAAGCTTTTAGAAGACAAGTTGAGAAAGTTGCTCTTCTTTTCGGAAGAACTCTTTTTCCTGTACTTACACGTATAGGTAATTGGATGGAGAAAAATTTACAAACAACAGGGAATTGGGTCTCACTTCTTATAAAGGCTAGTCTTGCTTTAGGGACTGTTAAAGTGGGAATGGCTGCAGCTGGGGGATATTTCCAGGGTAGAATTGCTGGAGGAGTATTGGCAGGATCTATAGGAGGGGGGGCAGCTGTTTCTAAAGTTGCAGCTGGGGGAATGGCGGGGATAAATCCTGCAAGTGTATTGGGAATGGGGGGAGCGGCGTATGTAGCTCCTAAAGTTGGTAGATTAGCGAAAGGAATGACTAATTTAAAAGGTGCAGGTATTTTGAAAAGTGGTGGAGCAGCGGCTATTGGGGGAACAATTGCGTATGCTGCAGGAGGAGCTTTAGAGAAGAAATTTGCTGAAGAAGGACGGTATCAAGCCGCTGGAGTAGCTGGAGTAACCAAAAGTGCAGGTGCTATAGCAGGAGCAGCAGGGACTGGAGCAATGATTGGAACGATGATTCCTGTTATAGGAACGGCAATAGGAGCAGTGATAGGAGGGGTAATAGGGCTTATTGCTCAAATAGACGATCTAGAAGTTAGTATTAGTCGATTAGTTGAAGGAAAAACTTTAAAGGATTTTCTTGAAGTTCCTCCTGAGATAGCCGAGGAATTGGCAAAAATAGGAAGAGAAGTAGAGAGATTAGAAAGTCTAAAGAAGGTAAAGAAAAAAGTGATGGAAGACCCATTTGATATGGAAAAATATAAGCAGGCTATGGAATTTGTAAAGGTTGCAGAAAGAAAGTTTGACGATGCAAGGAAGAAGTTTGATGAAGGAATGACAATAAAATATAAAGAAGAAGGAAAAACCTGGTTGTCATCAGATGATTTTGATAAAGAAAGGAAAAAGAGAGAAGATGAAAAAGGTCAAATTAATATAAGAATAGCAAAATATCAGAAAGATCCTGTAAAATATAAAGATCACATAAAAGCAGAAAAAAATGCTTTAGATTTGAAAGAAGAACAATTAAAAGTGATGATCAGAACAAGGGTGATAGAGGAAGAAGGGAATGATAAATTAAGAGGAGCAACGAATGCTCTTTCTTCGGCCAGAGCTAAGGCAGAAGGATATATGGAAATGATAAGAATGCAGGGACTTTATTCAGAAAAAGTAACAGCATCTTATCAAGCACAAGTAAGTCTTTTGTCATCAATAGTTGAACTTATGGGTTTGACAGGACAGGTTGATTTTAGTGGCTTGGGAGGTTCATTTAAAGAGTCATTAATGTTTTCATTTCGAGCAGAGGAAGAGGCATTTAAGCATTTAGAGCAATTAGTTGGAGCTTGGGAAATAAAAGCGGAAAAACTAGAGGCTGCTAAAAAGGTAGGTAATGAGGGAGAGATAACAAAAGCATATGATGCAGAACAACTCGCTCTTAAAGATATAATTAATAAAAGAGAGGAACTCGCTAAAATAGGGAGTATGAGAATAAAATCAATTAGTGCTCAAGCTAAAGCATATGATCCTCTGGTTCGAAATGTGGAGTTACAGTCTCAACAATTACAAAAAATAGTTTCATTATCTAGCAATTATGCCATTGGAGTAGGGGCAACTGTTAAATTAAGGGCAAAGCTGTACCAGATGGACACAAAATTAATTGAAACATTGCATAAGCAGAAACGTATTCAAGAAGAACATATGGCGATGTATCAATCAATAGCACATACGAAAGAAGGAAAACAAGGAATGCTTGATGCTGAAAATAAACTTTTAGAAATCAGTAATAAAATTCTTGATTCTCATGTAAGACGAGCTGAGACAGTAAAAGCATTGAGAGATGGTTGGATTGGAGCTATCAGTGCTATGAACACTGGGGCAGGTACTTTTACTAAAATATTATTCACAGAAACTCAAGCAATGGGAAGTGCCCTTAGAATGGCTGGAGATGCTGCTGTTTTATCTGGTCCGAGTGGTGCTCTTACAAGCGGCTATAGGACATCTGAACAGTTTTCGGTTTGGGGACAAGCATTACAACGATCAAAAGGGTTTACTCCTGCTTATTCAATAAAAAGATCTTATATTGATGATGAAGGGAAAAAGCAGACTGTCGATTTATCTAATGCTCAATTGTTTGAGAGAAGGGCAGCAGAAGAGGTATCCCCAGAAATGGTAGATAAGGTGCAGGGGCAAGTAGATGCAATGTCAGATAATACCGCTAGTACAGGACAACTTACTACAGCTATAACAGCTTTGACTATGAGGATGAACGCATTTCTTAGTGCCGGTCCTGAGAGTGTAAAGGTTATGGCGAGTTTTGCGAAGGGTATTAAAAATGCACAAGTGTCAGCAGCGAGAGCTGGTGGAGGGGGAGCGGGTGTGCCTAGTAAATTACCTGCGGATAAAACAGAGGGGGGAGAGCCTTCAATTCAGCCTCCGAGCCAGGAAGTACAGGCAGAAATAGATGTATTATTGAAAGAAATTAAAGAAAAAGAAGAAGAGATAAAAAGAGAAACAAGAGCAGTGGCTGATGTAGAGAAAAAAAGACAAGAAACAACTGAAAAAGTTCCGTTAAATGTTGGTTTGTATACTGTGTGGAAGTCAAAAACTCCGAAAAAGTCCGAGGAACAATTAAATGCGGAAAAACAAATTAAAGAAAAAGAGGGGAGTCTTGGTATATTAAAAGACAGATATTCTACTGAATACCCGGAACATTATACCGCAAATGAAGCAAATTGGGATACAGGAGGCACTACATTAGGCGGGGGAACTGGATATGGTTCTCGTCCTAAAGAGGGGGGAAGTGGATATGGATCTCTTTTTAAAATGGGAGGAGCATATGATTTATTTGGAGGAATAGGAAGGGGAACAAGAGGAAGAAGAAGAGTTGGAGAAAGAACTTTACAGGTAAGTATGAAGAGACAAGAAAAAAGAGAGAAAATAAAAATGAAAAGACGAGAGCAGAGAGAAAGAATAATTATGAAAAGGCAAGGTTCTCATTCTCTAAGTTCTTATATGGTAAAACATGCTAAATTAGATGCTAGTAGGGAAGAATATGAGTCAAGAAAGAGATTGCGTACTGAAGATTCTCCCACAGCATCGTTGTTGACTACTCAGTCTCCTAGTGGTGCAGTAGTAAATCTAGGTAATCTTAATTTTAATATTCGTATTGATGGAGCTGGAGATATTGGACAGCAAGTAGCTAGACAGGTAGAATCTAAAATTCAATCCGGGGTAGTAAATGCTATGAACCGGATATCAGTTTAATTTTTTTTTAAATCTAATTTTTTATGCCAATTACCCTTACACCAGATGGTTTTCTTTGTTATAATCACTCCGACTTAATAAGAGATGGTTTTATTTATAAATATCTTACTGCGGAGCATGATTTAAGTGGTCTTAGTGAGGTCCAAATTGATGTATGGGAAAGAAGAATTAGAAATAATAGGCGTAAAGGATTAATCTATACTCCTATAAGAGACGAAGAAGGATTATTAATTGGTGTTCATGAAAGAAGAAGACAACTTCCAGCTTCTGCAATAAAAATAGAAATAAAATTTAGTAAAACTATGCAAAGCTCTGTTAACAATCCTATTTCTCCTGGGACTATTCCCGGTCTTCCTGGTATTGTTGGAGGAGATTTAGGACTTGGGGGTATCGGTTTCGGGGGTATTGCTCAAGGCACAACAAATATGACTTATCATATTTGTGATACTGAAGTTGTATTTAATAAAAAATTTAAAGTAACTCATGAGGTATATGATACAGGAATAATTGAGATTCCTGGTTATCCTTTGTCAGTTTTTGGAGTGGTTAAAGAGGATTTTACAGTAGAAGGAGGGGTTACTGTTGCTCAATTGGGTTTAACTTTTACAGATGAACAACTTGCGGTTATAGGAAGGTATGATGCTGGATCATATTTGGGATTTCCAAGATTAGATATTAGAGGCATAACTAATGATTTGGGAGATTTCCAGAATGGAAGAGGAGTGCCAGAAATTAGTTTTGAAGATGTGTCAGATGGTAGAGAAAATTTATTTATAGAGATACCAAGAGATCATAGAAGATTAAAATTTAGAGGAGACAATCCTGACGCTAGCGGAAAAAGAAGCTATCCGTTTGAAACTGATAGTCAAAATGATATAATGGATAAAACTATTAAGATCGATACTGATGATTTGGTTCCAGGAGATTATGTTTATGTCACCTTTTTAATGGCTTCTGAGAGAAGAATAAGAGAAAATGTTCGTCATGTAGGTAAGGTAGGAGAAGATAATACTTTTGGAGTTTCTGGATGGAAACAAGAAATAGGAAGTGAGATAGATGTTTTTAATTATAAGATTTGTATATGGAAAGTTCCTGCTGAAATACTTGAAGAAGATGCTGATGATGATGATTTCAAATTAACAGTAAATAATTTTTTATCAGGGTCATTTGAAGTTGGAGAATTGGAGGGTTGGAGACTTTCACAAGTCAATTCAGAAGAAGTAGAGGATTTTTGGGCAGCTGATTATGAAGGGTTAAAGAGGCTTACATTTAATAGAGAAAATGTTACTTGGACTGCTGAATTAATTTTAGATGCATCTATTATAAGAGATCAAGATTGGTTTAGAAAATATTTAGAAAATTTAGATTTTACTATTCCTACTGGACCAGATGGCACTTATTTAGATGAAGATTTAGAAGAAAAAATAGAAGAGCATCTCCGTATAGATTCTATGCCTGGGTTTTTATTTGATATTAGTGTAATTAGTAATAGTTTATTATTCGATAGAGAAAAAATTCCTTATTATCGCCCTTTTGCTTTAGCATTAAATGAGGTAAGTGAATATAATGTCTCAGTTGCTGGTACAGGAGTGGGTTTTGTTCATTTAGATATAGATAATTCTTTAGAAGAGAGCAATATATTACTCATTGGCACAAAGGGTTATGATTTATCAGGTGCCGAGTTTATTACTACTGAGTCTCGTCCAAGATCTGATTTTTCTTGTGATGAAGAATATAAAAATAAGATATATTATAGTTGTCATATCTACGATCCAGCTGAAGATGGAAGATTGTTTTTATCAACAGATTATATTAATAGTCATGTATTTGAATGGAGACCTGCTGGCTGGGCAATTGAATCTTATTGGTTGCTTCAAACAGGATATCTTTGTGGAAATTTTGTAGATAAATCAAGAATATATATGGAAGAGGTGGGAGGGGATTCAGTAAATAATTGGAGTATGATTTATGCTGATACCCAGGCTGCAATGTCGTCTACAATTTCTGCGGATAGAAATATTTTTACTGATAATTCTTATGTTGTTTTTAAAGAAGAAGGCTATCATTCTTCTATGGCTTATCATCTTTTTAATGATGGCAATCTCGGAGTTTCTTTGAATTCAGTGGAAGTAGATGAAACGAAAATTCATCAAAGAGAAGATATTGGAACTGATGACGTAAGCCTTGTAGAGAGTCATGATAAATATGCAATTATAGGTTATAATAATATACTTGGGGATTTTCCTAGCTATATTGTTGGAAGTCCAATAGAAAATTCGTCATTCACAACTTGTTGTCAGGGAATAACAGATTTTTTTGAGACTGTTAATTTATTAGATCCTTCATTTGGCCTTGATTTTGTTGATACAGTTCCTAAAGCTAACTTAGAACAAGATACTTTTCTTTATAAAATGATAGTAAAATATAAGGATAGCCCTAGTATAGGGGCAGATGAGAGATATGTAACTCTTTTTTTTGATTCTAAGGAAACTGCAATAAATAATATAATAATGCCCTCTTCTATAGATCTTAGCGAATCAATTACAACTATTATAGATTGTAAATATTATTATGGAGGTCCTATTAGTTTTTTAGGTGAATTCTGGCATAAGGCAGATATAGAAGAGATTACAGCAGTTATAGTAGATGATAGATTTAAGGATTATAAAATTGATGCAGATCAAATGTCTGTTATAGATGATGAAAATGGAGGCATTTTCATTTTTTATGCGGATATCGTCAGCGGCAATATTTCTGTAGCTGTTTCTAGAAATGATGGTAAAACGTGGATTAATTTTAAAGATGTTCTTAGGTTGTTAGATGGAGAAACAGCAAGTTTACCATTAGCTTTAAAATCTATATATGAAGAGGAATTAGATTTATTTTATGTTTTAAATGATAAATTTTTAATGTATAGAAAGTTTAATCCAAGATTATTAGATATTGATGATGTTAATGTAGGGTATAGTCCATTAAGCGAGTATGGATTAGGTGTTATTGATGAAGATTTAGAGCCTTATACTGGATTCGGTAAGAGATTAAGGAAGGAAACAAGTTATTTTGTAGAAGGCAGTGCTGCAGATGAGTTTTTTGTAAATCAAATCGCTTTAGCGGAAGAAATAAATTCATCAGTCATAGATCAGTCTGTTAGATTTGATTTTTTAGGGGATACTACAGAAATGACAATGCCATTTCCAGGCATGGCTTATACGGTACATACTGATGAAAGAGGAATAAATAGATTGTTTTTTGCTTTAGGTGGAAAATTGTATATTAAGTCGAGTGGAGATCGGTATAGATGGAGATACGATGTGCAGTCGGCCACGGCTCATCTTAATTTTACAGATGAAAAATTAAATGAAGGAGAAACCAATGATATTAAGAATGTACAAGTCGTTAGAGACAATCAAAATTCTAGTATAATTTCTTTATTGTATTTTCATAATGGAATGCTTTTTTGTCGAAGATTAAGAGTAGATCAATTACAAGTATATTATAATTCTGAGGGAGAAAGAAATAATTCGGCAATGAAAGAATATTTAGAATTTGCAGCGAATAGTTATGATAGACCTGTTTTTCTTATAGGAAATATGCCTGATAAGATTAAAGACCAGGTTATATATGAAATGGAGAATGATGTTTCTGTAGAAGATTCTAAAATGGCAATAGATGTTCCTTTTAATATCGATATGATAAAGAAGATGGATGAAAGATTTAGTCTTGATATAGATACTCAGGTTTTTGCCTTTATCAATAGTGTAGGATATTATAGAATTTTTTATAAAGATAGTTTTAATGTTCTTAATGGTTTGATTCTTAATGGTTCATTTTATTCCAAACCAGAAGTTTTATATAAAGTTAGAGTTTAAGAGAGAATATATTTATGTCAACACCTTTTATTCCAGCATATGATGTTAGATTAATACCTAGGAATAAACATCCGTTAGTTCCTGGTCCTGCTCAGGGAGCAGGGGTTTTGGCATTAAAATGTTTTATAAACGAGAAGTGTCCTTTTGTAAAAACAGCAAAAGTTCATGAATCAATGGTTTTTAACGAGAGAACTCTTCCTAAAGAAGTGTGGGGTGCTTTTCCTGAAAATTTTCAGAATCTTATGACTTTTACTCCAGGAACAGAGGGAATTCATTTTAAGTCTAAATATGTTTATAGGCATAATTATTTGGTAACTTTTTCCGATAAAAATGGCTTGCCAGTAGATTTATCTGGAGAAAGTGATGATGCTGCTAACACTAGATATAAGAAAGAGCACCAATGGATTGTTGGGGTAAATCCTTTTTTAGAACCAGAAGGACCTTTGGAAGAGGGGTGTAAGGTTGATGCTTTGTGGAGATATGCTCCTTATGTTACTGTTGAATCTGATTCTAAACAAGATTATTCTTTGGATTATAAAGAAGAATATCTTGATTCAGATGGATATAAGGGGGCAGGAGTAAAGCCTATGGGGGATGTTCAATTTGTCCAGCAAAGGGGGGCATCAGGATGTGATGGACAGGGGGTTCATTGGATGGTGGAGAAAGCTACTCCTTTGTTTAAGGGAGAGGATTTTTTTTTCCATTTTAAAAAATTATCTAAAACAAGTAGTACAAATAATCTAGTACCTTTGTCGATGCCTCTTGGCTCTTCATATAAAGCTTTAGATTTTAAAAATCCTGTTGCTGAGATAGGAACAGAAGAAGATGTAGAACTTTCTCCTCATCGTTTAAGTTTATCAGATCAAGTTTATTATGTTATAGAGATGGGGACAGTCGATCCGGTACACAATTATTACATAATTATTTGTGAGAGAGAATATCCTGTCTTTTTGCGTCTGAATCCTCTGGACAATACAGATAACGTTCAAATTTTAAGTTATTTTAATAAAGAAAGAGGGGGAATTCTTGGAGAAGATTTAATTAACGCTAAAGAATTTAGAGTTACAGTTAGAAACCATTTAGGGTATATTATTGTTCAGTTCGATCATCTTGAGAATCAAGAATTAAAACCTTGGGTTATTGATAGGATTGATTCAGAAGAGATTGCAGATGAAGATGGAGATATAGTTATTGTTTCTAAAAAAACATTTATGCAGGTACCTAATGGGCTATTAAGGCTTTGGGGAGGGAATCGTAAATTTGCTTTTAATTTTGGACCTCTGCAATATGCGGCACCGGATATAGAATTTGTGTTTCCTCCTAGATCTGGGGATATAGATGATTTATCTGCTACTATAAGTTACAAAGTGGGTGATAATTCTATAATAACTCTTCCTAAGTTTTTTAATTTACCTAGTGGAGTTGCTCACAATATTAAATTAACAGCTACTAATGAATATGTAGAAGATTTGCTTAGAAGAATCAATACTTCTATTGATAATACTGGTGCAGATTATTTATTTACTCATGATGCTCAATTTTTTAAGGAAGGTATAGAATTTGGTGATGATGCTACCGATTTTAAAGCAGGCTTTTTTTATTATGATTATCCTCTTAGGCAATTTGCTGATGATTCTGTTGGAGAAGTAAAAGACTCTTCGATAGAGCTTGGAAAATTTCCTGGTTCTGAAGTCGAAGATGAGGCTAGCAGATTAATTCGTTTTTTAGTAAGTGTAAAAATGCAATGTGGGGATCATATTTTTGGAGATGGACTTATAGCGAGCACAAGTCCAGCAGATTGGGTAGGAAGAGACTATATATCTGATTCTGATCTTGATACAGTTTTTCCTGAAGAAAATTGGAAATTATCTAATTGCAAAACTCCTATTATTTCTTCATTTCGTATAGAAAGTCAGACAGATAATACATCTAGATGGGAAGATGAAGTTCTTTCTATAGATGTTAGTGATAATGTTTTAGAATATTCTGAAAATTGGGCGGCTAGCGATTTTCATAGTTTAGAACATACAGGAACAATTAAATTTTTACTTAATCCTGGTATGATTGTTCCAGAGAATTTTTATGGTGCTCTTTTTGATTTACAGAATAGAGCATTTTATGTGGATATCTGGGCTGGTTATAGGGATTGTAATTATACTTTGTTGCCTGGTTTTTATAAGTTATTTACAGGTATTTGTTATGGAGGAGAGGTTACTTATGAAGCTGGCGTTAGTATAATGACATGCAGAGTTCAGGATTATACGAAAGTGTTAGAAGACCAGTTGTTTTTTAATTCTCCGTTTTATGATGGAGTTTATGATATTCATGCCGTAAAAGAAATTATGGATTTAGCCGGTTTTCGTTCTGAGGGAGATGTTAATCCTGGTTCTATAATAAGGTACATATCAGATAATAGGACAGATGTTGAGGGGGAAGATCATATATCTGGAGATGGAAGGTATTGGATATACCAGTCATATGTTTTGCCAAGTGCATATAATAGATTGGATCAGCCTGCTTTTAAGTTTGGAGATGGATCAAATTATATGGAAGCTATTAAAAAAATAGCAAAGCAGTCAGGAAAACTTTTTTATTTTGATCAACATGGTTTTGCTCATTATGAGGATTATCGAGACATTGTTCAATCTTTAGCACTTGGTACTGGATCGGTTCAAGTTTTGTCTTATTTTACAAGTAATCCAGCATTATTTCCAGGTCAAAGTATTTTTAATAATTTAGAGCAAAATTTTAATGTTCGAGATATTTATAATCATTTAAAAGTTGTAACAAATACTCCTGATCAAACTCCGATAATTCATGATAATTTAAATTGGGATAGTTTAGACGATCCATTACAGCCTGGTTTTGTGGGATATATGAAAACTTTTTATCAGAGAGCACCTATTTGGGGTAGCCAGGGGGCAGCTCAAAAGATTAATGATTTTTATAGGGTTATGTTTAAACCCGCTATAGAATATTCATTTGAAACATATGGACTACCATTGAGAGCATTGGATTATATTGCAGTTAATGGTCAGGTATCAAGAATAATGAAGATACAACATACTTTAAATGCGGAACAAAATAAATGGTGGATGAAAGTAGAATGTGAGAGATATCAACCTATAGATGGAGGGTCTTCTCTTTTAGATTCAGGGGAAGAAGAAGATGAATAATATAAATATTTACATTAAAGGAGATAGTAATGAGAAATTCATATTTTGATAATTTAGATAATTTATCTAGAAGGTTGGGGAAAGATATACAAAGGAAAATAGAACGGAATATTGATTTAAAAAATGATAAAGATGATAGATCTCCTCTAAAGGGAAGAGATGGTTTGAATAAGTTTGGAGCTTTTCAATTATACAGTCCTCATAGCTCCAATTTTTATGTTTTTGGTAGTTGGGGAAGTGATTATACAGTAGGGGAATAAAACAGGTTAGTTAAAGGAAAATAAAAATGGGAACAACTCGCTATTATGATTTGGGTTTTTTTGATTTTGGAGATCAATTAAATTCTCCATTAAGCATCTCTAAGGAAATACATCGTTTTGTTACGATAGATAAGCAATTATATGGTTTGTATAATGTTTTTGGCAATGGGGTAATTGATGGTTGGGTTGTAGAAGACAAAGAATATTCTACTTCTACAGGTATATCAATTTCTATTAATCCTGGTATAGGCATTATATCATTTATGGCCGCTGAGACTAATATCCCTTCTTCATTAAATTTTTTACCAGTTAATAGCATTATAGATATATATGTTACTTTAAATTCTACAACATCTCGTACAAGATCTGTTAAATTTTTATATATTTTATCTTCGATTGTTGTTCCTTCTTCTTTTATTAGGTTAGCAAGGGTTACAACAGGAACTAATAATATTTTATCTATTGATAATACAGTTAAAAATATGGTTGGGTTTGAGGCTATTATTCAAGATGAAATAAATCAGCATCGACATAGAGGAACTCCTCCTAAAATAGATTTAACAGAAGAAACAAAGAATCAATTGCCAGGAGCTAGAATAGAGGGTATAGATGCTTCTGCTATTATAAGTGGCAAATTTGATATTGATAGAATTCCTATAATAGATCATAACGATTTAGAGCATAATGGATTATTAAATCATGCGGCCCTTGATTCATTTGTTCAAGTTTTGTCACAAAATAATATTGAGCTATTGGGAGAAGTTGCTAGTGTCAATTTATTGAAAACAATTATTTTTTTAAAATATATATATCCTGATGCGGATGAGCATTTAGTTAATGAAGTAACTGTTATTCCAGGAGTTTCTGATGATGAAATGATTGATTTTAATGCATCTACAGCACATATCAATTTAGAAGATCAGTGTATCAGTGGTTTCCCAGCTAGAGTAGGAAAATTTACATCTGTATATTGGAGAGATCAAACTTCATTTTATAATGCTTATTTAAAAGATCAGGTACTTGTTTCAGGAGGAACTGTTTCTTTAGAAAGAACTGGTAGTAATATAGATGTTATTGAGAATTTTGAGGTTAACTCTTGTAATGAGAATATAGATTTTGCAAAAGAAATAATCCTTAGAAATGATCATGCTCAAGTTATATCTCAGTGTGGAGATAGTGATAAGATACAGGGTAAATATAGCGGCAAATTTACAGCAGATACTGACTTGAGAGCTACTTTTACTAAAAATTTAAAAGTTATTGATTCGGGTACGGGTCAAAGTATAGGAAGAGATTGGTCTTCTGATTATGATGAACTTGTTATATGGGCAAAGACTATAAATGACAGTCATGAGGCAGTTTATTTCTATGCTATAAATGGGGATTATGGACCTGATGAAGAAATAGATTCTAAAGATATGATGGGTCCGTTTGTTTTGATAGCAGAAGATTATGTTACGTCTAATGCCGATACATCTATGAATAATTTTGAAGAAATTGTAATTAATCTTGCAGAATTAAGAGATAGTTTTAATAAAAGAATGAATAATGTTACGCAATTTGTTATTTATACTGATGAAATAAGCAATGATTTTTCATTCTTAGTAGATAATATATATGTTCGTAGGACAAATTTAGTATCTCCTAGCGGAACTATAAGATTTAGATATTCAAGTGGAGCTAATATTACTTTCCATTCTATATTTTATGATGCTAATACTCCAGCTGGTACAAGTGTGGCAGTAAGGGTGAAAGTATCTAATTCAAATAATTTATTACCTAGAACGGCATATTCTTCATCTTTATCTTCAGGGCAGATTTTTGCGATAGATGGAACAGATGCGGAGATAGAAGTAATTCTAACATCATCATCTGAAACAGTTACTCCTGTTTTAAGTTCTGTTGAATTAAGGCTTCTCGTTGATTCTAATTTTACTGGTTTTAATATAAACACCAGAGGAGAGTGGAATGAAGGTTCATATAGAAATATTTCATTAGAAAATACATCTGTAGTAGAAAATGCTGATCTTGTTTTGTCATCTCCGATTAATGTAGATGGATATTATTTTGGAAAATCAGATTCGGTAAGCGAAAATAATTTTAATAATATTGCTATTTTGGGATTTAGTGGATCTCATATGCCTATTTCTCCTGGTCAGGCTTTTAATTGGGATAATAGCCCTTATCGGAAGTTTGATAGACTTTCTTCTGTTGTTAGAAAATTAGATAAAAGTTTTTTAATTGCTGACACCCAGAATAATAGAGTTTTAGAAGTAGGTAGCAATGGGCAGATAATAAAAGGTTTTGGAACAGCTCATATAGTAGATACAGATTTTTATCCTTTAAGTGCCGTGTATAATCCTGAGACACATGTTGTGTCTTTAGTTTTTACAAAAGGAGCGGTTGTTCAAGATATTACAAAATTGGCATTATATATAGGTTCTTCAAGGGTGTCTTTAGGAGATGAAGAAACAATCTTGCAGAATGGCAAATCAAGCAATAGGGTTCTAGAAATTTTGTTATATGAAGATAATTATGTAAAATTAGCTAACGTTACAAGTAATTTGTTTGCTAGTTTTGAAGAAGGTGCTTTTACAGAAGCAATTAATATTGAGAACTCTAATACTAATAAGTTACATGGTTTATATGGTATAGAGTGTTTTGTGGGAGATTTCACATATGTAAATTATATTAAACATCCTATTTTCTTTGATATTTTAGATGATAATAGTTGGATTGTTTCTAATTCTTCTATATTTTATGATAGTGTTGTAAGTGCTAATGAGGAAGATATTATTGTTACAGATTTGGTTGAGTTTAATCCTATTACTCAACAAATTATTTTTAGTACAGATTATATTAAGTTTTCAGATTTTACTCTTGGTTCTGTATTTGAATACGAAACAGGTCGATTTCTAGCGGCAGGTATTCGGGCTGGAACTACGTTAGAGGGAATCACTGGAGAAGATTTATTAAGTCCTTATGATGAGGATAGTCCTGCTCCAGAGAAGGTTAAATTTAGAGCAGCTGCTTTAGATGCTTTAGGGGGTTATAGGGGAAGTATAGCAATAATTGATAGGGTAAATAATAAATATAATGTTTTTTATACTTCTCCAGATGGTTTGTATCCGTCAGATATTAATATGTATAGCGATGGTAGATTGTTGGTTTCAGAGTCTAGTTTTGGAGATGCATCAGGTAGATTGATTATTCTAGATGCCTTTGGGAATATCATCATGTCGTTTGGATCGGGGACCTTCAATATAATTTCAGATGCTAAGATTTTGAATAATGACCATATTCTAGTTTCTGTTTAATATTTTATAGAAAATATTCTATATTTTTCGATATAATAATACAAAAATATGAAAAAGATAAATATAGAATATATCTGTTTTTTAAATCAGAGTGGCTATGGAACTGCCTCTCAGGATTATCTCTTAGCTTTAAATCAGACTAATAATTATAATATAAAGTTAAAGATATTTGGACATAAGCCATCTAGACCTGCTATTTCTGATGAGAAGTATGAGATTTTTGCAGAAATGATGAATAAGAAAGAAGATCCTGATGCTATTGTTATATACCATTGTATTCCTACATTTCAAAAAAGATTTAAGACAAATAAAAGGAGTTTGGGTTTTTCTACATTTGAATGTTATGAACCCCCTAGTAGGTGGTTAGATATTTTAAATAAAAATGATGCTTTGATTGTGCCTTCTTTGTTTAATTATAAGGTATTTGCTCATGCAAATGTAAAAAAGCCAATTTATCATATACCTCATTGTTTTAATAAAAAGATGTATAACAGGGATGTGGAACCTTTAAATAAATTTAATAAATATACATTTTTATTTATGGGAACTTGGAAGGTTAGAAAAGGGTATAAGCAGCTAATAGAGGCTTGGTTTAAAGAATTTAATGAAAAGGATAATGTCCAGTTGCTTATAAAAACTGATAAAGTAAATAAGGCAAAAAGATATGTCGAAAAAATTAGAGAACAAATGAAGATTAGTAAAGGAATTGCCCCTATTTTATTTGAATCAAAGGTATTTAGCGAGAAAGAACTACCTAGTTTTATGAAATCTTTTGATAGTTTTATTTTGCCTACAGCAGGAGAAGGTTTTTGTATCCCAGGTCTTCAATGTATGGCATTAGGTATTCCTGTCATTATTACAGATTATTCTGGTTGTAAAGATTATGCAAAAGAAGAAACATCTACATTAATAAAGACAGATGGTTTTATTATGAAGAATGATATGGACGGAATACCTCAATTTAGAAATAAAAAATGGGCATTTGTAAGTGTTAAAAATATAAGAAAAAGTATGAGATTCGTTTTAGATAATCCTTTAGTTATAAAAGAAAAAGTAGATGTTGCTCATGATTATGTTATGCAAAATTTTAATTATATAAAAATAGAAACCATGTTTCGAGAAATGTTAAGGTCAATTTATGACATTTAGGGCAATATTAAATCCTCAATTCGGTAGTTATGATAATACTAAAAATCTTGGTATAGAAATAACTGGTATCTCTAATGAGAATGGCGTTCGTCTCAAAATAGAGAATGCAACACATTCTGTTCCGGTTAAATTTGTGGGCAATAAAGAAGATTCTATTTATTTGGAACCAGGTCAAGTTGAGTATAAAGGAACAATAGATTTAAATGTTCCAGAACATGCTTCTCAATTGATTATATCTATTTTCGTTGCTTTAGAGAAGAAGATAGAGGGAGATTCCTATGATTTAGTAGATATTTATCCTGTTATTTATCATATTAAAGAGGAGATGGTATCAATATTTGCTGGAAAAATAAATATTGAACCTGCATTTTTGAGTGTTAATGATATTTGTTCTATTAAGATAGATTCAAAACCTAATGATAAAGTTGTTATGTCTGTAAATGATAAAAGATTTAATATTTTAACAAATGAGGAAGGAAAAGGATCTATACATTTTAAAGGGAAAGACATATTAACAATTAAAGAAAAGGGAGTTGTTCAGAAATATCCAGTTTATTTTTATCAATCTGAAGATCAATTTACTACAAAAAACTTTTCAGGGTCTTATATTCATACTCTTCCTTCTCATGTTGAATCTCATGCAGATCCAAGATGCGACACTTTGACACAACAAGAAATAGAGGATTGGTTGCCTCCTGATTGGTGTCAGGAAAATCTATGTCCTGACGGTTCTCTCCCTCCTTGTGACGATCCTTGTTTAGATCCTCCTTGTGTACCTCCTATAGATATCCCAGTTGATACAGATCCAGCGGAATGTTCTAATAGACCCGTTCTTGATGATATTGATAATTATAATGATATTTGTCGTATTAATAGTGATGCTATTACCTTATTGCCGAATGGAATGACGTTACATGCTTATGTGAGTGTTGATACAGATCTATCAAGTAGCGATTCAGATTATAATCTTTCTAAAGTTTTTATTGCAAAGGATGAAACTTCTTTAACTGCTAAGGTATTGGCTAAAAGAGATATTTCTTTAGAACCTGGTAGATCAGATGAAAATCTTGTATTATATATCGGAGAAGAATTATATGATATCATTAGAGAATCTCTTACTAAATATGTAGTTTATGTTCTTATCCTTAATGAATCTTTTAATTATAAATCTTTTCAAGTTCTAGAAGCTTTAGGTCCTGAAGATAATCCTTTATTTACAGAGAATCCATCAGCTTCTCGTGATTTTCATCGTTTGGTAATTGACACTGCAGGGGGATCTTATAGTCTATCTACTTGGTTGTTCTGTCAACCTGCTGTTTTTTATATTAATACTGCTCCAACTTTATTTCTTGCTGATAATATTAAAAGACTTCCTGCTATTCAAGATAATACGGGGCGTAAGGTTTCGGCATATAATGCAGTAATAGGTTGTAATACAAATTATTTGTCATTAAATGAGGATTTTAATGTTTTTGTAGTGGCTGAAGCTAATGTAGATGGGAATAATCAATTATTTTTATATTCATTTCAAATAGGAATATCTGATAACTCTTCAGATCCATCTATTGATGTATTACACACTTATGGATGGAAACAGCTTACAACATCGGGTAAAAATAAAAATGCTAAAATAAAAGTTGATAAAAATAATAATTTGCATATTTTTTGGGAAAGTGATAGAATAGGTCCAGAACAAATATATTATGGAGTAGCAGGACCTTCTTCTTGGTCTTTATCTCATTGTGTTTTGTCGAATATTATAAATAAACAATCTCTTCTTTTGCAAAAAGAAGATAAACCATTTGAGTATCTTGATGAAGATATATTAAATAAATTGACACTCGAAAAAGGGGATCCTTCTGCAAATATTCTTAGTCTACCAAGAGAAACAATAACAAAGTCTTGGACAGTAAATGCTAATAGATTAGGAGATGCAGATATCCTTAGTAATAAAAAAGTTCGCATTAGGGCAAATACAGTAGATGATACAGCATTGGCTTTTACTTCTTTATCTCCTAGTAATGGATTCGATATTTCTGATGGTAATTATTCTAAAATAAATTATCAAATTGATTTTGAGACACACCTTCAATTGTTTCAAAATAATACTACCTTGAATATTCCTGATGGAGAGTCTTTAAGTAAAGAACATATTGAAAGATTATATGAGAATTGGAAATCTAATTTTACTGTTCAAATTGATGAAGATTTTTCAAATATTCCAGTATATGCTGATAGTAATAATAATAAATTTGCCCTTGGAAAACAAGAGGGCATTTATGACCGTTTTATTCCACTAATGGGAGTTTATGAAAATTCTAATTTATCTGGTTCTTCTCCCATTGCTACAGATTTTGAAATAAAATTATCAGGAGATAATGATAATGTTCGACATTTTGTTCTTTGCTTATTGCCAGAAAAAGTTTGTTTTAAGGCAGAGAATTCTCAAACAGAGGGAGAATTTACTAGAGATACTGGATCCTCAACTAATTATCTTGCTACAGAAAAACAGGAATTTTATACAGGTAAAGCAGATCTAGTAATGTTATTTAATAATGCTAATAGTATGGATCTCGTTGCTGAAGAAGAGGCTTCTTATTCTCTTATTCGTAGAATAGGTTCTTCTTTTGATTTTTATAATAAACATGATTTTAATATTCTTATTAATTATACAAAACTTTATGATGAAGATGTTTCTTATTTATTAAATATTAAAGAAGAAGATGCTTCTTCTTATCCAAGACTTGTATGTACTGTTACTCTTTTTATGGATGATATAACTGTTATGTCTCATTCATTTTTAGTAAAATCTTTTGATACATATGGGAATTTAGATATTGGATTTGGAATTCCTTCAAATGGGCAATATAGTGCTAATCAATTTATTCCCTATAATTCTCTTGTTTTTGAAAATACTGATGTTGATTTTACTTTTAGTGATATAAAAATTTCTTCTCCGACATATGGAATTAATAATGATGTAATTACTATGCCTTCTTCAGTTGACAATTTTATTGATTTAATTGTTCCAGATTCAGAATATGATCCTTCAGCTTTTGTTTCAACAAGTTATTTTGATAAATATTCTTTATTATCTTATGATTTTAATGTTTTTAGTAATTTTATGCAGGTGCCTATAACTGTTGAAGGATATAATAAAGAAGTAGGTGTTTCTGTTGGGGAAATTGATGATTTCCATATTACTTGGCAATCAAATAGAGATAGATATTGGAATATATATTATTCTAATTCAACAACTAAAACTTTGCCATTTAAATTTGATACACAAATAACAAATACTAGTAGCAATAGTCTTTGTCCGACAGTAAGTGTTAATAGGAATGGAGCGAGGATGATTGTTTGGCACGATGATAGAGATGGACCTTATCAGATTTATTCTGCCAGATCATTAACGGGTTATAATTTTTATAATAATAATTGTAAAGATGAAATAGTTAAGAATTTTTCTAATCAGACAAATGAATGTCAGATATCATTTAGTTTTATTGGTAATAATTATTCTAATAATTATTATTATTTTGTATTAGAATTTTATACAGATAATGCTTTTTCTGATTTATATGCATCTATTTCATCTAACGATAGTGTTGTAGGTTGGCTTATTGATGGTAATGCTTTTTCTGCAAGCGGGGCAGAAATAGAGTATGGAACAACATCTAATATCTCGTATGTAGTTCAAACATCAGATGATGTTTATGATAAAATTTTATACGTAAAGGCAAAACCTTTTTCTATTTTATAGAAAGAAATTATAAAAAATGACTGCTTATTCAAATTATCTTGAAATATGGGTTAAAGGAAGTCCTTATAGCATAGATACTACTTATTCAGATATTGTTGCTGGTCCCTTAAATAAAACTGTAAATAGTACTCATAAATATGGAGACTGGAAACTTGAGCATCCTGAATTTGGAGAACCAGAGAGAAGGGTCTCTGGTGATTATTATGTTTATAAATTATCTATTTTGTGGGATTCAGATGCAACATCTACAGGTTGGCCTGTATTTGAAGATAATTTTGTTGATTTAAATATTACTCCTGTTGTTCCTGCTGGTATGCTTATAAAAGGTTGGGCTGTTTCTGGTAGCGGATCTCCTTGGCTTTATGAGACATCTGGAAATATTTCTTTAGGAGGGACATTTCCATATTTAGGTTTAAATAATATTAGTGAAAATATAGACGATGGCTATTTACAATTTATAGGGGGGACATTATCTTCTCTTAGTGTTGGGGGAATATTTAGATTTGAATTGTCATATCCAACTTATGAGTTAGTTACTGAAGTTGTTGGAGGGAACGGGACAATATCTCTTGATCCTTCAGGAGGTTATTATACATCTGGGACTGAGGTTAATCTTATTGCTCATCCAGATCCTGGTTATGTTGTAGATTATTGGCAGGAAACAGACAAAGATTCTCTTATAACTAACGAAAATACAATAACAGTAAACGCAAATACTCTTGTAAAAGTTGCTTTTAAGTTGGCACCGAAAGAATGGAACTTAAAATTAATTATTGCAGAAGGTAATGGAACTGTTAGGACTTCTGATCCTCAATATGCTCTTTCTGCCGTCTCTCCTGGTTCTCTATCTGTAAGTCATACTTATGAAACAGATGGTAGTGCTATAAAATATATATGGTCAATATCTGTTGAACCTGCTCAGGGTTGGTCTATTAAAAGCGTTGTCGGAGTGCTATCTGTAGTAAATATTCCAGGGTACCCTGTTTCTTATCGAGTTGGTTTGAGAACTCCTGGAGACACAGCTACGGTAACAGTAGAGTTTGAACATGATCCATTTCTTTTAACTACAACGGCTGGAGAGGGAGGAAGCATAAGTCCAGATTTACCTTTAGGTGCTTCATATACAGAGTCTTCAGTGGTTTCATTAGAAGCAAAACCTTCTTCTAATTATAAAGTAAGTTCTTGGAGCGGAACGGATGATGATCTTTCCTCGTCTGTAAATAATCTTGTAACCATGAACGATAAAAAAACCGTTCATGTTTCTTTTGCTCAAAAGGTTCAACATACATTAACAGCAAGTGTTGTCGGAAATCAAGATTGGGGATGGGTTAGTCCAACAACACAAACAGGTTATGAAGGAATTATCGTCTCTCTTCTTGCTGGACCTATTGCGGGTTATAGGGTTAAAAAATGGACAGGTACTGATAACGATTCTAGTACTCATTTTACTAATACTGTTATTTTAAATGGAACTAGAACTGTTACGGTTGAATTTGAAATAGGAGAAGCTGAAGATTGGGGTTCTGCATTATTGGATAATGCTGTTTTTTATTGTTCATCAGATTTTGTTGGTTCTAATTTAATTCCTATTGCTTATACAAATGATACAGGTTCTGATAGAAGATTGCATTTTAGAGCGAGTTTTTATAATAATGATTATAGAGATACTTTATTGTATTCTGCATTTTCTATATATGATACGAAGCGTTGGTTTGCTAATGATGGAAGCATGTCTTCGATTGCATTAGATGGAGTGTCTGTTAAAGATGGAGAAACTATAAATATAGTTTATGCTCCTGATTTTATTTCTCAATTAATTCAAGAAGATCAACTAACTCATCAAGTTAATTCTAATAATTATTTTGAAAAATCTTTAATGTGTGGTGTTAAATATTATGTTAATTTAGAATTATATGATATTCATTCTTATGCTACAGAATTTTTTGATTCCGTAATAGTTTATCAATCTTGTTCAAGTGTAGATTTGAATAAGATGGAAGAAGATAAAGATGAAAATAATTGGATATGTAGTGGTCAGGGTAATTTGGATTTGAGAGTATCTGGAAATAATTATCAATCTTTGTTTCCCAATATAAGTTCTAATTTATTTGGGCATTTTAAAATTGTTTGGCAACAAAGAGAAGAGGGACAATCTATACTTCCAAGCGGGAATGTTATTAAGCAATCGATATTGGGTAGTACATGGAATTCAGAAAATGATAGGTTATATTCTTCTGGACAGGGTTTGTATGATAAATTATATCTAATTCAAGGATATCGTCCAAAGATGTTGACAGATCCAGCTGAAAATTTTTATATAACGGGAAATGTTTTAGATGCAATTTACAAATATTCTTGTGCCATTCCTGTTAAGCCAAAAGAATTACCTTCTGTTACTCCTTTTGATAGTTTCTGTTATCCAGGTTATACTAGGGCACTAAGTACACAGGATATAAAAATAAGAGTTTATGATGAAGACATTGTAAATTCTCTAGTTATTAACCAGGATAAAGTTGTTGCAGTTGTTGATAAAAGAAATATTAGATTTGATATAACAGGAGTGATGGGGGCATATGCAGTAAGATTAAGAAATACAAATGATTCCGAATGGAGTGATTGGGTCAATATTGATGAAGGACTTTATATTAATGGAGTTGGATCTGATCAATCTTTAGATAGAACAGATACTGATAAGAATTATGATGCTTATTTTATTGAGAATGATAGGATTGTGGTTCCTTGGGAATTGTCTAAAATAAATGGGATAAAAAGAATTTGTTGTGAAGTATTAACTTTTTATGGTATTAGTACTGCATTTTGTATAGATATCTTTGTTAATATGGAGGTTCCTGAATATTATATTGAGTTATCTTTAGGCGGGGAGTCTCTACCTAAATACGATGGTTATGATGTTGTATCAGAGAAAAAAGATGAAAGAGGAACTCCGGTTGATAATACCAGTATAGGAGTTAAGGCTATATTTAATTTTGAACAAGTTTATGGTCAGGGAGATTTGAAATTTAATGTTATTCAACAAGGAAAAAATGATTTGTATGGATTGCCTTTGATGCCCTCTAATCCTGCCGATACATTTAACACGATTTATAATGGATCTTTTCCTGTTTATAAAGATGATGGCATCTTTAATAAGGATGGTTTAACTTTTATAAGTATAGTTTTTCCCGATGATCCTACAAATGATGCTGCTTGTATTTCTGATGTTTCTGACAAATATAATTTAATGGTAAGTCAAAATGATTTAGTAAAATATAGCGATTCAAGTGTAGAAGAGTCTTTTGCGGAGTATAACGTATCTAATATTAGAAAAGTTGTAAATATTAATGAGTTTAAACAATATTATAGTGTAGATGATAACAATTTTATGTTTGGAGATCCTAAAATTTATAAAATGGATTAAATAGATGAGTAGATTTATTCAAAATTTTAATGGTCCTAGTCTGGTATATCCTAATGGAGGAGAGATATTTACTAGGAACACTGTTATGATCCAATGGCTAGAGCCATCTGATACTCCTTCTGTTAATTTAATTTGGTATGAGATTTTGTTTACTGAATTATATGACGATACTAGTCAACAAGAATGGTCTCAAATATCTAATATACCAGAAGGCACAACTTCTTTTATATGGTCTATTCCTACTTATATAAAGTCTAGTAAATGTAGAATAGGGATAAGGAGTGTTAATCATAAAGGAGAAAGATCTGCAATCTCGTTTTCGGCTAATGATTTTTCAATACAAGATAGACATCTTCCTATTCCTGCTGTTGTTGAACCTGTTGGAGGGGCAAGCTATTTTTCATATGTTCCTATTATTTTAGATAGTAAGGGAATAATAGGTCAATGTTCTCAAAGAGCGTTTTATCAGGTTTATTATAATTCAATAAAACAAGAAATAGATTGGACATTGATAGCTGGTAATATTCCTGTTGGATCAGAACCTATTTATTGGGATATTAGAGAATTAATTAGTAGTCCCGATTATTCTGTAAAAATTGAAATGGTTGATGAAGAAAGTGTTTCTGAACCTGTTTTTATTAATGATTTACAGCTTAATAGTCTCAATTATTTTTTGATAGATACTAATCCCCCAACTGGTAAAATTGAAATTATAAATAATAAAGAATATACAAATGAGAGAAATACTATTTTAAAAATTTCTGCATACGATAAAACAACTGAAGCTAAGTTATTTAGAATAGAGCAAAAGGATATAATGGGTGCTAGTCCTGACCCAGGTCCTTATCAAAGTTTGTCGGAATTCTCGACATGGTATATATCGGGAGGAGATGGGGTTAAATTAATACAGGTTCGATTTAAAGATTATGCAGGAAATATTTTACTTGATGGAAGTCAAAATGAATTTTTTAGAACATATAAGTCTTTAGATAATAGAGAAGTTACTAGTTTTATGTCTGAGAAAATTGGTGATGAAATAAATTTATGGATGGCTTTTGGAGGTTCTAGCTATCTTTTATATCTTAATCAAAATCAAATAGCAGCTTTAACAGGAGAGGTTACTAGTCTTATTTCTTATAATGATGTTTTATATATAGGTATTAAAACTACAGATAATAAGGGTGTTTTACAAAGATATTCAGGAGGACAGGTTACAACTCTTAAGGAATTTGATGATGTTGATTCTGTTATTAATTCAATGGAAGTTTTTGACGATAAATTATTTATAGGTTTAGATAATGGAGAGTTATTAAGTTTCAGTGGATCTCTTTTAACAGAAGAATATAATGATGATATTTATGATAAAAGTGTTTGTCTTATTAGATCAGATGGAAATTCTTTATTCATCTTTTTTGACAGTTCTTTAGATGTTTTAGTTTTGAATGTTGATGATTCTGGTACTTATAGTTTTAGCAATCTTGTTATGGAGGTTTAAGGATTTAATGCCTTATATTAAGTTTTATTTAACTAGCTTAGAACCAAATTTGGCTCAAACCATACGATCTCAATCGATTGGAGGTTATACAAGTAATTCTTTGGTTTATCCAGAAACTACTTTGTCTCTATCAGTGGGTTTATATGATAATAGTTTGTCATTGGAGAGTTATGCGGCTTTATCTGGAGAAGATTATATAACTATAAATAGCGAAATTATGCAAGTTTCTCCAATTAATAGCAATACTGTGTCGATTCAACAAAGAGGGGTTAACGATATTTTAAACATTCATGCTCCATCAGATCCTGTAAAAGGGGGATCTATAAATAAAATATTTAATGATACTTTTAATGATGATTATAAGCAATATCGTTGTATTTCTGTTAAAAATATTTCAGATAATGTAAATCCTTCGGTTAATTTAATAGCTTATGGTATGGAAGCTTATTTAATTCAAGGAAGCAGAACTGTAAATACTGATATAAAAATATCTATTGAAGTTCCTAAAAGTCAATATTTTGAAGGAAATTCTACATCTTGGAGTAATATAAGTTTAGTAGATACTTCTTTAATAGGTGGAACTCTTCAGGATAATGATTGTAAAGATGCTTATTTAAAGATATTAAGTGGACCTAATTCTGGCAGAAATAGGTTGATAAGTAGTTATGATTCTTCTACGGGTACTTTTGTTTTTTATGATTCTTTGGCGGTTGATTATACTTCATCTTATAATAAGGTAATAGAATATGAGGTGGAGCCAGCTCCTGCTCAGAGAATTAAAACGGGAACTGAGTCTCCTTCTTTTGATACAGAATATGTTAGTAGTTTAGGTGCTTTTACTGAATCTAATCCAGTAGGTATCAATGTATCTAGCAAAGTTGATGGTGGCAATTTGTATTCTAAAGATGTTATTTATATTTGGTTGGAGAGAACAATTAGAAAAGGTTCAGAATTCTTTAATGCAGATAGTTGTATTATAGGATTAAAATATTCTAAAAAATTAATATTAACTGGGTAAGGGATAAATGACTTATATAGATTCTTGTAAATTTTTATTGAAATTTGAAGATGCGAACCTAACTGAAAGTATCAGCATGACTTCTATGGTTCAGGTTAGTAATAGATCAGATTATGTGAATATCAATGACCTGCCAGCTGAGATTTTGTCTGGTGGGTTAGGGTATATAATGAAGGGGGATCAATATTTAAAACAAGAAGATTTTTCAGGGAATGGATTTTATACAAATGTTAAAAATGAAATGATTATGAGTTTTTGGTTGTATCCTGTGAATCCAGGTTTGGTTCATAATCCTGATAATGGAAATACAGAGTCAATTCAAATGTCTTTAATAGATATATATCCTTATGGAGAAACAACTAATCCTATTTTAACAATTAAAGAGAAAACAGTAGATGATGAAAATAATTTTATGGTTGTAGAAATGAGCAATAGTGCCGATCCAAGTAATACAGATATGTATAAGGTTTCAACTCCAACATATGCGATCGGTCTTTGGCATCATTTTTGGATTGTTTATAGTGGGACAGATGGGACAGTAAAGATTTATATGGATGGCTCTTTGCAATCTCCGGTAAAGGGGAATGTTGATAATGTAAATAGTTTTTCAGGATATGTTCCTTCAATAATAGATGCTAATTTTGTTGACTTTTACATTAATAGGGGTACTTCAGCATTTGCTTTTAATATAGCAGGTAATTATGGTTATATAGATGATGTTGCAATACTCAATACAGTTAGTAATTATGAGAAAAAACTTAAAAGAGCAATTAATTTTTCTATAGATTATGTTGTTGATGAGGCTTATGTGGATATAGAAAAAGATTCATATGGGCTTGTTTTTGACGATCCTTCTACTATAAGAGTTAATGCCTTTGTTGATGATATGAGCTTTGTATTTTTAGCTCGTAATGATGGGAAAATTTTAAGAGGGTCTCCTTTATTTTGGGAGGCTAGAAAAACTTTTTCAAATAAAGAAGAAGAAGGTTTGTATGAAGAAACAATAATAGGAGGAGAACCCAAAGATGCTGCCACAACGTTAGATGCTTCAGGTGATACAACAGGTTTTCTTAAAATAAAAAAATCGATATTAAAGTTCTAATTAAATGAAACCAATAAAACTTACAATTAAAGTAGATAATAGATTAACTACCCCAATAGATCTAAATGCTTATGTTAAGATCGTAAATGATAGACCTGTTATAAATTGGTCTTTTTCTACCATTAAAACAGTAACAATTGACGAATATACTGGGCTTGTAGATAGCACTTTAGAGGTTGATCAGTTGGGATATGAAATAAGAATAGGAACAACTATTAGTGGGGGAAATATTGGAACTAATCTTTTTATTGGAAATAGAGTTTCAACAAATTTTATATATAGCAAAGATAAGTTTTGGAATTATGTTGGAGAGCCATTAGAGAGAGGAAGAATGTATTATGGACAAATTGATGTTAAGGATAGTGCTGGCCGGGAAAGTGGTTGGGTAACATTTTCTTTTGAATATAATAGTTTACCGTATGTGGAAGATGTAAGAATAAAATCTACTTTTCCTTTAGTAACTGATGATTTAAGGGTTAGATATAAATATTATGATGATGGAGGAGATGTGGAGCAAGGGACTATTCTTAGGTGGTTTAAGAATAATACATATCAAAAACAATTTGATAATACATTTATAATAAAATCAAGATTTTTACAAGTAGATGATATTTGGTCTGTAGATGTTTTGCCATCAGACGGGTATGAGTATGGAACTAGAGTTACTTCTCCTTCTGTTAAAATAGGTCAGACGGAGACATCTGTTTCAGGTCTTGAAATATTTCCTAGAAATCCTAATGAGAATGATATTTTAAGGGCAAAATATGATTATGATGGTGCTGTTCTCGATGATGTTCCAAGTATAAGGTGGTTTGTAAATGGGCAATTGGTAAAAAGATTTAATGATTTAAAATTTGTTAGACCCACTGTTATTCCAGGGGATAGCGTTAAATTTGAAATTAAATCTCAAGGATCGACTATATATTCTTCTTCGGAAGAAGTGGAGATAACATATAGCGATTTTGTTGTGCATAACATTTTGGTTGATGGCAAAAGAGAGCCTTTACGAGTGTCTACAATTAGTCCTACTGTTAGTTGGAAAGTTTATGCTCCTTACAATAAGAGTGTGAATTATGTTTCGATACAAATAGGAACGTTTTATCAAGCAGATAATATATATTCGACTATAGATCAAACTGATCTTGAGGTTTTTAATATACCTATTAATTTATTAAAGATGGGCGTAGATTATTATATTACAGTGTCTGTGAGTGATACTCAAACTTTTAATAAATATTTTTCATCTCATTTTAGAATTTCAGGATCTAGATGGAACGAATCAGTTAGTAATAGTGTTGGTTGGACAATTGAAACTTTGTTTATTTTAGGAGATATCCTCCAGACATCTCAGGAAGTTTATAATGAGACTCTTTATCAGGTAATAAGATTTAATGATGGTAGTCGTTTTGGAGAAGTAAGAATCCATAGTCAAAGAATTTCTTTTGCATCAGAAGATTTCATTCTTTCTTCAGAATTAGATACTTCATCGGCTAATGTTTTAACTATTGTTGGAAAAGGTGATGATGTAAAAATATATTTAAATAGAAATTTAGTTATAGATGGAACAGGTTTATTTACCCAACTATCTGATAAGAAAACATTGGAAATAGGAAATACAACAGGAGAAGATTTTATTGTTAATTATAAATATTTTTATTATTCTATATCTGGGGCTGTTTATCCTGGCGTATCTACTGAATATTCAAATATAAAATTTCATAATTTTCTTGAGTTTAAAGATAACGAAACGGTTGCTTTGAGAAGTTATGTAAAAGATTATACTGATCATAAGATTTTTGGAGTGAATCCTGATGATGTTACTGAAAGCGGATCTATCTACGCTTTGGTTCCAGGGAAAAAACAGGAACATAGTACAGTTAGTAGGACTTTTGCCCCTATAAATAAAATAAAAAGTTCTCCTGATGGTAAAAAGATAGTGGTAGCTCATTCTAAGGGGGCTTCTTTAATAACGGGATATGTTATAAGTGCTTTTGATTATGATATAGATTTTTATAATTTAGTATTAGATGCAGATGGAAATATTATATATACATATCCTAATAATTATACTTGGGAGTTAATGCAAAATATTGGTTATGATGCAGGATATTTTGAGGATGATGGTTTTCACATAAATACAATAAGTAATATTAGAGACTAAATAAATGGCAATAGATACTAGAAATATGAACCCGTCTTTTAATAAGCCAGCTGAGCTGGGCGAATATGGAAGAATGGGAGGAGGACAGTGGTATTATTCTCATAATAGACCCGGTACTAAGTGGTTTGATGGGGTAAATAATGAGATTGGTTGGACTGTCGATTTTAATCTTACTGTGGATGGGGTTACAAATAGCGATATGGTTCTTAATGAAGATCCTACAAATGGAATTGGAGTATATGTAAATGATGGAACAAGAAAAGAAACTATATCCTTTTTGACTCAAGAAATAATTTTTAAAAATGCAAATAAAAGAGTGGTATATGATGCTACTTTAGAAACTGATTATAGAATTGTCGGTAAAAAAAATAATTTAGAATTATTTGAAAAAAGAGCAGATGAAGAAAATTATATTTCATTAGCTAATGTTGGTTTTACTACTTCATCTACTAATAGTGCAAATGGGTTGAAGCCAGTAGTTGTAGAAGATGACGATGGTAATTTTCATGTTATTTGGTATGATGATGGAGGAACATTGGGCCAACTGTATTATTCAAAATCAACAAGTGTAGAGCAGGCATATGGAAATGCTAAAATAACGTGGTCAGAGCCTGTTTTAATAGTAGAAGATGAATTTGTTCAATTTCCTGATATGATAATTGATAATGACGGATTTATTTATGTATCATATGAGTCTAAAATAAATAATTATTCTGCGATAGGTTTTGTATATAAAAATGATATTGGATGGAGTAGTCCTTCTTATGTGGGAATAGCCGATGGAGATGCAAAACTTCCTAAGTTGGCTTTTGATAGTAAATATAATGTTTGTGTTGTTTGGGAAGATCGTAGATTATCTCATCCAGAAGTATATTTTAATAGATTTTTAAAAGATTTACAAAAATGGGAAGATGATCGAAGATTAACAATTTCAGGATATGGTTGTTATAGACCATCAGTTTCTTCATATTTAGATGATTTGTTTATAAGCTGGACAAATAAGGAAGAAGATGAAAATTCTTCAATTCAATTATTAAAATATAATATATTAACAGGGGTAAAATCTTCTGTTGCAACAGCTTCTACAACTTATTTAAAGGCTGACCATTCTTCTGTATTGGTAAATGTAAAAGGTTTAGTTTTCGTAGTATGGCATGATATTAGAACAGGAAAATATGAAATTTATGCTGCTATCTTTTCTCCTATTCTTGATATTACAACTGCACAATTGGTTGTGACAAAAAGTAGAGGAGGGGCAAGGTATCCTGTTTTGTCAGAACAGCAACAGACAGGGGATATATATATAGTGTGGCAGGATTATAATACAAATTATACAGAATTTGTTGATCTTGATGTGGGACCTTATGATATACGTCCTTATGAGGAAGCCTATTCTCCTGGTATAAAACCAATAGAAACTGATATTTATATTGCTCTTTATGATTCATCTAATAGGGTATTCTTAAGTAGTGGAGTAGTAATTAAAGATCCTTCTGCCGAATTATCTACTCATGATGTTCGTTTGTCTTTTACCGATAGTAGATCTGCATCTTTTCCTTCTATTCCAAACTCTTTTGTCGGAGAATTGCCTATTTTATATGAAGCTAATATAGTTGACAGATCGAGTTTTCTCGATATTTCTAAGAGATTTACGCAAATAAGATGTGCTCTTTATAGTTTAAATAGAACTTCTCCAATTTTTGAAATAGATCAAGGGTTTATTCCATTTAGTGATCCATCGACTGAAAAAGAAAATAGAGATTTCTTATTAACTAGCCTTAATTTTAAGAAAGAGATAAGATTTGGAGATTTTTCCAACACACTTAATTGTCATTATGTTTTTAAAAATTTCAAATATTATTTAAAGGATGCGGTTGATCCATTTAGTTTGGTAGAATTGTCAGCAGAAAGTTTTTATTTAGATGCCTTAACTGCTCATGATGCAACGATAAGTAATTATGGTGATATCTGGATTGTTGGAACGTGTGGTATATTGTTTTATATAAGTAAGAGTGGAACGGCAGCCTTGGTGGGTCCGGGAGATAATTATGATTTAGAGGGACCTATTGGTAATATATCTTCTATCTCTTTTGATGGGCATAACTATATGTTTGTGGGTCAGAGAATGGGTTCTGGGCAACTTGGAGGAGTATATGTAAGTCCAGGACATATAGATGGTTTTGTTTCCTTATTGACAGCAGATGTAACTGCTCTTGGTTTTAATAAAGATAACGATCTTTATGTTGGGACTTCTACGGGATTACAAGTATATAGCACTTCAGGAATTGGCGGATCTTTTACAATAAGTTTGAAAGAAGTTGCTAATTCTCCTCAAGATTATGTTACCTCTATACAGGTTGATGAAAATAATGTTGTTTGGGTTGGGACTAGAAATGGGTTGTATAGGCACTACAAAGATAGATTTCTTAAATTTGGTATTTCAAATGGTTTGCCTTCTATGTGGATAAATGATATTTCTATAAGAAATACAGCTATAAGATATGTTGCAACCTCTAATGGAATAGCTAAGATGATAGGCTCAAATACAGATCAGATTATGAATGTTGAAAATAGCGAATTATGGAATAATAATGTTAAGTCTATAAAATGGCAAGAACCAAATATTTTGTGGGCGGGGACTTTATCTAAACTAAATCAAATAACTGTTGATGATATAGAAGATACTTCTACGAATTTAATATATGAGCCAAGTCTTGCTCAAATATTTAATACTGATGACTTACAGATGTATTATATTATGGAAGATGAAGATATTATAACTGAAGAGGATGTTATAGAAGTATATGTAAATGGGAATAAGGTTTCTCATGGATATAGTATTGGATATGATTCTACTTTTAATCAAAAAATTATTTCTTTTCATACTAATTTAAAAAATGATGATATGGTAATGGTTCTTGTTGCAAAAAATTTAAAATTAATGGCAGATTTTCAACAGACATCAGAAGAAAAAGCGGCTATGGGCAATAATTTAATAAGGGTTAAAGATTTATCGGTTATTGATCAATCTATATATCTTGTAACAGAGGGAGAAAATTCTGTTAAAATAAATGATAGTAATTCTCAGTTGCCTTTTGATAGGGTTCATCTTGATACGGTTGCTCCAGAGGGCACTATTGATATACCAGAGAATGCTCAAGTTGATGGAAGTATTGTTAGAGTTGATATTACAGCAGATGATGGTATAACTGGTTCAGGAGTTGAAAGCATGATTGTGTCTAATTATCCTAATTTTACTACAGATGGGAATATTCCTCAATCAGTGGTTCCATTTGCTAATAGCGTAAATCATGATCTGGGATTAGTATTAGGTCAAGCTTTAACAGATTTGAATTTTGAATCAGGGAGTGGTTCTAAAATATTTTATGCATCAGGAACAAATGAATTATTTGCAGGTTCTTCTAAGCCAGGTGCTCTTTATAGATATAATCGTTTAACAGCCTCATGGGAAAAATTAATTACATATGATGAAGAAACATTTATAGATTTTATAACTTTTTATAATAATAATATAGTTGTTAGCGTTGGAGATCCTATAGGACTTGCAAGATTATATTTATATAGTCATGTTTATGGTTCTGATGGCATTTTTCAATCTCTTTCTCTTTCTCTTTCTTCTAAAAGAACTTTTTCTGAGTCTCGAGCATTTTGTTTCCAAGAATTAAATAATAAACTTTATATAGGGACTGGTCCAGGAGAAGGGGAAGAATATACTTCAGGTGTAGGAGATAATGGAGGAAGATTATATATTTATGATGGCATTAATCTTGATGTTGTTATAAGCGATGTAGATGATCAATTATATGGGATAACAAGTGTTGATGGTAGTAATTTAATAGGATGCACAGGAGATGCAGGTTATATTATAGAATTGGATCCTATAAATGAGACATCATCTATTTTGCATAATGATATTGAACCTTTAGTTTCTATTGAATTTATTAAATACAATGATGATGATTTAATATTTACTGGAGGTATATCTGATGGTTCTATTCGTAGATCTAAGGTTGGAAGTTCTTCTTATGATGTTTCTTTTAAAACTATTCCTGGTAAAATTAGTGCATTAAAAATATTCAATGAAAATGATACTGATGTATTGTACGCTGCTGTTGGTAAAATAGTTTATTATTTATCTAGTTCTGGTAGCTGGGTATGGAGATATACACATAATGAAGATATATCTGATATATCTTTTGATCCTAATTTAGGAAATCTATATGTAATTTCTAGAACTGTAATAACTAAATTGACTCCTCTTTCTCGAACTAAAAATGTATATTTGAAATTAATTGATAGAGCGGGGAATGAAACAGTTCTTTATGACGCTAATGGAGTTATAAAAAGCACCCTAACTGATGATATAGAAATATCAGATTTAGCTAATTTTGTAAATGAAAATAAAATTTTTGAATTAACTGAAAGCGGCAAAAATGTTTTTACATTAAGAAGTAATAGTAGATTTTATTCTGGGGATAAAGTAGAAGCAGAGCAAGGAATTTATGAAAGCGAAATATTTAATGGAACAAATGATTTGGTTAAATGGGAGTATTTGAGTTGGCAGGCTACAGAGTTAAGCAATACGACTGTTCAATTATATGTTAGGATTTCAGATTCTGAAAATGATATTTTGGTAGAAGATTGGGTAGGTCCTTTTGTTAATAGTCAAGCTTCTGGAGTAGATATTGCTTATCTATCAGGGCAATTTATACAATTCAAAGCAGTTTTAACAAGTGAAGAATATAATATAAGTCCTACTCTTCATAATATAACTATTAGGGCTATTACAACAGAAGCTGTGCATTTCTTTACAACTAATTTTGTTTTACCAAGTAAAATAACAAAGGGGATACTTACTAGTCGAAAAATGCTTCCTATTTCAGCAGATGTTGTTTTTGGATTAAATACAACTAATTCTGTAGATTGGACAGATTATCAGGAGGTAGATGAGAATAGGGTTTTTAATATTGGCCAAATAGGAGAAAATATGAGGGTAGGTATTAAGTTTATAAGTCCTAGTAGAGAATCTTATGATACAACTGATTTTGGAGAATATGGACCTTATAGTTCTGGTTTATATGTTAATACAGTAGATTTTAAATATTTAAATAATGAGGGTGATACTAATAAATATCATTTTAGAATTAGTTTGTATGAAGATTATGGTTTAGAAAATCTTATTTCTACTTCATTTTCATATCGCAATCAAGAGGGATTTAATGTTGATGGAGAGGCAATCGCCACAGAGGGAGTTTCAATCGTATCGGGAGAAGAGGTAGATGTTTTATTTACTGTTCCTGGTTCGGCTAACGTGGAATGTGATACGTATTATTTTGTAAAAATAGAAGCAATTAAAAATGTTCCTAAAGGTGCGGATGAGCAATCTTTATCATATGAGTTAATTTCTAATGATAACACTTTTATAACAGGGTGTAATACTTCATTTGTTGATGTAATAGATTTTGTGTTTACTAATTGGGCTGCAGTGATAGATACTTTTAATTTTAGAATTAAGTTTTATACAGATCCAGAAAGACTAAATGAATATAAAACGGTCTTTAGCGGCAATGATTTAGCAGGTTGGTTTGTTGATGATGTAAATATGGCAGTAGGGGGAGTTCCTATAGCTCATAGTATATCAGAAAAAATTACATATAGACCTGATTTGTCAGATTTCGAGGCTAATTCAATTTATTATTTAACTATCCATGCATATGATGGTTCTTCATATATTTTACTTTCTAATTCTTATACTTTTAAGGCTAGAGATATTCAAAGTTTAGCTTATTGTGGCGGATATATGGATGTTCCAATTGTTAAGAATTTTGCAGTAATGGTAGAATTAAATGATAATGAATTTGTTACATTAAATTTATAATAAAAATAGAGAGTCATATCATTGAAAACCGGACATTATAATTTAGAAGTTTTTGGTTGGGGAGATACCTATTCAGCTAGTGCTGATAGAAGGCGTTTTAATACAATAGATAATCAATTAGCCTTTCTTTCAGATACAGTTGGAGATGGGAGAATCTATGGTTGGAGTATGTCTGAAGATGATGCAACGGATTTAGGGATAACTGTTTCTCCTGGAATGGGAATTATTAATAGAAGAGTAGCTAGATCTTTTGGAAATTTATTTTTTACTGTTCAAAATAATAGTACTAATTATATTTATATGAAGGCTTTAATTGGGGAAAATGGAGGGGTTAGTTATTTTTCCAATATAACAGGAATAACTCATACTGATTTAGTTCCTCCATCTCGTCCTACTGGTTTGAAACAGGTTAATTCATTAATTTCTTATAATCAAGTGGGATTTACATGGGACGAGAATGATGAAATAGATTTTAGTTATTATATAATTAGAAGAACAGATGATTCTGTTTACATTGGTTACAAAAATATAGCTGAAACTATTGCAATCGCTTTTACTGATACAGGTTTAATACAGGATACAGAATATGAGTATGAAGTAATAGCAGTTGATTTAAGCGGCAATTTGAGTGATGGTGCTATAATAACAATTAGTACAGCTCAAGATAATAGGATCCCATCTAATCCATTATTCGTTCAAACTTTTGCTGGAGATGAGACAGTACAAGTAATTTGGGATCATTCTTCTTCTGATAATGTTGAAAGTTATCGAGTTCAAATAAAACAAACCTTAGATCCTCTTGATATTGTTAAGGATATTGTTGTTGCAGCTAATTCTTCTACTGGTTTCAATTCTACATCTACTTTTTTTAGTGATTTGTCCAATGGAACTACATATCAAGCTATTGTTTATACTATAAATGTTAATGGCTATACTTCTGATGGGGTTTTTACTATTTTTAAGCCCAGTGCTTATACAGGTCCAGCAGAAGTCACTATTACAGATTCAGATATTGAGATAGTTAGGAGTACTTTTGAAAATGTTGGGTTAGAAACAAATCTTTCTTGGATTTATGAAGTAGATCCTTATAAGCCTTTTCCAGAAAAGTTCAAAATTACTTTTTTGGAAAATGGAGTTAGATCTTCTGAAGATGTTATTCGTTTAGAATCAGAGATTGGAGAGGTTTGTTCTGATGCAACAGTAGAATATTGTTATTCAACAAATATAAAATTCATTCCTTTTAAAAATGATAGCGGCGATATTTATTATGAGTCTCTTAAAGAATATACTCCTTATCTTATAAAAATACAGACAGAAGATGAAGATGGAAATATAAGTAACGGAGTGGTAATTAGGGTAAATAGAACACCTACATATCAAGTTCTGCCAGCGGTTTCAAATGTTGTAATTGAAAGGAAGATAAATGATGATGTTTATGTAAGCTGGGATAATCCCCCTCTTCTTTATTTTAATTATAATAGGGTAACTTGTACAATAACGGATTTGACTCAATTTGCTGAAGAGGATGAGGTTTATCTTGATGATGTAAATATTGGTAAGGCGAATAGTTTTGTAGTGCCTAATATTTATTTTGATGTAAATAAAAGATATAATATTAAGATAACTACTGTTGATGTTTTTGATATAGATGGAATTGAATATAATATTTCTAAAAATTTTACAGAAGCAGATATAGAGAATGCTTCTACCCCTCGATCGCCAATCGATATTAACTTGGATGGGAATAATGGATCTGTTCTTATCATATGGAAACCAAGTCCTTCTCAGGATATAGAGTATTATAATATCTATCGAGCAGAAAAAGCTGAATATTTAACAAATGCTGAATTCTCTCTTTTGATACAGATTCCTAGTAGTTTAGTTTCTTATACGGATTATGAAGTTATTAATGGTATTACATATGAATATATAATAACATCTGTTAATAAATATGGATATGAGTCGGAATCTCTTAGTGACAATCCTTTTTTACTGTCTTCTTTATTTACAACTCCATCGAGTCCAAATACCATGATACCTCCAGAGAACATAGTTGTGTCTCAGGTTGGGAGTAATAGTGCTAAAATAGAGTGGATACCTACTGATGGACAAGCAGATGGTTATGAGATTTATAGGTCAATAGGTGATAAGTATAGCTTCGAGTCTATAGGTTATGTAGATCCTACAGAATCTTTGTATGTTGATACGGATATCTTATTAAAAGATAGCACCACTTATTATTATATGGTAAGAAAATTTGTAAATGAAGTAGAAATTTTTTCTACTGCTTCAACAGTAACATTATCTAATTCAATTATTTTAGGAACAGTGATTGTTTCTAATAGAAATATAACAATTGATGAAACTCTTGCAGTAGAATTATTAAATCTAGAGGATCCAATGAGAGAATTAACTCGTGATGCTTTATTGGTAGATAGGCATCTCAAAACAGATTTTATAGATAGAAGAATAGAATTAAGATCTAGTGCATCGGCAATTGATTGGACAACAAATAATTTTCAAGTTTATAAAACAGATAAAGACATAAGGGGAGCTACAGAATATATAGTTAGAATATCAGGAACAATAGATGAAAATTATTTTGTAGGAAATACTGGAGTAACAGATGTTGTTGCCTTAAGACAGGCTCAAAGTGGTATTTCTCCGATAGTTTATGAAGTTGATTCTGAAAATGGGGTTTTGACATTTACTGGTCCTCTTTATACGGAGTGTGTTGAGGTGGTCGATCCTTTAAATCTAGATGCAGAGCCAACTTGTCCAAAAGTTCCCTATTCTACAGAACCTGTTATTTCTTTGGAAATGGTAAATATATCTGAAGTTGATGGGATTTTACCTGCTGATAAGGTAGAGAACTTAAGTGCTACACAGATGGCCAGCGGTCAAATTACAACAGAGCAAATGCCGGTTGTAAAGCATGAAGGAAGAATCGATGAAGATCTTATTCCTATGAAGTTACCTATGGGAACGATAGATAATGTTGTTTATAGTCTTGCTAATGTTTATGAAGAAGAAAGTAGAAATAAGATGGGGGAGGGAGTTACTTTTTATGATATAATAAGACTTGTCGGAGATACCGAATTGCTTGCCGCTACTAGTAGCGGAATCTGGTATAGTGGGAATAACGGTAATGATTGGGAAAAAAAGAAAATTTTTACAGAAGCAGTTTACAAATTATTTAGATCATCTGATGATAGATATTTTGCTTTAACTAATTATGGAGTTTATTTGAATACAGGTTCAGGTTATGGTACCTGGGAAGAGATGGGGGGCTTATCTTCTGTTAAGATTATTAGAGATGTTGTAGAAGATGTAAATGGGGACATTTTCATATCAACAGATTTAGGAGTGTATAGATTAAATGAATTTAAACCTTATTTAAAAGATACGTGGGAGCAATTGTCTATATTTGGAGTCAGAAGCACAGAGGCTTATGGAATGTTGTATGATGCAGATTCCAATCCTTCATTTGAGTCTGAAGGAAAAATAATAGTTGGTAATGAATTGGGGCTATTAGAATCTATTGATGGGGGGAATAGTTGGAATTATACCCCTAAATTTGCAGACACAGCAAGCGTTAAGAGTTTTGTAAAAAAAAGCAATTATATATTTGCCTTAACGAATGACGCGGTGTATAGACAAGGTCCAGAAAGACTAAATTTTGTTAAAATAGTTGAACTTGATGTTGGTTTAGCTAGAAAAATATATATTTTTAATGATAAAATATATATAATAACTGATAAGGGTCCATTTGTCTCGAATGGAGGTATATATGATAAAATTTCCTCTGAAAATGATTATATTGAGTTTGTTTCAACCTGGGCTTCAATTGGAATTAGAGATACCATACCAGTTGTTACTTCTTTAAATAAAATTGAAGATGATTTTTTTATAGGTAGCGATAAAAGGTTATATATTTTTGATTGGAAGGAAAAGTTATGGTTGCAATATGAACAACGAGAACTTGTTGTTCCTACTATTTACGTTAATGGAGTTGTCCAGGTCATAGGCTTCTATTATAATAATGGAGGAACCTCTCAAAATATTAGTTTTGATGAAAGGTTGCCAATTGATACAGAAGTAGAGATAGCTAACAGGTATGATATTTATCATGTTGAATATGGAGGTTGGTCCGAAAATAAATATGATTCAAAATTTATTGTTAAGGTTAATGATTCTATTCTTGGGGAATCTCCAGATAACATACAATTAGATTTAACTCAATTTTCTGCATTTGTATTTCCTTTTTATACTGATATCAATGCTCATAAGGAAAAGGCAGATTTATATAAAAGTCAAGTAGAATTAGATATAGATATTTTAACTGGTTTGGAGCCTCCAACTGGAACTGCTTTAGTAGATTTAATAACTAGTATTTATAATAATCTAGAGCGTTTTTTATCACAATTGTATACTGAGGCTAGGATATCTATTGTAGATGGAAAAGAAGTTCCTGTAATTTTACCTAAAATAAATATCGAGACGGTTGTTAAAGATTCTTTAGTATCTTCTTCGGGGGAGGTTATTGTTGAAGAAGCAAATGTAGGGGCAACAGTTAATGCTGTTACTGGTATTTTTATTTTTGATAATTCATTTGATAAATATGACAGGTTAAGAATTGATATATATGACTGTTTGGTTAAAAATATAGGAGGACTTACTCATAGAGAAGTAGAAGATAGTATGGAGCAGATAAATTCAGGTTTGCCTTCTTCTTTATCTCAGGTTCAACAAATTAATATTGATAAATTAAATATATTTACAGAAAGAACCTGGCCGGGAGAGCAGGCAGAATTAAGTCCAGCTTATCAATCAGAATCTATTGTTCCTGTTGCTGGTGCTTGGTATGATACTTTAAATTCAACTATAAATTATAATGAAGAGGTTTATGAGAAAAATGTTTCTTTTTCTATTTTATATCCAAGCGATGTTCTTTTTATTGAAGAGAAGCAGAAAGTTCTTGTTGGAGGAAGAAATGGAGTATTGTCAATTAAGGTAGATAATTTAGAAATATCAGAAGTTGATGTTGCAGATTTTACGAATCAGATGGTTAAACAAATATACCAGAGAGATAATTATGTTTATATTATTACAGATAAGAATATTTATGAATCTACTAATTATGGTTTAAATTGGAGTTTGTTTAATAGGTTAGGATTACCTAATATTTTATGTCGTATAGGTTTTGTGGCTAATAATATGGTAATAGGAGCAGAAGATGGTCTTTATTATAAATCTTCTTCTCAGATGGATTGGGCAAAAGCTAGGGATTCTTCTGTTCCTGTTGAGGTTATTTCAGATCCCGATCTGTTATTTGCGGTTATTGATGGAAGTATTCATATTACGGGAGATGGTTATAATTATACTGATTTAGGAATAGGTTCGGATTTAAATATTAGTGTAATGAAAAGATTTAAATCTGCTTTTTATGTGGCAACAGATATAGGGCTTTATACTGATAGTGCTTCTTTTTATGGACAAGATCCGAAATTATATTTAATAGATGTCGAAGAAAATTCAGCACAATCAGGTCCGTTATCTATTAATGATTTATATTCAAATAGTAATAATTTACTTATAGGAATAAGTAATGGTTCTTATTATTTAATGGAAGGTGGAGAATTTAATTTTAAAGAATTTACAAGATTAGATGCTATTCACCAGGTTTTAATTGTTAATAATAATATTTGGCTTTTTGGATACGATTTATTAGAAATACCTGATACAGATTATCCGATTCGACTTTCGACTGGGGTTCCTTTATAAGAGAAATTTAGATTATGGCTTATGTTTATAAAAAGAAATTAAAATATTTTCCTGTAGAAATAGAGGTATGGGGGAATATTTATGGACCGACACATGGATATTCTGTTGCTGTTGATGGGTATTATTGTGTGATTGGGACATCAACTACTAATTCTTGGTATATTTATAAAAAAGGTGTAAATGGAGATTGGAATCCGTTAAAAGGAGTAAGCCATTTGGCGGGGGACGGGTCTTCTCTTGATATTTGTAAAGATGTTTCTGTATTTGGTTTACGTAATTATAATGCTGGTATAGGTAGGGTTGTATTTTTTGATAAAGATTTAGGAGGAGTTGATAATTGGGGAGAAACAGTAGCAATAGGGGATGGTGGATGTAATGTGGGGGATTATTTTGGATATTCTGTTGCTACAAATGGGACATATGCAGTTGGGGGTGCTCCTGGGGTAGATGAAAGTAAGGGGGTGGTAATATTCTATGAAAAAGCTATAGGACTTGGAAATTGGGTGCGTGCTGATTCTATCGGAATAAATGGAAGAATAACTCCAGATTCTGATCAGACTAGCGGGGATTATTTTGGATGTTCTTGCTCTATGGATGGAGATTATTTGGTAGTAGGTTCTAAAAATGAAGATGGGAAAAAAGGAGCTGCTTATATCTTTTATAAAGATGAAAATGGAGAAAACAAGTGGGGGCAACAACAAAGAATAATATCTTCAGATAGAAAAGAAAAAGATTTATTTGGGTATTCAGTTTCTATTTCAGGAGATTATCTTGTTATTGGTGCAAGAGGTAAAGAAAGAGATGATGAAAGGGGGGCTGGAGCAGCTTATATTTTTCAACGTTCTGTAGATACCTGGTATGAGATAGAAAAACTTGTTAGTCCTCTTATAGAAAATAAATTTAATTATTATTTTGGCAATTCGGTTAATATTGATGGAGATCTTGTTGTAATTGGATCTCCAGGAGCAAAAGAAAATATGGGAGTTGCAGATATATATTCTAAAGAAAAAAATTGGGAACATTTACAAGAATTATCTCCTTTTGATGGGACAACCGGAGATGAGGGACAATTTGGATATTCTGTAGCTTTATCAGGATCATTTTGTATAGCTGGTTCTCCTTTTGGAGGTAGAAATCCTTCTTTTGAAGATGAAGGTTTTGGGTATATGTTTGAAGAAACTTTGCCGGTTTTAAGATTAGCTCAAGAATTTAATGTAGGAGGAGAATATATTCCCTCGAAGGCTTCTGTTTATTTAAAAAGAATAGGGAAGAATATAAGTGATTTTTGGACATTATATGATAATGAAAAAAATGTAATTGATGCTACTAATTTTTCTTCAATTACTCAAAAATCAAATAAGGTTATTTTTGATGATACTATAGGTAATTTTACGGGTAATGGATATATGATTTTAAGTCCTAGAGATGAATTGGAAATAGTAAAAAATAGGGATGAAGATTTTAGCATAATTAATTTTCCTATTAAATCTGAAAATGTAAATAGATTTAGATTATTAATAAGGGGGTTGGTCTCTAGCCCTGATCCATCAGGGGAATTAAAATTTAAGGTAGATATTTTGTTAGATGGAGTGGTAATTGATGAAATAAAAAAAGATATATTATATAATGAGTGGAATTGGTTTGATTCTATTCTTACAATGCCAGATCAAAATGAACATATTTTAGGAATAAGGTTAAAAGAAAAATCAAATGCAATTGATAAGATATATCTAGATACAGATGATAGTGTTGTGGGAGATATTTATTTTGAAGGACCAGCCTATTCTACTTCTCCTTATGTGACTGTTCATTTGAAAATACATGATTCAGATGGAACATATCCTACTGAACCTTTATTAATTTATGATTATAAGACTACTATGGGTGAAATTAGAAATGATGATTGGTATAATTTTAATATCAATCTTTTAGACAGTAGATTAGATAATCCTTCTGCTTTTATTGATGAGTGTTTTATAGTAATGTCTACTACTGGTGGAGGAAATGAAAATTTTGTTATATGGGAAATGGTGGATGGAGATGAGTATATTCCACTTAGTTCGGCTATTAAGATTTAAAGCATTATGCCAATATTAGATTTAAAACAATTAGATTATTATAAAGCCATTGCCGGAGAATCGTCTCTGCAAAGTGGACAATGGTATGTTAACTATGGTAAAAGACATGCTTTTTCTGTTTCTAGCGATTTTGATACTGTTAATGTCCCAGAAAATAAAATTGTTGTATCTCCAGTGGATAGAATAATTTCTCTGATTAATAAATTTTCAGATAAATTAAATATTTCTTTAGAAAATACAAGAATCGTTGACAATGAAGATGGTACAGAATCTGTTGAACTAGTGTTGGGAGATAGGGTTGTTACAATTATAATTGACGAAAGCGGGAGTATGACATGGAATGATAATAATAATCATAGACATGATATAGCAGAGGAGTTATTAGAAAAAATAAATGATAATTATCCTGGCTTTGTAACATATAATTTAATTAAATATGGGTCAATGTATGTTAATGTGGTTTTCTTTGCTTTGCTTGACGTTAGCAACGAAGAGATTAATGATGTTAATTCGTTAGCAGCTATGTATTTTGCAGATGATGAATCTAATTTCGTAGGAGTTAGGGTTGTGCGAAATGAAGATCATTATCCTACTTCTTATGTTGATGGAGAGATTTTAGAAGAAGGCTATATTAGTAGTATTTTTTCTGAAGGATTAGAAATAAATAAGACATATTATTATACTATTTATACTTATGATCAGAATTTTAAATTCAGTGAGGGAGTTAGTATAAAAGTAGTTCCTCGAAATAATATTTTACCTAGAGGAATTTCTATTTTTAATACATGGGTAGACGCTCTTGAATCTGGTAAAGGAAATGTTTTTATCGGTAGTGGAGTTTCTAAAGATTCTGATGTTGTTGGTTTGTGGCATTTTGATGAGAGAAAAGAATCTAGGTTATATGATTTTAGTGCTTCTCAAGCAGATTTAGAATTTAATAAAGAACCTACATGGTTGGGCATAGATTTTGTTCCAGCAGGGGAAAGTGGGGTTTGGTTTAATAAAGAAAATACTGTAGCTACTTATGAAGATACTCTTGGTAAATTAGCCTTTACATTCCCAAAAAGTGGGGAAACCACTAATGAAATAAGCATAATGATGTGGATTTATCCTCATAGTCTTGATGCTGGAGTTCGATATCCACTTGTTGTTAGAGAGAATGGATCTGATCTTAATTATTATCTTTCTATTTTGGGGGATGGATTAGAATTTAATAATGGAGGTAGTAAATATTATATTAATAATATTTTGATAGCTAATACTTGGCAGCATGTAGCACTTACTTATGATTCGGTTCTTCGAGAAGTTAAGGTTTATATTAATTCTATTTTAATGGAAGATCCTTCAAATATTTTATCTCCTGCGAATTTGGCATCTGCAACTGTTACAGATATGATCTTTCAAGTAGGGGGAGATAGATCCGCTGCTGGTTGGAAACCTTATTTCGGCAAAATAACAGAATTAAGTATACATAGTAAGGTTAGAGATCAATTTTATATACAATCTCAGGTTCAACAAAAAACAAAAGTAGATATTGATGTTGAGGGTGAAGATGACCCAGAAACTTATTATACCGGAATATCGGGAGATAATGGGGATAGAATAATTATTCTTAATTATGAAGTTCCTGAAGATTACAATTTTATAGGAGGGGAGATATTAATAATTAGGAATGAAAAACATATTCCTAATTGGGAAGAAGATGGAGATATTATAAAGCGGCATTCTCCTGTAGAACCTGGCCGCTATTATATAACAGATGTTTATGATTTTACACATGATGAAAGTTATTATTACAAAATTTATTCTAAAAATACATTAGGAAATGTTAGTTATTTTTCTGATTCTACTTCTTTACAGATTGATGTTTCTGCTTCTCCTGATACATATCTTCCTGCACTAAATGGAAATCTTGTAGGTCCTTCTGCACCTAGTACAGGGGATATTATTACCCCTGGTAATAAAAAATCTTTTTTAAGATGGAAGACAAATGGTTCTCTTGATTCAAGGATTACTAGAGTTAGAGTGTATTATTCTCAAGTTGATTATCCTACTACTTTTAATAGGGTATCTAATGAATTAGTTTTTTCAGGTTTAATAACAGATGAGAAATTCGTTCATCGAGAAGTTCCTAATAACACAAGATTATATTATACGATTGTTAATGTAGATAAGTATGGAAGATATTCTTCAAGTGTAATAAATACTAGTGTTATTTGTAGCTCAGATGCTGATGAAAGTATTATGCCAATAATGGATGTAGAAGGATTGTATTATGAGCAGGTAAATGATCAGGCTGTAAGTGTTAGTTGGGATTTGCCTGTTAAGCATCCAGAAAATATAGATGCATATTTTGATCAAACTGTTTATTTGTATGCTGCCATTTCTGATGACCTAGGACAGCCTGTTCCTGAAGAAACTCTTATAAGACTGGTTATAAAACCATCTATAAAAAAAGAGACAGGAATAGATGATGTTTTCACTACGGGAGAACCTATTACTTTTGTTGATTCTGAAGCTTATGATTTTGTGGTTTCGAGTATTTCAAATGGCATAATAAGAGCTACTTTAAAGATGTCTTCTAGTGCTAGTATAATGTCTCAAATAAAGGAGGCAACTTTTGAAATACAGGTTAAATCATATATACCCAAAAATGATAGTGATTCTGATCCAGGATCGTCTGTTCCTGATGCCTCAAGTGTTGATTCATCTGGAGTGCTTGGAAAATATATAGAAATTATAGAAGAATTAACAGGGGGAAGTACCCCGGCACCGGATGTTTCTGACAATATTTTTGAATATATATCAATGCCTATAATTGTAACATTCACTAATCCTTGGGAAATAGAATTAGTAAGTAGGGATGATCAATATGTTTATGAGAAATGTTATTATTATGAAACAGATCCCATTGCTAATAAGGAAAATTTAAAAGAAGATACTAAGGCGTTTAATGGGGTGTACATGAAATCGTCTACTCCATTTATGGCAAGAGCTAAACTTAGATATAAAGGAGAGTCTATATCATCAGGAAGTATTAATTTTGCCGTGTGGGATGCCGATATGAATTTGTGTACATGTGCGGGACAAGAAGAAGAGAAATGTGATTATGTTGGAAATAAAATACAAAGAAGTCAATCTGTTCTTCTTGTTGATGAAGTTCTTCCTGTGGTTTCAGGGACAGAAGATCAAGAGACAGAAGAGGGAACTATTCAAGTGCCTATTTCTTATGTAGATATCCCTGTGCCTGCTCCTGATTCTCCTCAAGCAGTTCTTTTGTTTGCGAAAGGTTTTCATGCTGGGTTCTCTAGTTTAAAACAATTATATATTGTTTTTTCAAGTATATTAAAAATAGATATAAATGTAAATGCTCCCCGAACAAATAATTCTGATATAGCAGAGCAACAGTCTGTAGCTTATATTATTGATCCAGATCATCCTTATGACTTGTCTTTTAATTCTTATCCTATTGATGATTCAATTGTGCAATGGGGTATTACACCCAGATATAGAGAAAAATTTCTTAGTTTATTTGTAATTGAGCAATTAGATCTTATAAGGAGAGAATTATATTCTTTAGATAATGTGCCGTTATCAAATGGGATTTATTCATATACAAGAAGCGGAACATCTAGAAATGTTTTTATAGGACCAATACCTGGAGAAAATGCTTTTATAATAGAGACACATGAAGTTTCTGCCACAATTGTGTATGACGGATTAACTGCCGTAGCTAGAAATGAAATGCTTATAGCTCATCAAAGTCAAGAACTTGAAATGTTTGGTGCTAGATTTTTAATGGAAATGGAGCATAATTATAAATTCTCATATTCTAATAAATTATGGATGGACGGAGAAGATTATGTTAAGCTTTATATAAGTAGAAATCCTGCTATTGCTGTAGATAGGACTGATGGGGGATCTTTTAGAACAGCTGATGTTTTTAGGGAATGTGCAGAAGATGAAGGTGCTCCTTTGTTGGAATTAAGTTCTTTTGGACAAGTTGTTAAAATTGATAGTGGTAGTGATAGTGTAGAAATAATACATGGAGAAGTAATAGAAATTATAGATCCTTATACAGGTAATATGGAATTACAGATTGGGAAAGAAGGATTTATTGAGAAGAGAGAAGCTTTTGTTCAATTAAATGATGAGTCGGTATCTGATATTACAACTGTTTATATAAGAGCGAATGGCTTTTGTCCTAATTGTAATTGTCTTCCAGATCCTGAATGTCTCACAGCATCAGTATTAGGACCTACTCCAATTAATTGTTCTCATCTTGGATTAACGATATGTTCTCTGCCGGGTGGTAGTATTTTCTTAAGGGGAACAACTACTTTGTTTGTAAATGGAGAACCTTTAGAATTAAGAGGAGGAGGAGATATGTATGATGGTATTCCTCCTTGTCCCATTTGCTTTAGAGAGCCATTACTTATAAGAACAATTTGGACTAAAATTGATGGAATAGAAAATGAAGAAGTTGAATTAAGTTATTTAAATTATGATTCAGTTGTTGATGTTAGAGTAGAGGTTTCTTTTGCAGGAGAATCAGTTCCTGAAGGCACTCCCGTTTATATTAATATAGAGAGTTTCGGAGGTGTAATTGGAGAGGCAAAGCTATTTCAAGCATCATCTAATGTCGTTTTTACAGAAATAGGGGAGGATGGGCGTAGTTATGCAGATATCAGAATTTTTGCTAATAGATTTACTGCGGAAAGAATTGAAGAAAAGCTTGAAATTTATACAATTTATGATAAACTTGATAAGGTAGAAAGAAAGCAAAGCGTTTTCTATCAATTAGCAACAATACCTCGAGAAGAGGGGGAGATAACTTCTTCATCTTCGGGAGAAATAGCAGCTATAGAAAATTCAGTTTATTCTAGAACTGCTGAAAGATATAATATTGTTACAAATCAATGGGATACTGTTTCGAGCATGGAAAATGCTAGGGGAGATTCTTTTGTCGGAACAGTTGATAATAAAATATATGTTATGGGAGGGATGAGAAGTAATTCAAAAGATATAAGATCTATTTCTTCTGTAAATGAAAGATATAATATGTCTTTAGATGTATGGCATACGTTAGAACCTATGCCAACTCCTAGATATGGAGGAATGACGGTTGTATCTGGAGATAATATATATACTATTGGAGGAATTAAGGTCGGTCCTGATAATAATTTTGAGGTAAGTAGAGATGTTGAAGTATATAATGTTTTAACTGATATTTGGTTAACGTTACCTAGTATGCCTGAAAATTATGGAATAGCTTTTGGCACTGCACAGTATATAGAAGTTTCTGACGGAAGCAATATAGATGATTATATCTATATTTTATGTGGAATTAATTCTATTTATACATATTCTGATAGGGTGCAAATTAATACATATAATGATATGGTTTTACGTTATTCTATAACAGGGGAAGAATGGGAATTTTCTAAGGTATCTCCGAATGACGAGGGGTTAATTAAATATCAAAGAGAATCTCCTTTATCAATTATTAGAGATAATGAAGAAATAATTATTTTTAATGGTGCTTGGCCATATAGTAAAGAATTATTCATTTATCCTCTATCTGAAGTTATTTCTGTAAGTTTGAATGTAAAAATGGAAGAGTATATAGAATTGAATGATGCAACAAAATATTTTGATAATCTTCCTGTTTCAAAATATTATTCTGGAATTGTTGAATATACTGTTAGTGCTCTAGATCCTTCAATAGAGAATAGAGAATATTTTGTTATGGGAGGTAAGTTAGACGAAAAGGTAGGTAATGAAATAAGTCCTATTCCTTTGGATATTGTAGAGACTATAGATGTTAATACAGATGTTTTTTCTTATGAGAATAGCCTTGATGTGTATGATAATCCAAGTAAGCCAATGCTTGTCTCGATGCTAACGGCAAAATATGGGCATGGACTGGCATTTGGTTATGGTGTAGATGGATCAACAGAATCTCCTTTTGTATATGTTTTAGGAGGCTATATAAGCGGTTTGGAAGAAAATTCTGTTATTATAAATTGGGAAAATTTGATAAATTCAGAAACAGGTTTACAAAAAGAAGTTAGATGTAGATTGGATGGAAGGCAATCAGTAACATTGCCAATTAGTATAAAACACAATGGAAGATATATAGATGAAGATGTAAATATTATAGTAAGAGGTTTCTTGAAGTTTGATGAATCTAGAGAAGAGGCACCTGGTTCGGAAACCGAAAATTATCTAACAAATAAAACTGTGGTCTATCCTGTTTTATTTACAACAGATGAAATTGTTGTTAGAAATGGTCGAGCAACATTGACTCTTTTACCGAGATCTGAAGATATAATGCAGGATACAGAATCAGTTCAAAGAAGGGCAGAAAATTATTCTTTGATTACAGATGAAGAAGTTGAAGAAGGTTTTATAAGAGAAGATGAGGCTATCTCAGAAAGATATTCAGAAGATGTAACTGTTATTCAAATAGAAACGGGAGAAATCAGAGAGCCATATAAAATTTCTGTTGAGGTTACGATAGTTGATAAAGTCCTTCAAGGGCAAACAGTAGATAGAGGAGTGGTGAGTCCAGAAACAACTTATGACGATATAGGTTCTCGAGATATCACTCAACAGGCAAGTAATCTTATTGTTGATTATTATAGTGATATAGATTGGATTCCATCTATTGATTCTTTACTTGAATCTAATAATGGAAATATATCAGATGCGATAAAAGAATTAAGAGATTTAAAGAATTCTGTGGCTTTTGGTGCATCTACAATTTATGATGCTATTGTTACTGGGGCGGATATGCTTTCAGATAACACAATTGATGAAAAAAGAAAATTAATATATCTTTTGACAGATAATGATGCTAATTTATCTATAAATTCAGTTGATGATGCTATTCGTCATGTTAATGAAATAGATGGAGATAAAAAAGTACCTCTTATCTCTGGTAATCTAGCTATAGTAAAACCGATCACTTTGTCTGTTAGGGCTAACATTAGCGATACAGAGAGCTTAAATAAGATGGCTTTTTGGACAGGAGGTCAAAGTATTACATTAGTAAGCGAAGATTATTTAGATGATGTAGTGACAACTTTTTATTCAGAAGCAGTTGGAGCTTTGGGTTATGGAACATTTGAATTTACTGCTGATTTAGGAGAGTTGGTTTCTTTAGAAAGTATAATAGCTACTTTTGATATTCCCGATAGTAGATCAAATGGTACTTGGACTGTTTCTTTTAGCGATGATGGTTATAAATTTATACCAATGAATAAGACATATTCTTCAGATGGTTCTTCAGTTCCGTTTACAGATAAATATGTTAGGTATATCAAATTCAATGTTATTCTGTTGACAGGATTTAGTGAGTTGCCTGTTGACGAATATAATTATGTTGTTCCTCCTGCTCTAATTTCTATAGAAATAACATATAATCGATCAAAGAAAGTTTATCTTTACTTAAATTCTAAAGATCAAAATACTGCTCCTTCTCAAATGACAGTATCAGTTAATGCTAATGATATTGATTCAGATCAAATAAAGGCAGGGTTATCTAAATCAGATTCTCATAATTGGCAAGATTTTCAGAGTGTTTCTCAACCTTCTGTAGATCAGAATGGGAAAATATTTGTGCCAATAAGATTTAGAGATGATGTTAATGCAGTCGAAAAAGAACCATTAATTAAAATAGATAGATTTGCTTTAAGAGCTTTTTATGGATCTTGGGATCTTGATTCATCAGTAGTGGTTTACAAAAATGATGAAATTTTATCTAGTAGTAAATATAAATTATATCCAAGAGAAGGTTTGGTAATATTGTCTTCTGTCTTACCATCTACCTATACGGAGAAAGATTATACAATAAGTATTCTTAATGCTAATAGATATAAATTAGGTTTAGAAATTGTTAATAAGTCTTCAACAGATCAACTTGAGATTTATGGAATAGGTTATTTGTATACAACAAGTGATAAATTAGTACCTCCAATATCTAAAGAGCCACCTGAAGCTCAAGATGTTGTGCTTACCCCTGATATAGCTAATTTATATAATCCAATAGAGATTGCTTATACTTATTTTGATATTAATTATGATATAGAAGATATAGGTAAGAGGCAAATACGTTGGTATATAAATGAAACTTATATAGAGTATCTTAATGATCTTACAAAATGGAATGATATCAGTAATGTTGAAGATCCTCTTTATTCTCATGCTTTTTCTTTTACTTCATCTGATTTAAATGCAGGAGAAACTATTCTTGATAGAGCAAGATTAAATAGAGAATCAATATTGAAAGTTGGAGATACAGTAAGGTGCACTGTAAGAGTAAGTGATGGAGACCTTTATAGCTCTTTAACAGATTCTAATATTATTAGAGTTTTAGAGTCTCAGCCGGTTGCTACTCAAGTAACCGTAGTTGGGATAAATTATGATAATTCAGAAACTAGTAGACTTTCTGCTGGTATAACTGCAAAAGTTAAATTTGATTTTTATTCGGATACAGGAGTTAATAATTCGGAAATAATATGGTGGGTAAATGGAGAGATATTTAAGAGAGGTAGATTGGGAGAACTTAATGAAGCGGAAATTCCTTATGAGACCATTGTTCCTGGGGAACTGGGGCTGGAAACCACTCAAAATTTAGGTTTAAAAATGGGTAATGAGGTGTATGTGCAGGTAGCACCACAATCAACGACAGTGGGAGATATAGTAACGAGTGAAATAAAAGTTGTTAATAATACTTTGCCAACAGCTAACAATGTAATTATTAATCCTACCCAGGTAAATAAAAATCAGGACCTAGTTTTAACTTGGGATTTTTATGATTTTGAGATGCAGGCTTTAACTGATAACGATAGCAGTTTTCAGTCCAATAAGACCTCAGTGAAATGGTATAGAAAGTCACCAGGTTCAATAGAATGGGTACTCGTTCATGATAGTTCTGATTCTTTACTGGAGGATTTTGTGTTGCCAGGATATGAAAATAAAATTAATAATTCTAAAAGCAGAGATCAGCAAGGGGTTTCAATTTTAAGTTCAACGGCTACTAGAGTCGGTGAAATGTGGCGTTGCGAAATAATTCCGAACGACAGTATTGATGATGGGCCTACTCAAAGTAGCTTAATCGTTACCATCACTAGTGCAAGCAATTAATTATTATCTATTTTTATTTTTAATTCTTTAATAGATTTTTCTTTATCTTCATCATATTTTATTCTATGAAGAATAATATTATTTTCTTTACAAAATTCTTTATCTAATTTATCTTTTATTTGTGTATTTTTAAATATTTTTTGTGCCTTTTCTATATTCATGCCTCCAAATTGAACTGGCTTAAAATGTTGTTCTCCATCATATTCAACCATTATTTTTATATTTTGTTTTTCTATCCAAAAATCACAATATCTTCTATGATTATATTTTTTATACCTATCCCATATTTTCTTATTATATTTTATATTCCAATTTTTAAAATGTTTTAATAAAATGTTTTTTACTTTAGCTTCATTTTTTTTAAAACAATAGGGGCATCCTTTGCCCCTCGACCTGCTTTTTATAGTTGTTTCCCATTTGTGTAATTTATTTGTAGAACATATCCACCAAGCTTTTTTGTTGGTTCCTGGAGTTACATTTTTAGGAGTTATTTTTTTATTTTTAATAGAATCCCATTCTTTTGCTATTTTGGGGAATTTAGTTGATAGACAATTGTTTTTATAAACTTTTTGATTACAACAATAAGGGCAATTTCTATTTAATGTTGTTCTGTTAGAAATTACAGATTTCCATTCATGTTTTTTAGAACATTTCCACCAAGCTTTTTTATTACTTTTTGGCATTATATTTTTAGGAGTTATTTTCCCATTTTTGGTAGAATGCCACTCTCTAGATAATTCAGGATAAAGAGTTTCTAGACAATTTTCTTTACAAACTTTTTGCCTTGCACAGCAGGGACAACCTGTTTTATTTTTATTTGTTCTATTGTATATTACGGATTTCCACTCGTGTTTTTTTTCACAAATCCACCAAACTTTTCTACCGCTTCTTGATGTTACATCTTTAGGAGTTAATTTCCCATTTTTAGTAGGATGCCACTTCTTAGCTATTTCAGGGAATTTAGTAGCTAAACAATTATCAATGCAGACTTTTTTATAAGTGCTAGAGCAGTAGGGGCAATTGGTTTTTCTTTTTGTTCTATGATATATAGTAGCTTTCCATTCATGCTTTTTGTTACACTTCCACCAAGCCTTCTTTCCGCTACCACAGGTTAATTTCCTAGGATCTAGTTCTAATTCTTTATTCTTTTCCCAGTCCCATTCTTTCATCAATTCTTTATAAGTTTGATAAATTGTTTTTTTATTTTTCAATGTTGTTTTCTTTTTCATTAAAATATTCCTTATATACACTTGCCACAATAAGATCATTATAAGTTATATTAATCTTTTCCTTATAAGATCTTTCTCTAGCAATATTTTTTAATTTTTCTATTCTTTTTCTATCTATTCTAATGACTACATTAACATTATCTTTTTTCATAGTTTTCTCCAAAAATTAATTAATTATTTAACTATATAATTAATCGACATATTTTGGATTTTTACATGATTTTTATCTCCTTTAATTCATCTATCCATATAGCAACATAATCTCCATTAAACCAAAATATAAAATCCTTATCAGGTATTCCTATAGGAGCATCTGAATAATTATTAAAAAATGTAGCAGCTATTTTTAGAGACTTATCATAAGCAGTATCTCTATTGTTTGCTTCTAAAAAGATTTCATGAGATCCTTCATATCCAATACAGTCCCTTTTCTCATTTAATTTTAATCTAAAAATCTTCATAATGTTTCTCCTTTATAGAATTATAGAATTATATGATTATCTACTTATATAATTCTATAATCACATAAGAACTCCTTCTTTTATTTTAAAAAATTAAAGAAATTTTTATATTTTGCCGATAAAAAGATAAGAAAGATAAATTATTATATTTAATAAGAAAGGTTTTAAAATGACAAAATGTATAATTTGTGGTAAAGAAATTGATTCAACTCGTCTTCATGACGCTAATCTTGCAAAGGATTTATATCCAGAAGTAACAACAAAAAATGATGAGGAATATATAAAAGATCAAAAAATGCTGAGAAAAGATGGATCTGATGAATTACAAAACGAAGAAGATCCCATACTTGTTGGGGACAAGTGGTATCATCGGGGGTGTTTTCAAAAACAAATTGATGACAATGCTCGAACTGAAAGAGAATTAAGTCGATAATATAAATATGAAGAGAATAGTTAAATATTTACCTCCATCATATATAGATAAAAATGAGGCATATTATGATGAAAATGGAGATTTATGTGGTATGACAATGTTAAGAAATATAAAATCAGACGGTATATCATGGAGAGATTTTAAAGAAAAATATGTTAATTCTTCTCTTGTTAATTTAAGATGGAAATCTCAAAATATTCCTCAAAATTCTCCTTTAACTAAAAAAAATAGATATAAACCAATTCCTGTAGATTTAACAATTAAAACTAAATCTTATGTAGATGAAATAGAGCAGGAAATTAATGTAGATATTTATTTTCAAACCTTTTGTATAATAGATAACGACATAAATGATATTTGCGAATCAGATATGCCTATTGTTTGGCTGTCAGCTTCATATTGTTTTTATGAAGAGCCAATAAACGTTTGGGATTTATGGGCAAATCCAAGATCTGGAATAATAGATATATAACTATCTTTTTTCTTTTCTAGTGTTTTATTTATGTGTATAATATTTTAGATGAAATTTGATGTTGTTATAATGAATCCTCCTTATCAGGGTAGCAATGATATAAAAAGAACAGGAGATAAATATCAAGGTTCTTCTGATGCAAGAAGTAATCTCTTATGGCTAGGATTTGTAAATAAGGGGATAGAATTGTGTAAAGATGGGGGCTTTTGTGCTTTTATTCATCCTCCAAAATGGCGAAAACCTGAAGATCTGATGTGGGACATAATAACCGCAAACCAGGTTAATTATCTTGAGATTCATAATAAGAAAGATGGAAAAGATATTTTTGGAGCAACAACTCGTTTTGATTGGTATGTTCTTCAAAAAGTTTCACCTTACAAAAAAACAATTATTAAAGATGAACTAGGAAATATTTTTGAGCAAGATTTAAAACAATTATCTTTCATTCCTAATTATAATTTATTAGATATTATAAAGATCATGGCATTAAAAGGAGAACCTTCTCTTGACGTTATGCATTCTGCAGCATACCATCAGTGCTCTAAAAGAACGAGACCTGTTATCGATGATAAATTTATACATCCGTGTATACATGGTATCAGAGATAATAATGATGTAGTAATTTGGTATTCTAATAGTTGTAAGCATGGTCATTTCGGGATAAGTAAGGTTATTTTAAATGATGGAGAAAATGTTTACCCTATAATAGATATGGATGGTAAATATGGAATGACAGAACATGTATTTGCTATTAAAGTTGAATCTCAAGAAGAGGCAGAAAATATTAAAAAAGCCATTGAATCAGATGGTTTTAAAGAGATTATCAAAGCTACAAAATGGTCTTCTTATAGTACTGATTATAGAATGTTTAAGTATTTTAAGAAAGATTTTTGGAAATATTTTGTATGATGAATAAAAAATTTGATGTTGTCATAGGGAATCCTCCATATAATTCTCCAAAAATAAAAGACTATAAGGGAAGAGGAGGACGGAATATTGTATGGGAGGATTTTGTAAGATTAGCAATTGTGTTAGTAAAGGAAGATGGGTATGTATCTCTTATTCATCCTCCTGGATGGAGAAAACCAAAAAATGAGATATGGAGTTTATTAACTGAATTTGATATTAAGTTTATAAGATTTTTTAATGAGGCTGCTGGTTTTAAATATTTTAAGAGCCAAACAAGATTTGATTATTATCTATTGCAGAAAAAGTCTTATTGTAATAAGACTATAGTAGTTGATGAAAAAGGAATGTCTCATTCTATAGATATAAAGAAGTGGCCTTGGTTGCCTAGTGGTGAGTTTAATCTTATATATTCTATACTTGCTGTAGAAGATGAAAAGAAATGCAATATCTTATATTCTCGAGCTGCTTATGGGAGAGATAAAGAATGGATGTCGGAAATAGAAGATGAAAGATACTTCATTCCTTGTATTCACTCTATACGGAAGAATAAAGTAAGGTATATGTATTGTAGTAAAGATAACGGATTTTTGAATATTCCTAAAGTGATTATTTCGGAGAATGGAAAGATTCATGATGTGGTTATAGATATGGAAGGTCATTTTGCATTTACTTCTGGTTGCTTTGCAATACCTATAAGTTCAGAAGAAGAAGGAGAAGGCATAAGGGAGGCATTAAAGTCTGAAAAGTTTAATAGATTAGTACAAGCCACTAAGTGGTCTTCTTTTAGAATAGAGTATCAAATGTTTAGGTATTTTAGATGTGATTTTTGGAAAGAATTTGTATCTTGCTAGTGCTTTTTGGGTAAATCTTTGTTTTTAGCCCAGAAAAGGGGATTCTCAAAAGAATCTTGACAAGGGGAGGGAAATATAATAAAATTCATTGAAGCGAAATTTTATGGCTTTATAGGGTTGATATGACGTAAAAAAAATGATTTTTATTAAATAAGGATTAAAAATGATTATTGAATTGACTCATCCGTTTTTACGAAGATGTACCGATTTTGAAGCTCTGTTAAAAAATTGTAATAAGTTTAGCACATTTTGTAGCAGAATGGAAAAACAGGCGGTTAAAAAGGCAATAGGAGGAGATGGAGAAATAGATGATGATATCGTTAATCAATATAAGGGAGACTCTTTTGAATTGTTTGTGGAAGCGTTTATCCGTATATATGGAGCAGATATGCTTATTGGGATTGATCCTCAATCCTATAAGTTAATAGAATCTGATAATGATTATGGAGTAGATGCTGAAGGCATAGGGCTTAATGGTAAGATTCATACCGTTCAAGTTAAATATCGTCAAGCTATTTATATTTTAACAGCAAATCAAGATCATCTTACTAATTTCAGGTCTTTATCTGTAATGAGTAAGAAATCAGGAGGTTTTGGAGTTGATCCTAATGACAAATGTAAGTTAAGAAGGAAAAGAATAAAAGATACTTGTAATATGACTATTATTCATTGTGGTAAAGAAATCCATTGGGATGTTAAAACAAATATGTTGTCTGATGTAAGAGAAATTAATAGAAAAGATATTCTTAGAAGAGTTGATAATAATAATATTTTTTGGGATTGCCTAAGAAAATCCTGGAGAGGAGTATTGAATAGTGGAAAATAATCATCTTTATCCTTATCAGGAACAATATGTAATTAAAATATTAGATCCACGTTTTGAGATAGGAAGAATGATATTGCCCACTGGTAGTGGAAAGGGGGTTATATGTAGAGAAGTATTTTATAGATTAATAACTTCTTTAGAGAATAAAAATAATCAGTTTTTAGGCATTGTTTATACTCCTCGTTTGATGCTTAATTACCAATGGATTATTGATTTTATTAAATATTTTAAAGGTCAAGATTATCCTCTTAATTTTATTTTTGTTGGTTCGGAACCTTTGAAAAATGATATTATAAATAAAATTGAGATGGAATTGTTTAAAACTAGGGCAGGAATGTTTGATAAGCCAATTAGCACTTTAGGTTATCAAGAGGTTGAAAAAGCGGTAAATAGAAATCAAAGTAATGGCATTAACTCTGTGATTGTTTCGACTTTTCATTCTAATAAGGTTATTAGAGATGCTGGTTTGAATTTTGATTGTGCCGTTTTTGATGAATCTCATTTTCTTCCTGGAAGAGAAAATCCATCTGGCGTTCAAGTTAAGAAAAAAGATCTTTTTTCTTCTGTTAAAATTATATCAAGAAGGAAGATTTTCACTACAGCAACTGAAAAAATAGGGGATGTAGATGAGGGAGAAGAATATAGAGGAAGAGGAATGAATAATGAAGATATATATGGTAAAGAAATTTTATTTGGAAGGGATGGTGTTTGTAGGCGTATATCTTCAAGAGATTTAATTGAATTTGGTTCTTTGCTTGAACCTCGTGTGCATGTTATTTCTACTGATAAAAATTTAGGTAAATATGATATTATTGAAGATATTAAAAATGTTAGTAAAATTACTCCTCAAAATCCTATACAAGAAAAAGAATTTGATGAGAAAGTAATGGTAATTAAAGAATCATTTATAGAACATGAAAAGGAGCTTTTAAAAGCCTCTTCATTTCCAGAAAAAATAGGTGCAAAAATCATGGTAGTCTCAAGTGGTAGTGCTGAAATGGAGGGATTAAGAGATTCAAAAGGAATGAGAGATTTTAAAGCTGAGCATCCGGATATTCATTTTTATTATATTAGTTCTTATACAGGGGTTGATATACATGGAAAAGATAATCAAAGAGTAAGTAATCAGTCTAAAGGGCAGATGCTTGATTCAATAAACTCTTTGAGTTCAGAAGATAAGGCAATTATTTTTCACATTGATATAATGACTTGCGGCTTAGACATTCCTGCTTTAACGGGAGTTATGTTTTTTAAGAATTGCAATACTATAAAGTTATTGCAGAATATTGGTCGAGCCTGTAGATTACATGATAAAGATAGGATTAGATGGGGAAAAGGAGAAATACAACCAGGGGGAGATGGGTATATAAAACCTAATTTTTGGGTCATTCTTCCAGCTGTTTTTGAAGATAATAATGATTTCACTAATGAGTTTGGGAAAATGATAAATAGTATAAGGGAGAATTATGATTTTAAGTCATTTGAGTTTGTTCGTTGGGGGAAGGGGCAACCAAAACCCAAATCTAAGGAAGATGAGAATGGTCCAGAGAGTCCAATAAAAAATCTTAAGTCTGAAATAGAAAGAAATTATATTCAAATTGTAGAAGGTAGAAAAATAGATAAAGAAGAAAAAAATAGGATAGCATTTGAAATAAAATTAGAGGCAATGTACAAAAGGGGAAATAAAGAAGAAATTGAGATATTTGAGGCAAATATATTCAAAACATAGATATTTTCACTGAAGCGAAATTTTATTGTTTTATAAGGTTATAGAATTTTGATGTTATATAAAAAAAGATAAGGAAGTCGATGATGATAAAAGAAGAGCAACAACAGATTATTATTAAGAAGAGATGTGAATTTGATGATTCAGTACAAAAACACCATACTCCTTGGAAACTTTGTAGAGAAATAATATTGCAGTTGGTAGAGTATACAGATTCAAAATTTTGGGATAAGCCTGATATACTGGTAATGTTTAATCTTGAGTTTGTTCATATTCTTATTAGTGAATTTGATGTAAATCCTGAGAATATCACTTTTACATCTGATTCAGAAGGAAGAAGAAATTTTGCAGAGAAAATATTAAGAGTAAATATTTTAGAAGATAATTTATTTGAGTTAATGAGAAAGGATAAAGTAGGAGAAAATATTATGAAAAAACAATTTGATGTCATTTTGGGTAATCCGCCATATCATAAAAAGAGAGATAAGGAAGATACTAAAACTCAAGCAATATGGCAAGATTTTGTAGAATTATCTTTTAAAGTATGTAAAAAAAATGGATATATTTGTTTGGTCCATCCTTCGGGATGGCGTGGTAATGGAATGTATAATAAAGTTGGAAATAAAATAAAATCTCATCAGGTAGAATATCTTGAAATGCATGACGAAAAAGATGGTATGAAAATATTTAAGGCAGAAACAAGATATGATTGGTATGTGATTAAGAATTGTCCAAATATAAATAATACGACAATTAAAGATCAAAAAGGAATTATTTCTGAAATTAATATAAAAAATATGGAGATAATTCCAAATTTTAAAATTTCTATTGTTCAGAATCTTTTTGATAAAGATGGAGAAGATAAAGTAGAAATTTTAGCCGATTCTTCATATCATACTCAGTCGGGATTTAAAAAAGGTTTTATGTCAGAAGAAAAAACAGAAAAATTTAAATATCCTTGTGTTTATGTTGTTAATTTTAAAGGAAAAATTAAATTGTGGTATTCATCTGTAAGAAAAGAGCATTTCGGAATATCTAAACTTATATTTTCAAACGGAAGAATATCTTCGGCAAATTATTTTATAGATAAAAAAGGAGAATATGGATTAACACAGTTTTCTTACGGCATTATTGATGAATCATCTAATTTTGAAAATATATATAAGGCAATGAGAACTAAAGAGTTTAAAGAAGTTATGGAAGCCTGTTCTATTGGTATGCTTTCTATAAATAAAGATGTTTTGAGATTATTCCGTAAAGACTTCTGGAAGGAATTTGTATAATGAATATAGTAAAAACAAATGCTAAAAGAAGAGAAAAGAGAAAAAAACAAACAGCAGAAATATTCACTCCTCTCTCTTTAGTAAATGAAATGC
>Ga0075122_10000110_pt1 | contig 64425 bp, 47 predicted proteins | sample AntAceMetag02UKB_FD_69790 | JGI IMG/M metagenome (GOLD analysis project Ga0075122, IMG submission 69790) | Saline lake microbial communities from Ace Lake, Antarctica - Antarctic Ace Lake Metagenome 02UKB | ecosystem: Environmental > Aquatic > Non-marine Saline and Alkaline > Saline | place... | reverse complement strand
ATGCATAGAATATTGATAGAATGGCATTACATTACCCCTTTGACTCAATCAATTGGCTGATTGTTCGTAGTTCTTTGCAGCCTCCAACGCTTCTGCCGGAATTTCATTTTTATTCAGCCCGTGAATCATCTTTCCATCTGCCCCTTCAAAAGTGCGACCGAATCCGGTGATGATTGAAAACAGGATGATCACAAAGATCGCTGCCGGGTAAAAGGTCACAAACGGAAAGGAAGTGGGGGCCGGAATTTTGATGAAAGGATATACTTTCACCAGGGGTTCCAGGGTCGCAATAATAACAAAGGCCCATAAATGCCAGGGCATCATGTAGCTGAAACTGCTGGTGCAGGCATCGCAAATATTGGCTCTTCTATACGGATGGAGCATCTGGCCGGAACCCAGTTCGTCATTAATGGGGCCCGCAATCACAGCAATTCTTCCGGTCGATCCCAGCAGCGCGAAGTTTAAGAAAGTGGTGACCCCCAGCATCATCAATTCAACCCCCCGGGGCGTCTTTGCAATGCCACGCTGGAGCCTGCCTACCATGGAGTCTATCAGCCCATGCTTTCGAACCAGATGGAATGCAGACATCAACAGCATGATCATCACCACTATCGGCAACATATCCGCCACTCCCTCAGCAATAATCCCGGTTACCTTTCTGTTTTCTATGTGAACAATATCAGCCGGGGTCAACAGACCCGATACCAAACCAATGATCATCCCGGAAATAATACCGTAGACCAGGGCTTCGAAGACCGTTTTGCCTTTGATGGCAACGTAGAGAACAATACAGATCGGAAACAGCATCAGCATCCCGGTAGCATTGGAGTATTTTTGAATAATCTCCTGTGTGACCGCAGTGGTCGCTTCGGTGCCCAGACCAAACAGAAAATAGAGCGTGATGGTAATCAGAAAGGCGGGAATCACATATTTCATTCTGGCCCTGACCACACCACCGATGTCAGCACTTCCTTTCCGGGTGCGATACTGTTGGGTCGAACTGGAAAGAATGGTCGTATCTGACACCGGTGCAAAGTGATCACCAGTAGCGGCGCCGCTGAGGATGGCACCCGCCGCAATGGCCGGATTGACTCCCATGGCCACGGCTGCCGGAAACAGCGCCGGAGCCATCGTAAAAACAGTTCCAACTGAGGTTCCTGTGGCAATTCCAAAAAAGGCGCTGGCAATGTAGGTGAACATAACAAAAAAGGCACCTTTAATACCCACCGCCGTTGAAAACCAAATCAGTCCTTCCGCAACCTGGGCCTTGCCCATCATTTTCCCGTAAATACCGACTATCAGAAACAGCGCCAGGACCAGCATCCCCGCATAATCACCCAATCCTTCAACCACATCATTCCAGTAATCGGATTTTTTTCTTGCGAAAAAGGACCCGAGAATCAAACCGACCAATCCCATGGCAACCATCCCTTCGGTATCAGATACGCCTTGCAGGCCAAGGACCACCGTTAGAATCATAAAAATTCCCAAGGGCATAAACGCAAACCATCGGGTCAGATAGAAGGCGGGCACCGGTGTCGTTTCTTGACAATTCATTGTATCCATTCACTGCTCCTTGATAGTGGTTTATTTACTTTCAAAGCTCATTCACCGCCTTTTCGATCCGCTTCAGCGCTTCCTCAAGTGTCGCTCGCGGACAGGCGATATTCATTCTTTCAAAACCGGCACCGCCCATGCCAAATACGAATCCATGGTCCAGCCCCACACGGGCCTTGTGGTTCATGAACTCTTTCAACGCTTCCGGATTCATTCCCAACTTCCGGCAATCGAGCCAGATCAGGTAGGTGCCTTCGGGTTCAATGACCTTGATGGATGGAATCTGATTTTTAATAAATTCTGCCAGAAACTCGTAGTTTCCCTGCAGGTAATCCAGGAATTGCTCCAGCCAGGCATCCCCCTTGTCATAAGCCGCTTCCAGCGCCACCAGTCCCATCACATTGACCTTGGGTAAAATGCCGCTGCGGGTCTCTTCGAACTGTTTCCTCAGTTTGTCATTGGGAATGATGATGACAGAGGCTTCCAATCCCGCCACATTGAAGGTTTTGCTGGGCGCCATGCAGACCACGGAATTCTGTTCAAACTCCTCGGAGATGGAAGCAAAGGGGATATGGTGCTGCCCCTTAAACAGAACTTCACAATGAATCTCGTTGGAAACCACCACGGCGTCATTGCTGATCGCAATTTCACCCATTTTAACCAGTTCTTCCCGGGTCCAGACTCGTCCGACCGGATTATGGGGATTGCACAGCAACATCATCTTCGCCCGGGAAGGGGTTGGATACATCCCCATTTTCGGTTCAAATTTTGAGGCCAGATCCGTATAGTCGATCCCATAGCGGCCATTTTTCAGAATCAACTCATTGGATTCCCGCTGACACCCGGCATCTTCAATGGCTCCATGAAAATGATAGTAAACCGGTTCCTGGTGCACAACGGCATCCCCTGGATTGGTGAATGTTCTAACCGCGTTGTGCATGGCCGGCACCACTCCGGGTGTCGCCACAATCCATTCCGGTTTGACATCCCAGTCGTAATTCCGCTTCATCCGGTTGACAACCGCCATAAGCGTGGAATAGGGGATGGGTACTGAATACCCGAAGATCTCGTGCTCAAGCCGTTTCTTCAACGCCTCTATAATCGGTTTGGCGATAGGCAGATCCATATCCGCCACCCACATGGGAATGACATCCATCTCCCCGAAAAGAAACGGTGAAAGATCCCACTTGGCACAATTGGTGTTGTTCCGGGGAATGATTTTGTCGAAGTCGTAGATTTCCATAATTGTTTTTGTAAATAGAGGAAATTTGCCAGCCTGCTGCGTTTGCTGAACATGAAGCTCCATCAGCCTGGCCAGTGGAATTAAGGGGACACGATACCCAAAAAGTATCATGTCCCCTCAATTCTCATTCTTCGTTGTGCCCCAAACCTGAGGCATGATGGTTTATTAAAGGATCCTTACGGTGTGTACCAGATTGGTGAAGACCAGGCGCGTTCCTGGATGGTTTTTTTCAGATCGGGCCTGGTTCGACCTCCGTACGCACGGCGTCCCAGGTGGACCAGCGGCAGGTCGGGTTTTCCAGCACACGGACATAATAGAATGCCCGTTGCCCTGCGTCAAATGCCGGATCGGTCCAGAGCGTTTTCAGCTCGGCATCTCCCGCTGCAGCTGTGAGGGAGCAGTCCGCCAGGTTTACCCGGGCGCCGTTGTCCGGGCACCGATGGGTAGTTGTATCGACCTGCAGCCCATCGGAACAGGCCACATCGTAGACCTTCTCCTGTGGTTCTCCATCAGCTATCCAGCCCTTGATAATCTGCACCCGCTGCAGAGCTGCACTATGTGGATCCCGCACGGCCCAGACCAGAAACTTCGGTGCGGCGCCTCTGCGGGCTATCAAATCGCCGCCCATACTCACCCCGTCCGCATAGGCTTTGGCCACCATATCGCGGCTGTGGATCATGTCGTCGTCGAAGTCGAAACCGGCAAAAAACCGGACCTGGATCCGGGGACCGGACGTGGCAAACGTCTCCCTGCGGCGCAGTGCATTATAGAGGAATTCACGGGTGTTTTCTTCGGCCCAGATACCAGCCAGACCAGCGGTTCCATAATATTCGCTGGCACCCTTGGTATAGTCCCGCCCTTCAATGGTTGACTGGAATTTGTCGGCACCAAACTTGCGGTAAGCAAACGCCTGTATTCCTGACATGGGCGTGGATCCACGCAGCACACTGGTTTTGTCCAGATTGCCCAGTTTACCGTGGTAGTTGGATTCATCATCAGAAATGGCTGCCGTATGGGTGTCGCTGCCACCGATAAAACCAAATTTATAGGGGTTGGCTCCGACCTTTTCCTCGAACGTCAAGCCCCGCTGTAGCGCCTGTCGTATATAACTGCCGTTAGGTTCGCTGGGCAGCTGGGTGGCAACTCTGAAAGGTGCGATTTCAAAATCCGCCCACTCATCGTTGGGAGATAATGCCGGATGTGTGTCTGAACTTCCCTTAATCTGGGTCAGCTCGACGATGGGCTCGTTGCGCACTCGTTGAGCGATGTAATTGTTGTCCATGGGATTTCCTGCCCAATCGACCCATTTAAACATCTGTCCGTTGGACGCATTTGAATTGTGAGGGATCGCCAGGCTTTCAATACCTTGTGCACGCAAACCGTCCATCCAGTCCCACAGGCCTTCCGGATTCCTCGAATGGAACCGCGAAAAAGGAACAGCGGGAAGCTTGAAATCGTCTTTAAAAATGACGTTGCGGTGAAGGCCCCCACTATCAATGGAGGAGGAAGTATATTCAAATCCAATAAAGGTCGTGAATTTACCCGGCTCGTTGTGGGATTGTGCCGCACGGATAATATCCAACCAGGCAGTCCTGACGGTCCTGTCAATCAACTCCTTGTCAAGGGATCCGTCCCTGACACCATCTACAAGCCCGGGAATAAAACCACGGTATGACCGCAGTCGTTTCATGATGAAAAGACCGTCCACAATATCCTGAACACCCTTTGGCAGTATGCGAAACAGCGAGCTCTCCGGTTTGTTGAGATCATGAACGGGTTTGGAGACCTCGTATCTGGAGAATTCAGTGGTCGTGTCGGCCGCCTCATTATGATCGTGTCTTTCCCGATTGTCAAAATAGAATCTGGCAGTTTCCGCCGTTTGAATTTGGTGAGATCGACTTTTTCCTGTTTCTGATTATCCTTTTGATCGGTACCCCGATCGCAAGCAATCAGAATGAAACAGGCGCAGATACCCATTATGATAATCTTCAGCTGTTTTAACTGCATGAATTCGCTCCCAGTCTTTTACAGGTTACCGAGGCTATTCCAGCGAACTCAAGGATGATCTTATCGCGAAAGATGCATCCTGCGCCGGCGTCAACGATCTTGTTTGGGTGAAATGAGATCAGACTCTAAAGAAACGGAAATTCACGCAAGCCTGCCCCGCCTCACCAACCCCTCGAATATTAAAAACAACAGGGCTATTTCGCAGTGACATTCTGTCGAAGGCATAATTTTTCACATATGTGCTAATTTTTTTATATGGGCTCGGCAGTATATTGTCAAGCTAATTTTAGCACAAGCGTGTATATTTAACATGAAATTACACGTGCTTACTAATAACTAATAAAAATTTGACAAACACCTGTTTCTTACATGGAAGGGCATGAGGTAGTTTGAAAGTTTGAGAAAACTCCTCACCGGATACGCCGTTAATTACTGAGAGCAGGCTTTATCCCCCTGCTCTTATCCAAATTATTTTCCGCTTTTAAGCGCTAAAGAGGCGGAACGTTGTAATAGAGAGCCTGAAGCTGCTTCACCTCTTTGCACACAAAATCCAAGTTCTTGTCATTTGTCTGGCTTATAATGTAAAATATAATTAACATTAAATATAATATACGCAAATTATGTAAATTATTCTTTACATTAAGAGTCAATATTGTTTAATGTAAATATATGTTCGCATTATGCCCGGAAAGTGGGTTTTAATGGAAATAAAAAGATTCATTAACTATCGAGGGTATTTTTGAGATGTCTTATGAACTCAAGTCAGATGATGAGATTTTAAAGGATCTTGCTCTAAAGCTGGATCGCGTTCGTCGTTACAAAAAGATAAAAGATACGGACTTAGTTGCCAAAGGTGGAACAAACAGGGTTGTTTTAAACAAATTTCGCAGTGCAAAAGGTGGGATTAGTTTGAGAACATTTATTCGATTACTAAGGGGGTTAGGCGAACTCAATCAACTGGAAACCATATTGAAAGTACCGATGTCGTATAGTCCTTCTGGAAAGAAACAGTCAATTCCTGAAAAACGGGTTCGGACAAAAAAGGTGCCTGACTCCGGTTTTACTTGGGGAGACGATGAATGAACAAAGTGGTTGAAGTCAGACTGTGGGGAACAACTATAGGATATCTTGGTTATGCACCGGGGCAGACTGAAGTTGCCACATTTGAGTATGATGAAAAAATTTTGCGATCAGGTATTCAGATATCTCCGCTTAAAATGAAATATCCTCCAGATATCTATACTTTAGAAAAAATTAGCCGAAGAACCTTTAATGGCTTACCTGGGATTTTTGCTGATTCACTGCCGGATAAATATGGAAATCAACTCATTGATATGTATTTCGCGAAAAAAGGCATTCCAGACAGTGAAATTACAGCACTTGATCGTTTACTCTATGTAGGTACACGTGGAATGGGGGCATTGGAGTATCAGCCTGCCGAGTCTATTGATGATAAAGACGAATATCAAGGAGAACTGGATATTCATAAACTCGCGGAATTGGCAGAATTGGTGATCCTAAATAAGAAGAAACTCCATCAATCGTTATTGGAGGCTGATTCAAGAAGTATGGCCCTAAAACTGATCCGCGTGGGATCCAGTGCAGGTGGTGCACGATCGAAAGCTTTAGTGGCTTTATCCCCAGAAGGAAAGATTTTTGATGGTACCATTAGTCATGGACCCGAGTATACCTATTGGGTATTGAAATTTGACCATAGCGCTAATACTGACAGAGATAGCTCAGATCCCAAAGGGATGCCAAAAGTGGAATATATTTATAGTAACATTGCCAGAATATGCAATATTGATATTCCTGAAACCAAATATATTGAAGATGGCGACGATTTTCATTTTTTAATTGAACGATTTGATCGGAAATCTGAAGATGATAAAATCAATAAATCACATTATGCGTCTTGGGCCGGACTAGCTCATGCGGATCGGGATACAACTGGTGCCTATTCATATGAACAACTCATCCTAGCAATGAGGGAGTTGGGTCTTGGACAGACAGCAATCACTGAGCAGTACAAACGAACGATTTTTAATATTATAGGCAGAAACCAGGATGATCATACCAAAAATTTCGGATTTTTGATGAATAAAAAAGGAGAATGGTCGCTTTCTCCGGCCTTTGACTTGACTTATTCATTTGACCCTAACGGTAAAAGGACAAAAGCACATCAGATCGCGCTTAATCGCAAACAGGATGGATTTGATCGAAACGATCTACTCGAGTTTGGACGTTACTGTAATCTAAATAAGAATCAAGCCAATAAAATAATTACAACAACTATTCAAGCTTTTCGAGGTTTCAAACATTACGCCAAGGAATTTAAAATAGGCCCGAGTTTGGATGAAACCATTCAGAATTCGCTTCGTCTAGATCTTTAATAACATTGAAGCGCTCTCTGTTTATTAGCTATCTTTATTGTGATTAGATGAGATAATAGGATAGTTAGGAGTTTGAAATTTTGATTTACAGGAAGAATATAGAATGTCCCCTAACTCTATATAAGAGAACTTAAAAGTCCTGTGATTGATTGATGCCGAATGCCGTCTTTATCAATATAATCATCATTTGAATCCAAAGCGATTTGTGTTGCTTTGGTATCTGGAAAGCGCAACTTCAAATACCTCAATGCCTTATTTGTTTTTCTTTCTGTGGTTTTTACTTCGATAAAATGGTTTGGCTTTGTGTCTTCCATTAACACAAAATCAACCTCTCTAAGGTCAATATCTCTAAAAAATCGCAACTCCATTTCCCTGCCCTGGGTGTCTTCCAGGTAATGGCAGTACTTAAGTAAATGACACGCCACCAGGTTTTCGAGCCTTGCGCCCGGATTTTTTATATCACTCCAATTAAAATGGTAATGTTTGGCTTCTTTTTTTACAGCTCTTATTTTTGGAGCCCCAAAAGGATAAATACGAAATATCAAATAAAGGTTTTCCAGAATTCCAATCCATCGATCGACCGTCTTATGAGATACCTGCAAATCCCCCCTTAATGAATTAATCGATAAGGGAGAACCAACTAAATCAGGTAGCCGCAATGCGAGTGTTTCAATTAATGCTAAGTCTTTTACTCTTTCAAGATCCTGCAAATCTTCCCGAATTAAGCGGGATCGATATTCACGGCTCCAACGTTTTGTTTCTTTATTGGATCCGAAAAAAAAAGGTTCTGGAAATCCACTATAATTCAATAAATCATTCAGATCAGAATTTGATTCCGCTTTCAACTCCGCAAAGGATAACGGATGCATTCTATGAAAATGATATCTTCCCTGTAGAGAGTCTCCGCCGTGTCTATAGTGGTCAAGACGCGCACTTCCCGTGATCAGAATTTGCAGTTCTTCTTTTCTGCCATCAAACAGTCCTTTGACGACCTGTCTCCACCGTGTGTATTTGTGTATTTCATCTAATACAAGTAAACCACTTCCCGCTGGAAACTGTTCTTTGATTATAAATTCTCTATCTCTCGCAATATCCCAGTTCAAATATCTCTGGTTTTTCTTTAATCCATTTTGTTCCAGTAAATCCAGCCCAAAAGTGGTTTTTCCGACTTGCCTGGGACCCGATAAAAAAACCATTTTCTTTTGTAAATCATCGTTAATTTCCGATAGATTATATCGATCCAGAATCATGCGCATTTTGCCCCCTATGTTAATTTACTCGCGAGTATTTTTGCTTTTAGGTTAAAATACTCGCGTTTATGGGCAACGTCAAATAAAAAATATCATATCCATAAAGTCGATTTTTTTGAATCCACTCTCAGATTCTTCGCGAGGAAAATGCTATTCTGCGATCTCACCCCCGGCTTTTTGTTATGTGAGTCAGGGGTTCATGGTACCAGTGTCACCCGGTGTTCCGCATGCGATTCGATGGCTTTCCGAGTGAACCACCAGGATTGTCGTTTCCCTTCAAAAAAGGGCTCAATGCCGTCATTGAAGTGACTTGTAAAATGCCGACCGACAAATCCTCCTGGCAAAATCGCTTCGATCTTTTCTGGATCGCCGAGATCCGCAACAAACCTGGAACTGTCAAAAAAGACGACATCGTAGTCCCCACCAAATTTGTATCCTGCGCGATTGAGGGTTTCATATGATGCAAAGCTCCTGGGAAATCTATGCGGTTTTTTCTAGGCATATAGCATGGATAGATAGTTGACCTATGAAGCTAACATGATCGATTGAATAACCACAATATGTCCCGATGGCTTCAATCCCATGCAACTTCGTAAATCAAACTTTCAAACTTCCCTGATACTTCAAGAGGGACGGCATGATCAATTACCCTGGTCGACGGGAAACCTTCGGAACCGGGTTGTCCCATCCCGGCCAAGTTGCGTCATCAGGTCAACCTCCCAGTCGAGATAGGCACGCATGGCATCTTCGACTGTTTCACCCTTCGCTTTGTTTGCGACAAAGGGTATCCGCCAGATATCAATAGGCTCTGCTGTGAACTGTTCATCGCCTTTACTTAACTCAAAACCGTCACGCTGCCAGCCTGCAGTACCGCTTTCAAGACAATAAACGGGCACCTCGACCAGGGCTTCAAGTTCAGAAGTACACAACTGTGCCAGCGTACCATCTTCCGAAGTCAGCACGTAAGCGCTTGCCTCTGGAATTTTGGCCAAGCAGTCACTCAACTCACTTCGCAAAACATACCATGCACCAGGTATATGACCGGCTCGATATGCCGTACTAAGGCTGACGTCCAGTACAGTGGCGCCTTCCACTTGTTTTTGTTTCGCTGATTGCGGAGTGATCTTGTTTACCTGCAGATCTGCCAGACCAACAACAGTTGCCATGCGCTCGCCAGCGCGAAGCGTTTCGGTCAAGGTTTCCAACCGTAGTGTTCGGATATCTTTCTGGCCCATTTGAATCAACCATGACGCTGTCATGGTAGCACGCACACCATCGTTGTCGACCAGAATGATTCGCGCGTTACGTGCTCCGACATATTCATCGGTTGCCTGCACAACTTGCCCGCCCGGCGCATGCACGGCATCTGCCAGATGGCCTGCTTCATATTCTTCAATGGTTCGAACGTCCAGCAGAAAGAGTGATCGCTTCTCGCGTTCGTTGCGCCAAAGCTCAAGTTCGTCAGGCGTGATTTCCTGAACTTGAAACCGGGTAACAACGCTGTCTGCGGCCATTTTTGATCTGCTGAGTCCGTTTTCCTCAGGTGCTGGGGCCCAGGTTTGCTCAGATATCGCAGGTTCATAGCCAGAAAGTAGCCAGCCCATAATGCCATTACGCAGTGCATAGACATTGTTTGGCAAACCTGCGTTGATCAGCGACTGCGCACCAATAATACTGCGGGTCCGGCCAGCACAATTGACGATAACCGTCGTGTCAGGAGAAGGCAACGCGGTGAATGCCCGATAGACCAATTCAGCACCAGAGCAACAAACTCCTGTGGGAATACTGGCCAGGTTAAATTCACCAAACGGGCGACTATCGAGTATCACCATGTCATTACCAGCTTCCATCATCTGATGAACCTCATCGGCAGAGAGTGAAGGCGTGCCTTCTTCGTGCTCGATAAATTCACCAAATGCCTTGCTGGGTACATTCACACCTGAATAGGTCTCAAAACCGGCTGCAATCCAGCCCGAGAGTCCACCAGCCATCACAGAGACATCGGTATATCCCAATGCCAGTAGCCTACTTGCTGCTTTTTCTGCCAGACCTTCACCATCATCACAGACAACGATGGGAATCGGGAACCGGGGTAACAGGTCTGAAGCCAGGTATTCAAGACGACCGAGAGGAAGCGGAACCGCAAACAGCAGATGGCTTTGAGAAAAAGGATCGATCTCACGTACATCGATCAACGCGTGTTCATCATCACTCATCAAGAGAGCATGTAACGCCCCGGGTGAGATCCGCCTTAACTTGAGACTGGCTTCAGACATTGAAAATAGCACTCCTGTTAAAGAACACGACGGCTTTCATCGACGGGAATAAAAGAGCCAGAGGCGGATTTAGTCGTGCCCTCTGCCAGGTTGAACTCCAGTCGATCAGTCTGATGATCAAATCCCTTGCCGTACAGATGAAAATGGCGTGTTGGTGTTTCTGAAACAACATTGATGTGATGTATATCTTCCGGCATAAAGGCAATGGCCTCACCGCCCTCTTCATCTGAAAGTAGATAGATCTTGGCAAACTCTTCCGGCTTTGGCGTCGGGAACTCGGCATCACCAAACAGATCCGTCTTTCGTGTCATGGCGGCAACGATGTTCTTCACCTCGTCCAGCGAGTCCCGGTTCACGCCACGGCTATTGATAATACTCTTAATATTCTCCATGGATGCGGAGACAAGCTCTTTTCGTTGTGCTGCGATGTTTGTCATGATTCACTCCTTAACAGTCTATTTCTGTTCTATTCTATTCCTCTGGCAATTATATGATGCAAAGCTCCTGGGAAATCTATGCGGCTTTTTCTAGGCATATAGTCATAGATAGATAGTTGACGTATGAAGCTAACATGATCGATTGAATAACTACAATATGTTCCGATGGCTTCAATCCCATATAACTTTGTAAATCAAACTTTCAAACTACGTTACTTACTTATGCCTTTATCCCCTTATACCCTTTAAAACTTATAATACTGCATGGTTGCATTGGGGATGATCGCTGCTTCGGCGCTGTCGGGAAAGCGCTCTTCAAGGATCTTGCGGGTTTCCTCCCAGGATTCGGTCCAGGTGATCACCTCAGGATGGTCGAACCAGTCACCGAAGGTTTTGTCCAGATGGGGGGCCATGATGATCAGATCCACGCTGGGTGGAATGATACAGGCCGGGTATTGTCGTCCGCCATAGCTGGTTCCCCATCTTCCCAGTAGATAGTGTATGACCTGACCCTCCGGAGAATCAGCGATGATGACAATGGTCCCGCTGAGGTTCTCAAGGGGCATAATGCCCAACAGCAGGCCAATGGGCATTTCGTTGGCCTTGACAAAGGCATTGGCGATGGTGAGGTTTTTTCCGAAGGGGATCGGTTCGGTGGCATAATGAACAGCGGCTTTTTCGACAGCCCTGGCATGGGTGCTGGTCATGCTGCCGGCAAAAAGCTCAGTGGTTTCGCCTCGGCCATTGACAATGACGTTGATGAAGTAATCGATACCTGCCATGGCGGCGGCTTCATCAATCTCCTGCCTGAGGATGTTTTCGTGGTGTTTTCCCATGCCGGTGGTTTCCCGGCCCATGGCTTCCACATCCAGGTGATAATGGGAGATGCTGTCGATATGTGCGATTCCGGGCAGGATCAGTTTTCCGCCACCGCTGAATCCCGCCTGTGGATGAGGCGTCACCACACCGATGGCGATCTTGAGGTCCGCTTCCGCCACTTCCCGGTTGATTTTCACAGGGGTGCCACGGCTGGTGATACCGACCTCAACGCAGTTCTCATAGATATTGTGATTGTAAACCCTGAATCGCTTTGTAATCCCGGCTCCCAGTTTCTTACGGAAATCGATCTGGGTCAGTGCCCCATGGGTTCCCAGGGCACAGACAAAGGTAATTCTCTCCTCGGGAATTCCTGCCGCCAGCAGTTCCTCCACCACTATCGGTGCAATCTCATAGGCTCGGGTAGGTCGGGTCATATCGTCGAAGATGATCACCGCTGATTGTTTACCTTTGGCCAGGTCGAACAGGGGCACGGAATCGATGGGTGAAAGGATAGCCGCTTTCAATAAATCAGGTGTCAGGGCTTGGGTTTCCGCTCCATTCATGGGGCAGACCTGAACGTTCCAGCGGTTGGGAAGCTCAATGGTCAGCTCTGTATTTCCATGCCATAGCTGTCGTGGTAGAATTGTTTTCATCCTGGTTCTCCGATAAAAGTCAGGTTTCAGGCTCTGTTGGGCGCGGTTGCGACCGGATCCATGGACTCGAAGAAGGCTTCCAGACGGGTTTCTGTCTGAGCGTCCGAGTAAGCCCGTTCGTCGTTCTGATCTGCCTCGATGATGATGCCCGGTTTGCCGGTCAGGTGTGTGACCTCTTCCTGCAGGCGATACATCCCGATGGAATAGGGTTTACAGGAGCGGTTGGAGTGCATGACAAAGCCGGTCAGGGAATTGGTTTCAATCAGTTCCACCAGGTATTTTATTCGGTCTGCGAAGCCGAGATTGATGTAGCCGCTGAGGTACTGAGACGCCATCACCTCATAGATGTCATTGCTCTGCCATGGCTCGATGAGTGGGCCTCCCCAGCTATTGGTATAGGTAGCCGCTGTGATGGCACATTTCTGTTCGGCAAAAAACTTGCCCAGGCGTTTCAGCTTGAACCAGATGGGAAGGTTATCCCAAAGCACGCGGTACTTTTCTTCCGGAATCGCACTTACTCCGTCTCGGACGCGCTTTTCAGCCTCTGCCAGGAGCAGCTTGTAGTAATCGACACAGGTCTGGGTTCCCCGCAGGGTGACAATAGGAGCCATATGAATAAACCCGTCGATGGCATTGATGGGTGACGGGATGGTTTCGCCCAAATTAAGAATGCTTCGCCAGAGTTCTGTGGCTTCCGCAGTCAGAAAAAGTGTTTCGTGAAACCGCTCGTGGTCAAAGGGGCGCTTGGTCAGATCCGCCAGGAACAATTCCAGGTCCTTGAACTGCCGGACGCAATAATCGATCACAGGCTGATTCAAGCCCTGGTACAGAAAGGGGGTATCCACAACGAACAGCGGGACTTTCTTGACCCGGGCAATCGCCTCATACCATTTAATGACCGTCTTGCAGATATTGGTGGAACAGAGCAGAAAATCGGGCTCAGGAAGACCGCCAACGGGACCGCCGCTGGTCATGGCTGCCCCGAAATCGGTACGGGCGTATGAGCAGATATCCTGGGAGTAGCCGGCAGCCTCTGCCGCATCTATCAGCTCCATCCCCGTGTGGGACGAAGCACACATGGCCGCGTAGTTCTCGGGATAGATGGGGATGATATCCATGGCCTGCAGAAATTCAACAGGTGCGCCACTGGTAACCCAGGCGATTGGTTTTTCCTTGGTGGTTTTGGCTTCAACGTAATAGTTGGTCATGATCTCCTGCATTTTGGAGATCGCTTCGAATTTAGGCATGATCTTATCCCTCCAGGATTTCAGAAAAGGCGTTGAGTCGTGTTTTGACAGCGTCAAAATGGGACATGGTCAGTTCCACATCGATGGATGAAACGGGAATTCCCTCTTTTTTCAATCGTTCTTTCAGTAGTGGGGCATCAAAAGCATCGGGTTCGCAGAAATTGATGTACCAGAACAGCACCCCGTCCGCATCTGCCTGCTTTGTCTTGTCCACCAGGTAGTCGTGGCGGTCGTTTTCGGCATTGTACAGGCAGCAACAGGGCGCCGCCTCGTACAGATATTCTGCGACGCCGTCCACCAGGTTGTCCGTCCGCAGTGTTTTCTTGGACACCGTGCGCCAACCGTTGGCGAAATCGTCATCCACCACGTCTACCTGAAGGTCATCCAGAGTTGAAAAAATATCGATGGGATCGAACACCAATCCGCTGATCACAATCCTGGGTCGCTTGCCTTTCGGGGGAGAAAGGGGCTTCAGTTTTTTCAGAAGGTCCTCCAGCATCGTGTTATAAACAGTGCGGGGTAGAAAAAAGCCGGCTTTGATCACCGCGTAGAAGTCGCGGTTCCCGATCAATCCCGGCGAAACTCTTCGTATTTGATACAGCTCCCGCTGCAGTTCACGGGTACGCCCGAAAAGAGCGGCCGATTCGGCCAGGGAGGTTGGGGTGATCTGTTGAGCAGTGATTTCTTCCAACCCTTTGACAATGCTTTCCACACCGCTTTCAAGATAGCTGCGTCGGGCGTCCATGGTTCGGGTCATTGGCATGGAGAGCACCACCTGGGGTTTGGAAAAGACACGTTCATAGATCTCCCGCAGGTTTACCAGGGTATCACAGAGAGTGGTAAAGGCGTACGCCTGGACCATATCGGCACTCCCCCTGAGCTCAAGTTCCATAATAGATTTGGCAACAGAGCAGCAGTATCCCTGCAGGTGGCTGTCAGCATGCTGGATGGGCAAATTGTTGCCCCAGAGTTGTACCGGGTAGCCTCCTGCTGCCTCGATCAGCTCCATGGGAAAATAGGCGGGCATCACCCCGATAACAGGGCGATCAAGCTGTTGTTGATGCTCCCGCACAACATCGGAGACATTGTTTGTTACTAAGTGAAATGCGCTATACATCTATTTCTCCTAAAGGATTGATGGGTTAAAAACGGAATTTCCCCTCTTTGATTTCGGTGACCATTTGCTTTGTCAAGGGCCGGTAGGTTTCATCCCCCGGCAGGATGACAAAAAGTGGATCCGTAGTTTTTTCCAGATCAACCCCCTCCTCCCTTAAGAGATTTTTCTTAATCTTGAAGGTGGGGGTCGTCTCGAATCCGGTTTTCAAGCGTAGAAAGCGAGGCACGGCATAGGCAGGCAGGGACTTCACTAACAGCCTGCCCAGTTGTGTTGTGTCAAATTGTTTCAGGGGACCCCGGGGCAACACGCTCAGCATGCCGATTTGGCCATCACCGTCACCAAACTTGATGCCGTAGGCGCTGGATTGTTCAACCTGTTCGAATGAGTTGGCCACTTTTTCCACCTCCATGGTGGAGACATTCTCTCCCTTCCAGCGAAAGGTATCCCCGGTGCGGTCGGCAAACTCGTGGTGACCGTAACCGATGTTGCGCAGCATATCCCCTGTGTTAAACCAGCGGTCACCCTTCTCGAAAGCGTCGTTGATCATCTTTTTTTCCGTGGCATCCTTATCCGTATAGCCCGTAATATCGATGCTGTTCCTTGCTTCACCCAGCAGAATACCCGGTTCCCCCTTGTTCACCCTGACCAGAAAATCGTTTTCATCCCTGACCAGCTCATCGTTTTCAACATCGTATTTCACCAGGGCAAAGGGTGTGGTGAGATTGACCCCAACAGATCCTTCTATCTCCAACAGGTTGGTAAAGCCAAGATCAAATTCGGAGGCACCGTAGAGTTCAATCAACTTTTTTACCTTGAATCGATCCTTAAAGACCCTCTGGACTTCCGGCCGCATACCATTGCCGATCATCGCTCTCAGGGTATGATTGGCATCATCAGCTTTTTCCGGCTGATTAGCCAGATAGGAGCAAAGTTCGCCGACATAATTCATGGCGGTGACCTGATAATTTCGGACATCGTCCCAGAAGCGGCGGGTACTGAATTTTCGTACCATGACAATGGCAGAGCCGCAGACATGTGAGGCACCCCAGCCGAGCTTGACCGGGTTTGTGTGGAAAAAGGGCAAAGCGACATAGAAGCGGTCCCGGGGAGTGAGCCTGAACATCATTTTCCCAACGGAATATCCGGTTTTAATCCAGGAGCGGTGGTATTGGTAGGCCGCTTTTGGCAATCCTGTCGTTCCAGAGGTAAAGACATAGGCAAAGGGATCATGGATAGTAACATCGGTCGTGGTGGCAGGATTCTCGAAAGAAGCGGTCGCCATTTTCTCCTTCAGATCCCCATATCCCTCCGGGATCTGCTTAAGATCCCCGTCCGCCATGATTAACAGCGGTATCTCTTCCAGGTTTGGTAGATCTGTTTTGATTTCCTCAAAGACCTCCACTAACTCCTCCCCAACGATGATCGCCTTGAAAGGTGATATAGTGATACAATGTTGCAGCGCCTTGCCCCGGAGATTGAAATTGATCATGGAGGCAATCGCCCCGATCTTGGCTGCAGCCCCCAGACTGAACAACATCTCGGGCCGGTTTGACATGCAAACCACAAAGACATCCCCCTTCTTTATCCCCAAAGAGATCAGAGTGTTGGCTAACCTGTTGACCTCTTCATTGTACTCCCTAAAGGACCAGGATCTATCCTCAAAAATCAGGGCCGGTTTCTCGGCATATTGAATTGCGTTTCTTTCAAGGTACCGTCCGATGGAATCCTTTTCTGTGGATTCATTAATCTTTATCTTTTTACTATATCGGATAAATACCGGAACCATGGTAAATAAAAAGCGGATCAATCCCCTTAAGAACTCGAAGAAGCCGACTTTCCGTAGCGTGCTTTGGCTAACTGTTTTTGGATTTAGTGCGAATAGTCTCATATTTTAAACCAGTTTATTCAAAAGTCTGTGATATACTTGGCCGGTCATTACCCCGGCTTCTCAATTAATTTAGGCCTTGCTTGCCCTGGACTCATTCAATTCTCTGACGATCTCTTGAAAGCGGCTATCTGACAGGTCATAAAACCACATCAGAACGGACATCAGAATCCGGCATCCAAAAGGGGCAATCGTGGTCAGAAGCAGAATTCCGGTCAGGGTTTCGGCAGGATATTGCGGCAGGTTGGGAACATATCCGATGAATGACAGACCGAGACCGATCAAAACGCCACCCAGTGCCATACCGGCCTTGTTTCCCGTCATGAATACAGCACTGATCAGCCCCTGTGTCCTCTGACCGGTGAGCCACTCTCCGTAATCCATGCTGTCAGCCATGATTGCCATACAGATAACAGGAGCCATATTGGCAAAAAAACCGCCCATGAGGAAAAGAAAGAAGCAGGGACCGCCAACTCTCCATAAAACAGACAGTTCATTCGTTTCTTTACCGATAGAAATCAGAAAAAGGGCGAGCGAAACTAGAATCGTCAAGATATTGGAGATCTGAAACGTGCTTTTTTTGCCGATTCTCTTAACCAATACCGGGGTTACGATCGCACCGAATACGGAGAACAGGAGTGTTCCCCCTACAAACAGGGGATAACGACCGGGGTCGTTCACATTGTATTTGAAAAAATAGATAATCATCCCCATAATCACAGCCGTGTACATATTGTGACCAAAAAAAGCGCTTGCGGCCAGCAATAACGGGCGATTCTGAACGATGACTTTCCACTTGTCCTTTAGTGAATCAGGCCCATCGCCTTGCCGGGTAAAGAGTGTGTTGCCGGGATAGTCATATTTCCGGGTAGCGAAAAAGGTGACGTAGGAGAAGATGGCGGAAAAACCGGTAAAGATCAGGGCGGCGGCGAAAAACCCCTCTTGCTCGCTGGGGAACTTTCCAACCACTTTCAACGTCAATACACTAACGATGAAAATGGCCACAGAACCAAATACCATGGCTGCCGATGAGAGAGCGGTTCGCTCGGTGGAATCCGTCGTCATCAGCGCCGGTATGGCATAATGCGGTATGACCATCGCTGTTTTGACCATCTGCAACCCGAAGTAAGTAACGAATGCCCAGATAATTTTGCCCGTCATTCCCATCTCCGGGACATAAAAGGTCAGAGCGGCAAACACAACCATCGGAATCGGGGCAAAGAGAAGATAGGGTCTGTATTTCCCCCAGCGGGTGTTGGTCTTGTCTGCGATCAATCCCATCATCGGATCATTGATCCCGTCCCATAACCGGCAGGTGACAAACAGCACCGTCATGATCGCCGTTGGCAGCAGAAAAACATCCGTGTAAAAATACGGCAGGTACAACATAACAAGGGCAAAACTCATATTAACAGGGATGACACCAGAACCGTATGCCAGTATATGACGTTTTGGAATTTTACTTTCTGTTGTGCTCAATTGATCTCCTCAATGAAATTGATATGAAAAACTGTCTGTTTGTCACCGTTTAGGAAAATAAGGGGACATGATTTACGTATCGTGAATTTAGGGGACACAATTAAGGGGACACAAAACTTAATTACTGCAGGTTGCAGTGAGTAGCCGAGTTGGTCAGGTAATTAAGTATTATGTCCCCTTAATTCCCAAATACCACCCCCAATGAAAGTCGGGTTTTGATGGCCGCTGATACTATCTTTTCCCGGTAGATAAGCACCAGCAAGAGTCCACCTGCTAGCGCCATGATCAGAAAGGGCGTGAACATCGCGCTTTCAAGCATCACCGCCAAATCGATGCCGATTTTCCTGGCTATGCCGATGGCCGCCCCCGGCACATTCTCAGGTGCTTCCTTGGGAACGCTGTGAAGAATAGACAGGCCCGGGAGAGAAGAACCGATGAACAGTCCCAGCAATCCTGTCATGGTGAATGGCCATGACAACCAGACCGCAATACTTTTCAGTGATCTGGCAGCCAGCCCCAGCCCGATCAGCAGCAGCACAGCAGGAACCAGCCAGAGGGTTGATCCCACCAGAAACAGATTTCGTATGTGTCGTTTGGCGGTCGCTATTTTTTTGAGGGGAACCTGTTCCTTCATTTTTTCCGTAACATTCACCTCGCTTGGCGGACGATTTTCTGCCAGTTGGGCTTTGAGGAGTTCCGCGGCAACAGGGACGATTTTTTTCTGCAGTGACTCCGGTGGTATGCAGAAGATCAGCTTTTTCAGGTCATTGCCGTGACTTCCACGTTCGAGTTCATCGATCTGAGCCGGAATACAGTCAGGTATCGGAAAGCTTTTGAATAACCAGGGAATCAGGTTCTCAGCATTGGCTTCGATGTTATTTACATACCCGCCAATCTGCAACGTCAAGGAAGGGTATATCGCGTCGCTTTCAAGCCAGTCGTAAAGAGAATTGGTAAGGTCGTTTAGCACCTCTAACCGCTCCTTCTCCGGAACGATATAATCAAAAAGCGCTACCATGTTCGCGCGCTCGATACCGCTGATAGCAGATTTGATAATCCGGGATTCCAATGGCTCCTCAATGCGGGTTAACCAGGCTTCATATTCCAGACCCTTTCGGATCACACCGGGCAGGGCCTCGTCTGATAGCAGTTTCTGACCCAGATAGGTTGTAACCTGATCCCTGTCCGACACAAAACCGATGGCTGATTTAAACAGCCAGGTTGCCGGCAGGGTGATGGTGAAGATGGCCAACAGGACAATCGCCACGGCCTGCTTCCAGGAGATGGCAAGCGGTGTATCATCGGGCACCGAATCAACCGCTGTCGTTTGAAATTCCATCACGTTCCGCAATCCGACAACCCCCAGCACAAGCCCCAGTCCGCTAAAAAAGAACAATCCCATATAGGCCGCTCGCGGTTCGTTTTCCAGAAAACTGGTGTAACACCAGGCCAATCCGAAACCGATCAGAAACACCGAAAGGAAAAGCAACACTTTAAACCGCATCTCACTTTCCCTGGACCGCGCGAAAGCGATGACTTTCGCGAAGGTGAAAAAGATCAGTCCGCCCAATAGTAGAAAAAATAACATACCTGTCGTGGTCATGGTCAGCTCCATCATTGAGTGGGTTTATACATCTTTATTCCAGAATGCCTCGGCGGCTTCGGCTGTTTTCTTTCCATAACCGAACGCGTCATCCAATTGACGGGCGATATCCCGCCCCACCGGCAATCCGGTCAACAATTTTGCCGTATCATGAACCCAGGTGTCGAGCTTGTTGTAAGGACAGGCTGTGATACAGTACGAACATCCCGTACCGCCATTGCGGTCGAATTGGAGCATACACCGTTCCTGTCGCTGAAACCATTTTTTTACACCGGGATTGTTGGATTTGGATCCCGTAGTACTCTTGACAGTCGGTTCAACGTCTATATTGATAGCACGGGATGGACAGATCTCAGCGCATTTCTGACAGCGTTTGCAAAATTCCCAGACCCCAAATCCGGTCGGCTTGTCATATACCAATTCCAAATCCGTGTACACCTTCGCCAACCTGACTCTGGGTCCGTATTCCTTGGTGATCAGCAGCCCCATGCGGCTCAGTTCCCCCAATCCAGCCTGCACGGCTATGGGAACACTCATTCCGGTATCATTTCCCGCTGGAATCGATTTGTATCCCAGCAGGTTGAGAAATTCCGCCACTTTAAATGCAACTTCCGGCATATCCGAATAAGCCAGAGCGGGAGCAGCACCACTGATAAACCCGGGAGCCTGCAAAGCATTATAGTCCATTTCGAAAGCCAGAGCGATCACCGACTTGGGCTCAAAGGGAAAAACGCCTTCTACCTCACGCATCAGGTCGTGCTGGATCTCCATCGATCGCGTCTCTTCAAACGATGGATCAACATCAAACCATTTGCGATAGGTCCAGCGTTCATCATAGGGCGCGATCCCAACCAGACTGGCTCCCAGAAATTTGGCTGCCCGTTTGACCTTTTTACTAATCTCCGCCTTGTCTTCAAAGATCTGCCGTTTAAACTTCGGATTCGCGTGCCGGTTCCAGTCGTTGTAGATTCCAGCTCCCCTTACACCGAGAGTGCTCATGGGAGCGCAGGTATTGGTTCCCGACATAGCGGCCCAGTGAAGCGCCCAATCCACCTTTGAATAACCCGGCGTTCCCTCCTGAGCAAAAGGGATCAACCCGCTTTTCTTAACTCCGAAACTGACGGTGGAGGGTTGGACGCTTTTATCCCATATTCCTCTTATCAATGCCGTATTCTTCTGATCAAACCGTTGAATCTCTTTGGAAATGTCGTACATGTGGTCAATGGACTCATATTCCTTTTTAAACAGGGAAAAGGTCTGGGAACTTACGCCTTCGCCTGAAGCAGCGCTGGCCTCTTTGGCTGAACCACCAACCAGCGCCCCGGCACCGGCAGCTGTCAGGAGCTTGATTGCTTCTCTGCGACTGGGTTTATATGTCTCGAGCGGGTCGTTTTTTTCTGAAGGGGTGTCCATCAATCATCTCCTGAATCATGTTCTATGGTGTACCTGAAGTAATTACAAATTGCTGTTTTAGCTGTCGTGTTTATTCTCGTCGGTGGCATCCAGACCGCTTATTATCCATTGGCGTGTCTCGGCAGGGTCGATGACCGCATCGATCTCCAAATGGGCAGCCATGTTGGTCGCTTTCCCCATTTTATAGGCCTCATCTACAAACATCTGGTAAGTTTTTTCCCGTTCATCCAGGTTTTCAATGGCTGCCAGCTCTTTTTTCAGCGCCAGCCGAACACCTGCCTCAAGTCCCATGCCGCCAAACTCACCGCTTGGCCAGGCTATCGTGAACACCGGATTGTGAAAACTGCCGCAAAGCATGGACATTGCCCCCAGACCATATCCTTTGCGCAGCACGACACCAAAAAAAGGAACCTTGAGATTGGCTCCCTGGATGAACATTTGGCAGCAATGCCTGACATGCGCCCGTTCTTCCACTTCCGGGCCAACCATAAATCCCGGCGTGTCACACAGAGATAGAATCGGTAACCCATGTACATTGCATAACCGCATGAAACGAGAGGCTTTATCGGCGCCTTCCGCTTCGATGGCACCGCTTTCAAACGCGGGATCGTTGGTGATCAATCCAAAAGGATGTCCCTCGATACGAATGAACGCTGTAACGATGCCAGGCCCGAATTGTCGCTTCAGTTCCAGTACGGAATCCCGATCGGCAAGCGTTTCGATGACGTTGCGGATGTCATATACCCGTAACCGGTTTTCGGGAATCAGGAAGCGCAGCTTTCGCTGATCCTCGGCTTCCCATTCCGACAGCGCCCCCTGGAAATAGGACAGGTATTTTTTGGCAACCGATACGGCCTCCGCTTCGTTGGCAACGGCCACATCTACCACGCCATTTTTCGTTTGGACATCGATGGGGCCGATCTCTTCAACGCTTACGATTCCGAGCCCGCCTCCTTCGATCATGGCAGGTCCACCCATGCCGATATTAGCGTGTTCGGTGGCGATGATAACGTCGCAAAATCCCAGAAGACATGCATTTCCCGCAAAACACGGCCCCTCCAGTATACCGATAAGCGGGGCTTTTCCGCTCAAGGCAGCGAAACGGGTGAAACTTAAAAGATCAAGCCCGGCGACCATATCGGTATCTGTATCCCCCGGTCGTCCGCCTGCGCCTTCGGCAAAAAGAACGACCGGCAGCTTTAATTCACCAGCCACTTCAATGACACGGTCAAGTTTTTTATGGCCGTTCATGCCCTGGGTACCTGCCAGGACCGTATAGTCATAGGCCATCACCATGCACCGGGCCTTCTTTTCACCAAACAAATGGTTGTTAACTTTTCCCAAACCGGCAATAAATCCATCAGCAGGCGTTTTCCGGACAAGATCTTCAACAGGGTGGCGCCTCTTCTGGGCGGCATATGTCAGGGCGCCGTATTCCCGAAAACTACCCGTATCCACGAGATCGTCTATATTTGCTCTCGCCGTGCGCCTGTTTTTCTGTCGTCGCCGTTCGACGGCATCCGGTCTGTTTTCGTCGAGCGTGAAAGAGTGGGCTTCAATAACAGCTGCCAGATCCGGGCGGATGGTATCCAGATCCGGCGCCTCTTCGGCGATCAGTGTATTTTCTGAAACTTCCGCTTCCCTGACAGCAAACAGAATTCCGCCCTTTTCAATAATACCACCCCTGGAGATTCGGATCTCTTCGATATATCCGCTGCAAACGGCCGTAATGAGGTGTTCCATCTTCATGGCTTCCATTATGGCCAGTTTTTGTCCTTTCGCTACCGCATCTCCGATATTAACCAGGATTTCGACGATCGATCCCTTCATCCCCGCCAGTACAGGTATGGTTCCCGGAGGTACCGATTGCACGAGACCGGTTTGCCGCGCGGGTTCGTTCTCCACTTGCGTCTTAAAATAGCGGTTGGGATGGCTTGTTTCAGCGGAGACCAGTTCGGCTGCCTGGGTGTCAATAAAACTGGTATCGATCTCATTGGAGACGACTTCGGGATGGGACAGGAGATTTTGCAGGAATGGAATATTCGTCGCGACACCGTTGATCTTAAATTCAGACAGGGCGTTGTAAGCTTTGCGGACGACATGCGCGTAGGTTGGATCTGAAGAATGGACGATGAGTTTGGCAAGCAGGGAATCAAAGACCGGGTTTGTGGCATAGCCGTTATAGCCGTATCCGTCTACCCGCACGCCTCTGCCGCTTGGGATTTCATACGTGCTGAGCGTGCCGCTCTCCGGAATGACCGTTCCCTTCTCGTCCATGGTTTCCATGTTTATGCGCAATTGCATAGCATGCCCGCGGGGGGTGCCCTCCTTCAGAAGATTCAGATCGGCGAGCGTTCTGCCGGCTGCTATCTCAAGTTGGATCTTGACCAGATCCACATCCATCACTTCTTCCGTGACCGTATGCTCCACCTGTATGCGCGGATTGACCTCCATGAATGTATAGGCTTCCTCCTCTCTCTCTGCGGTTTCATCGATCAAAAACTCGAACGTCCCCAGGCTCAGATAGTTGCTTTCTTTAGCCATTTTCAGGGCGGCTTGTATCAACTTGTCACGCAATGAAGCCGACAGCCCCGGAGAGGGCGCTATCTCAACCAGTTTCTGGTTATGCCGCTGGAGGGTGCATTCACGTTCCCATAGATGGCAGACACGGGTACCGTCGCCGATGATCTGAATCTCGACATGACGAGGGCGAAGAACCTTTTTTTCCACAAAGACATCGCCGTTTCCGAATGCGGCCAGGGCCTCCGACCGGCACCGGTTGTAGGCTTCTTCCAGGTCGTCCTTATCATCAACGGTTCTGATGCCGCGTCCGCCACCGCCGGCAAGCGCCTTGATCAATACCGCAGACCCAGAGCTCGATGCATCAAAAAATGCCATCGCTTCAGCAAGGGATGTGGGACCGTCTGTCCCGGGAAGCAGGGGAACACCGCAATGCCTTGCAAGAACTCGAGATTCGATCTTGTTGCCGAACAGCTGCAGATTCGTCACCGTCGGCCCAATGAAAACAACATTTTCCTCGGCGCAGCGACGGGCAAATGCCACATTTTCGCTCAAAAAACCATATCCGGGATGAATCGCTTCACAGGTTTCATATTTGGCAACCCCCAGGATCTGTTCAATATCAAGATATGGGGCAACCCCGTTTCCTTTCAATACCACCGATTTGTCGGCAAGTTTGGTGTGCAATGACTGTTTATCGTCTTCAGAACAGACAGCCACGGTACGGATGCCCATTTCACCTGCGGCACGGATGATTCGAATGGCGATCTCTCCACGGTTGGCAATGAGTAAACGTTTCATCTGCAGCTCTCCTCCCGCTTCTTCCGGTCTTTTTGCCGGATATATCGATTCGGATCGTTCACCTCCAGTCTCTTCATTTTATTCCCCTTCCCAAATTCGTGTCGATATTCTATCAAAAGTTCTTGATTTGCACGTATGTGCTAATATGTCTATATGAGCAACAGGTGGCTGTCAAGTTAATTTTAGCACATATGTGAAAGTTTTGTGATATCCTGATCTGTCTGGATGAAAAGACAACAACGGGGGGCTTTCTCCAGGGACAAAATATCGAAATGTGATTATGCGATTGTATTTTTGAACATTTTTTCCATAACAGGCACCATGATGAACAAGAGGGTGTCCTTCACCCAGGCACGGTATTCAAATGAGTCTGGATTAACCCCAAGAGCACCGGCCTGCAGGGAACTGGCGCCCACATAATTGATAACCAGCGTATTGAAGGTGTCGTTAAATCGAGCGATATCCCGGGAGTCGATTTCAACCGGCAATGCCTTTCTGGAAGCTTCTCTTGTTTGTGTCAGCAGGTTGATCAGATGCTGATACCCGGGGATGGCTTCCAGGTTGTCCACCTGGCTGATGTTCTGGTTTATTATCTGCAAGGGTACGGGATCGTTGAAATAACATTCAAGAAAGCGATCGATGTAAAGGGATAGCCGTTCTACGGGCTCAAGGCCAAAGATCTCTTTAGACCATTTCCGGCTATTCTGGTAAATTTCCTCACATTCAGCCTGAAAAATCTCTTCAAAAATGTCGGATTTGTGAGCAAAATGGTAGCGGATCGTACCGTGCTCCATGCCGGCTTCACTGGCGATCATCCTTATACTGGCCGCGTGATACGGGTGCCGGGCAAATACGAAACGGGCTGCATTCAGGATACGCTGCCGTGTCTGAGCGCCCTTGGTCAGGTCGTTTTGTTTCGCTTTTTTAAGGATTTGCCCCTGGTTGGATGATCTTCGTTTTTCCATTTTTTGGCCGCCTGTAGTTGTTGTATAATCACATTATATCATGCAATTATGATTTTATCACATATGTGCTGAAAACAGCTTGACAATCCCAGTTTCCCCGTATAAATTTATTGGCACATGCGTGTAAATTAATGTGTCTTCGACAGAATGTCAAGATGAAATGCACCCGTTGTTTTTTTGGGTTGGCTTAAATTCAAACCCGGAGGAAGCTCGGGCGCATTAAAAAATTGCGGGCAGTCTCAGCGGAAAGAGTTTACTCGTAAGTTCATGGAACCTGCCAGACTGGCATTATCGCGTTAACAGTCTTAAGCATATCCAATTTTTGAAAGGGAGAATGACTATGAAATGGATCATCAGGATATTGATCGTTATGGCTATCATCGCCGGCGCAGGATACCTCTTTCGGCAGGATATCTTCCTGGCGGTTGTGGAAAGAGCCGCGAAACGCCAGTTTAAGGTCGGGCCGCACCAGGAAATCGACTGGAACCGGTCGGACACATCAGCAAACCGTAATAACGACAGCCGACCCAACATTGTTCTGATCATGGCGGATGATCTGGGTTGGAACGATATTTCTATCGGCGGTGGTGGTTTGGCCGACGGTACTGTCCCCACACCCCATATTGATTCCATCGGGTCCGAAGGAATACAGTTTACCAACGGCTACTCCGGGCACAGCACCTGCGCGCCATCACGGGCCGCAATGATGTCCGGGCGCTACTCCACGCGCTTCGGCTTCGAGACCACGCCGACCCCGGAACAGGGCGGCATAAAAAAAATCCTCCCTTTCATTATCAACCGTCCGAGCAACCGTCCGGAAGGTTCGCCCAAAGTTATCCGCCATTCTAACGAGAAGGGAGCTCCGGAGATACCCTACGAAGATAAAGGGATGCCGACGGAAGAGATTACCATCGCGGAAACTCTCAAGCAGACCGGTTATCACACTGTCCATATCGGAAAATGGCATCTGGGCCGAACAAACGGTATGGCGCCCGAGGACCAGGGATTCGATGAAAGCCTGTTGATGTTTAGCGGATTGTACCTACCCGAGAACCATCCCAACCTGGTCAACGCCGCGCTGGAGCATGACTTCCGTGATCAACTCGTGCGGAAAGCATTTCGATACGCGGCCAGCTTCAATAATGCAGTTGGTGACGCGTTTGAGCCGGGGGGCTATCTCACCGACTATTATACGGATGAGGCGGTTAAGGTTATCGAAGCCAATAAAGACCGACCCTTCTTCCTTTACCTGGCCCACTGGGCTCCCCACAGACCGCTGCAGGCGACAAAGGCAGATTACGATGCGCTTTCCCATATCAAGGATCACCGGCTCAGGGTTTATGCCGCGATGATCCGGGCATTGGACCGCGGCGTCGGGCGTGTTATGGAAGCCCTCAAGGCGAACGGAATTGACGATAATACGATGGTCATATTTACCTCTGACAACGGCGGTTCGGGATCTCTCGGCCTGCCTGATGTCAATCAGCCCTATCGCGGTTGGAAGCTGACCTTCTTCGAGGGCGGGGTTCACGTTCCCTACTTCATACGCTGGCCAGCCAGGATCAGGCCCGGTTCCAAACTTGAGGCGCCTGTTCATCAATTCGATCTCTATTCCACAGCGGCAGGAGCCGCCGGGGTCGCCATGCCGAAGGACCGCATAATTGACGGTGTCAACCTGCTGGACTTTATACCAGGCATAAACGGGACCGCTCCCGCGAAACAGGGACAGAATCCCCACGAAAAACTGTTCTGGCGAGCTGGCAACGTCCGGGTCATTCTGGCGGATGGCTGGAAATTCCTGCGTGATAATACCCAAGGCAAGAGCTGGTTGTTTGACATGAAAAACGACCCGACCGAACAAAACAACCTGGCGGCGAAAGAACCGGAGCGAGTCAGGGACATGGAAGCCATGCTGGCCCGACACAACGCTGAACAGAAGCAACCGGCCTGGCCTATATCAGTGGAAGCTCCCGTCCGCGTTGATAAAACCAAGGACGCTCCCGTTGAACCGGGCGATGAGTACATCTACTACGCAAACTAGACAAAACGGAGAATAATGATGAAATGGATTATCAGAATATTGGCAGTTATTATTTTAGTCGCCGGTGCCGGATACATCTTTCGTATGGAGATAGCCCTGGAACTTGCGGGAATAGCACCCCTGTATGGTGATATCGAACCGAACCGGGAAATCAACTGGAACCGGTCGGACGTCGCAGCGAACCGTGACGAGGACAGCCGTCCCAACATCGTTGTCATCGTGGCAGACGATCTGGGTTGGAATGATATATCGTTGGGTGGTGGTGGCGTAGCTGGCGGGACTGTTCCCACACCCCATATCGATGCCATCGCGAACGAGGGGCTCCAGTTCAGTAACGCTTACGCAGGGCATGCTACCTGCGCTCCTTCTCGAGCCGCTTTGATGTCCGGACGCTATCCCACCCGCTTCGGATTTGAGTCCACGCCGACCCCGGGTGCCATGTTGAGGGTCACCTCATACATTGCCGAGGTTCCGGATGGGTTGCCGCCGATTATCACCCATTTTGATGAGAAAGGAGACCAGGACATCCCCGCCGGGGAGAAAGGAATGCCGCCTGATGAAGTGACCATGGCAGAAACGCTCAAACAGGCCGGCTATCATACCGTTCACGTCGGCAAATGGCATCTTGGCCGTAGAAACGGCATGGCCCCCAAAGACCAGGGGTTTGATGAGAGTCTGATGATGCACAGCGGGAAGTACCTGCCCCTTGACGACCCCAATGGGGTCACCGCCACGCAGGACTTTGATCCCATCGACCGCTTTCAAAGGAAGGTAATGGTTCACGCTGTCAATTTCAACAGCGGAAAGCCGTTTAAGCCGAGAGGCTATCTCACCGATTATTTTACCGACGAGGCGGTTAAGGCGATCGAGGCCAATAAAAACCGTCCCTTCTTCCTTTACCTGGCTCACTGGGCGGTACATGGCCCGCTGCAGGCGGCAAAAACGGATTACGAAGCGCTTTCCCATATCAAGGACCATCGCATGCGGGTTTACGCCGCCATGGTTCGGTCACTGGACCGGGGGGTCGGTCGCGTCATGGAGGCCTTAAAGGCCAACGGTATTGACGACAATACCCTGGTGATATTTACGTCTGACAACGGTGCACCGGGATATAACGGACTGCCGGAGCTCAACAAGCCCTACCGTGGTTGGAAACTGACCTTCTTCGAGGGCGGAATTCACGTTCCCTACTTCATGCGCTGGCCGACCAGGATCAGACCCGGTTCCAAGATGGAGTCACCGGTTCACTTTATTGATATGCATCCCACCATAGCCGCAGCCGTCGGGGCCCAAATGCCTACCGACCGTAAAATCGACGGTGTCAACCTGCTGGACTATATACCCAATCTCACAGGGACTGCTCCCGCCAAACAGGGGCAGAATCCCCATGGAAAACTGTTCTGGAAGGCCGGCAATACCCATGTTTTGCTGGTGGACGGCTGGAAGTTCCAGCGGGATCTCACTGGCGGCAAGAGCTGGCTGTTCGACATGAGAAACGACCCCACCGAGCAGCGTAACCTGGTCAATGAGGAACCCGAACGGGTCAGCTCCATGGCAGCCATGCTGGACACACATAACGCACAGCAGAAACCGCCGGCATGGCCCATCCTGCTGGAGGTCCCGACGCGCATTGACAAGACCCTGGACGCCCCCGTGGAATCGAATGAAGAGGTTGTCTACTATTCAAACTAAATAACGGAAAAATAAACTAAAATGTAATGAATCAATCCAAAAGGATTAAGCATGACGATCGTAAGGTGGGAAAAAAATGAAACCATAGCGGTTTTAATAATGGACAATGGTCCCAATTTGAACAATCCGGATTTCTACAAGGCAATGAATACCGCTTTTGAAGAGATCACTGCGGATGAATCGATTAATGGACTTGTGATTGGCGCAAGCGATCCCAAAGCCTGGAACACGGGAATCGATCTTGAATGGATGGGAAAAACGCTGGCAGCCGGCGATAATCAGGCAATGCTTGAATATGTGGAAACGTTTTTCAAAATGCTGGACTATTTTCTACTGTCACCGTTTCCTGTTGTCGCGGCCATTACCGGTCATGCCTTTGCCAATGGAGCCGTTCTGGCATGTGCCTGTGATTTTAGATTTATGCGCAAAGACCGTGGTTACTTCTGCTTTCCGGAAATTGATGTCAATGTTCCTTTCGCTCCTGGAATCATTGATATCGTTGAAAAAGCAGTGCCAAGACCGCTTTTGCAGAAAATGGCTTATACCGGCAGACGGTACACGGCTGAAGAGATGGAAGAGCACGGTGTCATAGAAAAAGCATGCGAAAACAGTGAAGAAACCATGAAAGAGGCGATTGCTTTTACAAAAACATTTCAGAAGGGCCGTCAAATATTCCATCAAAATAAAGAGGTCCTCAATGGGGTTGTTTTAGAAAGAGTTCACAAGGAATTTGAAATGCAGAAGAAACTGTGGCAAAAATAAGGCGACAAATCAGCTGGAAAGCTCTAGTAATTTATCAAGTGAGGGGGAATTAACAACACGGGTATGATATCGGCGGTTAAGGCAACTTGATTAAAAAACGGTTTCCTATGGAAATGCCGGAACGGGATGGCATCCCGATTGGGCTATTCGTTTATAAAAGAACGAGGATTCCATTTTTGCTATTAAAACGATGATAGGGGAATATTATCATGACAGACAAAAACAAAGAAGTGACATGGCTTGCCTCTGTTTGGAGCGAGAAAAAAGGGCGACGTATCGCATCAACGACCAGCGATGGTGAAACTTCGACCATCACCTACCTGACCGAATCGACATTTTGGGATTACAAACCGATCACCCCGCCTGATGGCAGCAAGATTGCTTTTTTCAGGGTGACCAACGAGATGGATAAAGAGACGGGCGACGTGACGCTGTGGAAATCCAAAATCTGCGTGATGAACCCGGACGGTTCAGACGTTAAGGAGTTGACGGACGACACCTACTTCAATGGCTATCTTCACTGGACCCGAGACGGGACCAATCGGATCACCTGGTTCCGTATTATCAATGATACGGGTGAGCCATTCAACTATTCAAAGATAAAGACCTGGCGAACCTCTCCAGATGCGTCTCCCGGCGAAGAGGAGATGCTTTCCGATCCCAACGATCCGGAGTACTTTCGCGAGTACGGTCATTCAAGCCTGAAAGATGGTCGTCTTTGGATCCTTCGCGGCAGTAAAAAAAACTTCCTGATGACCCCAGATCCTGTAGGCAAGCCCCAATATGAAACGGTCAGCTATCCCCACGATCCCATGCACCTGCACAAGATCTGCATATCCCACGATGAGACCAGGATCTCCTACATGAAACAAACCATGGAAGACCTGAAAGTTGATGAGTACATAGGCGCCACCCTATGCTACGCCGATTTTGATGCATCTATCCCGGCCATCACCAACGAAGTGGCGTTCACCAAGCAGGATTTTAATCGGCTCATCTGGTATACCAGTTTCTCACCGGACGACAAACGCATCCTCTATACAGACACCGGGAAGATTTTCGAATACGACATTGAGACCGCGACCCACCGAAAGGTTTCGACCGACGACTTACTCGAATACCGCTATCCCAGCTACCTTGGCAGCGTTAAGTAATTCGCATATTTTTATTCTTTTCACAGGGATATACCTTGGTCCGATCCCAATCTCACAATCTCAAAGGCACAGAACAATTCCCAGTGAAAAAAGTTACAGAGAGGTGACCTGAATGAGCGTTGATTACAGTACAAAAAAAAAGAGTGTGTTAAAGGCTAAGCAACTTATGCCGGGAATATTAAGAATGGTCGGACGTGCTCCCAGGTTGCGTCGTGCAATCAAGGAACTCCTGTCCTCCAATATGGCAGACCATATCTCGATCGGATCAGTTATAGAGGAGAATGCGAGAAAATACCCGGACAGGCCCGCGGTGCTCTATAAGGATGAGCGTCTTACCCACGACCAGTTCAACCGTGCGGCCAACCGCCTGGCCCATTTCTTTCTCGGTCGCGGCGTAAAAAAGGGCGACGTGGTGGTGGTAATGCTTGATAACCGGCCGGAAATTTTGATCACTGTGGTGGCCATGGCCAAGATTGGAGCCATCGCGTCACTTATCAACGTGAACCAGCAGGGCAAGGTGCTTGAACACAGTATCAGCCAGGGAGAAGGCAACGTTTTTATTGTGGGTGAAGAAATGCTTGAGCCGTTCGAGGAGGTTAAAGCGGATCTGAATCTTGGCGCGGATGATCAGGTCTACTTTGTGCCGGATGGATCGAAGGCTCCCGCGCCGGATGGTTACCTCGACCTGATAGCCAAGATTGCCAACGTCTCTGATAAAAATCCACCTACCACCGCTGAGATTACCATGGCGGACCCGTTCGCTTACGTGTTCACTTCCGGCACCACGGGTTTGCCCAAGGCCAGCGTGATTTTGAATTTTCGATGGGTGGGATCCTCACGCTGGTTCGGCAAGTTGGCCATGGATCTGACCCCGGATGACGTCCTCTATGTGCCTCTGCCTTTCTTTCACACCAACGGGCTTTTGGTCTCGTGGGGAGCGGCCGCCGCCAACGGATCTGCCATGGCAGTGCGCAGGAAATTAAGTGCCCGCAAATTCTGGGAAGACACCCGGAAATTCAACGCGACTGCCTTCATATATATAGGCGAGGTCTGCCGCTACCTCATGAACCAGCCGCCGCGCGACAATGACCGCGATAACCCTGTCAAAAAGATCGTAGGCAATGGACTCAGGCCGGACATCTGGAAAGAGTTTAAAAAGCGTTTCGATATTCCTTATGTTTACGAGATTTATGGAGCGGCCGAGGGAGCAATGGTATTCACCAATCTTTTGAACCTCGACTACACTGTGGGTGTGTGCGGAACGCCAAACGCGATTGTAAAATATGACGTGGACGAGGACCGCCCCATAACCGATGAGAACGGCTTTATGCAGAAGGTAGGACCTGGGGAAGTAGGGCTGGTGCTGGGCGAGATAACTCCGCGCTCGCCTTTTGCGGGCTATACCGACAAGGAGGCAACCGAGAAAAAGATCTTTAAAAACGTTTTCCAGGACGGTGATTCCTGGTTTAATACCGGTGACCTGCTCCGCAATATAGGCTTCGGGCATGCTCAGTTTGTGGACCGGCTGGGAGACACCTTTCGCTGGAAAGGAGAGAACGTCTCCACCACCGAGATCGAAGAGGTTGTAAACACCATAGCTGGCATCTCCGGCTCAACGGTATATGGCGTAGAAATCCCGGGCACCGACGGCCGTGCCGGCATGGTTTCGATTGTAACCGACACTTTGCAGGATGATATCGATAAAGCTGCCCTGGCTAGAGAACTTAAGAGTACTCTGCCATCATACGCGGTACCCATATTTGTGCGTGTAAAAACCGAGTTCGACACCACCCACACCCACAAGATTAAAAAGACCGACCTCAAAAAGGAAGGCTTTGATCCAGGACTGGTGCGAGATCCCCTCTACGTGAATTTGCCGGGAGAAGATGAGTACAAAGAACTGAATGCCGAGGTTTATAAAGATGTGACGACAGGAAAATACCGGTTCTGAGAAAAAATAAACTTCTGGATACTGCATAAATCTGCCACCTGATCCACATTTTTGATTGTTGCTGGGCCGGGAGTGGAAGCAGCCTGCCGGAAAATGAACATTTTGCAGAGGAATGATGACAGATAACCAATTATATACTATTTACGGCCATATCGGCTCTCCTTATTCCATGAAAATGCTGTCCGTAATGCGCTACCGGCGTATCCCCCACGTCTGGCGGGACGGCCTGGAGACGCATGGTCATGCCAAGCAGCAGGTAAAAGTACCGGTCATTCCGATATTCCAGTATCCGGATGGTTCGTATCACAACGATTCGACACCGCTGATTTATGATCTGGAAAAGCAGCACCAGAACGGCCGGTCCATCATCCCGGAACGGGAAAGCGACGCCTTCCTGGCCTATCTGATTGAAGATCTGGCTGATGAACTTCTGTCCAAATCCATGTACCACTTCCGCTGGTTTGACGAACGCTATGTGAAGCAGATCAGTGAGTGGATCATGTTCGATATCCTGAACGGTGGCGGACGGGAACAGATCACTACCATGGCGAAGGATTTTTGTAAACGGCAGCGGGGTCGCCTGGCATTTGTGGGGTCTTCAGAGCACAACCGGCCGATGCTGGAGTATTTGTCAGACAGGTTTATGGGGGTTTTGGAGAGTCATGTACCGGACAGCTGGTTTATCTTTGGCTCACGCCCCTCCATGGCGGAGTTCGGATTGTTCGGTCAGTTGTCGCAGTACCACTACGACCTGGCGATCATCGATCATGCACGTGAAGAGGCGCCGTTTACCTTCCGCTGGATTCTTCATATGCACGACCTTTCCGGAATTGAGGGGGAATGGCGAGAGGATAATACCGAGCTGCCAGAGATTGTGGTGCAGTTGCTGGCGATTGCCGGCGAGTACTACTTTCCTTTCCTGCAGGCCAATGACAAGGCGTTTAAAGCCGGAGAGACAGAGTTCTCGTTCGAGGCGGGTGGTATGCCCTATTCCCAGGGTGTTTTCAAATACCAGGTGAAATGCCTGGCGGAACTCAGGCAAGCCTACGCGGAACTCAGCCAGAGTGCCAAAACAGATCTGGAGGGGCTCCTGGAACGAACGGGCTGTCTATCCCATCTTCAAGCCTGATAAGCGCTGGAACCAACTCAAATAAAATCAGTCCGTTGATAAGAATTCCCTTTTAAGGAGTGGCAAAAGGGAAGTTTAAATTGTATGCCGATACAGTGTACATCTCAAGATGTAGAGGAGTCGAGAGTCAAACATCAACCCAAATGCAGGCACTCTCAACTGAAACGGATATGGCCGATTTCGCGGAGTTCCGCCCCGGTCATGTACACAATCATCCGGCTATCATCAATTTTATGAAGCGCAAAGGGGGCCGACCGGAAGCGATTCGTTGGAGGATGAAGGATTTTATCAGTAGCATGATCCATACAGACCTCACCGTTTTAAAAAATTAAAAGACCATGCGTAGAAACCGAAACGAGAACATCCTGGCGCTCTTTACCCTGATAACACTGGCCATCGCTCTGGTGATCGGATTTAACTATAGCACCAGCGACATCACTTCCTATTTCCAAACTTTGATGCCGGAAGCGGAGCGCTTTGAGAAGACCGGCTTTGAAGCCTACCGGGCCTTCGCCGCAAATGTCGATCAGCCCCAGGGATATATCACCGTCAAAAAAGCCGATGGATTTGGTGGACCGCTCAAGGTGGCTATTAGCGTGGATCCCAAGGGAACAGTCCTGAACATGGTGGTAGTGGAACACAAGGAAACTCCCACCTGGTTCACCAAGGTGATGAACAGCTCCCTGATCGAGTCCCTCCTGGGCAAAAGCTACGGAGATCCCTTTGAGATCGGCAAGGATGTGGATGGCATCACCGGTGCCACCTATACCACCAGGGCGATCATTGAGAGCGTCAAAGCGGGTGCCAGGGAGATTGCCCTCAATGAGCTGAAGCTGCCAAAAGTAGAGGAGAAACCAAGTCCGCTGCAACTTGGAGTACCGGAAGTGGTGCTGATCCTGCTGCTGGTTGTGGGCGTCTTTGGGGTCAAAAAAGCATCCGGAAAAACCAAGAAGAGGCTTCGTTGGCTGATGCTTCTCTCCGGACTGGCTGTTCTCGGCTTCATGGCTAACCATCCCCTGACCCTGGTGGATATTAATAAATTTCTGTTGGGTTACTGGCCCGACCTCCGAAACCAGCTTTACTGGTATATCTTGATTTTTGGCATACTGCTGGTTTTTCTTACCACCAATAAAAACATCTATTGCCACTATTTCTGCCCCTTTGGTGCAGCCCAAGAGTGTCTGGCCGTCTTTGGCAAGGCCAGGAATTTCCATTCCCAACACTACCACCAGTTCTTCAAATGGCTGCGAAGAGGGATCGTCTGGTTGGCTCTGCTGATAGCCCTGATTTTCCGCAATCCGGGAATCAGCTCCTATGAAGTCTACAGCACCCTCTTCAGTCTATCGGGAACCAACGGGGAGGTACTCTTTCTCAGTATTGTGCTGGTCTCCTCTCTCGTCGTGAAGCGCCCCTGGTGCAAATTTCTCTGCCCGGTCCCTGCCTTTGAGGACTACCTGAGGTGGGTGAAGGGCAGTCTCCGAAGTGTGGTTTCCAAAAAAGCAAAGGAACCGGATTCAGGGATTTTTTATTGACGTTTTTGTTTGATCAGATTGATGATTTTCTGGCCGGACTGATGCTGTGGATAGCGCTCCAGTAAATTCTGTGCTGTTCGTTCAGCTTGCAGGAGGTTGCCAGTCTTATAGTAAAAGACTGACATCCCATATAAAAAATCCGCATTGGTCGGTTCCAGGGAGATGGCTTTCAACAAAGCCGTTTCTGCCTTGTTGTGTTTCTGTAATTGTTCATAAAGCAGTCCCAGGTTATAATAGATCCGAGCCCTGGTCCCATATCCCTCGGCAGCTTTCTCCAAGTGAAGGATGGCGTCTGGCATTTTTTTTCTTTCAGCCAGAAGCAATCCAAGTCGATAGTGGGTCTCCCAGGAATCGGGTTCTGAGCTGATCACCTCTCTTAACAATTGTTCCGCTTCTTCAGCTTTTCCCTGACCGCTTAGCAGTACAGCCAGGTTGAGTTTTACGGGGTTGAATTCATGAGCGATGCGAAGGGCTTGTCGATAATGAGCCTCTGATTTTTCAGGCTGATTGAGGTAGTAGTAGAGATTTCCCAGATTCAGGCCAGAAAAGGTGAAGTCGGCGGCGTATTCCATGGCGTTTATATATTGATCCAGAACTTGTTCCAGAGTCTTTTGCTCCGTGTTCTTCAGCATTTGGGGTGGCAGCACAGCCAGATTCATGGCGCTTTCCATACGCACTACCTTGACAGGGTCAGCCAGCATGGAGTGAAGCGCTTTTTTTCTGGCTTGAGGTTCTTGGCGGTTATAGTAGCGAACCGCATTGTAACGGATCAGGGGGTCCTCATTGACCAGGGCACGGTCAAAAGCCTGCCGACTTTGTTCACTATTGTAAGATGTCAGCAACTGAAGGGCGGAGGCACGAACAATAGCCGGTGCCAGTTGATCATCAGACAGTCTGAGCAGATCTTTCTCTGCCTCAGGCTGATGTTGTCTTCCGGCTGCCAATATGCTTCCATAATGGGGTTTTCTACTCAGGCCATACCAGCGGGTAAAGTTCTCCAGTGCCCACTTGTTGTCCCTGTCGGTATGGCATTGGTTACAGGCATTGGGTGATCCCAGGGAGATGCTGAGATCCGGACGTGGGACCCGTAGACTGTGATCTGAACGGATATCCACACCCATATAGGGCTGTCCAGGCATATGGCAATTAATACACAGGGAACCCTCCCCCACTGCGGAGATCATTTTACCACTTTTATCCCTGATGGGGTCTCCTGCTTCCCCCTTGGCTTTATGGAAATGGTGTGTCTGATTATCATAAACCTCTCCCCGGTGACATTGCAGGCATAGCCGGTTGTCTTCAAAGTGACGTTTTCCGCTGTGAACATCGTGGCAGTCGCTGCAACTGACATCTTGCTGATACATTTTGCTTTGTATAAAAGAACCATAGACATACACTTCATCCAGGATCTGTCCATCCGCGTGATACAAGCTCTCTGTCAAAAGCTCCGGGATCATGTAGTCGAGTGTTTCTTTGGCGGAATGATCAAAGTCCGAAAGTTGGACACGACGGGAATGGCATCTGGCACAGATAGCAATCTGTTCTTCCGCATTTAGATTGTTTGTTTTGACAACCAGTCCGACATTATCGATCTCAGGACGTGCCAGTTCAGGAAGGTCTGCCCATTGGGCATGTTCTGATCCAGGTCCGTGGCAGGCTTCACAACTCACGTTAATTTCAAACCAGCTGGTCTGATAGCGATCTGTTTTGGCGTCAAACTTTTTTTGCAGATGGGTGGAGTGGCAATCTGCACACATCCCATTCCAGTTATGGCTTTGCTGCGTCCAATGGAGCCAGTCCGATGGTTGAATCTTTTCTTCACCATTCAGATGATACCAGCGCTTCTGGCGGGTGTCCCAGGCAATTGACAGGGCCTGTAGGCGACCGTCGTCAAAAGCAACCAGGTATTGTTGCAGAGGATCATGTCCAAAGGTATAGTTAACTTCAAAGTCCTGCATTCTCCCGTCAGCTCCCATGGTATGGACATAATAGCCACCTTCTTTCCGAAAAAAACGGGATATTATGCCCTGATGCTCAAAGAGGGCGTTATCGAAGTCACCGAGCACACTTTCGACGCTGGCCTCTGCCATCGCCTTGTCATGGTCTGATCCGCGCCAGCGTTCTGTTTCTGGTTCGTGACAGGATGCACAACGCTCCCGTCCCACGAATGTTGCTTCCTTCTGATTGTTCTGGGAAGTTGTGAGGGGTTCCATACTACTTCGGCGATATACATACAGCGGTACCGAAAGAACAATCACCAGTGCTGCGATCAATCCTGTAATCTGCCATGATCTCATGACATTGTTACCTGCTCGGGATGAAATCGCTGTCGTTTCTGCGGTTTTTCCAAATGGACATAAACGACCCCTTGACTGATGGTAACGGGATAATAATCTAAGGGTCTGGTAGCCGGCGAGCGCAGGACTTCCCCTCTGATATCAAAACTAGATGAGTGGCAGGGACATCGAAACACCGACGAGACCGGATCCCAGTTGATGGCACACCCCATATGGCTGCAGCGTGATGAGATAGCCAGAAATCCTCCATTTTCAAGTCGAGAAAGAAAAAATCCCCCCTTTCTATGAGGGGTGACCGAATCGGGCGCAAAAGTATCCACTGGCCCGGTTTTGATCAAGGATTGACTGGAGCTGTCCCTGTTAAGTTTGCCGGGGCTGAGGAAGCTAAAACCGATCCAGAACGCTTCTACCAGGGCGGTTAACCCGAGTCCTGCCCATAAAAGCGTTAAGAAAGATCTTCTATTTGGAATCCCGGGGTCCGGATTAGAATTTGTTTCGTTCGTCGCTTGCTTTTTCATGTTGCGTTATTTGACTCTAAAATCCAATCCGTTATAAGATCCAGCGGAGCGGAAACCGTTATTATACTTTCTTAAGACTGTGGATGTGACGCTTTCTGCCATAAACGTCATCACGGCTGGACCAGAGCCATTCCCTCGCCACGGAACCAGATCCCTGAAACACTCAGTACTAAGTAGGTCACCAACAGGAATGTGATGATGGCCAGGATAGCCTCGTCCGTTTCCGCTTTCAACCATCGCTTCAAGACTAGATAATACCCGACCAGCCCGATAACTCCCAGGACAAAAGGCAGAACACTACTCGTGAGAATTTCAGCTAAATCCGGTGAAACCGTCTTCGTAGTAGCAATGGAATCCAGGTGAAGGATCCCAGCCGAAGTCAACAACAGGGACAGGACAAGGGATAGTAGTGATAATTTCCGTCCCTTAAGGGAGCGAAACCAGATCCCGATGTGGCCGGGGGCAATGGAATGAAAGGGCAGCCAGATCAGGGCGGCAGACGCCAAGGCCGGTATTACCAGAATAGCCAGAATCGGATGAAAAAGCAGTAACAGCTCCTGTATCCCGGCAAAATACCAGGGAGCCTTGGCCGGATTGGGACTCATTCCCGGATTGGCGCGATCTCCTAAGGGAGCATCGACAAGAGCCGAAACCAAAAAAACAGCAGCAATCACCACCAGGGAAACCATTAATTCTCTGCGAAGTAGATCCTGCCCGGAAATTGCCGTTCTACCCCTGGCTCCATTCGTTTCTTCCAGGCCCCGGGGAAAAACGATACCGCCCGCTTTGCGAATATACCAGAAGTGAAGTCCGCAAAGTAATAGCATCAGGGCCGGTAGCAGAGCTGTATGAAAGGTGTAAAAAATCCTCAGAGTGACCGCTCCGATCTGGTCGCCACCCCTGAAAACCTCTTGAAGCCATTCTCCCACCAGAGGAAGAGTCCCCAGCATGCCGGTGCAGATCGTAACGGCCCAATAAGCCAGCTGGTCCCAGGGTAACAGATAGCCGGTAAAACTACTGGCCAGGCATGTAAACCATAACAAAAGACCAAAATACCAGTTCAGATGGCGAGGTGGAAAAAAACCTGCCGTAAACACAACCCTCAACAAATGCAGAAAAACCACTGCAATCAAAAAATTGGCGCTCCAACAATGGATGTTACGAATAAACCGACCGAACAGCAACCGATTCTGAAACAAAACAATTGAATCGTAAGCCTTGACCGGAAAAGGGTCGTAAACCAGCCGTAACAACAATCCCGAAGCAAAAAGCAGAATCAGCAGAATCAAAGCTGCGCCACCCAGGCCAAAGGTTTGCTTGAAACGGATGGCTGCCCCTGGAACTCGTCTGGGACGAAAATGAAAAAAGGGATGATTGAGTATCAATGACCCTCCGAAGCGTGATACTGCTGTTAAAAACCAGCGAACGTGATGATTCCGCAAGTATAGGAATGTTGGACCAAAACGACTGGAACCAATCCGTTTTGAACAGTTGTTAATGCACTTATATACATGCCTGGACTATTCATCATTCTCAGTTAAAAAAATCTTGTCAAGATATAATCCTCAAACCATCATGCGGGGACAAGCAAAACAGAATAGACGCTGGTATTCGGCAAGTTGCGTTTCGTGCCCCCGAATTTTCCGCCTCTTTGATGCCCCGGGGAAAGAGGTGTTAACGGCCTAGGGCCAGGACCGTTTATGTCTGATTGCTCGAGAGATTAAGTGCCTTCTGGAGAAATAAGAATCAGGACTGAGATAGGACAGGATATCCCTTCATTGTTTTTTTCTCCTTGTTCGGTAAGATTGTGGATTGGCACTCAATTTAACATATGATTCATAAGAATCTAGGGATTCACCCTGTGTCCTATTGCACCCGAAAAGCCAATAATGAAGATGCACAACAAAGGATTTTATTCAAAATAACCACCTGTCTCCATTGAATTGCAGGTAATAGTGAGAATAGGTGGAACAATGAGATTTTTTCTGTTGCCATGTCAGGCTTCATGGGAGATTGCACTGAGAATAGGTTTTTGCCCCTAAAGGACACAGCAACGCAGCGCTTTTTAAGCCATTGTTTGGAGAGTAAGCACCTGCCATTTCCGGAGCGGAAGGTGGTGTCCACACCCCGGGATCGATAGGGACGGACCAAAAGACCAGATATAGGTTAGGCAGAATGATTCCGGGTAGGGTGGATTCAATATTTTTTTTTATCATGGTTCCCCTTGCTGATTTCAAAACCTTGGAGAGAAACGATCGTCCGCAAAATGTCCGGTTTTTTATGGGACTTTTGTGGATAGTTTATACCAAGTTATTTTTGTACGATCCCTAACAATCATATCACGGATCCCGTATTCACCAAAAGGTTGGTTTTGTTCTCAATTTCGGGATAAACAGGTTCTCTCTGGCTACTGACACTATTTTAAGGGTGCACCAAAAAGTTTCGGGTTAAAGCTCTTGCCGCGATCAAAACGGGTCTCCGAAATCTTTTTAGTGTCCCCCCTCCCTTATTCGTGTTGACAATCTGTCGAAGACAGATTATTTTCACATATGTGCTAAGTTGAAAATACATTTATTTTCACGTATGTGTTAATAAATGTATATGAGCCGAAGAAGGATTGTCAATCTTTTTTAGCACACACGTGTATATTTTATAGTATCCTGATCTATTTCGATGAAAAGACAACAACAGGGTGTCAAAAAAATGGAAAACAGAAAACCCTCCAACCCGGGGCAAACTCCTAAAAAAGCGAAAAAAAGCGGCCTGACCAAGGGCCCCCAGACCCGGCAGCGCATCCTGAAGGCAGCCCGGCGTGTATTTGCCCGGCATCCGTATCATGCGGCCAGTATCAGGATGATCGCCAGCGAGGCTGGCATGGAACACGGTGCGATCCGTTACCATTTCGCTCGCAAATCCGAAATTTATGAAGAGATCGTTCGGGTTGAATGTGAGAAAATTTACCAGAATAACCGGAAATGGTCTAAAGAGACCATCGGCCTCGGGCCTGAGGAAGGACTATCCCACCTGCTCGACCTCGCTCTCGATTGTTATTTCAACGATCCTGAACCGATGCATATGATAAACCAGAACATCAGCCAGGTGGACAACCTGAAAAACATCCCCGGGTATGACCATTTTATCAACCTGCTGATTCGAACCAGAGAATCTTCCCGAAAGACATTACCAGTTAAAGTCGATCTCCGGGATATCGAACGTTTTAATGACACATTCATCGCACTGCTTATCAATTATGTAGGTGCCAGTTCCCTGCAGGCAGGTGCCCTTGGGGTTGATCCGGACTCATCTGAATACCGTGCCTGGGTGAAGGACACCCTGATGTTCATCATGGTGCCGGTTATGGAAAAAATGATACAGAAGGCGTCATCATAATCACATCTCACTATTTTGTTCCCGGGAATTCGCAAAACAGATGAGATGAAAGATGTTATTGGCGAAAACCACAAGTGTGAACAGGCTCCCGGAGGAACCGAAGGAGCCTGTTCAGACCAATCAGGGGAACCTTGAGAAATTCCTGAATCTGGTTGGCAGAGAAGTTGTTTGCTACAGGCCGCCGAATCCTGCATCCGAAATATCAAGGGCTGCTTCATTGGTGTTCTGGATCGAGTCAAATCTTGCCAGGGTCTCATAGAGAAGCGTGTTGATAAAGAAATCCGCGGTTTTCACCTGGCCATCATAAAAAGCCTTGTCTTTTTTCTTGGCTTTTTCAACTTTAGGAGCCGCTTCAACTGCTCTCCAGAGGAGCATCCAGGCCATAATGACATCACCCATGGCATGGAGATAGGGCAGGGAGTGAGCCATGGCCGGTTTGATTTTTCCCTTCATGGCGATACCGCCCAGATGCATGGCCACTTCACCCATGCGATTCACCGCTTTTTCCACTTTTGCGGCCAGTTCTTTGGTGACATCAATCTCTTTGGCCTGGGCAACCGTTTTTAGAATCTCACCCATGAAGCTCATAAAAACCCCACCTTTATCCATGGGCAGCTTTCTTCCCAGCAGGTCCATAGCCTGGACACCGCTGCAGCCTTCATAGATGGAAGCGATTTTACAATCACGGGCATACTGTTCCACCGGATAATCCTTGGTATAGCCGGCACCGCCGTAAACCTGCATGGCCTGAATACAGACATCGTGTCCCTTGACTGACAGGTACTCTTTGATAATGGGTGTCAACAGCTCGAACAAGCCGTTATTGAGTTGTTTCTCTTCCTCGTTTTCCGAATAGTGCGCTTTAGCGCCCACGATTGTCATGTAATACATAAAGCTGCGCATGCCATCCAGGTATGATTTCATGGTGAGCAAATTTCTTCTGACATCGGGATGCTGGATAATGGCTACGGCGGGTGCGTCTTTTTGACCAAATTTCTCGATATCACTCCCCTGAATCCGTTCCCGGGCATAATTGACAGCTGATATGTAGGCGGCCGAAGCGTAGGAAAGGCCCTGGAGACCGGTGGACATGCGGGCTTCGTTCATCATCTCAAACATGATCTTCATGCCCTGTTTTTCCTCACCCAGGAGATAACCGATACAGTTGCCTTTGGAGCCCATAGACATGCTGCAGGTGGCGCTGCCGTGGATGCCGTGTTTTTCTTCCACACCGGTACAAACGATGTCGTTCCGATCACCCAGACTGCCGTCGTCATTGACGAAAAATTTGGGAACGATAAAAATAGAGATCCCCTTGGTGCCGCCTTCATGGCCTTCTACACGGGCCAGAACCGGATGGATAATATTGTCCATGAGGTCATGTTCACCATTGGTGATAAATATCTTATTACCGGTAATGGTGTAGGTACCGTCATCGTTCTTAACCGCCGTGGTTTCAATGGCGCCCACATCGGTTCCAGCCTGGGGCTCGGTGAGCAGCATGGTGCCGCCCCATTGCGCAGAGGTCAGCTTTTTGACATATGTATCGATCTGTTCGGGGGTGCCGTGATTTTGAATCATACCGGCGGTGCTGTTCCCCATACCCAAATAGCTAATAAGCGCCCAGTTTGCACCCATGAAATATTCTGCTGATGCAGCGGCGATAAAAGGGGGCGCTTGTTGGCCGCCCTGCTCTTCTGGAACCAACAGGTTGCCCCACTCCCCTTCTCTGAGGAGCTTGAAAGGCCGATGAAAGCTTTCCGGAACCTTGACCTCGCCGTTTTTGAATTGTACCCCGATCTCATCGGCATCTTTCAGTGTGGGCAGCACCTCCTTCACTGCCAGGTTGCTTGTCTCAGTCAGCAGCATGTCGCATGTTTTTTTATTGAACCCCGGAAAATGGTCTTCACTTAAAAGTTCTTCGCCTTTTAACTGTTCCCAGATAACAAAATCCATGTCCCGTCTGTCTGCAAGTTGTTGTGCCATAATCTTACTCCATTAATTGAATTATATATTTATAGCCGGTCCTTGCCAGCTTTAATGTATAGAAGCATTATCGGGCGAACGTCTTCACTCTGAAAATTCTTTGTCACTATTCACCACATTACCGGAGTCGGGGGGATTATGATTCAAAACGATGGAAAATAGGACGTTTTCCAACAGCTCCATGGATGGATTCATGCGTGTTTTGAATTATAATCCCCTCGACGGAGGGGAGCTGAATAGATACAATTCTGTTTTCTTAACCGTCAATGGGGGTCTGTTTTATGAAATCGATGACTATTTCGGCCATCTCTTCGCCACGCTCCTCCTGTGTAAAATGTCCCGCACCCTTTATCGTCGTATGGGGTTGCCCGGCGGCCCCGGGGATTTTCTTCCGCATTGGATAATCGGCACCTTTGGTCATCGGGTCGCTATCGCTGAAAGCAGTCAGGAAAGGCTTTTCAAACTCTTGGAGGGTTTTCCAGGCATTACGGTTAGCCACAAACGCCGGATGTTCCCGGGAATGCGGTACCAGGGAGGCAAAAATCCGGGCGCCGGCTTTATATGTCTCGTCCGGGAAGGGGGCATTGTACGCCGCGATGACCTCTTCCGGAATCGGGGTCACACTGCCCATGGCAATGATTATTCCCAGGTCATAATCCTCGACTTCGCGGGAGAATATTTGCCAGTCCAGGAAGGGCTGGGGCAACTTCTCATTCCCGGTGGGGAGACTGGTATTGGACGCCACCACCCGAGCGAATCGATCCGGATTCGCGGCCACCAACCGCAAGCCGATCAAACCGCCCCAATCCTGACAGAACAGGGTAATCCGGTTCAGGTTTACCTGTTCAAGCCACTGCTGCATCCAGCCCACATGGCGCTGATAGGTGTAATCGGCGTATTCACTCGGCTTATCCGAACGGCCGAATCCAACCAGATCCGGCGCGATAACCCGGTGACCCGCGTTTACCAGAATCGGAATCATCTTCCGGTACAGGTAACACCAACTGGGATTTCCGTGCATCAGCAAAACCGGATCTGCTGTCCGGCTACCCTCATCCACATAATGAATTCTCAGGGTTCCGCCCTCTCCATCCGGGATTTCAGCATATTTGGGCTCAAAGGGAAAGTCTTTGAGGTCGGCAAATCGCTCATCGGGGGTTCTCAGTATTTTCATAATATTATTCTCCTGTCTGGTTTAAATATTTTGGTCAGAGTTGGTATAAAAAAGTAATTTGGTGTTCTTTAATTTGTTTATTTTATCAGTAAAAACCGTGTCCTTTGGGCCCAGATTCTTTGCTTCCTGGTCGGACACGAAGTCACTGGCCCCTCTCCGGTCCTCCTTTTGGACCGGAGAGGGGCTTTTCGTTTAAAACCGGTAACCGCCGTTGTTGATGTCAGCATACAGTTCTTCCGTCAAAGGCTGGTAACCCTCATCTCCCGGAAGAATAACAAACATGGGATCATTTACTTTTGTGATATCAAACCCCTGATCCCTCAGGGCATTCTTCTTTATCTTAAATGTCTGCGTCATATCGAATTCTGCCGTGAGTCTCAGAAATCTGGGCACCGCATATGCCGGCAGCGCGTTCACCAACAGACGGCCAAACCCCGCCAAATCGAATTCCTCAGGATTTGTTGCCGGAATGAGGGTGACCATACCGAGTCGGCCGTCCTGGCCCCGGAACTTGACGCCATATGCGGTTGATTGTTCCACCTGGGCAAAAGAGTTGACAATCTTTTCCACCTCCATGGTGGAAACGTTCTCCCCTTTCCAACGGAATGTGTCTCCCATCCGGTCCACGAACTGGTGATGTCCGAACCCGATGTTCCGTATCATATCCCCCGTGTTGAACCAGCGATCCCCCTTTTCAAAGGCGTCCTGGATCATCTTTTTTTCAGTCGCTTCACTGCTGGTATATCCGGTCACATTTACGCTTTTTTTGGCCTCGCACAGAAGAATGCCCGGTTCTCCGGATGCCACTTTCTGGAGGAACCCGTTTTCATCGCGGACGAAGTCATCATTTTCCATGTCATACCTGGCAAGAGCGAATCCTAGGACGGTAAAACCGATGGTACCGTTCAGGCCAAACGCGTTAAAAAAAGAGAAATCAAATTCAGAAGCGCCATAGGTTTCCAGGATATTCTTTATCTTGAACCGTTTCTTAAAGGTGCTGTACACATCCGGTCGCATGCCATTGCCAAAGATGCCCCTGACCGAATGGTCGCTGTCCTTCCCGTTCTCTGGTTGATTGGCCAGATAGGTGCACAGTTCGCCAATATAGTTAAACATGGTCACCTTGTATTTGCGGATGTCATCCCAAAAACGGCTTGTACTGAATTTTCTGGCCATGACGATGGTCGCTGCATTGGCATGTGTAACCCCCCAGGCCACTTTTACGGGATTGACGTGAAAAAAGGGCAGACAAATGTAAAATCTGTCTTTCGGTTTTATTCCCAACAATACCTTTCCCATGAAATGTCCGGATTTTATCCACGACCGGTGGAATTGAAAGGCTGCCTTGGGCATGCCTGTGGTACCTGAGGTGAAGACATATGCATATGGATCACTGGTCATTACGTCGGCGACAGTTGATGGATTCTCCGTAGATGATGCTTGCGTCAGCTTTTTCAGATCCTGGTATCCTTCAGGTACTGGATCGTCACCCGTGTCTGTCATCAAAAACAGGGCAGTTTTCCCCCCCACCTGCAGATCCGGCCTGATCTCCTCAAATGCATCAATCAGGCTTTCATCCACGATATAGGCTTTACACGGCGCAATGGTCGCACAGTGATGAAGCGCTTTGCCCCTTAGATTAAAATTGATCATGGAAGCGGCAGCGCCAATTTTAGCTGCTGCCCCCATGCAGAAAAGCATTTCCGGGCGGTTTGCCAAAAACACCGTCACAACATCACCCCTTTTGATTCCCAAAGAGATCCAAAAATTGGCCAGGCGGTTGACCACCTCGTTAAATGCCTTGAATGTCCATGTCTTGTCTTCAAAGATCAGGGCAGGATGATCCGGGTATTTTTCCGCGTTTTTTTCAAAATACTGACCAATGGATTTTTTAATGGGCTTGTCAACGCCCAGGATGGTTTTTGCATTGGCCAGAAGCAGGGGGACCTTGAATATAAAAAACTTAAGAAGACCGAGAAAAAATTCCGGGAAAGTGACTCGCCTGTCGGCCCCTTTACCTGAAGCTTTATGATGCGCTGCTGTGGTTGCTGTCATTTTTATCCTTTTCTAGATTGCGCCTGTCCGGACAACAGGACTGTTTTTTTATCTCAATGAAAGTCATTATCTCCACTAGCTCTTCCAGGCTCCATGTTCTAATTTCTCGATGGTTGCACACACGCTTGATTTTTTTTACACACTCACATTCTTGTTTCATTCTACTGAAGGAGTTATTTGCACGTCTGTGCTATTAAAATTATATAGGAAAATAGAGGTTGTCAAGCTTTTATTAGCACATATGTGAGAATTTACTAATATCTTGATCTATTAAGATTGTAAGACAACCAAAGATGTTGCGAGCTCGCTTATCGTAAGTCCGGCTTTTGAACATGAATTTCGAGGAAAAAGCGACCTTAAGGCCCAGCATGTAGGTAACCATGCAAAATTTTTGTGCTTAAAGCAGGAAATGCATCGGTTTTTTCTGGGATAATCAACCGGTCTTTGTAATGAATAACAGATTGTAATTATGAAATGATAGCATCTTAAAGAGGGCTAGATCTATTAATCACGCTTGACGTTAATCACGCTCTGCGTTATTATCTAAAGTATGGTCAGATCTCATAAATGCAAAAAGACTAAAGCGCTATCAGAGGGAAATCAGGTCAAACAGTTCGCGAATTTCGCCTCAATCGCCCGTCGTAAGCTCAGGCAGCTTGAAATCGCGGGTAGACTTGATGATTTAAGGGTCCCACCCGGCAATCATCTTGAAGCGCTCAAAGGTAATCGTTCTGGTCAGCACAGCATTCGCATAAACGATCAATGGCGGATTTGCTTTCGCTGGATAGATGATGGTGCGGAAGACGTTGAAATTGTCGATTATCATTAACGAGAATCTATTATGAAAAAACTAGATCCAATAACGCCAGGTGAAATTTTATTAGAAGATTTTTTAAAACCAATGGGACTGAGTCAATATCGACTCGCTAAGGAGATTAACGTACCCGCCCAGCGTATCAGTGAAATTGTTAGCGGAAAGCGTTCAATAACAGCCGATACCGATTTACGTTTATGCCGTTTCTTCGGTTTGTCCAATGGCTATTGGTTACGTGCTCAAGCCGCCTATGATACCGAGGTCGCGGAGCGCACTCTTGAACCGTTACTTAAAAAGATCAAACCGTGGTCGGAGCAAACAACCCAGCATGTTTCTTGATGAGGAAGAATTGTAACACTGGCGGTATTATTCGCCTCCGTCGTTAAACACATATTGATCCGTTTAATTAGCTGTTCTCAATGTCATCTAAATAACCTGGTTGCAATTTGTCTATAAAATCTTTTTCCAATTCCGGGCTGAGTACCGACCATCCTCTCTAGGAATTCAATAATACCAATAAATTCAGGCTTTCCACCCAAAAGCCCCGCTCTTCTTCCCTGTCATCTTCATCACTCGCTGTAACGCCAACAAATCATAGCTGCTTCTTTGTTTAATAGGGATTCTGATTGAAGCGTTGCTTGTGCTGAGGAATTCCCACTGTTGTTTTGTAATCCAAAAAAAAATCAATATGTCAAGCAATTCTGCACATATGTGCTAGAAATAGCTTGACAGTTTCTTTTTGGCCCTATAGAAGTATTAGCACATACGTGCAAAATACACATTCGGCAGAATGTCACCACGCCAATTGGAGGGGTAAAAAGATGAAGACACTGAAGAAAAACTGGTAGTTCCTCTACTTTGTGATCGTTCATAAATAACTTCACATAATCTATTCGCAAAAGTCCCAAAAACACTGGACATTTTGCAAACAGAATGTGAACTAATTTCTGAGCCGACACTTTGCTGTTTTTTAGAATAATGTTTGTCTTTCAGGAAAATGGTTTTTGTACTCATATAACATGGAGAATCAAATGATCAAAACAAAGATGTGCGACCTATTGGGAATTAAGCACCCGATTATCCAGGCCGGAATGGGGCCGTTCAGCAACAATCAACTCTGCATCGCCGCTGCTAATGCAGGCGTGTTGGGGTTAATGTCTACCAGCGGTATTGTCGGTACAAAAGATTTTCAGCCGGAAGTTTACCATCACTGGGTTAAAACCGCTGGAGCGCACCCGGATGATTCCATGGAAACAATCCTGCGCAAAGCTCTGGACCAGGCCTGTGAACGAACAAAGGAGTCCGGCGGCGTATTCGGCATCAATGTCATGGTTTCCGGAATCATGGCTCAGCATGCAGAAATACTGATCAATACAGCCATTGAATACCGAGAGGAGCATCCGGAGGCCAAAGAACGCTTCAAAGTCATCTTTACATCTGCCGGGGATCCCGTGCCGTGGGGCGAAAGAATTAAAGGGGCCGGTTTCAAATGGCTCCATGTCATTCCCTCTGTTAAAGGGGCATTGAGATGCGAGAAGGCCGGTGTTGACCTGATTGTCGCCTCCGGGCACGAAGGCGGATTTCATACCTCCTGGGAACCTATCCACTCTATGGTTCTACTGCCGGCAGTTGTAGAAGCACTGGCTGACTCCGGTACACTGGTGGCAGGGGCCGGTGGTTTCTGCGATGGCAAGTCAATGGCCGCTGCTCTGGCACTGGGTGCAGCGGGCATTCAGATGGGTACCCGTTTTCTGGCCACGGAAGAGAGTGATTTCGCCCCTCTCTGGAAACAGGGTATTGTGGAGGCAGGTGATCGTGGGACCCTGGTTGCGCGAGGGTTTGTAGGACCGGCCAGATGGATCAAAACCGCAACATCCAAAGAACACCAGAAGAATACCCTGGAACTGACACCGGAACTGTTTCTGGATACGCCTGGCCCGCTCACAGACGGTGCTATTACACTTATGGACTATGAAAACAAAGCGCTCAATGCAACAGGAGAAGGCGACAGAGAAAAGGCCATGTATGCCGGTGGAGAGTGTTCGCAGAGAATCAACGATTTACCAAAGGTAAAAGAGGTGGTTGACAAAGTTATCATCGACGCCAAAAAGACGATTGAGCAACTGCCCGCTTTACTCAAAAGTTAAAAATGGCTGCTGTCAGCATCTTTGCTGACAGCATTAATCATGATTTTAATGAAATACGAACCTCAGTTGATTGTCTTCCTTTTGGTTGCGGTTGCGTAAAAATAGAAATGGGAGAAGATAAATGTCAGAGAAATCAATATTTGTCCAATTGGCAGAGCACATAGGCCATGGCGATTCTAAATATATACCAGATATTTTTAAGGTGCTTGCAAGTGAAGATGAAGCAAAATTGTTAGTAGCTGCCAAAGCACCCTCTACCATTCGGGCTCTTCAAGAACAGATCGGGTTTTCTGAGGAAGTCATCGGAAAAATGCTCGATGATCTTTTTTATAAAGGACTCCTATTTAAATCTAAAAAGCCAGATGGAATAAAATATTATACCGTTCGGAATGTGATACAATTCCATGATTCAACTATTATTGTTGATGATCCTTCCCAGGAAATGCTCGATCTTTGGAAAAAATATAATAATGAGGAATGGGCCCCCTATTTTGCAAATCTGAGTACGATTTTTGCGGTTCCCCCCACACGAGTGATTGCAATCAATCAAAGTATTGATTCGCAAAGTAAAGTTCTTTCTTTTGATGATATTACAAAAGCGGTGGATGGCGCAAGAACGATTGCCGTAGCCAGGTGTTCCTGCCGGGTTGTAGATGGATCTTGTGGGATGCCGGTGGAAACCTGTATCCAGATTGACAAGGCTGCCGACTATGCACTTGAGCGTGGTACGGGTCGAGAAATCACTCAGGATCGAGCAGTGGAGATATTAAAAGACTGCGGTGAAAAGGGCCTGGTCCATGTCGCTGCAAATAAGCAGGGGCTCGGGATGACCATATGCAACTGCTGCAAAGACTGTTGCGAAAACTGGCCCGGCGGAGATCAATTTGTTGCCCCGAGTCGTTATGCTGCCAAAGTCGATTCTGAAACCTGCTCAGGATGTGAGGAGTGTTCGGAGAGATGTTTTTTTGATGCCATTCATATAGATGGTGATAAAGATATTGCGGTTGTTGATATGGACAGATGCAAAGGGTGTGGGGTTTGCCAGACAGGCTGTCCGGAAGATGCAATTCAGCTGGAAATTGTCAGGCCGGAGGAATTTATTCCAGCATAAGATAGAAAGCGCTGGGGGAAAATCTTGCAGCTCAAAAACAGGGATCAGTGGTTTCTGATCTTATTGGCAGGATGTCACTCATTTTAGAAGATTGGGTGACAGATACAGGCAAATTAAAAAAATTATCATGAGAGATATCAAATGAGAACAAAAGAAGAATACATCCAAGGTCTTAAGAAAATGCGAAGGAATATCTATTATGATGGCAATCTGATAGATAGAGACTGTGAAGAGCACGGCCCCACATTAAATGTGATGGGCATAACCTTTGATGCAGCGCACGACCCGGAATTACAGCATCTCTGCACAGCTGTATCTCATATTTCCGGAGAAACGATCAATCGTTTTAACCATGTTCACCAGAGTGCCAAAGACCTGCACATGAAGCAGGACATGACTCGAATCCTGGCACGCAAATCCGGCTTTTGCATACAACGGTGTATGGGAATTGACGCGGTCAATGCCCTTAATGCCGTATCCTTTGAAGCAGATAAGGTGAACAATGGAGAGACACAATACCATAATAACTTCCGTAAATGGCTTGACACCTTCCAGAAGAACGACCTTGTAGCTGCGTGCGCCCAGACCGATGTCAAGGGAGAGCGTCTGAAACGTCCGTCTGAACAGGCAGATCCTGATATGTATCTGCATGTTGTGGAACAGAACAGTGACGGAATTGTGGTCAGAGGATGCAAAAATCATATCTCCCAGGCATCTATAGCAGATGAGATCCTGGTTCTACCTACCCGGCAAATCATGGCTGATGAAAAAGAGTACGCCGTTGGCTTTGCCATTCCCGCTGATGCCGAAGGGGTGAAACAGGTCGTCACGATTCATGACATGCGGAAGCGCGAGATCTTCAAAAGAAGGTGTGACCATGGCTGGAGCGATTCTTATGTGATTTTTGATGATGTGCTTGTGCCCTGGGACAGGGTGTTTCTCAACGGTGAAAATGACCATGCCAGCATCGCTGCGCTCCTTTTTGCTCTGTTTCACAGACACAGTTATTCAGGCTGTAAACCGGCTGTTGGCGACATCCTACTTGGTCTTGCAGCCCTTGCTGCTGAAGTAAACGGCATTGAAAAAGCGCCTCATGTTAAAAAGATACTGGCAGATATTATAAAGGTCGGTGAATTGGGTTATGCTGCCGGATACACAGCCTCTGCACTGGCAAAGCCGGAGATAATGATTCCGGGCCTGGGTGACTGCCCTTATGGTCCGGGTGGATATTTTCCAAATTCCATCTATGCAAATGTTGGACGGTGTCTGACTGGGGAGGCGGTTTTCCATGAAGCAGAAATGCTTTGCGATCTGGCAGGCGGCACACCTGCCACACTGCCCCATGAGAAAGATTTTGCCAATCCTGAAATGAAGCCGCTGCTTGAAAAGTATTTCAAGAGAAATCCCAATATGGATGTAGAGGACCAGATCAAGTTCTGGATGATGCTTGCTGAAAAGACCTGTTCCAGTACGGGAACTATAGCCGATTATGGCGCATACCACGGCGGCGGTTCGCCAATTATGGAACAGATCGTTATTACCATGCAATATAATATTGAGGCCAGAAAGAACATGGTCAGATGGATGGGCGGCATGGCAGTGGATGATAATTTTAAGTTCCATGGAGACATGGATATCGAGAAATATAAAGAAGAAGAGAATTGAAGTATCCTCCGAACTCAGGGAAGCTGCGAAGATGAAAGGGTGGAATCCCCACTGTGAATGGGTGGGGATTCCCACTGAATTTGACTTATAATCTATACAGAACAAACAAGTTCAAAAATACTTCACAAATGTGTAAATATAGCTTGACAATTTTCGTCTTTCTTTTGTAGATAATATTAGCGCATACGTGTAAAAAAATATCTTTAAAAAGATATCGACACCGCTGGGTCTGTCGCGGCGACTTTTTTGGTTTAATTAAAGGAGAGATTATGTTGAAGAGAATCGCAAAATACGTCTTGATGGCCTCAATGATTTTGGGGACCTCCAATGCCGTTGCAGAAGATGCGACAGTAATCAAGGACACGTACGGATTCAACCCCGTTGTCCGGGATAGTTACCTGCAGGTGAACGCCAGATACGCACAATACTTTGGCCATCTCGATACGGGGATTGAGGGCTCCACGTCCAAGTTCAGGAATTTCGGGGAAACCGGAATCCAATTCAGGGGTAATGTGCGCGGCGAAGGTGTGGGCAGCGCCAGTTTTTTTGTCGATATAGAAAATCGTTCCGGGCTGGAATCGTATGAATTTTGGGACGTCATCGCCCGCGCCTCATATATTACACCTGTGGGCAGGATAAACATTGGGAAGGTTACCAACTACATGGCTCAAATAACGTTGAATCCGACTGGAGGCGCCAAGGCATCTGCCGGTAGTTTGGGGACGGGATGGGGCAGCGCCATGGCGGGGCTCTGTGAAAACGATGGCATTGACTGGATTGCACCCTTGTTTAAGGGTGCGCTGCTTCTGCAATTGACCTACTGGGACAAGGCGTGTTCCAAATTCCGCACCATGGATGTATTAAAAAGCGGTGGGTTCGGTCTCAACCAATCGGATGAGGGAATGACCATGGCATTTGGCGGTAGGCTTAAGCTAGGCCCCGTTAAGCTCAAAGCCGGGATCACGCAGGAAACATTGGATGATTATTCCAAAGATACCGACACAGCCGAAGCGAACACCTACTCGATGGCTAGCGGTCAAGTGACCTTTGGCAGCATCTCCGTTAACGCTAACGTGGCTGCATCTTCCATAAAAAATATAAATAAACTGGCAATGGCCACTACGGTCATCGATGGTTTCCCAGAAAGCGAGCAGGAGAGCAAGCGTACCTCAATTGGATATCTGCCTGATGCCGATTCGGTCGCCAGTTTGACGGGGCTGGGTTTTAAAATGAAAGATCTGGGACCGGGGGACCTGAACCTCAACTACGAGGCTGTTTCCGTTGAAGAGAACGCATCCGCTCCCATTCCAGCAAGCCTGCAAAAAGTGAATCTGACGCGTGAAATGTCGAGAACGTCTTTGTTCTACACGGTCTACATCAGTAAAAAAATCGGTTATCAATTCGCTTACAGTTCACGTACGACAACCCTGGAAATCGATGGCCCAACCACCAGAACCTTTATCGGTGGATCTCTTTTCGGGCGCTTTTAGAGGCCCAGAGCGGCCTTAACGATTGAGACCAAGTCCATTAGTAAACCATTGGACTTTAGTTCATCATCGCCCCTCTTTTTGGAATGGTCCCAGGAAGAGGTAATTTGAAACTCAAAAATTAATAATTAAAGGAGAATAGCCATGGAACATCTTCTGAAAAAAAGCGCTCTTTTTTATATCCTGACTGCGATTTTGATGTTTGGGATGGCTTCCTGCAAGGAAGATTTAGATGAGATAGATACTGGATACGTACACACAGGCTCCGCCTATTGCATGATAAGTGGCGTTGGTTTAGATGTTGACGGTGACGATACGGATGACGGGAACGTTTATCGTTGTTTTAAATTCACTGTGGCCAACGAAAGCGAATATTCGGAAATGTCCCAGCTTTGTACTGGCAATCTTGGGGGCGACCCTTCAAGCCTTGAAGCCTGTTCCACGGAAAATCTGGTGGAACCTGGTGGAATTGGGACTGGGGAGAAGATTTGCGATGATAGATTGCTTAGTCCAAGAGGAACTGCTTTAGGAAATGTGTTAGCAAATATAAGAGCAGACTTATATATGTATACCGACACAACCCCTGTTGGCAGTTGGACAGATGGCACTATCTATACTGCGCAATGCACAGGAAATCAAAATGGTGATCCCGATTTCCCCTACGGCGGGACATTCGTAGATCCCTAGTCATTTGCTTTTCGGTCAATGCCCATGGAGGGAAGGGACGTTGTTGACAAAGTATACAAATTCCCCTCCTTGCTTATTTTGGTGGAACCCAATGGATATTCAGGCTCCACACCGCCTGGGGCTTCATGTCAAGGTTGCCTATTGGCTCCAGGTCTTCGTTTTTGATCTCCCATGTTCGATTGAAGGTTGATCCATAGCTCAATCCGAATTCCAGGCCGGATGAGGTATGATAGCCCATCTCCAGCCGGGACGTAAACTGGACAAACTTCATGATGGCATTTTCCCAGGGAGCGTCACTGGTCAGACGGAAAGTGTCACCCTTGCGGCTTGTGTCCCACAGAAAATAAAGATGATTTGTCGGTTTATATTTCAAAATGATGTAAGTCGGAAGCAGGGTTCTGAATACAAAGTTATCACCTTTATGAACATAACCCAATAACGGTGCCCAGCCATCATCATCCATACCACCACTCCAGGTAACGCCCATTAGCCATAAGTTGATATCACTGGTTTTAGAGATGTAAATCAGTTGAGCGGAATCGGCATGATCGTCATCTTCGTCATCTTTTCCATCCGTTGCGGTGTTGTGCCCTCTGCGGATCATCCATTTGCTGTCCCCGAAATTAAGAAGAAGCGCCAGGCTAATTTCTGACAAGGTGAGTTTTTCAGGAAAATCTTCCAAATTGTAGGGTTGTGAATCATCCGCCAGAAATACAGTTTGAGGGAACCCTTGATAATCGAATGATAGTTGATCCTGTTTCAGAATGGTCACTAAGCGGAATGATTCAAAAGGAAGGATTGGTATCGCCAGCAGGGCGTGTTGTGCCGTCATGCCAATGGATCTCTCTTCATCATCCAGCAGGGGGCTGGCTTCAATCCGGCTGTAGGAAAGATCCAGCGGATATTTCTGCGCCCAGGCGGCGGCTGGAAACAGTAAAAAACAGATTGTCAATAAAAACAATATTAATCCGCTGTGGCAGCCGCTTTCATCCGCGACACCTGACCTGTCGAAATCGGGTTTCATGATCATCTAAAATGTGTATCCTACCGTTATTATTCCACCACTGACACTGGTTTCAATAACGATTGGTATCCCCATAAATTCTTTCTCCATTAGTTTGTCAATATTCAGCGCAGACAATGACAGACTCATGCCTTCTTCTGGATGCCAGCTGATTCCTGTAAATGTAATTTTATTTTTATCTTTAGATGGATCGAGATCCGTTGGGGATTTTTCTAATTGTGTCTGTCTCACTCCAAGAACCAAAGGACCCAGTTGAATCTCAACACTGGCAAAAACAGCCGTTGTTTTGCGGTGAACATATTGGGCTCTGTCTCCTTCTGCCGCAACTGATTTCTCGGGGGCCATTATCATTGAGACTTCCGCTCTGAAGCGTGTTTCTCCCGGTTCTCCGATTAAAAGGCCAAGACCTGCCAAGGGAACTATCCATGAAGCTTCAACTTTATCATTTTTGGTAATACTGCCGGTGATGCTGTCCGTTTTCTCTACACTCCCGCTCCCGGTCATACTCCGCAGACCGAACCCCAGATAAAACACTTCGGCCAACTTCATTGAGGCACCAACAGCAGGCCCGGTTTCAAGTTTCCTGGACTCACTGACAAATAGTTCAGTACCATTGATCGTTGGTGTCAGCACAATCGTATTGTCTGTAGTGTTATATCCAATTCCAATGGAAACGGTTTCATTGACAAGATAAGACGCGTATAGTTTAGTTTTCTTTGAACCGGTTATATAATCCAGTTTTCCATAGATCGCCTCAGTCACTTGCGCTTCTCCCTTTATCTGATTAAATGACCCATCTCCGAGGTTGGTGAAGTATTCAGCGCCAAAGCGCTCCCCTTTGTAAGCAAGTAAAACGTCCGGGCCTTGTGAAAAGGGATAGTCGACGTCCTTTCCACGGTAGGTGTCGCCTGCATCAACCATATTCCCGCTGAAATCGCGAATTTTAGCCTTCCCGCCGGCTGAACCGGTTTTAAGGCTAACAGCATTGGCGTCCCGCCACCCGTTGGCTGCCGGACTAACCAGATCAAGATTGCGGTCAAGATAGGGGGTTGCGATCTGTCCGTTGACATTAAAAACAGACAGAAATTGAAATGCCATCAAGAGGAGGCCGCAAGCGCAATATTTTAAAATAGAACCGGCAACTAACGATGAAAACAGATGTTTCTTTGGGTGACTGGGTGTTTCAAATCCTCCGGCAACCATAGCGTCTGAAACGGTTTTTTGATAATTTTCTACCATATCCATTCCCATATTCGGGTTGACATTCTATCGAAGAAACTTATTTTACACGTGTGTGCAGACATGTTTGTATAGTTGTCGGGAAACTGTCAAGCTTATTTTGCACATTAGTGCAAAAACTCTTGACAGCTCCCGCTTGTTCCCATATTATTATTAGCGCATACGTGTAAAAGCAAGAAAGAGATTGGGGAGAACCAGTCGTAATAGCGGGTCATCTGAAACGATAAACGCTTCTCCACTGTAAATCTTGAGTCCATCGTGTGGAACCGAAAAGGCAATTTCCAATTATCTATCGATCCGGTTTTTGTATTTCGAAGCTGCTAGGTCCGGTAAGTACGATAAGGGATTCGCTGTTGAGGATATGAAGGGATGTAGTTTGAAAGTTTGATTTACAAAGAGGAAATGACATTTGTATGACACTTGATTTAGGAAACTTGTTGAATAGCGGAAAGTGAATTCGGATAAAGCTCTGTAAATCAAACTTTCAAACTACGTCCCCTCCCCCCGCTTTCAGGAGCAGCAGATGGATTAGGATCCGAGGTCGCATCCATCTGCTGTATCCACAGTAATTATCGCTGCAAATTCTCGATAACGGTTGCCACACCCAGTCCACCACCGCAGCAGGAGCTGAAGAAACCGTAGCGGCCGCCCTTGCGGATCATATCCCGCATGGCAAACATACAGATTCTTGCTCCGGAAGCACCATTGGGATGACCGAAAGCGATGGCACCACCCAGGGGATTCCACTTTTCCATATCCACTTTTTCACCGGTCCGGCTTTCAATCTCCTTGATCACCGCCAGGTTCTGCACGGCGAAAGCCTCGTTACACTCCATATGATCAAAATCGGAGAGCTTGAGACCAGCGCGTTTGATGGCGATGGGCACCGCATGGCCGGGTGCGATTCCCATGATCTTGGGATCGCACCCAATATCAGCACCTGAGAGCCATTTTGCCATTGGGGTATAGCCCAGTTCCTTGGCTTTTTCTGCCGACATCATCAAAACAAAGCCGGCACCATCATTCTGACCGGAGGAATTCCCCGCAGTAACGGTTCCACCCGCCTTGAATGCCGGTCCCAGCTTGGTCATCCCCTCCAGGGTGGATTCCGGTCTCGGATGTTCATCCACCTCAAATTGGAATTCCGGTGTTTTGCGGGTTCCAGGGATCGTCACCGGAACGATTTCGTCTTTAAAATAGCCGGCGTCCATGGCAGCCTTGGCCCGCATCTGACTGTTGTAAGCATACTCATCGGAAGCCTCTCTGAGGATCTCATATTGGACCTGCAGGTTTTCCGCTGTCAGCCCCATTCCAATCGCTTCTTCGGGGTTGGGTGAGAGGATGGGGGCTATCGGAAAAGGTGGGATCAGCTTGTATGGGGTGGTGGACATCGAGAACTTGATGGCCAGCTGGCTGTAAGATTCCATTCCACCGGCAATGATCACATCCGCCTGGTTGGCCAGGATCTTACAGGCCGCATGGTTGATAGCGTCAATAGCAGATCCACATTGCATTTCAACATAGGATGCCGACGTTTCATAGGGTAATCCTGCAGCCAGGGACATAAAGCGTGCCGGATTAATAGCGTTGGAACAATGGGTGGCTGCTCCTGCAAAAACAGCGTCCACAACGCCTTTTTCTAAAATCCCCGTTTTGTCCACTAGTCCTTTCAGAGCCGCTGCACCAACCTGTGAAGCGAACATGTCCTTCAAAGTACCACCCATACGACCAAAAGCCGTTCTCACGCCATCTACAATTACAACTTCTCTTGCACTCATCTTTATTCTCCTAAAAGATTTAATTTATGATTTAAATTATCATGACACTCATTTTCAAGACTGCAATTTATACCGTTTTTAATAACAACAAAACATCCGGGACAGCTGACACTTCTTTGTCAGCCACAAGCGTTTCAAACATCAATCCCTGGCCTGCTTTCCCAGCGTCCCGGTGTTGACAGGGATCAGCTCAGTAGCGGAACCTTATATTGAAAGAGAGACGCACTGTTTTCATGTTCCTTGGGGGATTCCAGATTTGCAATCTGGTTAAATTGATCCCTGATCTCTTCAACGCTGATTGCCCTTGTGGTATCGCCAATACAGTGTCCATCCCCGGACATAATCGCGGTTCTGCCATACCAGCCGGCACCCATGGTGAAGATCTGACCGGAGGCCTGGATCTCTTCAGAACAGAGGTAGAGCACCATCGGTTCGTTGAACTGGGGTTTCAGCTTCTGTTCAAATTCAGGCGGAAACACATCTTCGGTCATTCTGGACCAGGCAGTGGGAGCAATGGCGTTGACCTTGATATTATACTTGGCCACTTCCTGCTTGAGGGAGTTCATAATCCCGATCTGTCCCATCTTGGCAGCACCATAATTGGTTTGACCAAAATTGCCATATAAACCGGAAGTCGAAGAGGTAAAGACAATCCGTCCATAATTCTTTTCGCGCATCACCTTAACCGCTGGCTGGGTGACGCTGAAGGCGCCCTTCAGATGAACGGCAATCACCAGATCCCACTCCTCTTCGCTCATCTTGACAAAGGACCGGTCTCGCAGGATTCCGGCATTGTTCACCAGGATATCGACCGCCCCATAGGCATCCAGGGCTGTCTTTACGATGTTTTCTCCGCCGGCCATGGTGGCCACTGAATCATAGTTGGCGGTCGCTTCCCCACCTGCCGCTTTAATCTCCTCAACAACCGTATCGGCGGCTGATGTGTCGGTACCCTCTCCATCCCGGGCAACGCCCAGATCGTTAACCACAACCTTTGCCCCTCTCTGGGCGAGTTCAAGGGCATACATGCGGCCGATTCCCTGACCGGCACCGGTAATGATGGCAACCCTGTTTTCAAAATTTACTTTATCCATGGATTCCTCTTCTTATTAACGTCCTCTTCCGCAAGCTTTGAAATGGGGTTCAAACTAACGGTAAAATTTAGAAAAAACCTCCACCAAAAGGTGGAAAACATTATTGCATATACATCGTCAGAAGCTCAGCGATACAGGCAGGCTTCTCCACACCCTCGATCTCAATGGTGTGGGTAACGGTGATGAGCACCCGATTACCAGGTTTTTCAGTAACCTCCGTCAAGGTCATGCGATCCCTGATTTTGGAGCCGACCAGGACAGGGTTCAGTAACCTGACCTTATTCAAACCGTAGTTGACCGCCATTGTTGCTCCCTCCGGAACAAAACCGTCCTGGCTGGCTAAACAAGAGATCAGCGAAACGGTTAAAAAACCATGGGCAATGGTTCCTCCAAAAGGCCCTTGTTTTGCCGCCTCCTGATCCACGTGAATCCATTGGTGATCGCCTGTGCATTCGGCGAATTGATTCACGCGATCCTGGTCAATCTGCAACCAGTCGCTGACACAAAACTCCTCTCCGATCTTCTGTTTGATTTGATCCAGGGCTAATGCTTCTATCATATTATCTCCCATGTTAGTATGAGAAATGCGGGGACATGTACTTGTTACATGTCCCCGCATTTCTCATGTTTCGTTGTGACCCAGAATTTATGGGTGCTCGTATAGGTTGAATAAACTAAGATGTCATCTCAACGCCATCGGCTTCAGCGTTGCCTGTCGCAGGTCTTCAGATTATCTGCCTGGAGGCGGATTTGCCTGCCTATAGATTAGGCCACCTTCATAACGATATGTATTGGCATCGGTATGCTGTTAAAAATAAGTTTAATTTGCACGTATGTGCTAATATTTCTATATGGGAAGAAGGAAATTGTCAAGCCATATTTAGCACATACGTGAAAATTTCTGTTGAACATTGATATATTATGACATGTAACAATATACACACTTGTGCTGAAATTAGCTTGACAATATCCTGTCAAACCCCATATAAAAATATTAGCACAGATGTGTAAATAGTATGTATCCGACGGGTACACCAAAAATTTGTGGGGACCTGTGAGCGGAAAGAGGTTGTTTGTTCAGCTGAATTGCCGAGACTCGAACGTAAGAACTCCAAGGATGGATTCATGCGTTTTTTTGAATAAATAACCTCTTGAAGCGATTATGATCACATACCCACATGTTTTTGGTGCACCCTATTCGACAGAAGCGAGCATGAGATGGAGACGTTATGAAATATAAGAAGTGGTTCATCGGGCTGGTGATTGTGGTTTTGGTTGGCATTGTTGGCGCCCGTTTTGTCAGAAATTTTATTTTTGAGAATGTGGGTTTAATAGGCCGCATCATGCATCCCATCGGCCCCCATCGAGAGGTTGTCTGGGAGAAGGGTCCTGCGGAAGCAGAGACAGCGCCTGAGAATCGGCCTCCCAACGTCGTTTTGATTATGGTGGATGATATGGGCGTCAACGATTTAACCTATAACGGGGGTGGTGTCGCCAACGGAATCGTGCCAACACCCCATATCGATTCCATCGCTCGCGAAGGCGTTAACTTTACCAATGGTTATGCCGGACACGCGACCTGCGCTCCATCGCGCGCGTCGGTGTTGACCGGGCGTTTTCCCAGTCGCATCGGTTTTGTATCAACCCCGGTTCCGGCAGCATTTGCGAAAAATATCGCCGAGATGCGCCAGGACGAACCCCATCCACCCAAATATATGGCGGAACGTGAGGATGAGGTTCCTGGCTTTATGGAACAGGGCCTGCCTGCGGAAGAGATTACCCTGGCTGAACTACTGAGTCAGAAGGGATATTATACGGCGCTGGTGGGAAAATGGCACCTGGGTGACGCGGAGAAATTTCGGCCTGATACCCAGGGATTCAGGCAATTTGTTGCGCACCCCTCAGGCTCCACCCTTTATCTGCCAAAAGATGATCCGGCGGTTGTTAACGCCATGCTTGACTTTGATCCTATTAGTACCTTTGAGTGGAAAAACAACGACTACAATGTAGCCACCAACAGTGGCGAGCGTTTTGTGCCGAAAGGGTACCTGACTGACTACCTGGCTCAAGAAGCGGCAAAGGTGATTGGACATAATAAAAACCGGCCTTTCTTTTTGTACTTGTCATTCAACGCGGTGCACACGCCGCTGCAGGCAACCCGTGAAGATTATGATGCCCTGCCTCACATCGAAAACCACACCCTGCGTGTGTACGCTGCCATGATTCGGGCTTTGGACCGCGGAGTCGGCCGGGTTCTGGACGCGCTGAAACAAAACGGCCTCGAGGAAAACACCCTGGTAGTCTTCACCAGCGATAATGGTGCTCCCAATTATCTCGGCCTGCCTGACCTCAACCAGCCATACCGGGGCTGGAAATCGACTTTTTTTGAGGGAGGCCTTCATGTCCCCTTCTTCATGAAATGGCCGGCCAATATAGCAAAAGGGTTAATTTACCAATATCCGGTGGGGCAAGTGGATGTTTTTGCAACAGCTGCAGCCGCATCGGGCACTGCCTTGCCGGCAGATCGTGTTATCGATGGCGTGGACCTGCTTCCCTTTGTCAACGGGACCGCAAACGGACCTCCCCATAAAATACTGGTCTGGGACGCCGGGAGTTACCAAACCGTGCTGGTGGGCGACTGGAAACTACAGATCATAGAGAAGACCCATCAACAATGGCTTTTCAATCTGGTTCAGGATCCCACGGAGCAGGTCAACCTCGCGGAGACACATCCTGAGAAAGCCGGCGAATTGAAGGCGATACTGGCGGATTTCAACCGGAATGCGAGGGCTAAGCCAAAATGGCCATCGCTGCTCGAAGTCCCGAAAAGAGTCGACAAAACAATTGATCAACCCTGGGAAGAAAATGATGAATATATCCTGTGGGCAAACTGACAACGGGTCGGCTTAGATATTAAGAGCCAAATTCCCTCTTAGAAGGGGGGCAGGGGGATGTTGGATTAAGTGGCGAATACACTGAATAAAGTAACATCCCCCAAGCCCCCTTCAAAGGGGGATTCGAGAACGAAGCTTTTCTTAAGTTAATGACATTCAGCCCCTATTCATTGATAAAAAAAAGGAATCAAACATGGAAACTATTGAACAATACCAACAAACCGGCCGGGAGATTTGGAACGACCTGAGGCTGGCCACCTATCCGGTGGCAATTAAGTATATCAAGGATGAATCGGAAATCCCGGATGATTTCATTCAGCCCAGCAAAATCGGCGAGAGCTGGACCCTCTGCCAGGCTATCACTTACGCCCGCAGGAACCAAACCTGCAGCGTCATGACCAAAGAGGACAACTTCTGCGTTCCTAGTTCCTGGGCCCAGGGCTGGTTGCAATTGCCGTGGGAGGAATTTGTCCAAAGTCAGATATTGAACCAGTGGCGTAAGGACTACGATTCCGAGATTCGCTGCCAAATGTCTGCTGGCGCAGACTGGGCATCCGAAGAGAACCTGAAGAGAGCGAAGGAACACTGCGGTTTTCTGGTAGCACCTTTGACCAGCGCTCCTTTTATCCCTGATTCCATTCTGCTCTATTGTGATCCCGGACAGGCCACCCATATCATTCAGGCCCTGAGCTATGAAGGGAACCATGTTGTCACCTCAAGCTTCAACGGTTTTGCCGAATCCTGTATCAAGGGTGCCCTGAAACCCTTTCTAACCGGGACACCGGAAGTGATTCTGCCCGGAGCTGGCGACCAGGCGGTATCAGGAACCCATGCTCATGAAATAGCAGTGGCCGTTCCGGGGCAGCTTCTGTTCACCATCAAGAAGAATATCTTCCAGACAGGCGGCGAGAAAAACATGGGCTATCCCCTTCAAGCAACTCGAACAAAGATAGACAACAGTTTTCTGCCGGGCTGGGTCTATCTAAAGGAGAAGATGGAGGAAAGCGCCAGCTGATGCAAACCTTGCAGATCGCTCAGGAGGAAGGACAGATTTTACTGCCCTTCCTGTATCGTATTAACAAATAAACAGGAGAAAACAAATGGCTTTTGAAGTATCTGAAAAAATTCAGGCGATCCTT
>Ga0075122_10000109_pt1 | contig 65116 bp, 69 predicted proteins | sample AntAceMetag02UKB_FD_69790 | JGI IMG/M metagenome (GOLD analysis project Ga0075122, IMG submission 69790) | Saline lake microbial communities from Ace Lake, Antarctica - Antarctic Ace Lake Metagenome 02UKB | ecosystem: Environmental > Aquatic > Non-marine Saline and Alkaline > Saline | place... | reverse complement strand
CTTTCTATATTATAGCAAAAAAATAACAAAAAAGCCATAAGATAAAAATAACTGTTGATAAGGTTGAGTTGTTTTATTTTTATTTTTATGTTAATCTTCATCAAAAGGTAGTTAATTTCTGTGAGGGGCATGCTATGATCGCTAAAGGTTTGGCCGTCTGTATTCTCGCTTTGATGTGCAAGACTCAGAATCAGATTTTTGTGGAGGGATTGTTCAGAGGTCTAAGGGAGAGTATTGAGAGGAATTTTCTGGAAAAAGAAGAGGCCGATCAAGCGGTCAATGCTCTTTTTCCAGTCTTGCGTCAGCATGGTTTGGATAAGCTTTGGAGTAAGTTGATCATGGAGGAGTTCAATCCAGGCTACGAAAAACCAAAAGGGTTGAACCTTCAAGAAGGTGGGGTCGGATCTTGAATTTTGAGTGGAGGATAAGTCCTTTGACTCGGAAGATTTTGAGACAGGATAGATCTTTGTCTCAAAAAGCAGCCGCTATAACAGCTTTTCTTGAGGAAAGTCTTCCTAACGATTCTCGCTTGGGGCGGGCTGTTGAAGTAAGACAGCGGGGTCAGGCAATCGAAGCTAGTTTTTTGGTCTTTGAGTCAAGTGACGTTTCGATCTTTTTTTCAATTTCCGTAGATTGTACGGAAACTTAGGGGGCTTCAAGGAGGGAAGTTCAAAAGACCAGCTGTTAGACAGGTGGTTTTTTGTTTTTTTATCCCCTCTAGATAGGGGATTAGCTATTGACAAAACCTCCAAAATGTGCTATAATACAAGATATAGTGACAAATAAAAAACTGCCTAAAAAGGCGTTTTTTTTGTTATTTTTTGGCTAAAACTAGCCTTTTGAGTTTATGATTTTTCTAAGTATAAAGAATATAATTAGTGATATAATATATGCTGCAATACTTCCAAATATTATCCCAAAAGCAGGAAAACTCCAGCGGACAGCTAGTATATAGATGACGTATACAATAGATCCAGTCGGCACCGCTTTGGCTATTTTGAGTAGCATTTCTGAACCATAATACTAATGTAAAATAATAAAAGTAGAAAGAAATGCAGCTGGGAAGCTACTAAATATTCCACCCCAAAAAGGGTGGATTGTTTTTGCTAAAAATACAGCCAAACTAATAATTAATCCAGCAAATATTGCCCGACCTATTTTTTGTGAATTTGTATAAGTTAGGTTTGTTAGACCATCTCCAACTTTGTTTTTGTGAGTGAGAAAATAATAACTAATAAGTACTGCAATAAAATAAATACCTAATGATAAAATTAGATTATCAAATTTTACTATTGCCAAAGGTATTGATAGTATAAACCATGTGGACAATCCGCCAGTTACACTTACTATTATTGAAAGAATTCTCCCTAGTTTAATTTTTGAAAGATATATGTATACGATTGTAAACATCAAGACTGAGCCATCTGCAGCAAGGCTTGTTGGAACAATATCAGACACTATATTAGGAGACAATACCCAACCAATAAAAAAATAACTAATTACTACTGTTGACGGAAGAGATAATATAACCCCTGCTATTTTTTTGTTTGCTCTTTCTGCAAAAAAACTCAAAAGGGCGATTGCAATTCCGCCGACAAAAAATGAAGTAATGAGTTGTATGTAAAATAGATTAGTCATTTGGTTTTTTTATTTTTTCTTATCTAACCACCACCTCTTAAACATCGGCACACTTAGTGTAGACAAGACAAATGCCAAAGAGGGGACGATGGCATTTAAAAATGGTTTTGATAACTCAGCAAACCAGAAAAAAATTACAATAACAATGTAAGTTAAAATCAAAATAATTATTCGGCGCGTCCAGCTAGCCTCCCAGGCCTTGTCGGCTTCTACACGCTTGTTGCGTTTTTTTATTTCTTCGATTTCTTGTTGAAGTTGTTCTATTGTTGGCATAATTTTTTATTTAATTACAAACCCCCGTCTTCCACATCCCTAATTTATTATTCTGTGCTTCGGTTTCGGCTTGTTTGAATTCGGTTTGATATTTATAGGGATAAATAAAGGTAAATTCGTGGGCATAGCCGTTAGTTATCATCCATTCGTTAAAAAACAGCCCATCGTCGCGGTAAACATAGCGTAGGAGGCGATTGTAAGTATCGCGGTTGTCTTGGTTTGGGTCGGATTCTAGTTGGACTTGCTGGTTTAGCAATAGTTCCTTGGCTTTTTCAGTCGCTTCGGGGCCAAAACACTCTACGGGTTTGTTATAATCTACAGTTTCGGGTGTATCGATCCCGATTAGCCGAATGCGTTCGGTTTTGCCCTTGATGTCTACGTCTATTGTATCACCATCTACTATTTTTACAACCTGATAATGATTTGTTTCGTTTGGTGAGGTGTTTTGTGCTGGCTTATTATTTTTTACTGATTTTGAAAAAATTCCAAATAGCGCTCCTAAAAAAAGTATGGCGATTGCTAGGGCTCTAATTTTTGAATTTATTTTCCGAGACATAATTTTTTAGTACTTACTATAGTACGTACTATTTTTTTATAAGTTTTTTAGTGTTCTATTTCTTATCTTCTTAACTTTTCAAAATCATAACCTCTGTCTATCAGTCCAAAAAATACATTAGCTATAGCTGTTGCTCTTTTTATTGCCTCATCACCCTGAGTATTTTTTGTTTGGATTAGAGTTTTTAGATTGGTATATCCTTCTTTTTTTATTATTTCATCCAAATCATTAATTAATTTTTCTTCAAGAGATATTTTTTCAAGATCAGCATCTTTTTTTGTTTTACTCTGTGCTAATAATTCTCTGTGAGATCCATTTGACCACCAACAATAAAAATTATTTGTCATTTTGGATATTTTTTCAACAAAGTCTAAACTTTTATACTCTTTCTTTCTTCTGTCTATCGTCTCGACCTTATCTTCTTCTCTTAAAAAGCCCTCTGCTATCATCTCATCTTGTTCTTCTTCCAGTCCTTTACAAGACCTTTCAGTAAATAACCCAAATTCGGCATTTACTCCTGTGAGTAATCCGCTGTGCTTTTCATCTGGGTTTGTTGGGTCATATCCTGACTCTGTTTTATTGGTCATAGATTTATTATGTGTTATTAATTTCTTGTTCAATTAGGCTGTCTTTTTCATGGCAAAGTACAGTCTCGTTTGTACTAAGGTGGCACTGATTTGAATTGCAAACATTGCTAAAAATAAAATTTTAAATCCCCACTGACTTACTATCAACGTTCCAATAAAAGAGGCAACTCCGACTGCTAAAAATGAACTTCCACCCTCAAGTCCCCATTGAGCACCTTCTTTGCCTTTTTGAATATATTTAGCAAATAGCGTGGTAAGTGGTGCAGCTAGGCAGGCTGTTCCAATCGCAAATACAATTTGTAAAAAAAACAGCTGCCAAGGACTTGAAATAACTAAATATAGTAAACTGCCCAAAGCATACATTCCATATCCAAAGATCGTAATAAGTTCTTTGTTCAGTCTGTCCGACAATTTGCCAATCAATATCATTAATAAGCCAGTGCACATGCTAAAAACCGTGACCGTGAATCCAATGTCTAATATGCTGCCACCTATTTTTTCAACGAACACAGCATAAAAAGGTCCGATTAGACTATCTCCGAAATTTGCCAGTAAACTTGCTGTTAGTAATATTTTATATGCTTTTTTCATGTTAAAGGATTTTATTTTTTTTCTTTTGTGTGTTATGGTGTTAATTTTTTTTCCATGTAGAATCTGAGCATTTCTTCTTCACCTATTTTTGTCGTATCCTCATTGATTACACTATAACCATGCTTCTCATAGAAGCTCTTTGCACTTAGGCTTGAGTATACCTTACTAAATTCATAATTCCTTTCAAGTATAAGCCTTTCAATGTGTAATAGTAAAGAAGCTCCAATTCCTTTGCTATGATATTCAGGATCGACAAAAAGCGTTTTAACTTCGTTATCCTTAAGACCAATTATACCTTTTACATCTCCATCGTCGGCAACAAAGTAGTCTCTTTCATTTTCTGTTTCACGAGGTCTAAATGGATCTACACCAAGCATAAAATCTACGACTGGTTTAGTATAGTCTTTTGCGTTTGTTTCAAGAATGGCATCTTTTATAAGTTGCTCAACTTTCTCATAGTCAGTAGATTGTATCAGTCGAATTTCCATAGTGTAATTTAAATTTTTTCCATTATATTCTTAACTGTTTCTTCTACCGTTAAGTTAGTATTATCAATTTCATGACCAGCTTGGATTTTTGTAGTAACCATATGTACGAATCTAGCAGAATCTTCACCGTATACTTTTGGTCTTTTGGAATCTCTCTCAATACATTTTTCCACATGACTGGTAAGAGTGAAAATTACAACATTATCATCAAATTTTTTCACTAAGTCATCAATCTGTTCTTGATAGTAAAAACAACCATCAATAAGGAAGGAATTTCCTCTTTGATTTGCCAGGTTAAATATTATATCATTCGCTTTTAGATAACTCTCAAGAGGGATTCCATCTGCATCGGGAGGTACTAGGTTATTATCATCAACAATTTTATCTAGTGATAAATACTCTAGATGAAGATTCCGCGACAAAAGTTTAGAAACAGTTGTTTTGCCAACTCCTAGTGGCCCTCTAATTACTATTAGTTTTTTCATAGATTGAAAATTTTAAATCATTTCGTCTAACTCTTTTATGTCGGAACTATGCGTGTTAGTATTTGTCCGCTTGCTGTATCTTTCACCTCAAAACCAAGTTTTTTGATCTCATCACGAAGTTCATCTGATTTTTTATAATCTTTTTCTTTGCGAGCTTTTTTGCGTTGGTCTAGTAGTTTTTGAACGTCATCTGGTATTATTGATTCTACTTCGTCTGGTATATTATCTAAACCAAGACCAAGGGTTTTGTCGAATTCTATTAAAGTTTTGTAATCTAACTTATTATCTTTTAAACCTGTCCACATAAGTGCAAGAGCACCGGGAATATCCAAGTCATCATTGATGCGCCCTAAGAATGTATTAATTATTTCCTTATTTCCACTTATCTCTTTATCTTTTAGTTTGCGAACCTGTTCTTGTAGGCGTTTCAATCCAGTTTGAGCCGCTTCCAGTGCTTCCCAAGAAAAACTTAACTGTTTGCGGTAATGAGTTTGCAATAAGAAATAACGGTAGGCGAGTGGGCTAATATTTTTTTCTTTCAGAGTCTCTAGTGTTATAAAATTGTCAGATGACTTGGCCATCTTATCTTTTCCCATTACAAGAAACTCACCGTGTAACCAGTATTTCACCCAAGGTTTTTTGCCAAAAGCAGTTTCTGATTGGGCGATTTCATTGGTATGATGAATTGGGACATGGTCTATGCCACCGCAGTGAATATCAAATTGTTTGCCAAGATACTTTGTTGCCATAGCAGAGCATTCTAGATGCCAGCCTGGGAAGCCTTTGTGTCCAAAAGCATTCCATTCCATTTGCCTCGTTTCTCCTTTTTTGGTAAATTTCCACAATGAAAAATCATGTGGGTTTTTCTTTTCTCCCATGTCTACCCTCTCTCCAGCTCTCAATTCTTGATTTTTTAAGTTTGCCAGCTTGCCATAATCATCAATTTTTGTGGTATCAAAATATATGCCGTCAGATGTCTCATAGGTAACGCCTTTGTCAATTAGTTTCTGAACTAGATCAATCTGTTCTTTTATGTGATCAGTGGCTTTGCACCATATATCTGGACTCTCAATATTTAATTTTTCTAGATCAGATTTGAAAGCATCAGTATAAAACTCAGCAATTTCCCAGGCAGTCTTGCCTTCACGCTTGGCACCTTCTTCCATCTTATCTTCACCTTGATCGGCGTCATCAGTTAGGTGTCCGACATCTGTAATATTCATTACATGTTTTATTTTAAAATCATTGTATTGCAAAACACGTTTCAAAATATCTTCAAAAATGTAAGTCCTGAGATTTCCAATATGTGCATAATTATAAACAGTCGGGCCACAAGTATAGAGTCCGACTTTTTTGGATTTAAGCAAACCTTTTTTAAGTGGTTTGAATTCTTCTTTTTTTCTAGTGAGTGTATTGTATAAATTTAGCATATTTTATGTTATAATATATGCATATTATAGAATAAAATGGTGCAGGAAGCAAGGATGTGCTATAATGTTGATAAGTAAAAGATACAATTTCCAAATAATTTCCAAATGACAAGTAATTGGTTTTTAAAATGGAAATTGTTATTTGTAATTTGATTTAATATGTCTCTATTTAAAAAAACCGAAGCATATCTCGGCGTTGATATTGGTGCACATGGAATAAAATTAGTGGAGCTTCACAAAACCAAAGGGCGTCCTCAGCTTTGGACCTATGGTATTGCCGAAGAAGATCTTGATATCCATTTACCATCAGCCCACACCAAAAGCCCTGAAGAACTTTTGGCAGAAGGAGATAGTGTTTTCTTGAATTCTGAAAACGGCAAGAAAAAAAAGAAAGCAAAAGAATTACCAGACTTAGATGATCCTAGAATTGATAAATATGCCAAGCTTTTGAGGCAATTAATTAAGGCCTCAAAAGTTACAACCAATTTGGCTACTGCTAGTTTGCCAGTTTCTTATATTTTTCATACAGTTATCAACTTACCAAAAGTAGATGACAAGGAAATAGACGGTATTGTAAAAGCCGAAGTAAGTAAGATGTCACCTCGTCCTATTGAAGAAATGCAAATTGTTCATCAAAAAATACCAAGTGATGACGAAAAGTCAAAAAATATTAGTATTCTAGTGACAGCTGCCCCAAAGATTTTGGTTCAATTTTATACCCTTATTTTTCAAAAAGCGGGGCTACAATTACAGGAATTGGAAACAGAGGCATTTGCCTTGGAGAGATCACTTGTCGGTCATGATAAGGCTACTGCTATGGTAGTAGATATTGGAGCCGAGCGAACCAATTTCTTTATTATAGATAAGGGTCTTCCAATTACACATCGGAGTGTTAGTGAGGGCGGAAATACAATTGATACGTATTTGGCAAAGGCTTTGGGTGTTCAAAAAGAAATGGCCTCACAGATAAAGCAAGACTTGTCTAAAATACAAAAAATTCCGAGTCATATATTTATGCCTCTTATAGATATTATTACAAGAGAAATTGAACGTAGTTTTGATTTATTTCTAAGTCAGACTGGCAACAAAGGTAAGGTACCGGAAAAAATAATATTGACAGGTGGTGCTTCGGTTATGCCTTTTTTCAAAGAAGAGATTGAAAAGAAATTTTCTTTAAAAGTTTTTGTTGGTGATCCGTGGGCCAGGACTGTCTATCAAGATGGTCTAAAGCAAGTATTAGATGGGCTAGGTCCCAGAATGGCTGTTAGTGTTGGTTTGGCATTGAGGAATATTGTTAAGTAAATTTTGTTTTTTATCCACACAGACTTTCACAAAGTTCACAAGTTTGGTATAATAGATAAAGTAATATAATTTATTAGTATGGCAGATACAAAAAAGACACACGTGCTTTTGGTAGAAGATGATACTTTTTTGGCAAATATTTATAAGACCAAGTTTGAAATGGAAGGTTTTAAGGTGAGTGTATCTGAAAATGGTCAAGAGGGTTTGGTAGATGCAAAAAAGAAAAAACCAGATGTAATATTACTTGATATCCTTTTGCCAAAGATGGATGGCTTTACAGTTCTAGAAAAATTGAAAGAAGGTTCTGATACAAAAGAAATCCCAGTAATTCTACTTACAAATCTAGGACAAAAAGACGATGTTTCTAAAGGGTTGGAAATGGGAGCCGAAGACTATTTGATAAAAGCTCATTTCAAACCATCAGAAGTGGTTGAGAAAGTGAACAAGGTTTTAAAAAAATAAAATTATTTTTAAAAACAAAAAAATGTATCTCAAAAAAGAAAGGGGGTGGAAATATGAATAAAAAAGGTTTTACATTAATTGAACTTTTGGTAGTTATTGCTATTATTGGTTTGTTATCAACTTTGGCAGTAGTAGCTTTGGGCAGTGCTCGTGAAAAAGCTCGTGATTCAAAACGTCTATCAGATGTTAAACAAGTTCAGACCGCATTGGAGCTTTATTACACAGATAATAGTGCTTATCCAACTGCTGCCACCTCTACAGTTTTGGGGTCAACCAATTTTTCTTGTTTGAATGCTAGTGGTTTTGCTGCTACAGGTTGTGCCGATGCTTATATGGGTTTGGTACCTCTTGATCCGGGAACTACTGACTATACTTATGTATCAGCTGACGGTACTACTTACGCCATCGGTGCCACTCTTGAAGGCACGGTTAGTGGTTTGACAGGTACTGTACAAGCTACTCCATCCGGAATCGTTACTGGTTCATAGTGATCGTTTGATCAAGCGATTAAAAAACCCCCTATACAGGGGGTTTTTGTTTTGGTATAATGGTATAAAGGTTTAAAATGTTTTATGGTTTATTTTTATTATATAATTTCTTTCGTTTTAGGAATAAGTTCGGGTAGTTTTTTGAATGCTTGGGTTTGGCGTACAAGAGAAAATATCAAGATAGGAAAAGATAGGTCAATGTGTCCGCACTGTCGAAGGAAATTAAAATGGTACGAGAATATTCCAATTTTGAGTTTTGTTTTTTTAAAAGGAAAATGCAAGACATGTAAAAAACAAATTTCTTGGCAATATCCAATTGTGGAATCAGTAATGGGTTTTTTGTTTATTTTTATAGTCTTTTTTCATAGTGCTGGTGAGTTGATTTTTACTCCAGAAATAGTGAGAGATTGGTTTATTGTATTTAATTTGGCATTTATCTTTTTGTATGATTTTAAGTACAAGGAAATTTTAGATTTTTCCACTATTCCTTCTATTATTATTCTATTTTTATTTTCTTGGGGCTTTGGCTGGCATTCTTGGCAGAGTCTTGGGTTGGCAATGTTGGTTGGTGGTGGATTTTTTTATGTTCAATATGTGTTGTCGCACGGTAAGTGGATCGGAGGAGGGGATATTCGTTTGGGTTTGCTTATGGGAGTAATTTTAGGCTGGCCAAATATAATTTTAGGATTGTTTCTTGCATATATTATAGGAGCAGTATTTAGTCTAGTAATGGTCTCTGTTAAAAAGCAAGATTTCAAAGGCGAAACACCGTTTGGTACTTATCTAGTGCTCGGGGCCTTTGTGGCGATGTTTTGGGGAGATAAAATAATAACTTGGTATGTGGGGTTACTGAAGTAGAGCAGGTTGTCGTCGCTATGCAATGTCATCCCGAGCGGAGCCGAGGGATCCCTTTAGAAAAATTGTTGTATCGCTTTACTGTTATATTGTTAGTTAAAATTTATAAGATATTAGCAAAGTATTATGAACAATAAAATTATAGCCATAACCGGTCCTGCTGGGTCAGGTAAGTCCACTATAGGAAAAGCTTTGTGCAAAAAATTTAAAAAATGTGTCCGCCTTGATATTGATAGAATAAAGCACTTAATTGAAAGCGGTTTTATTTATGATAATTCAGAAGATGGAAAAGCTCAGTGGTTATTACTTACAAAAAACATAATTGATTTGTGCAAGAATTTTTATGATGATAGTTATGATATCCTAATTGAGGGTTATATAGATCTGGAAAGTCCAGGCTGGCCAGAGATTTTTTCTAGTTTGGAAGTTTCACACCGATTTCTTTTATTGCCAAGTCTGGAAGTTCTAAAAAGTAGAGACAAGATGCGTATTCCAGATTTTCAAATGGGAGATAAAGATGTGACTAGGCATTATGATTATTTTTCAAAAAATAAAAGTGCAAAGGCATTGAATTTTACTATTCTAGATACGTCAGAGCAGTCAATAGATGAAGTGGTGGGTGAAATACTTGAAGATTTTTAATTTTATTTCTTTATCTACATTTACCTCTTTATCTAAAATCATAATTTAATTTTTAAGAAAGGGATCCCTCCACTTCGGTCGGGATGACAATGAGTACTATGCAAGATAAATTAAAAATAAAAGTAAATCGGCTTAGAAAACAGATAGATGATCTGCGATATCGCTATCATGTTCTTAATGATCCAGAAGTAACGGACGTTATGTACGAAGGACTTATGGATGAGCTTAGAAAATTGGAAGAGCAAAATCCCAAATTAATTACACCAGACTCGCCAACACAAAGAGTTGCTGGTCTGGTAGCTGAGAAATTTGAAAAGATTGAACATGCTGTACCGCAGTGGTCTTTTAATGATGCCTTTACATTGGAAGATATGCAAAATTGGGAAGAAAGAATTTTGAAAATATTAGAAAAGGAATTAGGGTATCGTCCAAAAGATTTGGATTATGTTTGTGAGTTAAAGATTGATGGGCTTCATATTGTTTTGACGTACGAAGATGGATTGTTAATTACTGCAGCTACTCGCGGTGATGGAAAAGTAGGGGAAAATGTTACCCAAAATATTAAAACAATTCATAGTGTGCCATTACGCCTAAAAGAATCTGTAAGTATGGTTGCCGAAGGTGAGGTTTGGTTAGGTTCAAAGATGTTGGAAAAACTAAACAAAGAGCGGGAGAAAAAGGGCGAAGCTCTATTTGCAAATCCCAGGAATGCTGCTGCTGGTACTATTCGCCAGTTGGATTCAAAGATTGTGGCAGAGAGAAAACTCAGTCTGACCGCTTATGATATTTCTTCTGGTAAGATTCCAGAAACCCAAGAAAAAGAATTAAAAATTCTCCAAAAGCTTGGTTTTCATACTGATAATAATTGGAAGGTTTGTAAAAATGTGGGAGAGATAATGGGGTTTTATAATAATTTGCAAAAAAAGTCACGTAAAAATCCTTCGGATTCACGCGATAAAAAAGACAAATTTAAGTTTTGGATTGACGGTGTGGTAATAAAAGTAAATCAGAAAAAATATCAAGATGCTCTAGGATTTACTGGCAAAGCACCTCGTTGGGCAATAGCTCTCAAATTTCCAGCTGAGCAAGGCAAGACAAAAATTAAAGATATTTATGTGCAAGTTGGTCGAACAGGAGCACTAACACCAGTGGCACTTATGGATCCAGTACAGCTTGCAGGTACTACTGTGACACATGCAACACTTCATAATTTTGATGAGATAAAGCGTCTGGATGTAAGAGTGGGCGATACTGTAATAGTGGAAAAAGCTGGAGATATAATACCAAAAGTCTTGAGAGTATTAGATAAAATGCGTGATGGCAGTGAGAAAAGAGTGAGAGAACCAAAAAAGTGTCCAATTTGTGGAGGTGAAGTAAAGAGAAGGGAAAATTTGGATAAAAAACAACGTGCATCTGTTGGTTTGTTTTGTTCTAATTCAAAATGTTATGCTCAGGAATTAAAAAATATTATTCATTTTGTTTCCAAAAAAGCATACAACATCGATGGAATGGGTAAGAAAATTGTAGAGCATTTGATAAGTGAAGGTCTAATAAAAAATGTAGCAGATATTTTTACACTTACAAAAGGTGATTTGGAACCTTTAGAAAGATTTGCGGAAAAGTCTGCTGAGAATTTGATTCAATCAATTAAAAAAGCTAAGCAGGTTACTCTACTCAGATTTATTTTTGGACTCGGTATTCGTCATGTTGGTGAGGAGACTGCAATTGCTTTGGCAAAAGAATACGGAAGTTTGGAAAAAATAATGAAATTGAGTTTAGAAGAATTGCAAGAAGTGAATGATGTTGGACCGCGAGTTGCAGAATCTATTTTTGAATGGTTTAGGGATAAAAATAATAGAAATTTAGTCGAGGATCTTTTGGGTAATGGAGTGAATATAGCAAGTGTGCCCTCCAATTCGGCGGGCAGGCAAGTTAGCAAGTTAGCAAGTAGTAAGTTTGTTGGAAAGACGTTTGTTTTGACTGGAAGTATGGAGAGTTTGAGTCGGGATGAGACGAAGGATAGAATACGAGAGTTGGGTGGCGATGTCTCTTCTTCGGTAAGCAAGAATACTGATTATATTGTTGCAGGGGAGAAGGCTGGTAGTAAGTTGGATAAGGCGAAGAAGTTGGGTGTGAAGGTTTTAACTGAAGGGGAGTTTTTAGAGATGTTAAAATAATACATATATAGATATATATCTATATATGTATCTATATATGTATCTAGATATAAAAAAACAAACCTTGCTCAAAAATGTAAAATATTGTATTATGTATCCATAAGCAGAGCATTTTAGGTATTTAAATTATGAAACTAACACCACAAGAAATAGAAGACATTGCGAAATTGGCTCGACTTGAGCTGACTAGCAAGGAAAAGAAAAAATATGCCGAGGAATTATCGGTAGTTTTGGATTATATTGAAATGTTAAACGAAGTGGATACTGATGGTGTGGAGGAAACCTCTCAGGTGACTGGCCTGGAAGATGTAGTGAGAGAAGATGAAGTGAATGAGTGTAGTGAGGAGACTAAGAAAAAAATTATTGATCAATTTCCAGAGAAAATGGGGAAATTACTTAAGGTTAAGGCGGTTTTTGATAAATAATTCTTATGAATCTAAACGAATTAACAATCAAACAAGCTCACGACGGCCTAAAAAAGGGTGATTTTACTTCGGTAGAGCTCACTAATGCATGTCTGGCACGAATAAAAAAGCGCAATAAGAAAATTAATGCGTTTATTTCGGTATTTGAAAGCGAAGCTCTAGAAGAAGCAAAAAAAGCTGATGAAATGATTGCAACTGATAGACAGCAAGAATTAACAGGTATTCCTTTTGCGGTAAAAGATGCTATTAACACGTTAGACAGGCGTTCAACTGGCGGTGGAAAAATTTTGGATAATTATATTTCACCATACGAGGCAACTGTAATTAAGAAAATAAGAAATCAAGGTGCGGTTTTAATTGGAAAAAGTAATTGTGATGCATTTGGTCATGGTGCTAGTAATGAAAACTCAATGTATGGTCCGGTTTGCAATCCACATGATGAAAAACGCGTGTCTGGCGGATCATCTGGTGGTTCAGCTGCGTCAGTGGCAGATAACCAGTGTATTTTTGCAATTGGCGAAGATACGGGTGGTTCTATTCGTCAGCCAGCTAGTTTTTGTGGAATAGTCGGTCTTCGTCCAAGTTATGGTCGTAATTCTCGCTATGGAATAATGCCGATGGCGTCATCGCTTGATACTGTGGGCCCATTAACTAAGACAGTGGAGGATTGTGCTATCGTTCAGAAAATAATTGAAGGTAAGGATGAGAAAGATGCAACGACTGTAGAGACACAAAATCTTGCATCTTCAAAAAAGAAGTTGCGAGTTGGGGTGCCAAAAGAATATTTCGAAGTTGAAGGAATGGATGAAGAAGTTAAGAAAATAATTGAAGAAAAAATTGAAACATTAAAAAAACAAAAAATTGAAATTTTCCCGGTTTCATTACCAATGACAAAATATGCGATTCCTGTTTACTATATTGTAGTGCCGAGTGAAGACAGCTCAAATATGGGTAGACTAGATGGAGTTCGCTATGGTGTGCAGGCAAAACACAAGACTCTTTATGATCTATATGCCAAATCTCGTGCCGAAGGCTTCCCAGAAGAGGTAAAACGTCGTATTATGATTGGAACGTATGCTTTGTCAGCGGGGTACTATGATGCTTATTACAAAAAAGCTCAAAAAGTGAGAACTTTAATTATACAAGATTTTAACAAGATTTTCGAACAAGTGGATTTACTTATAACACCAACCTCACCTTTTCCAGCTTTTAAAGTAGGAGAAAAGAAGGATGACATATTGGCAATGTATTTGGCTGATGTATTGGTGGCACCGGCTGCTGTAGCTGGAATTCCTGCTATATCAGTACCAGCAGGGGAGACGAAAAAAGGCTTACCAGTCGGTCTGCAGATTATCGGTAGTAGATTGCAGGAAGATAAAATTTTGCGGTTGGCAAATTTGATTTAATACTTATCCCCAAAATTTTATAAAAAGTCCTTCAAAAGGGCTTTTTTATTTTTTTAAAATGTGCTAAAATATAGTAAATAAGTTACTGGCGTTTGAGCCAGATTTTTATGGTTATTTTTTAGTAAAATTATGTCAGCTTGGCTAGTTAAAAAAATTAATCAAAAATTTGATAGTGAGATTATTAAATCCAGACAGGATTTGTATTTGGTTTTTAGTCTGTCTATCTTGTCTTTTATCGCACTACTGCTTATGGTACAGGGTGTATTTTTTATTTTTAATCAAGTTACCCTCTCTGTTACTTGGTCTACGCCTGTAAATATCGATACTACTGCTTTTTTATCTTCTGGAAGAGCTGTGCAAATAAAAATGGAGAGCGCAACCAAGACCCATCTTTTGTATTCGGGGAATAATGGTGCTGCTACAAGATATAGTACAATTACTAGTGGTGTTACTAGTACAGTTGAAGTAATTTACGATAGTAATAATGCATCTGGTTTTAGATCTTTGGATATGGTTTTGAGTAGTTCAAGTATTCCTTATGTTTTTCAATCCGATGTAGGAACTGAGCTCTATTATTCTGTTAGAGATGGTAATGGTATAGGTGGTTGTTCTGATGCTGATTGGAGTTGCTATACTGTTACTACTACGGTTAGTGTTTCAGATATAGCAGCTGCCATGCAGGGGGATAACTTGATGGTGGCTGCGGAGAATAATGGTCTTTTGCTTTATCTTACCTGCGATATTTCTAGCTGTACGACTTCCACTGACTGGATATCTGAGTCAATTTATGATAGTGGTGCTGGAACGACTTATCATGATTTAGCTCTAAATTCTAGTGATCAGCCAGTGGTAGTTTATAGAAATACAGATGGATTTTTTTATCATGCTACCCGTATTGGTGGAGGAAGTGGGGTTGGTTGTCTAGATGATGATTGGACTTGTGTCAAGGTAGACACTTCTGCTTTAGATTATCTTGGACTAGATTTCGACAGTAGTGGTAATATGGGAATATCCTATGTAAGTAGTACAGATGCGGGTACTTTGCGTTTTGCTTATGAGGACTCTGGTAGTGCTGGTTGTGACGCTGGTGGAGCGACCACTTTTACTTGTGAGGATGTTACTACTGTATCCAACGCCATTGTTAATTCTAGTATTTTTTTTAGTGGTGATGTGCCAGCTATATCTTACTATAATGATAACTCTATAGGTTCAGATGAGTTTGTTGTTTCTTATAAAGAAAGTGGTAGTTGGACATCAAATGTGTTAGCTACTGTTGATGATGGCTCTCTATATTCATCTGTAGATGGTTTTAGTACAACAGTTGGTGTTGGTTATTATGATAATAGTGGAGATAAAGATTTGTTTTTTACTGATGCTCCATTTGTTTTTAATACCGCCCCAACAGTCACCGAAATAACTCCAGCTCAGGCTTCATCTACTGTAGTAACAGTAACTACTACAATAGCAGATGCAGATTCCGATGTAACTAGTTCTACTTTGGAATATTCATTGGATAATATTACATGGGTTTCTTCTACTTTGGGTATAGTTACTGCTAGTCAAGGTTCTGTTGTTACTAGCACCGGAAGTATCTCTAGCATTGACACAGATGCAACTGGTTCAGTAGACCTAACAATAGAATGGGATATATCCACTGATATTGCTGATACCGACGATACTACAGTGTATTTTAGAATAACACCAAATGATGGAACTATCGATGGTACTACAGTAAGTTCTTCAGCTTTTGCTGTAGATACTGAGGCTCCAACAGCACCTGGTAATCTAACAATTAACACTACTTCTACTGATTCTATTACTGTCGAATTTGGTGCACAGTCCACAGATACCAATTTTAATGATTATCAAATATATTACAGGATTCCGCTAGGAGGTATGGTCTTATCACTTAGTCCTGATAATGGTACTGAATTAGATGATGCAGATTTAGATTCTATTAACTATGGCGGTACTAGCACTACTACTTTGTCTGGTCTTGTTAGTAATACTGTTTATGAATTTAATATCTGGGCCTATGACACATGGTCTCAAAATACTGGCGCGGATTTAGAGGCTACAGCCTATACACTTGCACCAACCCCAACCAATTTGGCCACATCTTCATTGGCAATAACTGGAACAGGTCTGACGGTAGATAGTATTAATAATGATTCTGATGCTCTTTCTGCTTATTATTTTGTTATTATCAAGACAGATGATAGTAGTACAGTTGCTACTTCTACTTGGCAATCTGGCGATAATACTTGGACAACTGCAGAAGTGGGTGTAACGTTGACAGCTAATACACAATATACTGCTCAGGTAAAATATAGAAATGGTAATGGTGTGGAAACAGCTACCACGACTTTGGATTTTTATACCTTGGCTAATATACCTTCAGCTCTATCAGCTACTGCAAATTCCGATTCCCAGATTACAGTTGCTTGGACAGGTGATGGTACAGAATATTATGTAGAAAATACTACAGCCGGTACTAATTCTGGTTGGACATCTAGTGCATCGTATATCTTTACTGGATTAAGTGCTAGCACAGAATACTCATTTAGAGTAAAGGCCAAGAATCGTGCTGGTGTGGAGACTGACTGGTCTAGTGCTGTGCCGGCTACTACTAATAATGCTGGAGGTGGAATTCCTGTTGGTGATGGTGGTGATGGTAATGATGGTAATGATGATGGTGATCCTCAAGAATGCGAAGTAGGAGAAATCTGTTTCCCAGAGGAAGATGAAATTTTTGAAATAACAGGCTATGTTTTTATTAACAATAATGCAGAATATACTTTTGATTCGGATTTAAATTTAGATTTGTATTTTACAGAGAATGTTTCTGCTTATGCTATTGTTGAGGCACCGTATAATGAAGAATTGGCAGATTTTGAAGAATGTGATTATACTAATTCTGGTTATATTACTGATTTCGAAAAAATACCAACAGATAAGGATGGTATATTCACCACGGTCGCTAATCATACAGTTCAGAGTGATTATGGCCCAAAGAAGATTTGTGTAAGGTTTAGAGGTGTACCACCAGGTAAAGTGCATTTTGTTAGACATAATACGTATGACACAATAAAGCTTACTACTGACTGTGAGATAAATCCTCCATACTATACCAATATAAAAAATCCTTTGGGACAGGAAGTAGATTTGGATGGGACAGGTTATCTAGATTTATTAAAAGATATTAATAAAAATTATGAGAAGTCTTGGCTTGGGTGTGATGATGCTTCTTTTTTTAGATTTTTTACTTCTTATGAAGAATTTTCTAATACCAATAGTGGTGTGTTAACAGGTGGGTATAAGGCAGACATAGTAAATCCAGATCAAGAATATGTAGGTATCAAGGCTTCAATAAAGGATTTGTACTTTGCTACTTTGGATGAACAAAAAAAGTTTTCAGATTATGTTTATATGAGAATCTTGGTTGATGATAGCGATGGTAATACTTCTGTAGGTCCTTCAATAAAAATTGCAACCAAAGAATTACCAGAACCGACTTTTTGTGAACTTAACCCTAATGACCCAATTTGTCTACCAGTAATAGATCAAGATAACGATGGTATACCAGACAGTATCGATAATTGTCCTACGGTACCAAATAAAGACCAATCAGATGTTGATAAAGATGGTGTGGGTGACGTCTGTGATTCTGATGATAAGCCTTTAGATAACGATCCTATAGATGGTGGAGATGATGACGACGGTAATGGAGGTGATGATGGTGGTAACGAACCTATAGGAGGAGATACTGGACCCACTGGTGGTCCTGGTGGTTCTCCTACGCCAATTACAGAATCAGGAACGATTGAAAAGAAAGAGCAAGCTCCGCAAGAGGCAGAGACTATAGTCAAAATCATTGGTGTGACTGCTAAACCCGTAGTAGATGCAGTAAAGCAGGTCATTGACAATCCTAAGCTAGAAGGTGTAAATGAAAAATTAGTAGTACCAGTTGTTGTTACAATTGGTGTGGCTAATGCAGTATCTAGTATCGTTGTTGGTGGTTTTCAGCTCCCTCAGGTTTTGGCTTTTTTACGTTATTTGTTTACCCAACCATTTTTACTTTTGCGTCTTCGTAAGAGAAAGGATTGGGGGGTAGTCTATAACTCATTTACCAAACGACCAATTGATTTGGCAACTATTCGTATTATTGATACTCTAACCAACAGAGTGATTAGTTCAAAAGTTACAGATTCTCGCGGTCGTTATTTGCTAGATGTTAATCCCGGTACTTATAAAATGGAAATTATCAAGCCTGGCTTTTCTGGTTCTAGTGAATATTTGAAAGAACATACAGAAGATTCCAATTATATTAATCTTTACCATGGAGAGGAAATTAGCATTGAGGAGCCAACTGCTTTGAACTACAATATACCTCTGGATCCAATAGACGAAAAAGTTAGCACAGCCAAGCTTTTGAGAGATCATGCTGTCAAGACGGTACAGAGCACAATTGCTCTGAGTGGTTTGGTTATCACTGTCTTATCTTTTGTAATTTCTCCGACTGCTATTATTGCCTTGTTCTTCTTTTTGCATCTGTTCTTTTATTCTGTATTTTATCGTTTTTCCCACGTTAATTTGTCTGCAACTTGGGGTAAAGTAGTAGAAAAGATTTCAGAAAAGCCACTTGGCAAAGTTGTTATACGTGTATTTGATTCGGCTTACAATAAACTAGTAGAAACTGGAATTACTGATAGAAAAGGACGTTATGCTATACTTATTGGGCCTTCAAAATACTATGCGACTTATGACAAACCTGGTTTCAAAGAAAAGAAAACACCTGAATTAGATTATTCATCTCAGAAGACTCAAGGGGTAGGTGGAATTTTAAATATTAGTGAGGAATTGGAAAAGAAGGAAAAAATTAATTAACTAGTAACCGAGAAATTAGTTGAATTAATATAGTGAAATATTATGATATAATTAGTTTGTAAATTTATCTAAAATATTTTTATGAAAGAAAAAACAATTAAAAAAATAGAAGAACAAGCTGAAAAAGATTTTACTTATAAAATGGCAGAGAAAATGGATTATCGTGAGTCATGGAGGATTTTTCGTATCATGGCTGAGTTTGTAGAGGGTTATCAGTTTTTGAGTGGGCTCAAGAACGAGGTAACTATTTTGGGCTCAGCTCGTTTTGAGGAAGATCACAAATACTATAATTTGGCTCGCGATTTTGGTGGGCTTTTGGGAAAAAACGGGTTTACAACTATTACTGGTGGCGGCCCAGGTATTATGGAGGCAGGTAATAGAGGTGCCTTTGAGGCTGGTGGTGAATCTATTGGTATCAATATCCAACTTCCATTTGAACAACGAATAAATCCTTATGTACAAAAGTCTACTGCTTTTTATTATTTTTTTACGCGTAAGGTAATGCTTACTTCTCCTGCCAATGCTTTTGTTTATTTTCCGGGTGGATTTGGTACTATGGATGAATTTTTTGAGGTGGTAGATCTGATGGAACTAAATAAGATGAATCGTATACCAATAGTTTTGGTTGGTAAAGAGTTTTGGCAACCTTTGTTAGATTTTTTGCGCAAGAAGGCTGCTATGATAGGATCTGTTCCGGTAGATGATATAGATTCTTGGCATGTGGTAGATTCTGCTGAGGAGGCTTATGAATTTATAAAGCACACAAAAGATAAAGAGGAGACTTGTGAATTATCACCGGCTAATTTTCATTGTGAGGACAAGATAGATTGGAAAGTATTTAGAATAATGGCTGAATTGGTAGAAGGTTTTGAATTTTTAACTACACTGGGTAATGATATTACAGTACTTGGTACAAAGAGTGTAAAAGCTGGACACGAATATTATGAGGCCGGCTATAAGCTCGGTCAAAAATTAGCTGAAGGAAAGTACACTACCATTACTGGTGGGGGGCCAGGCACTATGGAGGCTGTAAATAAGGGTGCTTTTGAGTCAGGTGGAGAATCAGTTGGGATTAATATGCGTTACGGATTCAAAGAGAGGGTGAATGCCTATGTAAAAAAATCAATTGGTTTTCAGTTTCCATTTACTCGTAAGTTGATTATTACTACACCATCAAAAGCATTTGTTTTTTTTCCAGGTGGATTTGGTACACTGCATCAGCTTTTTGAAGTTTTGACTTTGATTCAGACCAAAAAAATGGATAAAATTCCAATTATTCTTTATAATCACGAGTATTGGGAACCACTCCATAAGTTTATAAAGGAAACAATGGTAAATAAATTAAAAACAGTTAATGATGTGGACGACGAACTTTATCAGATTGTGGATGATGTAGATAGTGTGATGAAAATTATTAATAGGCATGCTTAAAATTTTTTATGGAAATTTGTTTAGTTATACTACAACTTTATATTATTATTGGTGCTGGATTTTTATTTGCCAAGAAGTTTAATTTTGATAATAAGATATTAAACTATTTTATTATATATTTAGGCTTGCCTAGTCTAGTATTTGTCGCAATGTATAAGGGTGATTATAATTTGGGTACTTTTGTTTGGCCACTTCTTTATATATTTGTTCATATATTAATTTTGTTAGTTGTATATTTTTATACCAAAATAAGCAAAAGAAGTTTTGATGATCAGGGAATAATAATGCTTTTGTCTTCTGGTGGTAATAATGGTAACTTTGGTATACCTGTTATATTATTTTTGTTGGGTCAGGAGGCTTTGGCTATAGCCTCTTTTTTACTTTTGGTAAATATAATTTATTTAATGGGTCCAGGGGCTTATTTACTTGGTAGAGAAAAAGGCGCACTAAAAAAATCAATTATAAAAGTTTTAAAATTACCGCTTCTTTACGCATTATTTTTGGGATTAATCTTTAATTTTGGAAAAATTAGTATCCCAGCCTTTATAGTTGATCCAATAAATTTGGTTGGGCAGGCTTATATTCCAGTTCAGCTGGTCTTACTTGGTACATTTTTGGCTGGGGTAAAGATGAAAAAAATAGACTGGTCAATTGTCATGCCGACCACTCTATTTAAGTTAGTTCTAATGCCTGTTTTGGCTTGGTTGGTAGTATATATTATAGGATTACCATTTGAGATAGGTGCCATGGCACTTTTCATTCAGTCGGCCGCACCAGCCGCCGCTATGACAGTTTCCTTAGCAGATTTATACAACAAAAAGACAGAGCAAGTCGCTCTCACAAACTTTGTCCAATTGATGGTTGTTATAATAACCCTACCACTACTTTGGGCTTTGTTTTTTAATTAGGGTTCTCTAATCTTTAGTTATCCCCAATATCTATTTGACAGGGGAGTAATTATGTAGTAAAGTAGGAATGTAATACTTTCTTACTTAGATAATATAGCGCTTATGACTACAATTTTAAAAGCAACAACCAAAGGACAAATAACCATACCAGTTGCCTGGAGAAAACGTTTCAAAACGGATCGTTTTTTGGTAGAAATAAAAGACTCACATTTAGAAATTAAGCCATTGGATTTGGATAAAATAAATAGCAACAAAGAATATACGGTATTTGATGCTATACGAGATAATAAAGGTAAAGGTATCAAAGCCAAAGATTTGTTAAAAACTCTCAAAAAAACGCTTTAAAACCGTATATGGATAAAATAGAAAAATTGTTGCGTAAAATAAACAAAAAAGATAGACAAAGATTGATTGAGATAATAGAAAAATTGTTGACTAACACAAGGAAGGGGTTGGGCGTTAAGAAAATTAAAAATACTGATTTTTACCGATTGCGTTCTGGAAGGTTTAGAATAATTTTTCATTTTGAGGGAAAAAGTAAGGAAGTGGTTATCGATAGTGTAAAGTTGAGAGATGAGAGTACTTATAAATAAAAACAATCCCTTGGGGTGGGATATTTTTATTGGCGGAGAGTGGGAGATTCGAACTCCCGATACCTTTCGATATACCGCCTTTCCAAGGCGGCGCACTCGACCACTATGCGAACTCTCCATTTATTAATAACAGCGTATAGAATACCAGAAAAAAATAAATTTGTCAATTATTAATTACTATAATTTATGCCAAAATACACAGCAGTACTACATACATCAAAAGGAGATATCACAATTAAATTAAACGAAGACCAGACACCAAAGACAGTAGAAAATTTTGTCACACTTGCCAAAAAAGATTTTTATAATGGTACTATTTTTCATCGTGTGATAAAAGATTTTATGATTCAGGGTGGATGTCCAGATGGTAATGGTATGGGTGGTCCTGGTTATAAGTTTGACGACGAATCTTTTGAGGGTGAATATGCTCGAGGTACAGTCGCCATGGCCAATTCTGGTCCGAACACAAATGGTAGTCAATTTTTTATCATGCATGCAGATGTAGCACTTCCAAAGAGTTATATTATTTTTGGTAAAGTCACAGATGGACTAGATATCGTGGATGTGATTGCTGAAAGTAAAGTAGAGATGAGTATGACAGGCGAACCCTCTGTCCCAGTAGAACCAACTAAAGTCGATAGTGTAGAGATAATGGAGTAACTGTCATTGCGAGTGTCAAATTTCTGAAAGAAAATTTGATATGTGGCAATCCCAGTCTTAAATTATATTATAGTTTTTAATAACTTACTATGGAATGGGATTGCTTCGTCATGTATTCTCATTTCTCGCAATGACAGGTTTCTATGAAAAACATGCATCCACAATTTCCCGATCATCATAATGATGGCGGTATTATAAGCAAACTTCGTGAGATTGTTTTTGGTATGGAGGATGGGATGGTGTCTACGCTTGGGGCTATTACTGGTATCGCTACTGGGTCTGGTGATCATTTTACTGTTATATTGGCTGGTTCGGTTATAATAGCTGTAGAATCAATTTCTATGGGGTTCGGTTCTTACATTTCCAACAAGTCTGAGTCTGATGTAGAAAAAAGAAAATTAAAAGAAGAAGGTTCCGAGATAAAGCATTTTCCAGAAGAAGAAAAAAAAGAACTTACAGATATTTATATTAATGACGGTTGGCCAACTAAATTTGCGGGTGAGATGGCAGAGGTGGCTTCCAAGGATGAAAAATTATTATTACACGAAATGGCTCATCATGAACTTGGTATCATCCCCGATAAAAATGTATCTAATATTGGCAGGGGAGTAGCGATGTTTTTTTCTTATATAATTGGTGGTTTAATTGCTCTGACACCGTACTTTATTTTTTCTAGTATAAAGACTGCTTTACCAATTTCTGTTTGCATTACTTTATTGGGATTATTTGTTCTTGGTGCAGGGACTACTAAGTATTCTAAGCGAGTTTGGTGGAGAGCTGGTAGCGAGTTCTTAGTTCTTGCTGGTATTGCCACTGTTGTGGGGTATATTATTGGTAGAGTTGTGGAGAGTGTGGCTTTGTAAATAAAATATATATATAAAACCCGTTTAAGCGGGTTTTTTTGTTTTTTTTTAATTCCCCCTTACGAAGGGGAGGTTAATTTATTTTACTTTCTAAACGGCCACAAAACCAAACTACTCAAAACAAAATGTATAAGTGAGATTACAAGGGTATAAGTAAAAATGGCGGTAAAAATTCCTAAATATTTGGATAGATCTAAGATATAGTTTGTAATATCAAATTTAAAACTCAGTGTAATTAAGTTCATTAGTAATATTATAGCTACAATCCAGACAAATCCTTTCCACATGCCATGCCTATCTTGTTTGCTGGGTGCGATATGGGCGGAGAGACAAAAAGAAAGATAGAGAAATACCCAAAAGTTCCATGTTTGTAAATTTTCTAGGCTAAATAAATTTAATAGTGTATTTTTTAGAGAAAAAATAAAAGTGGTTGCCGAACCAGTGCTATTTGCTAGTGGGGCAAAAATTTCTTTTCCATTTGGAACTAGAAAATATAGCATCGTTACCAAAATCATAGATCCCCATATCATCGGAGCTGCGCCAATAAAAAAGTTTCCAATATTTTGATAAAGACTTTTTTTGTTGTAACTATGATCTACATGGCCTAGATTACCATTGAGTTTATTGGGTTGAAAAAAACTAAAATCATTTATTTTGTGACGGAATAGTTTGGCAAAAAACATATGCCCAAGTTCATGAATAGGGGTACCAAACCAAGCCGTTAGTAATATTCCTTTCCAACCTACTGTTCTATAGTAGGTTTTTTGGGTGGATTCCTGTAGTTTTGACAAAACAAATCCAAAAGCAAAGAATATCCCAAATAAACCAACAAGCTGAATTATAGTTACCTGAAGAAGTTGTGATACAAAATTTAGACTAGCCATACAGTAGAGCCCCGGTTAAAATTAAAACATGTACTATGCCAAATAAAAAATTTGCGACAAGCACAGGTGTGGCTTTGTGTATTACACCATAAGTAAACCAAACAAAGTTTCCAACTAAGTAAGTCCCAAAAGTTATAAGTGAAATACTAGAGGCATCTTGCTGGTCAAATATTTTGTAGATTTGCGGAATGCTCATTATTGGCATCAATAGACTCATTGCATAAACCAGTTTATCAAAGAAAGCTTTCTTTGGGTCTGGATGTGGGTATTTTTCATGTTCTTGGTGAATTCTCTTTCTTCTGAGTATGTGGGTTAGTGCTTGGAACATAAGTTTGTATTTATTACTTTAATATTTATTAATCCCTATTATAGCATTTCTCGCCTATTTAAAGAAGTTGATTTGACTTTGGGTCTTAATTTTGGTATATTTCTATCATTCTTAAATATAATAATATGTCAGAATCAGAATTGGTCTCAACTTATCATTTGGATAATCCATGGGATGCTCATCCAATGGAGCGTGGGCATTTTTACTCGGAACAAATTGAAGAATTTAAGAAAAATGGCAAACCTTCTAGGGCCGTGGGAATTTTTAATGTACTTCTTTTTACGGAAAAGAAGGAAATTATTTTACAGAAAAGATCTAATAATAAGTTTCATAATCCATATTTGATAGATAAGACTGTTGGTGGTCATGTTCAGTATGGTGATTCCGTGTTCTATACAGCCATGGTAGAGACTGTGCAGGAATTACAGGCACCGTCTGTCGTTCTTAGAGAGAATGAAAATTTTGCAACTACATATAAAACACTGAGGGATAATTTGGAAAGTGTAGCTATATTGAAGATGATTAAACAGGATATATTTTCTTTAGATAAGGTTATAAATGATGAAAAAATAACCATAGCCAATAACGTATCTTTGTTTTTTGGTATCTATGGCGGTACGATGAAACCGGCTGATAGAGAGGCAAGTGGTATTTTATATTACGAGCTGGATATTTTAAGGGAAGAAATGAAAAAAATACCCGATTTGTTTACACATGACTTACATTTTTTTATGGAAAATTTTGAGAAAGAAATTAATAATTTCTTGAAAATATTAGACTAGGCTTTTTATCTATGATTTCAAAAACAGCGTATATTATGCGCTATTTTTTTATTTAAATTTTTTTATTCCTACAAAGTAGTAATCCAAACCTCTTATCAAAATGATTAGGGAAGTGTTCAGTGGAAAATCCTTTAGTTCTAATCAGTTCGTTTAGATAGTGTTCTGGCTTGCTCTGCACCCATCGTGGTGCGGGGTGGTACTCAATAACTAAATATTGTATCTTATTCCATGTTTCATCACTCAAATTTTTTATAATTTCAAATTCAGCGCCCTCAATATCCATTTTTAATAAGCTGATTTTCTCTAGTTTGTTTTGGGTGATTAGTTTTCCTAGTGTTGTAGTATTTACTTCAATAGAACTATCTGTTTTGGAAACAATTGAATGAGTGTGAGTGTCTTTTGAAATATATAAGTTTGTTTTTGTCTCCTGTGTATGTGTCAGTGCTACCTGCTTGGTGATAACATTTTTACAGTGGTTTGTTTTTAGGTTTTCCTTTAGTAATTCAAAATTGTCTGGTTCTGGTTCTAGGGCAATTATTTTTATTTCTGGATTTAAGGTTGAAGCATATAGTGAAAACATTCCAATATGCGCCCCAATGTCTAGGATTGGGTTTTCTAGATTTGGAATGATACTATCTATTGAACGATACATTTTATCAACAAAAAACTCGTCGATGACAGAGAGGTCCGAATCATCACGATAGGTGATTTTTAGATTTTTTTTATTAAATTTTAAGGTTTTTTGCATAAAAATTTCTTTGTATTCTCAGTGTGTCCCTCCCCCTATGAGGGGGAGGTTAGGAGGGGGTTAACTACGAGGGATTAATTTACTAAGAATAACCCCACCCTAGCCCTCCCCTCATAGGGGAGGGGACAATATGTTTTTTTCTTTTTTGAATTTAAAATCCCCCAAAGTGGGGGATTTAAAGTTTATTTGTGTGGAATAACGTTGGCGAATTTTGTTTTCTTTAGACTGCCGTCAAATTTCTTCATCTTCTTTTGAGTAAATTTGACAATGCCGTTTACTACTGAGAACAAAGTATCATCTTTGCCTTTCTTTACGTTCTTTCCTGGGTGGATTTTTGTTCCACGCTGTCGTACGATTATCCCGCCATCTTTGACAGATTGACCGTCATGCACCTTGGTTCCAAGGTATTGTGGATTGGAATCACGTCCCAACCGGGTAGAACCACCCGCTTTTTTATGTGACATATCACATTTTGCTTTTTCACCCTTGTTCCAGTGGTGGATCAAGGAGCCTCCTCCCGATTAAATCGGAATCGCTAAACATTACCTATTCGGTAAACAATTTTTATTAATGGCAATATTATAGCTTATTTTGTTTGGCTTGTCAATAGTAGTAAAATGGGTTATAATTTATCCAGTACTACGACCCTATATTGCTGGGTTTAGCTAAGTAAATACATAAATGTGACATTACAAGAAAAAATAGAAAAAGTAATAGAAGAAAAGCTAAAACCCGCACTACAAAGTCATGGTGGGGGAGTTGAGATTGTAGAAATAGATGAAAAAAAGGCCCTAGTTAAGGTAAAATTTTCAGGTGCCTGCATTGGCTGTCCAATGGGTGATATGACATTTGATGGTATGATAAAAGAGGTTCTATTGTCTGAAATTGAAGAGTTAAATAGTGTTGAGCTGGTTTGATAACCTAAATATCTAAATACCTAATATCTAAATACATGTATCCAATAAAACTCTATATAAAAAATTTACCTAACCTAATCATGATTCCACTTGCTTTGGTTTTGAATATTACCAATTGGATATGGCTTCTTTGGGAGATTAAGCCACAAGAAGAGATGATTTTTTTGCACTATAATATTTTATTTGGAGTTGATTTGATCGGTCCATGGTGGAAGGTATTGTATTTGCCAATAGTTGGTCTTCTTATAATTTTAATAAATATTATTTTAGGCTGGACTTTGTTCGGAAAAGATAAGTTTTTTGCTCATCTATTAAATTTTATAGCAGTTTTTTGCCAAGTATTTTTGTTAGTAGCTAGTTCGTTGTTGATATTTCTTAATGTATGAGTAAGGATTCCAAAGCCGATTACGTACTTCTAGGATATTTTGTGATATTCCTTGTTTTTGGTTTAGTAATGTTGACCTCGGCTGGTTCGGCTGTTGGATATGAGAAGTTTGGGGATAGTTATTTTTTTATCAAGCGCCAGCTTCTGTTTGGGGTTTTACCAGGTTTGGTTTTATTTTTCTTTTTTTCAAAGCTGGACTATCGTATTTTGAGACGTTGGTCAACAGTTTTTTATATACTGGCTATCGGACTGCTCCTAATGGTTTTTATTCCTGGATTGGGCTCGTCTTATGGGACTAATGCCAAGAGTTGGTTGGTTATCTTTGATAAATCATTTCAGCCAGCCGAATTTGCTAAACTTGCTATGATAGTTTTTATGGCCGCTCTTATTTCACAAAAAGGGAAAAAGTTATTAGATTTGAAAGAAGGTTTTCTGGTAACTCTAGGTGTTGGTATGATTCCAGCGATTTTGGTTGTTCTGCAACCAGATATTGGGACAGTCTCAATATTATTTGCAATTTTGTTTGGTATGTTATATGTTGGGCGTGCCAAATTAGTGCATCTAATTGGTTTAGCTGGAGCCGGAATTAGTGCACTTATAATTATGATTATGGCGGCGCCATACAGAACTGCTAGATTCATGACTTTTCTTCATCCCGAGTTAGATCCTCAGGGAGTTGGTTATCATATCAATCAAGCATTTTTAGCAATAGGTTCGGGTGGAATTTTAGGACGTGGTTTGGGTCATTCTTTGCAAAAGTTTCAATACTTGCCAGAAGTAGCAGCTGATAGTATCTATGCTATTATTGCCGAAGAAATGGGTTTTATTTTTGCGGTTGCTTTGGTTGTTTTATTAATTTTAATAGCAACTCGAGGTTTTCTTTTGGCAAAAAATTGTGGCGATGAATTTGGTAGATTACTTGTTTCTGGTATAATAATATGGTTTGTTGTCCAAAGTTTTATGAATATTGGTGCTATGGTCGGAATTATGCCTTTGACCGGTGTACCTCTGCCTTTTGTCAGCCATGGTGGTACGGCTCTTGCGATTGCCATGGGTGCGGTGGGTATTATTGTTAGTGTTTCTAAGAAATCAAATGTTTAGTAATATAATTATATGAAAGTACTATTCTCAGGCGGTTATACGCTTGGCCCTGTTACTCCACTATTAGCCATAAAAGAAAAAATACAAAAACACTATCCAGATGCTGAGTTTATTTGGGTTGGGACAAAAAAAGGCCCTGAGAGAAGATTAATTGAAGAACAGTCGATAAAATTTACCACAATTTCATCTGGTAAACTGCGTCGGTACTTGTCTTTGTGGAATTTCGTTGATATTGCTAGAATTATTATTGGCTGGTTCCAATCTGTAAAAATAATGTGGAAAGAGAGTCCAGACATGTGTGTCTCAGCTGGTGGTTTTATTTCTGTGCCTGTTCATTGGTCTGCTTGGCTTTTTGGAATTTCGACTTGGGTGCACCAACAAGATGTGCAAGTCGGGTTGGCAAATAAATTGATGGCTCCATTTGCAAAAGTTATTACTACCGCACTAAAACAGAATGTAAAAGATTTTAGTAAGAAAAAAACTCACTGGATTGGCAATCCAGTACGATCTGAAATTTTGAAGGGTAACAAGGTAGAAGCATTTAAAAAATTTAATCTAAAAAAAGGTTTACCAGTTGTGTTTGCTACTGGTGGGGGAACTGGTTCTATGCGAGTAAATCAGCTTATTATACAGGCTGTTCAGCATTTAGAGGGTCACGCCCAAGTAATTCATCTCTCAGGCAAAGAGCGTCCGCAAGAATTAGTAGAGCGAGCAGTAAAACATTTTGATTACTATCAGGTTCATCAGTTTTTTACACACGAGATGGCCGATGCTTATGCTGTAGCTGATATTGTAATATCTCGCGGTGGTTTTGGTTCTATTACTGAGATAGCAGCTCTGGGAAAACCAGCAATCCTAGTTCCCAATCCTGGTCATCAAGAAGAAAATGTAAAATTCTTGGCTGATGCTGATGCGGTCTTGCTCGTGGATGAGAAGACGGCTGATGGTAATTTATTAGCAAAAATGATAAAAGACTTACTTGCTGATGAGCTGAAGCAAAAACAAATGTCAAAACAAATTGAAAAGATGTTGCCGTTGGCAAAAGATGAAGATATTTTGGGTATTATTAAATATTTAATTAAATAAAATATGCAGGAAGCAAGAGAAAGAAGTTTGTTGGATCAGGCAAGCTCAAATTTTGAGCTTTTACTAAAAGAAGAGATACAAAATCGTGATAAACATGTAAAAGGTGTAGAAGTGGCATCAAAAAAATATTCCGAAGAACAGAGAAGATATTTAGAAGGTTTGGGGATAAAATCAGATTCAGAAGAGTGGATAGAATTGGTTGGTGTGATTACCGAGTTGCTAAAGCAGAATTTCTCAGATGAGTGGGAAGAAAAAGAAAGACAGCTTTTTCAATAAAATTAATAAATTTAAAAAACACGATTAATTATCGTGTTTTTTTGTTTGGATAGTGTACTCATGTACTAGTGTACTAGTACATGAGTACACGGTTATATTATCATAGACGTCTTACATCAAAAAACTACCATTAATTGGTAGTTTTTTGAGTTTGCTCGGGTTAAAAAAACCGAGCGTCCCCCTTTTGGATTTTGTTACTGGCAGAATAGCCAGTTTTGGTAGGAAAGAGCTACTTTCGTTTCACGCGCGGGTAGCACATCGGTTCTACCGGTTCGGCGTATGCCGAGAACCAGAGGTCGTCAAAGAGTTCCTGGGCTTGTTTGGCCAACTTCGGTTCTTCCAACCACAGAGCTATGTTGCGCGCCTTGACGAAATAGTCGCCAGTCCAGTTCCCCGTTTCTACCCAGAGAGCCTCGTTGTCCACTACCATGTATTTGGAGTGGATGACTCTGCTAAATGGTATAAAGCCAGTACTGGCGGGTGGAATCGTGACCACTTGAACTTCGACATTTCGAAGTGTGGCTAAGTCGTAGAGTCCATATATCCAGGGTTCTTTCGTCCCCCAGTCAGCTACCATCAGCTGTACCATCACACCTCGCTTGGCAGCCTCACGAATGGCCCAGTCAATCTTGCAGTAGAGTGTCTTATTGTAGAAGTAAGGACCATACTGCATTACCTGGATATCTATGCTCACGTTAGCCGAACTAATCAAGCAGATCAGTTCTGTTTCTGACCAAGCAATTCCAATTGGGTTTTGCTCTGGAGGGCTGGATGCGAGATGGTTCTCGTAACGACAGTTCTTTTCAGATCCAAAGTCGTAGTCGCTGATACCTCCTGTTTCCTCAAGTTCTATTTGGGTCAGCCAGTCTTGCAGAAAGATCAGTTCTAGACCCTCAATTGTGTCGTGGTCACTGGTCCACACGCCCATCTCGTGAATATGCTCCAGAGACCGCCAGTCAAAGTTCTGGCTTCCTACATATGCTTCAAGTCCATCCACGACCATATACTTGGCGTGTTGGGCTCCGCCAGAGATTTTGCTATAGTCAATGGCCATCCATTCCAAGTCGGGAATCTTTTTGAGAAATTCCAAACCCTCGTTGTCATTGGCATACTTGATCATCTTCTTGTCAACCATGAGTGAAATATGAACTCCTCGTTGACTGGCGTTCTTCAGTTCCTTCAGTACTGGGGTCAGACGGCTTGGAGTCATTTCGGCAACATAGAACTGTCCGAGGTAGATGTATTCCTCTGCGTTCTTGATCATTTCCACCCAGACTTCGTCGGGTGCGGGTAGGCCGTTGTTCCAGAGCATCGTCTCTGTCGGTATGGTAACCGCAAGTTTGAATTTCTCCTCCCCAGAAGCATGGTTGAAGGAAGTTATACATAGAACACCAACTAGTAAGGCAATTGAAAGCAGTTTCTTGTGCATTGATTATACCTCGCAAGTTGTCTACTATTAGACAACGTGATTCTAGCAAAAAAAATATAAAATGTCAAGCTAGTTTCTTATTAATTAATATAATTCCACAACAAAAATAGTACTTACTATAGTAAGTACTATTGATATCTCTTTAAGATATTAAAACCACACACTTTTATGCACAAGCCCCTTTTTCTTAGTTAGCTTCTTTGAGTTGTGTAATTAAAGGTTGCTAATGCTAGTATTTGTAATGTGTCAAAAATTGGTATTTCTAAATTTAATTTACCTGTCGCGAGAGGGAGTTCAGTGCAACCTAGAATTACAGAATCAACTGATTTGGAATAATTTTCAATAATTTTCAAAAGTATTTTTTTATCATTATCGTTATTTTTATTTGAAATGACATTTATTATTACTGCAGTAATTTGTTCTTGTTCTTGTGGGGTAACATTGACAAAATTTATTTTAAATTTATTTAGTTTGTTCTCATATAATTTATTAAGTACCGTTTTTGATGTTGCCAAAATTAAAGCTGTTTGAATATTTTGTTTTTTTAATTCCAATATTACTTCTTCCATTATGCTGAGGATAGGGATGTCAACAGCAGTTCTTAATTCTTCAAGGTATTTGTGAGCGGTATTGCAGGGGATAGTAATTACATCTGCCCCAGCTTTTTGAAGTTTTAGACAACCATTTATCAAAAATTCAAGAATTGTACCATCGTCAATATCGGAGTCAACAACATTGTAAGGAGGCAAGGGTATACTATCAATAATTATTTCTGGAAAATCAGAATTGTATGTGGCCCCAAGTTTATTTTGAAATAATCTAATAATTCGTAGATAAAAGTCTGCTGTTGCCTCTGGACCCATTCCACCTAAAATTCCGATTTTTTTATATTTTGTCATAATTTTAATTTATTTTTATGCCAGCCTTATTTGCTGTCTTTTATGGTTAATGCAGTAAAATGCGGAACCCTCTTTCCTTCCCATGCCACTTCGTCAGTAAATAAGTCAATAGGTCTAACCCAAAACTTACTTTCTGGATTATCATACAATGTTTCGTAAACTACAAATTCTTCCAAAGTCTCACTATGCTTAGAAACAAAATGGACTTTGTATTTTTCACCTTTGTAATGTTTGTAAATCCCTGGTTTTATTTTCATAATTAAAGTTTGTTGATTTTTAAAATTTTTACGAATTAGTCTAGTATGATATTATTATAACATAAATTAAAAAATAGAGCTTATGGCTCTGTTTTGTTTTATAATAGATTTTATCAAAATTTACACAGCCGAACCCTCATGTCTGGAAGAATGCAGACATGAGGGTTCGGAACAAAAGAACGTTTTGAGGTGGCTAGCCTCGCTCTGGTCTTTTCAAGGGGCCCATACACGCGCTAATCCTGGTAGAAGCAGGAAGACGGCCAGCTTCCCTGGCTTCAGTCCGCCTGGTATGGTATGCAAGTGAATAGACCGCAACTTTATCAGGCGACATCAGCTTTATGCAAGCTTTGCAACACTCTTCTGGGGTGATCGCACCCTTGTGGTTTTTGCCGTGGGGGCACATCTCTCCGGTTTTATCTTTTGTTCCACTGCTCATGGTATCCTCCTTGAGTGTAGGTCTATGGCATTAGTCCATAAGATGTTCGGTAGCGAGAGATCATTGCCATTCTGTGAGCATGATTTTTGGGGAAGTTTTTTCTGGTGACTATAGCAGAGGCTACCAATCCGATAGTCGGCATGCTGATTTCCTGATCCTTGTATAGCTTGAATAAGCAGGTTAGTAGGTGGTGACAATTTTCAGCGTTGATTTGTCGGTATGGATTTCTTTTTTCCAGACAGGCTTTGGAAGGTAATTCTACTGGGGATGTTTTTTCCTTTGTAAAATTCAAAATCCATGGAGTCTCTTGGTTTTCTCTCTCGCCCATACCCCTCTCTGTTATTATAGAGGCAATGAGTTCAAAGAGATTATCAATGTCTCCAGGTAGTGAGGCATTAATTACACCAAGTACTAGTTTTGTTACGTCATTGTCATGAGCAAAATCATCTGCAATCTGTTTGGCCACTATGATTGGCCTGCCAATTTGTTTACCTTCTTTGTCTTGAGCAATCCCGTGTGGGATGTCCAAGTCAGACAACAATTTCACCACTTTTCTCTCAACGAATATCGACATTTCTTCCCCCGATGTGTTATTTCGTAGAACTGCTATAAAATTATAGTAGTATTATAATATGGTTTTGTCAAGTTTTCCACATTAGCTTGACATTTTTTTTAAAATAGTGTATAATTTTGACAGTTAAATCAAGGTTTACCCCGTGGTGGCCGAAGAGTCATTCTACGCGGTCCGATAGCTCAGTTGGTAGAGCAGCAGCCTTTTAAGCTGACGGTCCTGGGTTCGAGCCCCAGTCGGATCACAAAACTTCCTTTTAGGGGGTTTTTTGTTTTATACTAAATTGATTTTACAAATTTGTTTTTTACTCTATTTTCTGCTAAAATTAAAGTAATAAATTCTTTATTTAATTTTTGTTATGTATGATATAGCTATTGGGCAAATTTTCGATAACCTGAAGACCTCCAAAAAAGGTCTGAGTTCTTTTGAGGTTGATACAAGACTAAAAGAGTATGGCTCTAATAAATTACCAAAGTCTAGAGAAAAAATAACTAAGCTAGGCATATTCTTTGAGCAGTGGAAAAGTCCGCTCATAATAATTCTGGCTCTTGCTGGTATCATTTCTGGTATTTTGGCTGAGTATGTAGATATGACCGTTATTCTGATTACTGTATCAGTCAATGTTGTAATCGGTTTTTTTCAGGAATATAAAGCTAATGAAGCTTTGAAAAAGCTGAGTAAGATGATTGAATATAAGGCTGTTGTTATTCGCGATGGTAGGGAAGTCCAAGTAGAGGGTGTGAATATTGTTCCAGGTGATATTTTGATACTTGACGCTGGTGAAAAGATTCAAGCCGATGCACGAATTATAGAAGAGGTGGATTTGCAGGTAAATGAATCAGTTTTGACAGGTGAATCTGAGCCAGTAAAAAAACAAGTAAAAATATTAACAAAAAACTTATCAGTGGGGGATAGAACCAATATGGTTTTTAAGGGTACTGTGGTACAAAATGGTCGTGCCAAGGCAGTGGTCGTGGCTACAGGTAAGCAGACAGAGATTGGGAAAATTGCTTCGTTGGTAAAGGATACAAAAGATGAAAAGACACCACTACAAAAACAACTTTCTAGTCTTGGTAAAAAGATTGGTATTATAGTTTTGTTTATTTCTCTGGGTATTTTTGCTTTAGGCGTGTTTTCAAAATCAGAACATCATGGTTTGCTTGAAATGTTTGAGACGGCCGTGGCTGTGGCCGTGGCAGCTATTCCTGAGGGGTTGGTAATATCTATGACAGTTATTTTGGCTATCGGGATGCAACATATTTTGAAGAAGAAGGCTCTTGTTAGAAAGATGCTCGCAGCAGAGACATTAGGTTCTGTTAGTGTAATTTGTACAGATAAAACTGGAACCTTAACTGAAGGTAAAATGCGTTTGACTCGTCTTATTACTTCTGCTGACGATCTTAATTTTGAAGAGTTAAAACTCGTTAATCTAAAAGAAGCAGAAAGGCACAGTGATTCAATTTTGGGTTTACGTATTGGTATTATGTGTAATGATGGATTATTAACTAATCCGGAAGTAGACGAGAAAGAATGGATTTTTGTTGGTGATACTACTGACACCGCTTTTGTTTATGCTGGCATGAAGATAGGTTTGGAAAAACATCATTTAGATAAGGTAATTTTTCGGGCTGATGAGATTCCGTTTGATAGTAATAATAAATTCATGGCTACTTTGCATAATATTGATCATGAGTCATTAGTTTATGTAAAAGGTGCTGCTGAAATATTATATTCAAAATGTAAATTTTATGAAGAAAATGGTAAAATTAAAAAATTAAGTAAAGAAAAATTAAAGTGGTTTAAAAATAAAGAAGAGGAAATGACCAGTCAGGGTTTGCGTGTTTTAGCTTTGACTTACAAAAAAGAAGGAAAACAATTAAAAACTTTAGAAAAGTCTAATGTGGATAATTTGATTTTGGTTGGCTTAGTTGCTTTGTCAGATCCTCTGCGCACAGATGTAAAAGAAACAATTGATATTACTAAGCAAGCTGGTATTAGGACGGTAATGATAACAGGTGACCATGTACGCACAGCCCAATCTATTGCCAGAGAATTGGGAATACCTAGCGAAGATCATCAAATTTTTGATGGACAAAAATTAGAAAAACTTAGTGAAGAAGAATTAAAAAAAGCTGTACGAGATATTTATGTTTTTGCAAGAGTTGACCCAAAACATAAGATCCGAATTGTACAGGCATTCCAATCCAATGGTGAGATAGTAGCCATGACAGGTGACGGAGTCAATGATGCGCCAGCTCTAAAAGGAGCTGATATTGGTGTGGCACTTGGTTCTGGGACTAGCGTAGCAAAAGAAATTTCCGATATAGTTTTACTAGATAATCATTTTAGTACTATTGTAGATGCTGTAGAAGAGGGAAGAGGAATTTACCAAAACATAAAGAAAGTCGTTCTGTATTTATTAGCAGGAAGTTTGGCAGAGGTAATTTTGATAGCCGGAAGTCTTATTGCAGGTTTGCCACTTGCAATTTTACCAGCTCAGATTCTCTGGGTAAATTTGATAGAGGATTCTTTTCCAAATATGGCTCTAGCTTTTGACAAGGGTGAAAAAGAAAACATGACAGAACTACCACGCAAGAAGGGTGAATCAATTATAGATAAAGAAATGAAAGTAATGATTGTTATTATTTCTATAGTTTCAAATCTTGTATTGTTTGGTCTATTCTTATACTTTTGGAAAACAACCGGAAATATTGCACTTACCAGAACTATTATTTTTGTAGGTTTGGGAATTGATTCACTTCTTTATATCTATTCAGTTAGGAGTATGCGACGCATGGTATGGCAGACCAATCCTTTTTCTAACAACTATTTGACCTTGGCAGTATTATTTGGTTGGCTTATGTTGGTGGGAGCAGTCTATCTTCCTCCATTGCAATATCTACTCAGAACTGTTAGTCTTGATATGTGGCATTGGGGTGTGATGATTGGGTTTGGTTTTTTGAATATATTTTTGATCGAAATAATCAAGGGTATATTTCTTAGGACTAATAAAATTTATTAATAAATAATTTAAAAATTATGTTGGAAAAGAGATATCTTGGAAAAATAAAGAAAAATCTACACGCTTATCACAGTAAACGTGGTGATGTGATTGGGGAGTCTAATAATGCACTTCATCACGCCAAAAGGGCTATTTTTGCCCTACACAGGGACAACAAGAAGGAAGCGTCTGAAAAAATTAAGATGGTGGAAAAGAGTCTAAAAGATATATACAAAAAATACAAAACTACTCCAAAGATTTTTAATGAAGGATCTTTTAAGGCTGCTTTGGAAGAGTATGTGGAAGCAAAAACATTTTTTGAATTTTTGGAAACCGGTAAGATTGGTGAGATAAAAACTTTACCAATTCCTGAAGAAATTTATTTGGCAGGTCTTTGTGATGTGCCAGGTGAGCTATATCGCTATGCAATAAAGTCGGCCACTAATAAAGATATTGTGACAACAAAAAAATGTGCAGAAATGGCACAAGAAATAATAGGGGAGCTTATTGAATTCAACCTGACTAGTTATTTGCGTACCAAGTTTGACCAAGCCAAGGGCGCGGTCAATAAATTGCAAAATGTTGTTTATGAATTGAGTTTACGTAAGGATTAGATAAAATATTGGTTAAATTAGTATTTTGAATCATAAAGTACTTAATTTGTGTCCCTCCCCCTACGAGGGGGAGGCTAGGAGGGGGTTAAATCGGAGGCAATAACTTTAATTTTATTTAAACGAAAGTTAACAACTTCGAATAACCCCACCCTAACCCTCCCCTCATAGGGGAGGGGACACGATTTATATATCAGTTTCATAATTTAAAAAAAATAATTAGTTAAATTCGTGTATCTGTAAGATAATCTATGAAAAAAGTGCTTAAAAAACTTTTACCAAAAAAAATAAAAAACTTTTACCATCTATTTTATGCATGGTACGGATCTTTTAAATACGACAATCCATCAGAAGAATTACTAGTTATTGGTGTGACTGGTACTACTGGAAAATCCAGTACCATACATTTTTTGCGCCAAATGCTGGAGTCACAAGGTTATAAAGTGGGATCTCTCTCAACTGTTGATTTTTATATTGCGGGCGTTGAGAAATTGAATGATCAAAAGATGACAATGCTAGGAAAGATGAAGATTCAGGAATACTTGCGTGAAATGGTAAAGGCTGAGTGTGATATTGCTATAGTAGAGATTACCTCTGAAGGTTATTTACAACATCGTCATAAATTTATAAATTACGATATGATGATTTTGACTGGACTTTATCCAGAGCATATTGAGTCGCATGGTGGATTTGAGAATTACAAAGCAGCTAAATTAGGAATTTTTGAGTATGTTTTGAAAGGAAAAAAGATACCCACAGGGCATCCCTCTTCGGGGAAAAATGAAAGAGATAAAGTAGCAATTGTTAATGCAAATAATAAATATTGTAAAGAATTTTTGGGATTTGATTTTGATAAGAAGATTGTTTTTGGTAGCGAAGATGAAAAAATATTTTGTAAAAAAACACCAATCACTCATAATAAAATTTTTGCTAGTAATATAAAAGCAACAGTTGATGGATTGAATTTTACAATTGGTCAGCGAGAGTTCAATCCAAAATTATTTGGAGAGTACAATGTAATGAATATTTTGGCAGGAATTTCAGTCCTGAGGGCCCTTGATGTTAGCTGGTCAGAAATTGAGACTGCTGTAAACAAAATTGAGTCGGCACCAGGTAGATTAGAATTTATTAGAGAGGCAGAAGAAAAAGGCTTTCAGGTAATAGTTGATTATGCTTTTGAGCCAGTAGCACTAAAAGCTTTGTATGGTGTGGTAGATATAATAAAACCCCTTCGACAGGCTCAGGGTAAACAAAAACGCGTGATTCACGTTTGTGGTTCGGCCGGTGGTGGTCGGGATAAGGGAAGAAGAAAGCCAATTGGTAAGTTTATCGGAGAAAAATCTGATATTTTTATAGTGACTGATGAAGATCCATATGATGAAGATCCAATGGAAATAATAAAACAAGTCTCAGTTGGAGCGCAGGAAGTTGGCAAGGTTTTAAATAAAGATTTGTTTGAGGTCTTAGATAGGGAGTTGGCCATTAAAATGGCCATTAAAATGGCCAATTCCGGAGATTTGATTTTAATTACCGGCAAAGGCAGTGAGCAGGCGATGTGTGTTGCTGGTGGTAAAATGGTGGATTGGGATGATAGAGAAGTTGTAAGAGAATTTTTATAATTCTATTTTTTAAATAACTCAGTATGTCTATAGAAAATAAAATAAAACTAAAAGAGGGGGAGCAAATTTTGTCAGTTATAAAACGTTATGGCTTAACATTTTTTTGGTGGTGGATTTTTATTCTGCTTTTGTTTGTAGTACCATTTTTCTTTATGTTTTGGCTTTTTCAGCACGGCTGGTGGGGACAAACTTTATTTACTATTCCTGTTCTTTTGGGAATTTTGACTATAGTTAGGACTTTATTTTTGTGGCAAAGAAATATTTTGATTATTACTACACACCGCTTGATTGATATTGATCAGCGCGGTTTTTTTGATAAAATTGTATCTGATATTCCTTATGATCAAGTAGAAGATGTGATGGGTAGAATAAAAGGTTTTTGGGGGACTATTTTTCGTTATGGAAATCTTGTTATACAAACTGGTAGTGGTAAAGTTCAGGTTATTATAGATAAAATAAAACAACCAACTTTTTTACAACAAGAAATAAATGAAATAAGAGAGAAGCATTTGTCTCGTTACTCGCATGATTTTAGTGGTGATGTGGCTGGTGTAATTATAGAAAAACTGTACGAATTGGATCATGAAGATTTGCTAAGAGTTTATAAGCGTACTAGGAAATTGAAGAAGAAATTTGAAGAGAAAGAGGAGGGGCTGGAAATAGAAAAATAATCGTGATATAATAGTCATATGAAAAAGCAGAAACAATCAGCTTTGAGGCGTTTTTTTGGTTCACGCTTATTTTTGATATTGGCGCTTGTTTGTGCTATATTAATTGCATTCGGCTATGCTCGAGCTTATTACCAAGATTATAAGGTTAGACAAGAAATAACGGCTTTACAAGATGACGTAAAACGTTTAGAGCACAAAAAGCTGGAATCAATGGAGATATTAAAGTATGTTACCTCTCAAGCTTTTGTGGAAGAAAAGGCCAGAACTGAGCTAAATATGAAAAAACCTGGGGAGAATGTAATGATAGTTAAAAGTCAGGTTGAGATTGAAAATAAGGGTATGGAAGAGCCTGTGGAAAAGTACACCTTGAACAATCCTATCAAATGGTGGTATTATTTTACCAAGCACCATATTGACTAAGTCGATATAGTGCTTGGTTTATTCATAAGAAGATTAATTAATTTTTAGTAAATACAAAAGATATGGAAGAAAAACATGTGGGGTCAACAAAAAAAGGTGGGGTGAAGGTTGGGTTGTTGCAAGCGTTTGCAATGGGGGTGGTTCTAATTTTAGTTTTAGTCGCTATAGGTGTAGTTGTCTATGGGGTGATGGGTGTAAAAAAAGTTTCCGATTCTGGTTTTGCCCTAAAGGTAGCCAAGACATTCAATCTTTCTGCTGTTGAGATTAACGATCTAAAGGTGAGTTATCTAGACTATATTGATGATTTACAAACTTTGAAAAAGTTTTATACGGAGCAGACAGATTTACCACAGCCAAGCGAAGATGAAATTTCAGATCAGGTTGTTAGCCGTCTAATGGCAAATGCTCTGATTGCTGATATAGCCAAAGATTATGATGTGGAAGTTCTACAAGAAGATGTAGATGGTATGAAGGAACAGTTGTTATCTCAATTTCCTGATGAGGCTACTGCAGAGGCAGAACTTATGACACGTTATGGTTGGACATTAGAAAAATATATTCAAAAAGTAATTAAACCGCTTCTTTTGGAACAAAAATTACAAAAAGCTTTTACTGAGGCTACAGTTGATGAAGCTGAAGAAACTGCAGGGGAACAAGTAAAGGCTTCCCATATTCTTTTTCAATTTGATGAAAATACTAGTCAGAAAGATACTAATATAGCTGCTAATGAAGTCTTAAAACAGATAAAAGAAGGGGCTGACTTTGCTGAGATGGCAGCTAAATATGGATCAGATGGCACCAAAGATGTTGGTGGAGATCTTGGCTGGTTTGGTAAGGGTATGATGGTGCCTGAATTTGAAGAAGCTGTGTTTGCTCTAGAACCGGGTCAATTGCGTGACGAACTAGTAGAGACTTCATTCGGTTATCATATTGTGAAAGTAGAAGACAAGCGTTACGTTCGGGATTTTGTGACATTTATGGATAATCAGATAAAGGATGCTGATATTGATATTTTGATTAATATTCACAATCCTTTTGAAAGTTTAGATGATTTAGAAGTAGATGAAGAAGATCTAGAAAGTGATGATGTGGCAGAGGCAGCAGAAGACAGCGTAGAAGATAAAACAGAAGATGGTGTCGAAGATATAGAAGAGGTGGCTCCACAAGAATAAAGTAGAAAAAACCCCGGCGAAAGTCGGGGTTTTTATCCGCCGTCGCTAAAGCTATGGCGGATAAGTGCGGGTATAGTATAATGGTAATATGCGACCTTCCCCCGCCTGCCATAGCCTGAGTCAGCGGAATTAGTACAATGGTAGTATATATGCTTCCCAAGCATGAGACGCGAGTTCGATTCTCGTATTCCGCTCAGTCTGGCGATGGCGGGCAGGCAAGCTTGAGTCACGGGTTCAATTCCCGTTACCCGCTCAAAATAGTACTTAATTTAGTACTTACTATAGTAAGTACTAAATTTATAATGCCGAGATAGCTCCCGCCCGCCATTGCAAGCCGAGCCCCGCCTGCCATGACTGCCGTTAGGCATGTCGGGCACGGTTGCTCAGGCGTTGCGGGCGGGCAGTTGGTACCATGCACTACAAGAGTGCACGGCCATGTACCCTTGTGGTACGTGGGAGCAGTGGTATAGTCAATATAAAAAAATGCCCCTTTAGTTTAGTGGTAGAACAGTGGTATCGTAAACCACATACATCAGTTCGATTCTGGTAGGGGGCTCAAACCATATTTATTATACTTGTTTATGTTTTGGAAAATAGTTTATATAGTATACCCACCCTTCTTACGTTTTTTGGAGGCAATGAAAGTCCACAAAGGTAAACAAGATTATCTGTTGGGTACCATCAATAAAAAATATAATTTTTCGGATTTGGAGAAAATGTTATCTGGCAAAGGTTATACAAAATCAATCCTTGCGTGGAAAGACACTGGAGAGATTTTGAATATGAGACTTTTGGATAAAGAAAAATTCCAATATCATATCCGTCTGTTCTCTGATGGTCAGATTAGAGCGCATCACGAGTTTTCTCCAGAAGCCAATCCTTGGGCGCATATAAAGGCTAAACGTTTTGAAAGAGAAAATAGCTATTTTGAGAATTTACTTGTAGATTATTTAGTAAAATAATAAGTTCTTTGCTGGTTTTTTATCTATGTTTTGTGAGGTAACCCAGATAGGTTATTTTTTGTTTTTAAAAAATATGGTATAATATAAAAAGCTTAGAGTTGTTAACTATGATCAAACTAAAAAACGTTTCGCGTTATTATACAGAAGATAGTGTCGGAGTAGAGGATTTGAACTTGCATATCAAGGCGGGTGAGTTTGTGTCGGTCGTAGGTCAGAGTGGAACTGGAAAAACAACATTAGTAAAACTTCTAATTGCTGAAGAACGACTTGATTCGGGTAGTCTTGAGATTGGCGGTTGGGATGTTAGTAATATCAAGCAAAAAGATGTGCCATTTCTTCGTAGACAGATCGGTGTGATTTTTCAGGATTTCAAATTATTACCTCAGAAGACCGTCTATGAAAATGTAGAGTTTGCTTTGCAAGTTGCAGGTGTGCCAGGGCATAGAATAGCTGATGTGGTACCAAAAGTTTTAGATGTGGTTGGTTTGGCAAATAAAATAGATCGTTATCCACACCAGCTTTCTGGTGGTGAACAACAGCGCGTGGTAATAGCGCGTTCACTAGTTCACAGGCCAAAGATCTTAGTAGCCGATGAACCTACTGGAAATCTTGATTCTGTAAACACTGAAGAGATTATTGAGATTTTAAAAAAAATAAATGAGTTTGGAACTACAATTCTACTAGTAACACACAATCGTGAGGTGGTAAATCGTTTACGCAAGAGAGTGATTACAATTCATGATGGAAAGATTGTTTCGGATGAGGAGGACTCGAAATATCGTTTGTAAAAACAAAAAACCCGTCATTGCGAGGAATGTGAAACAATGACGTGGCAATCCCATACTTTAATACTGTGTAAGTCTCAAAAAATTATTTAAGACTGAGATTGCTTCGTCACCCTGTATTTCATCAAGGTGACTCGCAATGACAGATAAAAAATAAAATTAGTGGAATATGATGTCATTTTTTAGAGTAATAAAATTCGCATTTCAAGATATGGTTCGTAATATTGGCTTGTCTGCCATGACTGTGCTTATTTTGGTTTTGATGTTATTGTCTATCAATACTTTGATTATTATAAATACAATAACAGGGGAGGCAGTAAGAACTATAAAGGAGCAGATTGATGTCAGTGTTTATTTTAATGAAGAATCTACTGTAGAGGAAATTGAAGAGATAAAATCATATGTAAATTCTTTTCCAGAGGTAGTAGAGATAAAATTCTTTAGTGGGGAAGAAGTTTTGATAGGTTTTCGTGAACAGCATATTGATAATCCAGAAATAATTGCTGCACTAGATGAGCTAGGAGAGAATCCTCTAGGTCCAACTATGATCATTCGTACTCGCGAACCAAAAGATTATGAAAAGGTGATCACAGCTCTTAGTGTTCCTGAATATGAGACTATTATAGAAGCCAAGACTTTTGGTGATACTGAGAAGGCGATTGAGAGAATTCATGTTATCACTACTCAAGTAGAGCGGTTTGGCGTGGGTCTGAGTGTTCTGTTTGCCTTTATTGCTTTTCTTATTATATTCAATACTATTCGCGTGGCAATTTATACCCAGCGTTCAGAAATTAGCATAAAGAAATTGGTTGGAGCCAGTAATTGGTTTGTCCAAGGTCCATATATTATTGAATCATTTATTTTTACAATTTTAAGTATTGCTATTACTGGTGGTTTGATTATTCTGAGTTTGAGATTTTTGGATCCTTATGTAGAGATAGTCTTCGGCAAGGCAGAGATGCTCGCAGGTTATTATCAGACAAATTTTTGGTTGTTACTACTTATTCATTTTGTGAGCGTATTACTTCTCACAGTATTATCAAGTATCTTGGCAATGAGAAAGTATTTGCGAGTTTAATGATTGCAGATTGCAGATTGTTGATTTCAGATTAAAGAATATTAGAACGTCTCTTCTCCTTGTAGGAGAAGGACAGGATGAGGTCTCTGGACGAGTGTAAAAACAAAGACCAAGGCATTACAGACTACGTAGCTCCTATGAGACCTCACCCCTAACCCCTCTCCTAAAAGGAGAGGGGAATACAGATGTAAAAAAACCACTCTAATAAGTAGAGTGGTTTTTTGTTTTGGTTTTTTTGTGATATAAAAAACTAAGAACCGATTTATTCAGTCGTCGTCCCATCAAAATGTTCATCATCTGCTTCAGCTTGTTCCTTTGTGTTGGGTAAACCTGTGGACACTTTATTATTATAGGGATATTGACAAGTTTATTAAACTATAGTATTATTAAGTAGTCAAAAATAGAATATTCGCGGATCGTCTAATGGTAGGACTCTAGTTTTTGGTACTAGCTATCGGGGTTCGAATCCCTGTCCGCGAACTTAGAAATAAAAGAAATACTGATTTAAATCAGTATTTCTTTTATTTTTAGAATAAATTTGGATTTGGTTGGTTTTGATAAATATCCTTACAATCTCCCCAAGTTAAGTTGATTTTCAAATTTAATTTCTTTTACAAAGTCAGGCATGTGGCTAATGAGAATGATAGTACCTTCATATTTATCAATAGCTTTGGCAATTATTGGTATGTGGCGGAAGTTTATGTGATTGGTTGGTTCATCCAAGACTATAAGACCTGGTTTCATCAGCACTAGTCTGGCAAAAGAGAGTAGTCCTTTTTGCCCTTCTGATAGTTGAGAAATGTCTTGCCCCATTAATTCACCAGTAATCAAGAAGCCAGATGCGATAGAACGCATTTCTTGTGTATCAATTCCGTCTGCCATAGCCTCTTCTAGAGAATCAAAAACAGTCTGACTATAGTCTAGAGTGGCAAAGTCTTGGCTGTAATAGCCAATAGTAGTATTTTCCAAAATAGTTGCACACTCATCATTTTTATTATCCACTAGAGAGCGTAGCAATGTACTTTTTCCAATGCCGTTTGGGCCAGAAATGATTAGTCTGTCTCTTTGTCGAAGTGTTATGTCTACTTCCTTCGTCACTGCATCATGATTTTTTATTACTTTCAGTGATTTTATTTTTACTACTTCGCCAATAATTCCTTGTGCTGGGATAGTAAAATCTCTGATAGTTTTATCCTCACGTCTTACGTTTACTTTGTTTTCTTCTAGATCTTCTATCTCTTCTTTTAGCTTACTTGCTAATTTACGCATCTTACCACCTTTATTTGCAAAAAAGTTTACCTTTTCTTTATTGTCTATGATTTCTTTTTTTAGTTGAGCGTTTTTCTTTATCTCTCTTTCAATTCTTTTATTTATTTCCTCTACTACAGAATAGTAGTCTCCAACATAGGTCTCTACTTTTTTTGTAAATACATCAAGATAGATCACTCCTTCAGTAAAACAATTCAAAAAATCTGCGTCATGAGAGATAACAATAACAGTTTTGTCATACATTATTAGAAACTGTATAAGGTGATCAATACCGTCTTTGTCCAAATTGTTTGTGGGTTCGTCTAAAAGTAAAATATCAGGATTTTGTATTAGAGCAAAGGCCAATAAAATTCTCGCTTGTTGACCACCTGACAGAACTCCAACTTTCAAATCAATCGGAACATCCAAATTCACAGCATTCATCGCCTTGCTTATCTGACTTCGAATATTTCCAGGAATATCGTCAAAAGCCTTGGAAAAATATTCCTCAACAGTTAATTCCATATCTTCTTTCTCAATCATTTGTGAGGCTGTTGCGATAGTTGCATTGTTGTTTTTGAATAGGCTTCCCTCTGTTGGTTTTATATTTTCTGTTATAAGTTTAAAAATAGTGCTTTTCCCAGCTCCATTTTGACCCATTAGGGTTAATTTTGCACCTTTTCGGACACCAAAAGACACCTCATCAAGAATGGGCTTTCTTTTTGCATATTCAAACATTACATTGTCAAACCTTAGAATTACTTCTTCTGCCATAGTATTAACTTATTTTGCTATCTGTATGGTGAACTGGCTGATTATACACCAATAAAGACCTTTTGTCAATGGTGTATATCTGGTATAATGCGTGTACAGTTGACAAATTGTCTATATTAGTGTATAGTTGAGCATCTTGAGGTGGGTTATTTTTTAAAAAATATACTATATTTATTATGAATTTAGAAAATCTACAAATGATACTATCAGGTCAACCAAAATTCCGCTTTAAACAAGCTTGGAAGGCTGTTTTTGTTGATTTGATAAGTGATTGGAATGATAATACAACTCTACCTTTGGCTTTGAGAGAGACTTTGAATGAAGAGTGTTCTCTAGAAATCAATGCAGAAGTTTTTGACTCAGAAAAAAGTGAATCAATAAAAGCTCTCCTAACTCTAGAAGATGGTCAAAAAATAGAGACAGTCTTACTTCGCCACAAGGACGGCCGTAATACAGTCTGTCTGTCTTCACAGGTTGGCTGTGCTTTAAATTGTATGTTTTGTGCAACTGGTAAGATGGGGTTCAAGCGTGATCTCACTGTAAGCGAAATGGTTTTACAAGTTTTGTTATTTTCTAGATATTTGAAAGAAAAAGGTTCTGAGAGGAAAATAACAAATATTGTCTTTATGGGGATGGGGGAGCCATTCTTGAATTATGATAATGTAATGGATGCTATAAAAATATTAAACGACAAAGAAGCATTTAATATTGGCGCTAGACATATCTCTGTTTCCACTGCTGGTATTATAGAAGGGATAAATAAGTTTGCTAACGAAAAAATGCAGATTAATTTGGCAATATCTCTACATGCAACAAATGATAAACTTAGATCGGAATTAATGCCTGTTGCCAGAAAATATTCAATAGAGCAACTGATGGAAGCAATAGAAAATTATGTGGAGAATAGAAGTAGACAGGTAATGTTTGAATATTTGCTCATAGATGGTGTAAATGATTCTGAGTATCATGCAAAAGAACTAGCTCAATTGATGAAGCATCCTTTATATGTCGTAAATCTAATTAGGTATAATCCGACTGGTGGTAGATTTAGACCTTCTACTGCAACTTCTATTAGAAAGTTCAAAAATATTTTAATGCGTGAAGGTGTAAAAGTAACAGAGCGCCATGAATTTGGACAAGATATCAAGGCTGCCTGTGGGCAGTTGGCTAGTAGGTAAAATAACCCAAACACTTGCTTTTTTCCCTTAAAAGAGCTATACTAGCGAATGCCTTAATTAAAGAAACTACACTATGTATAAAAAGAAAAAAGTTGCACTCAAAAAACATCGCAAGAAAGCTGGTAAGAAAATTGTCAATACCAGATACAGATAGACAAAAGGATCCCGATTAAATCGGGATTTTGTTTTTTTGTAGTATTGTAAAAAGAATCAAAAGATGCTATTATTTTTAATGTACCTTGAAAATCAACCAACATATAGGAGGATGGTATGACAGTAGATTTCAGCCTCTTTGGGGCTAGAGAGATTGCAATGTTTGACTTCTGGTCAGTGGCGCACCTACTTTGGGGTATTGTCATGTACCCGTTCCTTAGAAAGGTGTTCCCCAACGTGAGTATCAAGGCACTTCTAATCCTAATTGTAGTCATTGCCTACAGTTGGGAGGGGACTGAATCTTCAATGGAACGGGGTCTTTGGGGTGACGCTATTTCTGTTTGGAAACATGGGGCCGAACACTGGTCCAACCGTTTCATATCAGATCCACTTCTGGCTTTGCTTGGTGGTTTCATCTCCACCAAAAAACAAAAGTTGTGGATCTGGGTTATTGTTCCTTTGGCTGGCTGGGTCTTGGCCAATTACATGGCTCCAAATAGTATGTTCATTCAAGAACTCATTCTCGGTCTGTTTCACTAAGACAGGTTGGGGATAGAATATAAGGGGGTTGTGCAAGGCTGGAAGACTTGCACATACTCAAAAACGACTCTTAATTAAGGGTTGTTTTTGTTTTCAAAAGAATTGGCCAATTAAATGGCCAATTCTTTTTTATATAACAATTTAACCCCTAATCAGCCCAATAAAAATACAGGTTGACATTATTTTTTATATCTGTTATAATATCGTCGGTTATTTTGATAGTCTATCAACATAATCGCACTCGGTGGTAGCTCCCTCCTTCGCTCTTGTTTCACAGAGCTACGGCGGGCAGGCAGTGGTAACCACTTCGCTATTATTTTATGGAATATTCTGTGTAATTGCAACTTATATTGTTATTACACCGTACAATCTATATTCGGTGGTAGCTCAGTGGTAGAGCAATTGGCTGTGACTTTAATAGCAGCCCTCAGTAGTAATGCTGAGGTGAAAAACAAGGTGAACTGCAGGAACCCCTCATTTATCCTTTTAAAGGATTTAAAGGGCAATCTGCATCCAAGTCTTGACCCCTAATCCATACCCGGATTAATACCAAGGACTTACTAAGACCTCGGTAGGGAGCCAAGAAAGGTTCAGAGACTATCCCTAACGGGAGTAGGATTCAATTTATTGGATTCGAAGCGCCTTGCACCCGAACGCTCTTGATTTAGTCAAGTTTTGGCGAGGGTGATAATATAGTCCACTCTTTTGGGAAACCAGAAGGCAAGTGTAACCAATGGGTCGCCGGTTCGAGCCCGGCCCACCGAGCAAAAAAAGAAATACTGATTTAAATCAGTATTTCTTTTTTTGTCTTATTTAAATTTTAGCTTCCGGCATCTTCTGTAATTCCGGATCAATGGTTCTTTCCCAGCAGACTCGTCCAGCATCGTGATTCCAGTTTTGCTGATAATCACCATATGGTTTTATTGGATAAAATTCAACTCTATTATCAAATTTGGTATTTTGATTTGGCTCAGCAAATATAGCACAGAGTTCAAAAGTAAGAGGGTCAATTATTTTGTATTCATACTGTGTTTCTCCAGCTGGATCTTGAGGGATCATAAAACCAGAAATGCTATCTTCCAAGTCATTCAAATTTGCTGGTAGGATTTCTTTTTTTGTCCAATAATTAACAATTTGATTCTGTAGTTCTTGTAGATCACTAATTCTGTCATCATCAAAACGACGATTACGTTGGTCAGCTGGTGTACCGACAACAAAAAATCCAATTATGATACTTCCCATAACTACGACTGAAACTATAATTGCCAATAGTTTAGGGAGCTTTGATTTCATATCTTTGCGCTTTAAATCCCAAAGATAGTATCCAAAGACAGCACCAGCCACCAGCAAGACCACAAAAATCTTTAAAAAGAATTTTATAGTAAGTTCTCCGTCCAAAAAGTTATAAACAAAAATCATCAAATCAATTATAATTGTGATAGCGGAAATAAAGAGTGTAAAATATATTAGCCATTTTCGTAATTTCAATTCACGTTTGGCCGGTTCTTTAACTAAATCTTTGGCCAAAAGCCATGACGATATCAAATAAGCTGGCACGGCGATAAATAGAACTGAAGTAGACCAACGAACACCGTCGGCAATGGCGGTAAAATAATAAGTCAATTGGTCAGGAAAGCCAGCATTTATATATTGGATATATAGTGTAATAAAACCAATAACACTTAGGTAGAATGTCACAATGTTGAAGAGGTGCAAAAAAACGTCTTTAGGTGTGCTTTTGATCTGTTCCATAGAGTTAGAAGTTAAAAATAATAATACTATTAGTATTAAACCTACAAATAAAATTAAAGAAATCATAATTTAGTGTTATAATATGATTATAGCACTAAAAGAAGAAAAAATACATATAGTACACTACCCTTGACAAAACTATCAAAACATGTTATAATTCTCTATTATTTATGCCTGAGACTAATTGTCTCTCGCGACTCGAATCTTTTTGCGTCAAGTATGACCTTCTAGAATATTGAGTCAGTCACGAGATCCATAGGATTTTTCGTGGTCATACTAAAAAAATATATGCAAAAAGAAGAAAACGGTCGTTTTAGCGACCTTGGGATAGCGTCAAATTTTTTGACCATCCTCTCAAAGAAGGGGTTTGTTACTCCTACACCTATCCAACGCCAAGTCATAGCACCTGCATTGGAAGGAAAAGACATAGTGGGTATTGCTCAGACTGGTACTGGCAAGACTCTAGCTTTTGGTATCCCAATGATCCAGCGCCTAGCAAAGGATAAGGATGGGGGTCAGGGGCTTATTCTCGTCCCTACACGCGAGCTAGCACTCCAAGTAGAGGAGTCACTCCGAAATGTTGGTACACCTCTAAAAATGACTACAGCCGTAGTAATTGGTGGTGTCTCTCAGCATCCACAAGTCAGAGCTTTGAAACGTATTCCACATATTGTGATTGCTACTCCAGGCCGTCTAATGGATCTAATAGATCAGCGTGCTTATAGCTTGAAAAATGTAAATATAATTACTCTGGACGAAGGCGATCGTATGCTTGATATGGGATTTTTGCCAGAAATTAAAAAAATCTTACAATCAATTAGACCAGATAGACAGACCATGCTATTTTCAGCAACTATGCCAAAGACTATTTCAACATTGGCAACTAGATTTATGAAACTGCCTCTGCGAATTGAAATCGCACCTCAGGGAACTTCTGCAGAAAATACTGATCAAGAAATATTCGTTGTGAGGAAAAATGATAAGATGCGTTTGCTAGATGCAATTCTAGAACAATATAAAGACGATAAAGTACTTATTTTTTCTAGAACCAAGCACGGCGCTAAGCGTATTGCTCGTGATATCAATAATATGAATCACACAGCGACTGAGATTCACGGCAATCGTTCTCAAGCTCAGCGTGTAAAAGCACTAGATGGATTTACCAAAGGAAGATTTCGCGTTATGGTTGCAACTGATATTGCAGCTCGTGGTATTGACGTAAAAGATATTAATCTAGTTGTTAATTTTGATCTACCAGATGGCCTAGAAGACTATGTCCATCGTATTGGTAGAACAGGACGTGCCGGCAAATTTGGAAAAGCAATTTCATTTGTTACTCCATCAGAAAAAGCCGATGTCAAAAAAATTGAACGATTAATTCGCAAGACATTACCAATACTTGCGCTACCAATACTTCCACCAGAAAGAAAAAGACCAGTGATGAAACAAGGTTTTCAACCTGGAGGAAGATCTTCAAGATCAAGTCAGGATAGAAAATATAATCCAAGACATGGTCAAAAGAATACTAGAGGGAAAAGGGGTGGTGGTAAGAAAGAATATAATCCAAGAAATAGAAACGCTTCATCTGGGTCTGGTAGCGGTCAAGCTAGTTCGCCTCAACGCAGATATAGTAGATAAAATATAATAAAATAAAAAAACCATCCTTTGGCCGTTCGACATACTCACGGTGGTGAGTCGAGTCGAACCATAATCTCAGGATGGTTTTTTGTTTTATCTCAAATTGTATTTTCTTCTCAATTTCACCCTTGAAAAGTTCAAGAGTAAGATAGTTGAAGGCACGTCGACGGGGAGTCGAACGTGCGTTTCGAGTACACTGGTAACCTTCGGGGATGAAGGTGTGGCGTTCCTATGCTTGGAACGCGTACCAGTAGTAGTTGGCCCGATAGATCAGGCCTTTCGCATCACGCCAATTGCTAGATGCGACATTGAAAGAACGGGGTGTAGAGAAGGATTGTTAGCTCCGAAGACCTGAGTCGTACAGATGCTGAACCCATTCACCCTCAGTTAGCGGTGCTTCCATCCAGAGAAGCCCTTCTAGAGTCTCTACGAAGGTGTGACGTCTGTGTTTTTCTTCTTCTGATGACCATAAGTCATCTTGCGACACCCGAACCTGATCGAGGAAAGCAAAGCTTTCGGGAAGTTCCACCATCTCGATACTGTACGGATCTGCGACGATCGCAAAAGCCGTCGCGTACCAGGACTCCGCCCCGCGTCTATCGATGTCTGTTCCAACAAACTTTAGTTCCCACCAACTTCCTTCTTTCGTTGCCTCAATTGTGGCTCCTGATGAAGCAGAGCCCCAGAAGAACATCGACGAACCAGCCTCTTGGAAGCCAATCCAGTCTCCGTTATAGCCGTTGTCCACTCGTTGGACCGCTCCGCCGGCTTCCCAGTCTCGCTCTCCAAATGAGTTGTCAGCGATATAGACCAGGTCTGGACTAGCCTTCTCACAAATGTGATTCGTCATCATTACTGATAACTTGCAGATGTCTTCCCATGATACCACGCAGGTGAGACTGTTCTTTGTTCCTGCCATCTTAACTTCTCTTTATAATGCGGCTACATCACCGCGTAATAGCAAGACGCTTAATTAGGCACGCCTTGCTGGTCAAATATACTCACACCTGTTTAGGTTAATAAACATATTTCACCAGCAAGACTTCTTTTGGTGGTTTCAAATTAAAAGGAACATCGTTATAACCCCTCAAAATACAAGTTATTTACCAGGCTTGATTTTTGGATTATGACAATATATTATAGTACATTTTAGCACTTTTGTCAAGCCCCTTACTATAAGGTGGAATAGTTAGGTTTAGTTAAAAATTTATCTAGAAATAGGTGGTTTTTTGTTTGACTAGAATATCATTTAAGAGTAAAATAAAGTTGTAATTAAAAATAATAATAATATGGGCGAGGGAAGAGATAGAAGGCCTCAAGAACCAGGATCACCAGATCCTCAAGTTGAAGGTGTTAAAATCATTCAAGAAAAAGCACGTCTTCATGAAGGTGTAACACCTATGACTAGAGAAATAGTAGATATGAAAGAAGGAAATGAGGAGTTAGAGGACATACAAGAGGGAATGGAAGCAGATGGTCTTATCCATTCTGTTGATTTAGATAGAGCAGATAGAGGTGATTTGGATGAACTTAAAGATAATGGTTTTAAACATGGTGGTGTCGGCTCCTATTTAATTTCACCGATTAGTGAAAGAGATTGGACATCAGATCATTATTTTGATTGTACTGGTGTGGTTGCTATAGGTAAGGATAAGAATACAGGCAAGGAAATATCATTCTTAACTCATCAAGATCCAGCATATTTTGTTGATGGTGACAAAGATAAGGTAAATAAATTTTCTCAGGAATTAACATCTTCTCTGGAAGAATTGAAAGTAAGGTCAGAGGAAGGAACTGTTGAAGCTTTGTTGTTAGGTGGCAATTTGAATACTGATACTGATGCTGATAGCCAACCTAGTAAGTTTTATACGCATGAACATTATAAGAAATCAATAAAAAAACTTAGGCAAATTGTTCATGAATCACTAGGATTTGATCCAGAAGTTGTTACTGGGCCAAATAATAGGGTTGGATCTGAAACAATAGCTACTATTGAAACACAAAAAAGAAAAGTTTGGATTGAGAGAAGTAAACAACCGCCTGAATTTGATCAGCCCTATCAAGCAAATATGTTTGATGAAGCAGAAAAAAGATGGTTGAGCGGTGAAAGTGATTAAGTTTTTATATTTTATAAATTTTAAAACTACCTAGAAATAGGTGGTTTTTTGTTTTTATGGTTGACAAACTTCTTATTTTATGGTATAAAATCTTTATCCAACAATTTAGAAAACCTTAGAAGGAGGTTTCCGTGAAAAAACAAAGGTTTTATTTTTCGGTCATAACGGCGCTCGGCATCATTGGTATTTTTATTGCAGCTTGGGCACACTATTGTGCCTTAATGCACGCCAAGGAGATTGCCGATACTCTGTTGCGGGGTATACCTATGTCCTTTATGGGAGGGGTGGGATATTCCATGATCGCGCTGACGGCCTTCATTGCTAGGTCTAGCAAAAACAAGTGGGGGCTTTTCCCCATACTGAACTACGGTCTCATCGCCTTTGCAAGTGGCTTCACCATCTTCCTGATTGTGAAGGCGGGTGAAGTTGAGTTGGTCTGCCCAGCATGTATCCTCTCCTGGGTACTGACTGGGATCATATTGGTAATGACCCTCTTCCGGCTTATCCGGCTTATCTTCGCAAGAAGTAACACAGTAGAGGCAATATGTGGGGCGACATGTGACAAGATGGTGGGACCTGATAAGTCCATTGTCATCACATCAGTTTACATGGATTGTTCGGAATGTGGATATGCATTATGTCCTCATCACCCCGAGCAACAGTCCTGACAAAACAGACTAAAAGGAGGAAGTCATGCGAACTTTGCATGGAATCAGAGGCCCCCCCCGCCTAGACTACCACAACGGTGTCGACGGGCGGGGCGGTCGACATACTTGTCCCGCCATATCCGTCAGCTGACGGAGGAGGTGGACTATATACCTTAAGAGGGTATTTTTTTATTTGATCTCTCCTTGACAAAAACATCTATTTGTAGTTAAATATACCTAATGTCGATTCAATTTTGTTTAATGTAGTGATGGAAGGAGAAGTCTAATGAGTCAGCCAGAGCAAGCAATACCAAACATGGTTATATTTGGTGTGGTCGATGGGGGTGTCACACTGATTGAAAAGTATTTTACCTTACGTGGAGAACGCTTCAATGCCTTGAAAATCACAAGGGACGCCGGCGGGGAGATCACCTGCGTTATCGGGAATCCTGAGGGGAGCGGTAGTTCCACTAAGAGTCAGGCACCCGAGGTAGTCTTCAGGAGATTTTCTGCCCGTAAGAGATTAGATTACACAGAGGCAATGGGGATGGTACATCCCACCAAAGAGAAACTGAAGAAGCTTCTTGCAAGGCACTTCGGACGTAATTTTCAAGTCACCTTCGGCGAAATCTAGCTCTCTCCACCTTGCCACATCCCCGCCCGCCCGTCTCAGGGCAAAAATCCCAACCATCGTTCTTTTTTCAACCAGGAGGGTCAAAGGAGGGCCCAACAAAAACCATCACTCTACGTGGTGTTTTTTGTTTTTTATGCTTGACAAAGCCTATTATTCTATGGTATAAAAACTCTATCCAAGAACTTAGAGAACCCTAGAAGGAGGGAGAATATGTCTGAGCTAAAAATGGTTCCTATGCGACGGTTGCAGTGTCAAGCGCTGGTGGGAGGTTCAACTGAGTCAATCTTTCCGCGAGTAGAGGAGCTCATAACGGGAGATGGCGACCACTGGAACGCGTTGCAGTATGTGGCGCATCGCAAGAATATGGAAAGGTACCAATCCGTAATGGACTTCCTCTTCTGCGAGCTCCATCCCCGATGGTGCTATCGCTGCTTTCGCTTCTATGAAGGTGAAGGTCCTCAGCTCCGAAAGCAAATTTCGGATCAGCAGAGAGATGAGTATGAGAAGCGACTACTCAAGGCTCTCGAAGTTGCTTATGAACTGTTCCAGGAACAGCGTCGTAGGAACTGGACATGGTACAGCGCAGAGGTAGAGAAAGCAATCGCTGCGGCAGCGTAATCGTTCATTTCAAAAGGAGATACTCCAACGACCTACTCTCTGACGAGCAGTATGTGTTGGAGAAAGGTCAAAGACAATCTTAAAAAAAGGTTGTTTTTGTTTTCAAGCACTTAACCTCCCCTTACGAAGGGGGAACTAAACAACGTTACCCCTTGACAAACCCCTCGTTTTATAGTATAATCACGCCACAGTAGATTCTCCTACCAGGAGAATTTTATAATTTACCTATAATCGTTTCCCTCCCCCTATGAGGGGGAGGCCAGGAGGGGGTTAAATCGGAGTCAATTACTTTTGTTTTATAAATGAAAGTTAACAGCTTCGAATAACCCCACCCTAACCCTCCCCTCATAGGGGAGGGGAGACATTTTTTAAAAGTATGGAAACAAGAAACATAGCAATCATAGCTCACGTAGATCACGGCAAAACCAAGCTGACTGATGCTCTTATGCGTCAGACTGGTATGGTGACTGATGAAGATGCGACTATGGATTCAAACGATCTTGAAAAAGAGCGTGGTATTACTATTTATTCCAAAAACACTTCAGTTTTTTATAAAGATACAAAAATAAACATAGTAGACACACCAGGTCATGCTGACTTTGGTTCAGAAGTAGAGCGAGTTCTTCGTTCTATTGATTCAGTACTTCTAATAGTAGATGCTCAAGAAGGGCCAATGCCACAGACCAAATTTGTTTTGAAAAAATCTCTAGAACTGGGTTTGAAGCCAATCGTAGTTCTAAATAAAATCGACAAGCCAGCAGCCAGACCAGGTTGGGCCAATGATAAGGTACTAGAATTATTCATGGATCTAGGTGCCAATGACGAGCAACTCAATTTCACTACAGTCTATACTATTGCAAAAGAAGGAATCGCAAAAATGAATCTAGAAGATGAGTCTGATAATCTTACTCCACTTCTAGATACTATTTTGGAAAAAGTTTCTCCTGCCAAGACAGACACAGAAGCTTCTCTTGCTTTCCAACCTTTTAATCTGGCTTATGATAATTATGTAGGTCGTTTGGGTATTGGTAGAATCTATAAAGGAAAAGTAAAAGCCGGTGAAAAAGTTTTTATAAAGAAAGTTGGACAGCCTACAACAACCGGAACTATAGCAAAATTATTTACCTTTGAAGGTATTACTAGAAAAGAAGTAAAAGAAGCTGGTGCCGGCGACATTGTAATGGTATCTGGACTTCCAGAGATATATATTGGCGACACTATTTGTACAGATGAAAACGAAGAACTACTTCCAGCAATTAAAATTGATGAGCCTACAATTTCTCTAAATTTTCTTGTAAACAATTCTCCTTATGCGGGGAAAGAAGGAAAGTTTGTAACTAGTCAACAAATTAAAGGACGCTTAGAAAAAGAATTAGAAGTTAATGTTGGTTTGAAAATAGATTTTTCTTCCAACGAATTTTTCAAAGTCTATGGTAGAGGCGAACTTCATATCGCAATTTTGTTAGAAAACATGCGCCGTGAAAACTACGAACTTCAAGTCTCTCAACCTCAAGTTATTATCAAGGATGTTGAAGGTGTAAAATCCGAACCATTTGAATTAGTCACTCTAGATGTTCCCGAGACATATGCCGGAACTGTGATTGAGAAGATGTCAAAAAGAAAAGGCCAGATGGTATCTATGCAACCCGAGCAAAGTCACACCCGTATAGTCTACGAAATCCCAACCAGAGGTCTGCTTGGTTTCAAAAATGAATTTACAGTAGACACTAGAGGCGAAGGAATTCTCTGTAGTGAAGTTATTGGTTTCAAACCTTGTATTTCTGGTGATATCAAAAAGCGTGATGTTGGTTCTATGATTTCTGGCGAGGCTGGCAAGGTGCTGGGCTATGCGCTAGCCAATCTCCAAGATCGTGGCATGCTATATGTCGCTCCCAATGTAGAGGTTTACGAGGGTCAGGTGATTGGTAATACTGCGAAGGGTCAAGACATGACAGTCAATCCTATCAAGGGCAAGCACCTCACCAATATGCGTTCTTCTGGTGCTGATGATGCCCTCGCACTCGTCCCGCCAATGGATCTCACTTTGGAAAGGGGAATGGAAGTAATGTCTGAAGACGAGTACCTAGAGATCACCCCGAAGAGTATCCGCCTGCGAAAACAGCAATTGACTGAGACTGATAGGGTTAGAGCTGGTAGGAAGAAGGCTTAAAAGTCATAAGCCTTAAGTTTTAAGTCATAAGACAACCAGAATATGGTTGTCTTTTTTTATTTTGATTTTTAGAATTATAGATAGGGGCTGCCGCCCCTATGACCCCGCCTTGTCCGCCATAGCTCTGTGAAACAAGAGCGAAGGAGGGCTGAACCGCTAGTTTTAGCGGTTTTTTGTTTGATAAAATCTATTTAAAATATATAATTTAAAATCACGAACTTAATCGTGATTCATTCAGAACAAACAAAATCTTTTGTTTTCTCTGAGTGCTAGGAGTGGCTCGGGGAACGTGTTGTTCCCCGAGCCACGTCATCTTCAGTCGTGCAGTCCGCGATGTCGCGGGTCTGTCAGAGTGGAGATGGCTACTCCTTACTTGACCGTACGGTCTTTGGCAGTGTTGCAAAGAATGTAGTGCTACCATGCTACTTGTCAGCAGTCACACAGGTCAGGTCGTAGGGGATATCCGGAACTCTTTCCCATCTTTTCTGATTCTTCCCGTGCCATGGCAGTGTCCGCATGGATTGAAGGCAATGCCTTCACCTTTGCATTTTTTGCACGAATGAGCCAATCCTGATATGACTACCAGACCGTTTCCTTCGCACTTGATGCATGTAATTGGCTCACCACCTTCTCCCCTGCAAAGTGTACATCTTCTTGACTCCAGTTTTCTTCCCATTTGAAAATGCCCCCTCGTTATCTTATTTAGATATAAGATAACAGAAAAACAGGGGTTTGTCAATATGTGTTCCATTTATCACAAACAGTGAAACAAAAACTCCGCTAATCTATGCGGAGTTTTAAATTTGTCAATTCTATGGGTAGAGGTTGCCACCCCTACTACCCCGTCCGAACCGCTATTTTTAGCGGTTTTTTAGTTTGACAAAATTAATTCTTCTTGTTATTCTAGATATCTAAAAGTTTTATTGCATAGAAACTTAAAAATATTTAATATATAATTATATGGTAATCAGGCATTTATTAGAAATAAGATTTGAAAAACATATCTTTAATTTTATTGATTACAAAGGGGAACTTTTAGATTTTTTGAATAAAAAAGGTAAATTTGAAAAAATAAAGGTTAGTGAGGATCGAATTGATATAGCTACAGAGGATCTATCATTCTTTATTTTCTTGAGCAGTGGAAATCTTGGTCTTCAAATAGATGGCTCTTTAGATTTTGCAGAGTTTAAAAATAAAGTTGAGAGAAGTTTAACATGGATAAAAACTTTTGGAAAATATAAACTAGGAAAAATAAAAAGAATAGGAACAAAATCTACCGTATTGGAATATCCATCAGCATCAAAATATGAAAAATTGGTATCTAATTTTAATAGTTTTTCTGATAAAAATCTTATATTTCAAGGAAAGACAAATTCAAAAATAGGAACCAGTATATTAAATTTACGGGATTGTGTAGAAGAAGACGGCTATTTTCATTTGATGTCTTGTGTAACAAGTAAAGAAGATGCTATCAAAAATTATTTTAATAGTAACCCTCTTTATCATGAAAAATATGGAAAAGATTTTGGAGTATATACAGAAATAGACTATTTTCAAAATAATGAAACACATTCTAAGCAGCTTGATAATCTTGATTTTAATAAATTGATAAATATTTGTGTAAATAATATTGATAGGATTGAACTAATTCATAAAGAATTTTTGGATATTTATTATGCATAATAATGATTTTACAACTTCTCATACCCATGGGACCGATCATAATGCTGCAGGTTGGGACAAAATTGATGATTCATGTAAGCAGAATGATAATGGTTTTGTTGATTTACAAGAGAAAGATAGTTTATCAGTAAAAGGTGGAGACACACGTGTTGATACCCCTCCTCCTTTTAAAGTTTCATCTACTCCTTGGGTTGACGCTGGTCAATTAGGTAAAGCTATTTCTGAACATTTTCCAGCAGTAAGTTTCATAGTTATTGTTGCTGGTTATGTAATTATAAATTCTTTCGGCACAACGATGGGGATAAAAGAATATTTTTATTATATAATTTTTTTATTTATATTTTTTGTTGTTTTTGAAGTTCAACGTAGGCAAGGTAAGGCATCAGATAAAATACAAGATTTAGAAAAAAAGAAAGGTAAAAAAAATAAAAAGTTGTATTTAATATTCAAAATAGTTTTTTACATCTTGTTGGTTTTATTTACTATTTTCCTTCTTGTTTTATCAAAAACTTGGTTGCTGTGTTCTCCGGATAATTGTAGAGAAATAATTGATTTACTTTAGGTCATACCATGGTATGTACTAAAAATAAAACAACACACCATCCAAAATTCTAAAAACTCCCAATCACGGGAGTTTTTTGTTATTCTGTGCTATAATACCACCTACTGAGGTACCTCAGTAGGTAGATATATTTATATAAAAAAATATGAAAACAACAAAAAGATTTGAGGAAAAAAATATTCGTAAGCTTACCAAAATGGGTGGGGGATTTAGCTATGGTATTACTATACCAGTAGACGTCATCCGCCGCTTCAAATGGAGAGAAAGACAAAAATTAGAATTAGTGATTGATGAGAAAAATCAGACGATTAAAATTAAGGATTGGAAAAAATAAAATAAAAAAAACAGCTCACCAAATCGGTGGGTTGTTTTTTTATTTGGCCTCCCCTTACGAAGGGGAGGAACACACGACCTGCCCGCCATTGCCTGCAAGGCATGGCAGGCGGGAGTGGGGAGGGGTTTATCGTAGAGGTAATGAGATCCTAAAATCCCACGCTCGAAAACCCCCTAATCACTTCGTGTATATTCCCCCTTCGTAAGGGGGAATCAAACATATTTACCCTTGAAAAACAAGGGTTTTTTTATTTACTCAGACTTGACAAAAACCTTAAAAAGTGTTAGAGTAAAATTATCTGCCTAGGTTGGGTGGATCGGTTCTGTGCGGAATGCTATGGACTGGGTGTTTTGTATCTGCACCTATTTAGATACAAACTTAGCGGAGGGAGTCGGAATGACTACTCAATCGATTGAAGGTAGGCGGTGTTGCATTGTGAGTGCACCTGGTATCAGAAGTTGGAAAGGTCAAACAGGGGATGGTATCTTCTATCTGACAGTTCGTGGCTTCTCTAGCAGATGCTCATGTAGTGAACATTTAACATGTAGAGATTGCGGAGAGTTTGAGCGGGTCTACTTGCGTGTTGTGATGGAAATACCTTGTGGCAACGGCAGGTGGATTTTCTTTGCTTTTGCCAGCTTAGATGAGGATCTTCTATCCAACCTTCCGCTCCCGGAGGAGGAGAGCTGGCTAGAAGCAGAGATTCCTGATGGGGTCCAGCTCGTCCGAGTGGGTTATAAGTTCATAGGGGCTTGTCTGTCATGGATTGCTTCTATGCCTGAGGAATTGCAGGTGATTCTGCTCAAATTAATGCGAGAAGACTAGCCTTCTCCACCCCGCCACATTCCCGCCCGCCCGCTTCAGGGCAAAAATCCAACCAGCCGTTCTTTTTACAACCTGGAGGGTCAAAGGAGGGCCCAACAAAACACATCTCTATTTGAGGTGTTTTTTGTTCCCGAAGAGGAATGCCCTGTGGGTATTTTCTAGAATTGACAAAGCACTATTTTTTTGCTATTATAGATAAGTTATAAAATAAAAAAATATGCTATCAAAAGTCCTAAAAAATTTAAAAAAAGAAGAAAAGAAGTTGGGGAAGGGGACTAAGCTTCCTTCTATGAGTCTCCCAAAGAAAAAACAAAGCAGTCTCCAGGGCTTCCACGCAAAAGCAAGTAGCCAAGCCGGCGCCCAAAGACAAAGAAGCATAGGAAACCGCATGTGGAAGACCAACACTAAACCGAAATAAAATTACTTGGCCTCCCCTTACGAAGGGGAGGAACACACGAAGTGGGGCGGGGTTTATCGTAGAGGTAGCGAGATACTAAAATTCCACGATCGAAAACCCCCTAATCACTTCGTGTATATTCCCCCTTCGTAAGGGGGAATCAAACATTCTCTCTACCAAAAAAACCTTTGACAAACAAAGGTTTTTTTTGTTATGATTAATAGGTACGAAATGATACTAAACATTTGGAGAAGAGCCAAAACTCTTCTCAAGGAGAATTGAAATGATTGATCTAATGATTGATCTACAGATGTTGTTTGCTATCATAGGCCTTTTTTCTGTGGTCGTATTGCTGTTGTCCGCTCCAAAATTTTTCCTTCGAATGATAAGAGGAAAAAACAAGGAAAAGTGGTTGAGAGCTTATAAGGGTTGCTTTGCTTTTTCGGCCAAGATCTTCCAGGATAGTGTGCCAGACGAAGCTCTTTTGAGTGACTTGGTACCTCTTCTGACGTTCAAAGTAAACCTGAAGCTACATAAGCTTGCCTTGGCTGTTGATAGGAAGACTGTAGGAAACTTAGCCCATGGTGAGGCCAAGAAAAAATTTCAGGAAGCCTGGAACTTGGCATACAACCACGTAGACTTCAGCCGAATGATGTCCGAAGTCAGTTATGACGAAATTTGTGAGGCATCACCACCCCACAGTCAACCACTATACAAAAATGGTCATAGCACCCACTTCAATATGGCCAAAAACTACAAGGACTATCTGACATGTCCTTCCAAAGGGGTTCGCTATCCTCCTACTAAGTAAGAGATTCACGCCCCTGCGCCGTTCTTTCCAAGGAGATCCCCACTCCGGACACCCTCAAATTCTGAGATGTCGGGGGTAGTTCAAAGACAATCTGATTACAGGTTGTTTTTGTTTCTAAAAAAACTTCTTGATAAAGAAGTTTTCTAACACCTAAAACCTATCCCCGAAGAGGGATGCCCTGTGGGTATATACCTGTACTACTCAATCTCAAAAACCTCACATTCAATCTTCTTTCCTGCAATCTCCATATCAAACACATCACCAACCTGATGATTAAGCAAAGCTTTTCCAATGGGGGATGTGTAAGATATAATTCCTTTGTTAGGATCAGTTTCAGAAGATCCTAGAATTTTATAGGTTTTTTTCTTTCCATTCATTTTTATAATAACTTCATGGCCAATTTCAATAGTCTTGTTTTGCTTTGATTTTACAATATCAGCATGGTCAATTTGATATTCTAGCTTGAGTAACGCACTATTAATTCCTCGCAAGCGTCTTTTTGCTAGCTGATACTCTACATTCTCAGAAAAATCTCCCATCTCTGCCAATGTTGCAACTTCCTTAGCTGCGTGAGGTCGCTTTTTCTTGAGTTTAGCAAATTCTACCTTGAGTTCTTCAAGTTTTTCTTTACTCATTACAGGATCAAATTTTGGAATAGAGTATTTCCCTGGTTTTCTTTTTGGTAGTTGCATGATAAGAAGGCTTAAAACGCCGGAAAAGCTTGAAATGCTTAAAAGGCTTTGTGATTGTTTAATTCTAACATATAAGTAGTAATTTTACTATAAAAGTGGTAGAATATCTATATTATGAACATATTCTCACCACTTGAATCATTTTCAGATTGGTTTGCGTATAATTTATTAAATCTAGTAGAGGGAACACATCTGGCAGAGAGTGTGGTGTTTTTTATTAACGATGTTTTGAAGATTTTGATACTACTCATTTTGGTGACTCACTTTATGAGCTGGTTGCGTCACTATCTGCCAATGGATAAGTTCAAAAAGTTTTTGACTAGTCGTAATTTTTATGGAGCAGACTATCTGATGGCATCTGGATTTGGTGCGATTACTCCATTTTGTTCTTGCTCGTCAATTCCACTTTTTATTGGCTTTATGCAGGTGAAAATTCCTCTTGGTGTTACATTTTCTTTTCTAATTACCTCACCACTTATCAATGAAATTGCAATTGCTTTATTTATCAGCTTGTTTGGTTGGAAAATAACAATTTTATACGTACTAGCTGGATTATTTGTCGGCGTGGTTGGTGGTTTTGTTTTGCAAAAATTAAAAATGGAAAAATACTTAATTCCATTTGAAGAAGTAAAGAAAAATTGTGGCTGTGGCTGTAAAAAGGAAAAGCCAACAGCAAAGCAAATCGCTGGCAATATTAGTCGTGAAGCTTGGGGAATAGTTAGAAAAGTTGTATTGTATATTATTGCTGGTGTGGCACTCGGTGCTGTGATACATGGGTTTGTACCAGCAAATTTCTTTGAGACTTATTTGCAGACTGCTGGTGTATTTGGTGTGCCTTTGGCTGTTATTCTCGCAGTTCCGCTCTATTCCAATGCCAGTGGTGTAATTCCAATTATCCAAGCATTAGTCGTAAAAGGTGTACCAATTGGCACTGCTCTGGCATTTATGATGGCAGTAGTTGGTCTATCCCTGCCAGAAGCTTTGATTTTGAAAAAAGTAATGAAAATAAAATTGCTCCTAGTATTTTTTGGCATTGTAACTATTGGAATTATTTTTATTGGCTATTTATTTAATATTGTTTTATAAGTCAAATAATCTTAGAGCGTCCCTTCTCCTCGTAGGAGAAGGACAGGATGAGGTCTAGGGACGAGTGCAAAGACAAAAGCTTATGTATTTATATACTACGTAGCTTCTGTGAGACCTCACCCCTAACCCCTCTCCTAGAAGGAGAGGGGAAATCCCTAAAAAAAGTTTAAGCTTAATCAAAAAAATATGAAAACATTCTTCAAAGTATTGGCAATAGTAGTAATTACAATCGTTGTCTTAGCTCTTGCTCTATTCGCTTATGTAATGATAAAAAATCCTTTTGGAGTTGCCGATCTAGTGAAATCTTCTATTAGTAGTCAAGAATTAACTGAAGAAGTAAAACAAGAGAATATAGAAAAAAATAAAACTTACGATCACCCTTACTTGAATGAGGAACAAGAACAACAAATAATAGATGCTGGAATTGATCTGGAAAAAATACCTACTGAAATAACCCCCGAACAAGAACAGTGTGGAATTGATAAATTGGGACAAGACAGAATAAATGAAATTTCTGGAGGTTCTCAGCCCACCACTTTGGAAATTATAAAATTACTACCTTGTGCGAATAAGTAATCATCCATGAACAAAGAAAAACAAGAACCTGTCATTGCGAGGAGGTCTTATGAAATAAAAACTACCCTAACGTGTCCCTCCCCCTATGAGGGGGAGGTTAGGAGGGGGTTAAAGCGAGGGTATGAAATATAAACCATATTCAAATAAGCAAAAATTTAAAACTCTGCGTAGTTCATTAAGACGAGACCAAACAAAAGCAGAACAGTTAATCTGGGCAGGACTTCGAAATAATAGGAATGGCTATAGATTTAGAAGACAATTCCAAATACTAAACTACATAGTAGATTTTTATTGTCACGAGTTAAAATTAATAATAGAGATAGATGGTTTTGTACACGAAAATGATGATATCTATGACAAAGATTTAATTAGAGAAAAAGAATTAAAAAAATTAGGTCACAAAATAATTAGATATACTAATAAACAAGTTTACAAACAATTAGAATCGGTATGGTGGGATATAAAAAACAAGTGTGAATACAGAGAAAAGTGGCTAAAGAGTAACCCCACCCTAACCCTCCCCTCATAGGGGAGGGGAAACGATTAAATAATTAAATTATGAAAAACACTAAAACAACAAAACCCTTTCCAAAACCAATCTCTTTAAAAAAACTTATTGGGCCGAGTTTTATTATACTTGCATTAGGCTTAGGATCTGGTGAGGTAATACTCTGGCCATATATGGCAGCAAACTATGGCATGGGAATTGCTTGGGGTGCACTTTTAGGTATTACGTTTCAATACTTCATGAATATGGAAATAGAGAGATATGCGCTTGTAAAAGGTGAGAGCGTGTTTGTTGGGATTTATAAAATTTTTAAACCAGCTGCGTTCTGGTTTATTCTGTCTACTTTTGTTGGGTTTGGTTTGCCTGGGATTATTGCAGCCTCGGCCAAGGTTACAGCTAGCATTTTTGGTTTGGCTAGTTTCAAATGGCTTGCAATTGTATTTTTATTGTTGATAGGAATAATTTTAAGCATTGGAAAGACAGTCTATTCTATGATGGAACGTCTTACCAAGACAATAATCTTAGTAGGTGTACCATTTATTTTTATTTTGACAATCGTTATTAGTACAAAAGCAGATTTCAGTGCACTATTTTCTGGAATGATTGGT